>WFLX010040079.1_pt1 | contig 28661 bp, 22 predicted proteins | sample 4967041 | NCBI WGS metagenome assembly WFLX01 (sample SAMN12857096, study PRJNA449069) | gut metagenome | isolation source: stool from male and female vole | host: Microtus ochrogaster | place: USA:Florida | collected 2017
GAATAACTGCGAAATTGTCTTTCTTATTTTGCAAAAATCCAAAATTATGACATTGGGAGTGAAATCATCCGGCTACACCAACCATAAATCGCTGGACGAGTTTCGCCATAAATATAGTTCAAGGATAAAGCAAGCGATTGTTCTTTATCCTAAAGACTTAAAAAAAGACTCCGATGTTCTCTATTTGCCTGTATATATGGCAGCGATATTATAGTGGGAATTTTGTTACAAAAACGGCAGTTTTGCGAGTTGTAACAAGCGTGTAACAAATTTTTAGCGCTTTAATTATCTGAATATCAGGGATGTTAGTAACACCACCAGCGCGTTAACACTTGTTAGCATTTAAAAATTTGGAGGGCGGAAATTTGGTCTTAACTTTGCAATGTCGAACGAAAGATGACAGTTCCTCAGCCCTGAGCGGCTAACATGATAATACACCATACGGGTTTACCGCCCGAACGCAAAAGGTAATGATTTGATAATGATAATGAGTACCACGCCCCGACTGTGAAGCCGGGGCGTGGTACGTCGTGGGGGGGTAAAAAAATGAATAATCGAGATTAATCCTGATTAACCTTGATTAATCTTGATAAATCATTTTCAATCCGGATTATTCAAAAGTCTTCCTCATTTTCAAAACATTATGTATCTTTGCAAGAAGAACGTCAAAAGCATAGCTATGGGAGTGAGCATTCAATTTTCTCAATCGTACTGTTGGCTAAATACTTGGGTCTTAGCAAATATTATTCAGCTTGCCACCCAGGATTTTTGCGAGAGATTCATTAACTTCAATATGGATCCGGGGCGGAGGCTGTATGATCAGATGGTGATGGCAGCGCGTTGTGGTGTTGCGAATATTGCTGAGGGTTCCGCACGTCACTCTACTTCAATTGAAACTGAGATGCGCCTTTTGGATGTTGCTCGCGCAAGCTTCGATGAGCTTCAAGGTGATTATTTTAACTTCCTCCTACGCAAAAGAGCCGAAATCTGGTCTATCGGAGATTCAGCCCGCGAGGCCATTTGGAAAATTATGCTTGACGACCCTTGCTACACAAACAACTATCTCCATGATGCCGCTAACCATATCCTTGCGCAAAAGCGTAAGTTTGACCCATGGTTGGAAAGCTCGTCGCCTGAAGTTGCCGCCAATGCTCTGCTTCTTCTTTGCTTTAGGGAGAACCGGATGCTTCAGGCGCAGATTCAAGGCCAATTGGAAGCGTTCCGCCAGAGGGGTGGATTCACAGAGAACATGACCGTCGAAAGGCTTGAGGCGCGCCAGGCAAAAGCAAAAGAGTCGGACGCCCCGGCATGTCCCCTATGCGGCAAACCAATGCTGAGACGTGTCCAAAAGAAGGGTCAAATGCAAGGACGGGAATTTTGGGGCTGCAGCGATTATCCTCGCTGCACGGGGGTTCGCCAATTATCCTGAAAATCATTCATGACTAATCGAGATTAATCTTGATTAATCCTGATTAATCACGTTTAATCATTAAAGCTGCCAGTGGATGGATATTTTCGAAATTTTTTCGCCGGAGGGTGTAATATTTTGGGAATTGTTTGCGTCTTATAGTTGTTATGATAAGACTTACGGACATAAACAAGACCTATCCGGGCGTTGTGCCGCTGCACGTGCTCAAGGACATTAATCTACACATCAAAAAAGGTGAGCTCGTGGCAATTATGGGTGCTTCGGGCTCGGGGAAATCAACGTTGCTCAATATTCTCGGAATCCTCGACTCCTACGACTCTGGCGAGTACTACCTGGACGGGCGCCTGATCAAGGACCTGAGCGAGAATGAGGCCGCCCATATGCGCAATAATCTCATCGGCTTCGTGTTCCAATCGTTTAACCTGATCAGCTACAAGACGGCCCTGGAAAATGTTGCCCTGCCGCTTTATTATCAAGGTGTCGGGCGGCGCAAGCGCAATGCCCTGGCCATGGAGCAACTCGAACGCATGGGGCTCGCCGACCGTGCCCATCACCTGCCCGGCGAGCTCTCCGGAGGCCAGAAGCAGCGTGTGGCCATTGCCCGCGCGCTGGTCACGAAGCCGGCCGTGATTCTGGCCGACGAACCTACGGGCGCGCTGGACTCCCACACCTCCAAGGAGGTGATGGAGGTGTTCCGCAAGCTCAACGAGGAGGGCATGACCATCGTCATCGTGACGCACGACCCCGGCGTTGGCGCGGCCACCAACCGTATTATCCGAATTTCCGACGGCGAAATCGTAAGCTGAGCCATGCTTTCCCTTCTGCACGAAATAGCGCAAAGTCTGCGCACCAACCGCACGCGAACGGTCCTGACGGGCATCGCCGTCGCATGGGGTATATTCATGCTCATTATCCTGCTGGGCGCGAGCCGCGGGGTGGTGAACTCCTTCGAGGAGAACATGAATTCCCGGCCCCTAAATACGTTCAAAATCTGGAGCGGACGCACATCCATGCCTTACAAAGGCTACAAGGACGGCCGCTGGATTGAACTCAAGGGCTCGGACATCCGCGCCATCGAGAAAGGCAACCCCGCCGTGAGCGGCGTGACGGCCTATGCGTCGGTGGATACGACGGTGATTTCCACCCCCAAGGGGCGGGTGTCGGGCGGTTTCACGGCCATGTTCCCCGCCGCTATCAAGAACGATAATTATGAGATAATATATGGCCGCGGGCTCAACGACCGCGACCTGTCCGAGTGCCGCCGCGTAATGATTATGTCGGAGAAAAAGGTCACCGAGCTGTTCGACTCTCCCGAGGAGGCCGTCGGCAAGACCGTGAAGTGTCTCGGACTTGCCTGGACGGTGGTCGGCGTGTATCGCCACCGCTGGGACCAGCAGACCATCGCCCCTTACACCGCCTACAAGGCTGTCACCGGCAATAGCGACGAGGCCTATAGCCTGGAGGCTACCGTGGAGGGCCTGCGCACGGAGGCCGACGCCGACGCTGCCGAGAAGAGCATACGCGCCTCCCTGGCGGCGGCTCATGAGTTCAACCCCGACGACCCCGGGGCGCTGTGGATATGGAACCGCTTCGGGCAGTACCTCCAGAGCCAGCAGGGCATGAGCATGCTCACCCTTGCGGTGTGGGTCATCGGCCTGCTGACGCTGCTCACGGGAATCGTGGGCGTGAGCAACATCATGTTTGTGAGCGTGCGCGAGCGTACCCACGAAATCGGTATCCGCCGCGCCATCGGAGCCCGTCCCGGCCAGATTCTGACCCAGATTCTCTCGGAGAGCGTGGCCATCACTGCCCTGTTCGGCTACATCGGCGTGTTCCTGGGCATCGCGCTTCTGGCTGTCATCGACCATTATTTCGGAAACCTGGACGGCTTCCGCCACCCGCAGGTGAACATATCCATAGCCATCCAGGTGACCATTGCGCTTATAGTCGCAGGCGCCGTGGCCGGACTTTTCCCGGCTCTTAAAGCAATCAAAGTCAAACCTGTTGAAGCCCTACGCGACGAATGAAAACCTCACTTTTCGACCCCGAAAACTGGCGCGAAATCGGCGCTACGCTCGCGCGCAACAAAACGCGCACCTTCCTTACGGCATTCGGCATCTTCTGGGGCACCTTCATGCTCGCTCTCCTTTACGGCGGTGCCAACGGGTTCGAGGGCATGATGCGCCGCAACTTCGCCGGGTTTGCCACAAACATGGCCGGCTTCGGTGCCACCGAGCGCTCCATGTCCTACAAGGGCTTCAACAAGGGCAGCTCCTGGAATATAACCCTCGAAGACCTGGACCTCCTGCGTCATGCCGACGACCGCATCGAGCACCTCTCGCCAATCCTGCAGAACTACGGCTCGGCTGTGGCAGGCTCCCGCAGCAAAAGCGGCCAGATAATGGGCATCACCGACGAATATAGTAAAATTCAGGAACTGGTGCTCTACTCCGGACGCCTGATCAACGCCGCCGACATGGCCAACCGCCGCAAGGTGGTGGTTCTGGGACGCAACATGGCCAACGAACTTTTCGGCGGAACCGACGGCGCCGTTGGCCGCGAGGTGTCAATCAACGGCATCTACTACCGCGTGGTGGGTGTGGCCGGCCAGAAAAGCGACGCCTCGGTGGGCGGACGTGTGGACGACGCATTCCTGATGCCGCTCACCACCCTGCAGGTGTCCATGAACAAGGGCAACGTGGTCCACTGGGTCGTCTTCACGGCCAAGCAGGGTCACTCCCCTGAGGAAATCATGCCAACGGTGCGCCGAATCATGAGCAACCGCCACTATATCCACCCCGAGGACCAGAACGCGCTGTGGGTGTTCGACGTCACGGACATGTTCAACATGATTGACAACCTCTTCACCGGCATCAGTCTGCTGGCCCTGTTCGTGGGCTTCGGTTCCTTGCTGGCGGGCATCATTGGCGTGGGTAACATCATGTGGATCATCGTGCGGGAGCGCACACAGGAGTTCGGCATCCGTCGCGCCATCGGAGCCCGNCCNGCCGACATCACAATCCAGGTCCTTTCCGAAAGCATCGTCCTCACACTGGTGGCAGGTGTGGCCGGCGTGTGCTTCGCAACGCTGGTGCTTGGCATCGTGGACAAACTGACGACCGATCCACTCATGGGCGCTGCCGGCTTCCAGAACTCATTCGCAACAGCCTGCGCCGTGGTTATCATTTTCTTCGTGCTCGGCAGCCTGGCCGGCACTGTGCCCGCAATCAAGGCCATGCGCATCAAACCCATCGAAGCGATGAGGGACAAGTAGAGATGAGGAGACTAAGAGATTATGAGATTATGAGATTAGAGATTAAAAGGTTAGGGATTATAAGATGAGAGATTAGAGATTAGAGATTATGAGATTATGAGATTAGAGATTAAACGGGTCTTATGTACCATTAACCCCTAAACCTTAAACAAAAGTCCCATTAACCCCCCTCAACCTTAAACTTTAAACAAAAGTCCCATTAAACATTAAACTTTAAACATTAAACCAAAAATAGACCCCAGAATATATAACATCTTATGAAAAAGTTTTTCCGAATCCTGATGTGGGTTGTGATAGGCGCCCTGTTTGTTGGCACCTTCGTGTACCTCTACCTCAACTCACGACCCAAGGAGGTGGTTTATTCCACCGTGACGCCCACCCGTGAGACCATCGAACGCTCCACCGTGCTGACAGGCAAAATCGAGCCCCGCGACGAAATCACCGTGAAGCCCCAAATATCGGGCATCATCAGCGAAATCCTCGTTGAGGCCGGCAACATGGTTCAACAGGGCGACGTCATTGCCAAAATCAAGGTAATCCCCGACGCCTCCCAGCTTTCGTCGGCTGAGAGCCGCCTCAANGTGGCCAACATAGAGCTGGCCGACGCAACGGTGAAGGCCGACCGCGACCGTGCGCTTTTCGAGAAGAAGGTAATCTCGCGCGAGGAGTACGAAACGGCACAAAAGACCCTGGACAAGGCCCGCGAAGAGGTCGTGGCTGCCACCGACGCCCTGCGCATCGTCAAGGAAGGTGTATCGGCCCACAACGCCAAGGAAAGCAANACCCTGGTGCGCGCTACAATCACNGGCCTGGTGCTNGATGTGCCCGTGAAGGTAGGCTCGTCCGTGATTCAAGCCAACACCATGAACGACGGTACCACAGTGGCCACCATTGCCGACATGAGCAACCTCATCTTCAAAGGCAATGTGGATGAAACGGAGGTAGGAATGCTGTCGGTCGGTATGCCGATGAGCATCACCATCGGCGCAATGCCCGACCTCAATCCCACCGGCACCATCGAGTTCATTTCGCCCAAGGGCAGCGACACCAGCGGCGCCAACACCTTCGAAATCAAGGCCGCCCTGGAGGTGCCCGACGGGAGCGCCCTGCGCTCGGGCTACAGCGCCAACGCAACCGTGAGCCTCTCCAAGGCTGCCGACGTGCTGGCTCTTCCGGAATCGGTTATCGAATTCAAGGGCGACAGCACCTTTGTCTACCTCCTGACCGACTCGCTGGCCAAACCCGCGGAGTACACCCGCACNCCCATCACCACCGGCCTGAGCAACGGCATCATCATCGAAGTTAAGGACGGCATCGACTCCACGGCCGTGGTCCGTTCGGAAATAATGAAGTAGTCATGAAGCAGTTCATAACCATCATAGCGCTGGCCGCCGCACTGTCGGCCCCGGCGCAGGCACCGCAGTGGACGCTGGACCAGTGCGTGGAGTATGCCATCGACCACAACATCGACGTGGCGCGCTCGCGTCTGTCGGCCTACCAGGGCGAACTGTCGGTCACCGAAGCCAAGGACCGCTTCCTGCCCAACGTGAGCGGCTACGCGAGCCAGTCGTTCAACTTCGGCCGCGGCCTCACCGCCGACAACACCTATGTCAACCGCAACACGAGCTCATTTTCGACGGGTGCGCAGCTGAGCCTGCCTCTCTTCCAGGGCACCGCCGCCATAAAGCGCCTGAACTACTCNCGCACGGCACTNTCGGCGATGCTCGAGGATGTTGAAGCGGCCAAGGACGACGTTACGCTGAACGTCATCAGCCTATACCTGCAGTCGCTCTACGCAACTGACATGCTGGCTGTTGCGCGCGAGAACCTGAGCATTTCGCGCGGTGAACTCGAGCGCCGTACGCAGCTCCTCGAAGCCGGAAAGATTCCGGAACTGGACATCTACGAGGCCCGCTCGCAGGTGGCCACGGACGAGCTCTCGGTGGTCAANGCGGAGAATGATTCCATAATGGCNCTGCTGGACCTGGCCCAGCTTCTGAACCTGCCCACCGACCAGCCCTTTGACATCGCGCCGCTGGCCGACGAACTCGCGCCCCTGCTGAATCCTGACGAGGTCTACGCCAACGCCCTGACCAACAACCACGCCATGCGTGCCGCCGACCTTCGTCTGAAGGCGGCGCAAAAGAACGTGTCGGTGGCCAAGGCGGCATATATTCCCACCATCAGCTTCAACGCCGGCATCGGCACGAACTACTACAAAACATCCGGCTACGCCAACGAAGGCTTCGGGGCGCAGATGCGTCATAATTTCGCCAAGAGCCTGGGCTTCAGCCTGTCCGTGCCGCTGTTCGACGCCTTCGGCACGCGCAACAACGTTCGACGCGCCCGCGCCGAGCAGGTTAGCGCCGATTTACAGCTCGATAACCAGCGCAATCAGCTTTACAAGGCTATCAATCAGGCTTATACCCAGGCCGTCGGAGCATCGAAGAAGCTCGAGTCGGGTCGTGTGGCCGTGGAGAGCGCCAAGGCGGCTTTCGATGCCATGCAGGTCAAGTACGACAATGGACGTGCCAACGCCACGGAGTACGAAAAAGCCAAATCGACCTATATCACGGCCCTGACCCAGGCCGTGCAGGCTAAGTACGAGACAATCCTGCGCAACCGTATACTCAATTTCTATAATAGGTATTAGATAATAGGCGTTAGGCTTTAGGGTTTAGACCGGTTCGGAAAAATTTAAGCCCCTTGTGCTGATGCACAGGGGGCTTTGCTTAGTCGTCGAACAGCGGGTCATCGCCTTCTGTTCCGGCCACGATGGGGACCTCCTGAGCTTTGGCCGGCACGGGGGCCGGGGTTTCCTTTGCGGGCACGGGGGCCTGGGTTTCCTTGGCCGGCACGGGGGCGGGTGACAGGTCGGTCGGGTCCGACTTGTCTGCCTCGTCGGACTCGTCGGACTGGCCGGACTGGTCGGACTGGTCCATTTCAGCCGGAATTGGGGCGCCGGGTTCTTCGAGGAGCTCCTCCGTGGGCACATTTTCGCCCGTAGCCTCAAAGTACTCGTCGAAGGAGCGGCCTTCGTTGAGAAGGATGCCGAAGTCGGCCTCACTGATTGCCACAGGGCGCACGCCGGCCGGGAGGGTGAACTCCTCCGATGCTGCCATCACGCGGCGGTAATGCTCCAGCTCCTCGCGGTTGTCGAATCCTCGCACCAGCAACATGCCCAGGCGCCCGAAATTCATCTGCTCCAGGTCGAAGTCCTTCACCACGAAGGAGCGGAAGTTGTGGCGCGCAACCTCGTAGAGGAGGAGGTTGGCCGGCACCTGGTCGGTGGGGAAGGTGAAGATGAGGATATGGGGCACGTCGGGGTTGAGTTCGAACTCCGCCGGGGCGTTATTGCCGCCGATGTCGGTGGTGTCGTTTGTGAGGCGGAGGTCCCAGATCATGCCGCGCAGGTTGCGCTCGCCCGCCTGCAGCTCGCGCCCCTGCGCCATCCCTTTGAGCCAGGCGGCGGCGATGGGTGTGATGTCTGTGTCCGGGTAGCGCTCGAGNAGGTCGCGCAGGGTGGAGTTGAACTGNTCGGGCTGGCGCTCGGTGACGTAGGCCAGCGCATCGAGGAACATGAATTTAGGCATGAGNTTGCTCATGGGGTAGTCNGTCTCCATGGTGGTCATGGCCGAGTGGACGTCGGCGTTGCGGTTGTCCAGGTACGCCTCGTAGGTTTGGACGTAGAGGCTATCCTGAACCTGGTCCATGGTGCGGAGCTTCTCAAGGTAGAGGGGATCGCGCATGGCTATGCCGTACTTGCTCTCGGGGAAGTCGTCGACGATGAGGTTGCGATAACGCTCGGCGTCGGCCACGCGACCCATGCGCATGTACATGAGGTANAGGTTATAGTAGGCGTCCAGGCGGTAGGTGTTATCGGGATAGTCCTTCAGGAGGCGGTTGAACTCGGCCTCGGAGGCGGGAAAATCTTCGAGTTTGTCCTTGAGGATTACACCCATGTTGTAGAGGCCCTCCTGGATTATTTCGCCGGATGTGACGCGCTCCTCGGGCGTGGAGGGAATCTGGGAGAGATAGTACTCCGGGTAGTGAGGGTCGGACGAGCGCCGCAGCTGCTCCTGTGCCGCCTCGGGGTCTGCTTCCGGGGCGTCGGGCGAGTCCGATTGGTCGGTCGGGTCCGACTCTTCATCCTCGTTGGAGGCCACATCGAAATCGTCGGTGTTGAAGGTGGATTTATTGCGACGGCGCCAGTCGTCCTCGAGCTTGCGCGAACCCCAGCGGCGCTGGAATTCGGTCTTGCCGGCGTTGCGGGTGGCCGCGTTGTAGAAGTACCAGGAATTGTCGGTGTTGATGGTGAACGAGGGCGCGGAGTTGTCCTGCAGGCCCCCGTCGCCCATGTTGGCGAGGTATTCCTCGCGCCGGGCCTCGTCGGCCTCCTTCTTTTCTTTCTCCTTGAGGTCGGCGATGATTTTGTCGATTACTGCCATGCGCGCGGTGCTGTCCATGTCGGCCAGGCGCAGGAGCGAGTCCTGGAGGTTCACATTCTGGGAGTAGACCGCCAGCTCATCCAGGACGTCGGAGCGCTGCTTGATGGCGGGATAGTCCGGGAAGGTGGTGGGGAGGACGGGCACCGCCTCGGCGTACTCCGGCTGAGCCTTTTCGTAATTCCGCTGCTCGAAGTAGAGGCGCCCCAGGGTGAGCTGGTTCAGCGCCTTGTCGATACCCGAGCGGGTGGACTTTTCGTTGGCGATGATGTAGTTTTCGATTGCCTTGGCGGTGTCGCCCCGGGAGAGGTAGAGGTTGCCGATGGCGTAATATATCTGGTCGAGGTATTCCTTGTTGCGGTCGTAGCGGGTCATGCGCTGGAGGGCTTTGACCTCGGGCTCGATGTCGGCGCCGGTGAACACNTCGCTCTGCTTGATGCGCGCGTTGAATTTGGTGCGGTAGGTGGCNGANGANGAGCCTCCGGCAGCCTTGAAAGCGTCGTAGGCCTGCTCGCGCTTGCCCTGACGGGCCAGNATTTGCCCCAGCAGGAAGTTCAGGCGTATTTTCTGGGCCGAAGAGGCGGATTTGATGGCGGCGCGCAGGTAAGGTTCGGCGCCCTCGTAGTCGTCGGCATGGATGAGGTAGTCGGCCATGGCGAAGTTGTAAAGGTTCCGGAGGTTGCGGTCGCTGAGGTCGTTCTCCTTTATGCGCGTCAGAATCATCTCTGCCTCGAACTGCCACCCCAATGCCACATAGCACAGGGCCTGCATCAGCTTGGCTTCGGTCACTACCTTCGGCAGCCATGTGAACTGGCGCGAGATGTAGAAATAGGTAGAAGCTGCCCCGGCAAAGTCGCCGTTGTAGTACTGCCCGGCGGCGAGCATCAGCCAGGAATTGTGGATAAAGGGGTTGTACTCGCTGCGTTTCATCCACTCCTGATATTTCGAGTCGTTTTTACGGCCGGTCTGACGCTTGGGCTTGTTCTTGATTGAGCGCAGCTGGATTGCTTTCTGGGCCTTTTCGATGGAACGCGTAAAGTCGCCCGAAGGCTGGGGGGCGGTGGGCTCGGCCTTGGCTTCTACCGGATGCATGAACACCAGGCGCGAATAGTCGTCCTCGTACTTGGACTCCATGTCGGCCAGGGTCTCCTTCATGTGCGTGTCGCCGTTGTAGTGGATATTGTAGCGGGTGATGAACTCCTGGTACTTGCGGTTGGCGGCGGTGTTCTTTTTGGGGCTGCACGACGCCCCGACCATAGCCACAAGGATAGCCATGGCCGGCAGAAGGTAGTATTTCCGCAGGCGACTCATATTCAATATATAAACGCGTCCACTTCACCGTTATTGCCCCACCGCGCCTAAAACCTAACGTCCCCGGCTCAAATTCTGAAATTTTACGGTTTTATTTTGGAGCGTCGGTTTTTTTTCGTAACTTTGCGGTGCTTTAGCCTCCGGGTTGGGCAACGGATAGTCTTATGGTGTAATGGTAGCACTACAGGTTTTGGTTCTGTCTGTTCAGGTTCGAATCCTGATAAGACTACTCTTTCATCCAGGTCGCCCTTTCGGTGATCTGGTTTTTTATTGGCCCACTTGGTCCTAAGCAGGGCCGGCCAAACTTAAACATCACTTCCTTGCCATGTTCGACTACAACCAAGCTCATATCCACCCGCGCGACAGCCGCATCCACTTCGACGCTCCCACCCACACCTACTTCATCATCGCCGACGACGGCAGCCGCATCGACTGCGACTCGGTCACGACCGTGGTAGAGGGTTGTTTCGAGCAGTTCGACGCCGAGAAGTGGGCCCGGCGCAAGACAACCGACGAGGAAAGTGCCCGTAAACTCATGGCCGAATGGGCGCGCAAGGGCGAAGAGGCGCGCGACGCAGGCACGCTGATGCACGACCGCATCGAACGCTTTTACCTGGGACAAGACATTGAGGATGAGGCGTATGACGATGATTCTTTCAACCTGTTCCTGAAGTTTGTGGAGAACTATGAGCTGAAACCGTTCCGCTCGGAGTGGCGCATCTTCAGCGAAAAGTACCGCCTCGCGGGCACGCTGGACTTCCTGACCTTCGATGGCGATGTGTTCGAAATTTACGACTGGAAACGTTCGTCGAAAATCGTTGACCACGACGGCCGTCCGCTCCTGAACAACTATGGNAAATATGCCTTCGCGCCCCTTTCTATGTTGCCCGACACAACTTTCCATCACTATGCCCTCCAGGTGAGCCTCTACCGATATATCCTTGAAACGGAATACGATATCGTGGTTTCCGACGGGCATCTGGGAACATTCCATCCCGGCTACGACCGTCCCCACGTGGTNGACATGCCCTACCTGCGCGACGAAGTCATTGCCCTGCTGAAGGCCCGCTATGAGAAATTTGNCTGAAACTTTTGTGGCGACCCTGCCGGATGCCGTGGGGCCCGAAGCCGCCGCGCGTCTTGAGCTTGCGCTGAGGCAGGAGCAGCCGGTGGTGGCGGTGCGCGCAAACCCACTCAAGGGGTTTCGTGTGGCCGACGGGGCCGACGCCGTCCCCTGGGAGCCCCTGGGCGTATACNTGCCCCAACGGCCGCTTTTTGCCGCCGACCCGGCCTGGCATCAGGGGTGCTACTACGTCCAGGATGCCTCCTCGATGGCTGTGGGCTACGTAGTTAAGCAGCTTATCGNCAAATATTTCCCTGCCGNCGCTGCGGTGAGGTACCTCGACAGCTGCGCGGCCCCGGGAGGGAAGAGCATCGCGGCCCTTGATGCCCTGCCTGCAGGCTCTTTCCTGGNGGCCAACGAATTCGACGCGCAGCGCGCCAACATCCTGGCCGAAAATCTGGCGCGATACGGCAGCCCGGATGTGGCCGTGNCCCGCGGCGACACCCGNCACCTGGCCAAACTCGGACCTCTGTTCGACATCGTAGCCGCCGACGTGCCCTGCTCCGGCGAAGGCATGATGCGCAAGGACGCAACAGCCGTCGAGCAATGGTCGCCCGGTCTCGTTCGCCAATGTGCTGAAACTCAGCGCGAAATCCTGCACAACGTATGGAAAGCCCTGCGCCCTGGCGGATTCCTGATTTATAGCACCTGCACCTTCAACCGCACTGAAAATGAGGCCAATGTGGCCATGCTCATGGATGACTTCGACGCTGAGAGCATCGACGTGGGCCTCGAGCACTTCCCGGGAGTGCTCCCCTCGGACGCCCCCGGCATCCATGCCTACCGCTTCCTGCCCGGCCTCGTTCGCGGCGAAGGCCTCTTCGTGGCCGTCCTAAAAAAGCCCGGTGCATCATCCGCCAGAGAGTCGCGCGGCAAGGGAGGCAAGGAAAATCCCGCCGCCCGGAAGATGCTCGAAGGCTTAGGCATTGATTGTCAAGGATATACCGCCGTCGGCAACGCACGGGTCGAACTGCGACCCGATGCCCACCGGAGCCTATGCGAGGCGCTGGAGCGCCATCCGTCGCCACTCCGCATAGGCCTGCCCGCAGCCGAGCTCAAGGGCAAGGACTACGCCCCCACCCACGAGCTGGCTCTGTCCCCGCTGATGACCGNCGGCATACCGGGCGCCGAACTGAACTATCTCGACGCTCTGGCCTACTTGCGGCGCGAGACGCCCGCTCTCCCGGACGCCCTGCCAAAAGGCTATGTTNCNGTNAATTACCAAGGTCNCCCATTGGGCTGGATGAAGAACTTAGGCAACCGCGCCAACAACCTTCTGCCCGACTTCCTGCGCCTGCGCCTGGACCCGCGCAACCTCCCCGACGAACCCCCTCACATCCCACTGTCCCGAACATGAAACAATTCCTCCTCCTGCTCCGCCGCTTCGTGCCTCCATATAAGAAATGCCTGATTCTCAACATCATATTCAACCTCCTGTCGGCATTTCTCACCCTCTTCTCCTTCGCCATCATCGTGCCCATCCTGGAGATTCTCTTCAAGGTGCGCGAGGCTCATTATGCCTTTATGGACTGGGGCTCCGGGAGCCTTAAGGACGTCATTGTCAACAACTTCTACTACTACACCCAAACCCTTATCGAGCGCTTCGNAGCGCCCTCGACCCTGGCAATACTGGCAATCGTGCTCNTGNTNCTGACCGGCCTCAAAACCGGCACCGCATTCCTTAGCGCATACTTCATCATCCCGCTGCGCAACGGCATCGTGCGCGACATCCGCAACTTCCTCTACGACAAAATCACCGCCCTGCCCATCGGCTTCTTCACCACCGAGCGCAAGGGCGACGTCATGGCCCGAATGACCGGCGACGTGGCCGAAATAGAGTACTCCATCATGTCCTCGCTCGAAATGCTGTTCAAAAACCCGGTGCTTATCATCGTTTATTTGGGAATGATGATAATGATTTCCTGGCAGTTAACGCTTTTTGTGTTCATCCTGCTGCCGATTGCCGGGTTCGTGATGGGGCGCGTCGGCAAGCGGCTCAAGCGCACCTCGTTCGAGGGTCAGACACAGTGGGGCGTCCTGATGGCCAACATCGAGGAAACCCTCGGCGGACTCCGCATCATCAAGGCATTCACCGCCGAGGACAAGGTGCGCGAACGTTTTCACCGCGAAAATCAGGTGTTCTACCGCCTGTCCAACTCGGTGGCGCGCCGGCAGGCTCTGGCTCACCCCATGAGCGAATTTTTAGGAACCATCGCCGTGGCGATAATTCTCTGGTTCGGCGGAACTCTCATTCTTTCAGGCGCTTCGGGCATGAATGCGGCCAATTTTATATACTACATGGTCATCTTCTACTCCCTCATCCAGCCCGCCAAGGACCTGTCGAAGTCGGTCTACTCCATTCAGAAAGGTCTGGCATCAATGGAGCGTGTGGATAAGATTCTGAACGCCACCAACCCCATTGCCGATCCCGCCGAACCGGCGAAAGTTGACGCAGCTCCCGGCGTGGTGTTCGACAACGTGACCTTCAGCTACGACGGTACCACCGACGTTCTGCGCGACATCAACCTCGAAATCAAGCCCGGCCAGACGGTTGCCCTCGTGGGGCAATCCGGCTCCGGAAAATCAACCCTGGCCGACCTCGTGCCCCGTTTCTACGACCCTCAGGCAGGCTCTGTGCGTGTCGGTGGTCACGACGTACGCCAACTCCGCGTTGCCGACCTCCGGGGCCTGATGGGCAACGTCAACCAGGAGGCAATTCTCTTTAACGACACCATTTTCAACAACATAGCCTTCGGCGTGGAAAATGCCACCCTCGAGCAGGTGCGCGCCGCCGCGCGCGTGGCCAATGCCGATGACTTCATCATGGAGACTGAGGACGGCTACGACACCATGGCCGGCGACCGCGGTTGCCGCCTATCCGGCGGCCAGCGTCAGCGTATATCCATAGCCCGCGCAGTGCTCAAAAACCCACAGATTCTCATTCTCGACGAAGCCACATCGGCCCTGGACAGCGAGAGCGAAGCCGCTGTGCAACAGGCCCTTGACCGNCTCATGGCCGACCGCACCACCCTCATCATCGCCCACCGCCTGGCCACCATCCGCAAAGCCGACCTCATTTGCGTGCTCCACGAAGGACGCATCGTCGAAGCCGGAACTCACGAGGAACTCCTCGGCCCCGGAGCCAAAGGCTTCTACCGCCGTCTGGTCGAAATGCAATCCCTCCAGGACTGACCCACCTCCGCATAAGTAAGCGAGCCCCCGGGATGCCGGAGGCTCGCTAACGTATTTAGCCGGGGTTACGATTTTGCAGTCAGGGGAGCGTTGAGGCTCAGGTCGCGCTTCCATTTGAGGAAGACGAAGGTGCACATGGCCATGGCAATCAGCCCGATAGCTTCGCTCACGGCCAAAGGAAGCCCGATGCCTTCGACGTAGGCCCCCGCGGGAGCGTAGCAGATAAATGTGACGCAGAGCGTGGTCATGAACATGGCCGGAATCATGGTGAGCAGGTAGGCGTTGGAGCCGCTGTTATTGCGCACCAAAAATACGCTGCATGCCCAGAGGGTGAAGATCGACAGGGTCTGGTTGCACCATGCGAAGTAGCGCCAGAGGATGTCAAAATTGATGTTCAGCAGCAGGTAGCTCAGGCCCACGATAGGCAGAGTCACCNTCAGGCGCTTCAGGAACTTCTTCTGCTGCAGGCCTATGGAGTCAGCGATGATGAGCCGCAGGCTGCGCATGGCGGTGTCGCCGGTGGTGATGGGAGCAGCGATTACGCCCAGAATAGCGAGGATTCCGCCGAAAGTCCCCAGCCACTGCACGCACACTTCGTGCACGAGGATGCCGGCATCCTGCCCGTGTGAGGCCATGTAGTCGGCCAAAGGTCCGTAGCCGCCGGTGAAGGCAATGGCTGCGGCTGCCCAAATGAGTGCAACAATGCCCTCCGAAACCATCGCGCCGTAGAACACCATGCGCCCGTGGCGCTCGTTGGTGAGGCAACGGGCCATCATCGGGCTCTGCGTGGCATGGAAGCCGGAAATCGCACCGCAGGCAATGGAGATGCACATCATCGGGAAAATCGGAGCCACTTCGCCCGCGGGATGGCGGTTGAACAGACCCTCGGAGAAGCCGTCGGGAATGGGCACGGCGTTGAAAATCATATAGCCCATGATGCCCACGGCCATGAAAAGGAGCGCGAAGCCGAACAGCGGGTAGAGGTTGCCGATGAGTTTGTCAACCGGCAACAGCGTGGCCAGGATGTAGTACAGGAATATGCACGTGGCCCAGAAGGTGGCGTTGAGATGCTCGGGGGTGAGGGTGGCCAGAAGGTTCGCCGGCGTGCGAACAAACACCGCTATGACCATCACCAGCAGGATGCAGGTGAAGATGCTCATCACAACCTTGATGGTCCTGCCGAGCTCGCTGCCAACTATTTCCGGCAACGACTTGCCACCCAGGCGCAGGGAAATCATGCCGGACATAAAGTCGTGGACCGCACCGGCAAAGATGGTTCCGAACACAATCCAAAGGAAGGCGGCNGGGCNGTACATCACGCCCATGATTGCGCCGAAAATCGGCCCTACTCCGGCAATGTTGAGGAACTGAATCAGGTAGACTTTCCATGTAGGCATCGCTACATAGTCGATGCCGTCGGCCATGGTGGAGGCTGGCGTGGGGCGGTTCGGGTCGGTTTTGAACACCCGTTCCACCAGCCCGCCGTAGACGAAATAGCCCGCAACGAGGGCTATCAATGCTATGATAAATGACGTCATTGGTGCTTAAACTTATGGGTTGATTGGTTATAGGACTAAAAGTCTCACAAATTTAACTCAAAATCCGCAAATTTTCGTGTACAAAACCGTAATTATTTTACATACAATTTCTCCGGTTCACCACCCCACCGTAACGACTCCTCATCCTGCCGTCCTGTATCGCTGTGTGAACGACTGCAACCGGCCAGTACCAAAACTGCTACAATGAGTCCCGGCACGAAACGTACCAACCATTTCGCACCCTAATTCATATTGAGCCTATTTCAAGGACTTCTCTTCATCCGGTGAGCATTCTCTGAGCAAAGTTATTTTATTATTTCCCAATAACCCAATTTACGTCCTCCAATTCGACGAATATAGTTCTTTTGCTTCAATTCGCTTATTGCCCTGCTTATGGTTGAACCGGACAGGTGTAATTTTTCGACAAGCTGCCCTTTTGTGTCATGGGGATATGACTTAATAGCGTTGTATACCGTGGCTGTAACAGTATTTAAATCAGTGGCTTGTCCATTTGTAACCTCTTTTATTTCTTCTTTTGTATCATCTTGTGACACAAAAGAACTTTTAGAGATAAAGACTTTTACAAGGAATGCCGTCTCAAGCCCAAGATTGAAAATTGCCTCTCCATTTCCATTGGTTTTCAATTCCTCTTGAACACGTTGTACGCCTCGGCTGAACCTGTTGACAAAGCCCATTACTTTCATAGCTTCAGCTATCACCCCGTTCCGGTAATCATTTACCCATGGGAAATTCCTTGGGTTAGCTTTGCCATATAGTCCACCATGGTTTAATATTTCTATCCTATCATCGTATTGATAAAATTGAACAGGGCCATTTCCCTCATAATCACGGTGGCATACTGCATTCATAAGTAATTCTCGCATGGCCCATGAAGGATAATCCACTTTATTCTCCTCTCTCAGGGCGCTTACCGGGACCGGACGTTTCTTTGCTATTGTGGTTGAGACAAACGTGTCAAGTTGATTGAGAATAGTCATCAGGTTCCCGGAAAACTTATACTCGCTGGCGACATCAGCTCCTCTCCCATCACCTCCAAAGCGAACGTATTGTACATATGCCCCGGGCAAACGACGCTCCACATTATTGCCAAACATCAGAATACCGGCAAAAGTAGGACAGTCGTGTTTCATATCATAAAAGCCTAATGCTTGAAGTTGAAGTCTAACATCGCGTTTGTCGTTTTCAAGCACCTCTTCGGGATATGCTTTGGGAAGATATGCTTGGCGGAATAGACTTACGTCTAAGTCGTCAATAGAACTATCAAGACAGGGCATCGCATCGAAAGTCTGAACATGGGAGGCACGTTTTTCGTAAAGTTTACGTTCATCATCTTCATTTGCAGTCCCTCTGCGGGGACCAACGCGTACACAAATCTTGCCTTTATATTTGACAGGGGGGAAATGAGCAGGTTGAACTTCCACAACTACAACAGGCCCATCTTCAAGTTCTATCTTTTCCACAGTCATCGAAGGTTGAGGTTGAATGTTCCCTTCGGTACGTATAGAAGCAATGTTTTTCAGGAGCGAATCTGTTATATTAATCGGTACTACTCGCCCATTCTTATCGTCAGCGCCGATTATAAGATACCCCGGTTTTTGGTAATCGGGTAGGTCATTTGAGAATGCACATATAGCCTCTCCAAACTTATCCATATTATTAGTGGATATAGTCCGTTCAACTCTGTCACTTTCCAAATCGTTCAGAAGGCGTTGTAATTCTTCAGATGATATCATTTCTTGGGTATTTATTCCGATTGGTGTTAAAGTTGACCAAAGTTACGCAAAAAAATTCACAATTCGAATCCCGATTTATCTTGATTACTCCCGAGATTTCAATATGTATAAAATCAGTAGTTGCGGAGGGTGGAGAGGGAGTGGAGGGATGTCAGGGGGGCGATGTGGATGGAGAGATAGCGCAGGAGGATGTCGGTGATTTCGTTGCGGCGTACNCGGCTCCAGGCAAGGACCGGGGCGGTGGAGTAGGTGCAGGCGGCCAGGGCGCGGAGATCGGCCCCGGCGTCGCTGTCGGCAAAATCGCGATGAAGCGGTAAAGCCGGCGTGAAGCGACCCTCTCGGAGGTCAAAGATACTCCCGGGGGTATCGAAATCGGGCCCTACGCCAAGTTGCTCGGTGAGGCGCAGCAGGAACAGGACGGGAAAGTAGCTCACAATCTCCTCCCGCTCAGCCTCGTGGAGCAGCTCCACCGACTCGAAGAGGAACTGCGACAGATAGGGGTCCGGCGAAGCCTGACGCAGGAGCAGGTCCAGCACTTCGGCTATGAATATACCAACCATGTCCTTGACCACCGACAGCCGGACTGCACCAACGGCCCCGTGAGGCCTCAGGTCGCGGATGGTGTGGATTTCACGCTGAGGNCGTATGTCGGCCACCCCCTCGAAGCAGTAGAGCGGTCGGGTCAGAGCCCGGCGACGCGAAGCTTCTCGTCCGGCACCGGCGGGCATCGCCAGGGTGATGCGTCCCGACTCCCGGCTCCACGCGCTGAGCAGGTTTTGCTTGTCGTTGAGGCGGATGGTGCGCAGGGCTATGCAGGTGATGGGTTGGAGCATGTCAGAGACCTTTTCGCCGGCGGCGCCACTGTTTGATGGACTGCAACAGGGCTGAACCACCCGTACCAACGTCGCTGGCCAGCGGGTCCACGAACGACGTCAGCGCCGGCGCCTCTCCGAACTGCTCCGGGTAGATCATCATCAGGTTGTTGCGCGCGAAATATCGCTGCAGGAACGAGGGGATTTGCGACATATCGCCCGAATAGGACACCGACTGGGGCCTTGCGCCGATAACCACGAAGAGGTCGTCGTCGAGGATGCGGTTGGCAAGCACGATGAAATCGTCCCAGGAATCGGTGGTTTCAAATTCGCACCGTATGCCGTAGTTCTCCGCATATATCACCCCACGGATGAGCGGCTGAACCTCGCCCGGGCAGCAGTAGATTATCCGGCAGCCTACCTGACGTGTGAGNCGGGCCGTGGCACGNACCCAGCGGCTGAAGCCGGTTTCGTACTGCGCGCCTTTGGGAACCCATACCACCACGCGGGTAATGGTGTTTACGGGAATGAACGTGCGCGCAATCATCACCATGCGGTTGGTCGAGCGCAGAAGTTGCTCCACCTTGTGGCCGAAAAATGAGTCGATTACGGTTACACGGCGATGCATTCCGAGGATAATTTCGGTGATGTCGCGCTCCTGGGCCGCGTTGAGCAGACCCGTTACGGTGTTGAGGTCGTAGCGGTCCAGAGTCTGGATATGGATATCCGCCGCCGCGCCCACCTTGCGGGCGACTTCGAGCGAAGCCTCCGCTACGGTTTTGGCGGCATTTCCTTTTTCGTTGCGTACATGGATGGCGTAGAAATTATGCTCCCCGCCCTCGTTACGCATCAGCACGGCCATCTCAACCAGAGGCTCCGTGGTGATGGGCGTGGCGGCTGCAATAAGGGTGTTGTTGATGCGCGTCTTGCGTATCATCCCGTCCGCATCGTCCTCCATCATCCTCATTTTCAGGCGTGAAGCTCCACCGGCGGTGATAATAGGCGCCAGGGCGCAGGTAATCATCACCACGATGATGGTGCTGTTGAGGATGCGCTCGTCGAACATCTCCATTTGGTAGCCGACCGCAATTACTGCCAGGGCTACCGCGGTGTGGGCCGTGGTGAGGCCGAACATTACGTTGCGGCTGCTTCGCCCCATGCCATAGATTTTCCCGGCAATCCAAGCCGGCACCCATTTGCTCACCAGCGCCACCGTCAGCATGATNGCCGCTACCAGCAGGGTGCCCGTGTTACCAAGCACCCGCAGGTTGATCATCATACCCACGCTGATGAGGAAATAAGGAATGAACAGTGCGTTTCCCACAAACTCAATCGAACTCATCAGCGGCGATGCAATAGGAATGTAGCGGTTGAGCAGCAGCCCGGCGAAGAATGCGCCCAGCACCGGCTCCAGGCCTATAAGCTGAGCCGTACATGCGGCCAGGAACACCAGCCCCAGCACGAACACATACTGCATCACCTTGTCGTTGTACTTCTTGAAGAAATAGCGCGTCAGGCGCGGGTAGATGTACAAAAGCACCACCACCCACAGGGCCACGCGGACCATCAGCATACCAACCACGCTTATGTCGAATGCCCCCTCGCGCCGGATATTTACCGTGATGGCCAGCACAAGCAGAGCCCCGATCACGGCCACGATGGTGCCAACAATGGCTATGAGCACCGCCGGAGCTTTCGTGATTCCGAAACGCGCCACAACCGGATAGGCCAGCAGGGTATGGGAGGCGTACATGGCCCCAAGAAGCCAAGCCGTAGTCCAATCCACGTCAAGCCACTCCACGCTGGTGAACACGCCGATAATCAGAGGGAAAAAGAGGGTCAGCACACCGAAGACGAGGCCGCGGNGCAGATTCATCTTCAGGTGGTACATGTCTATCTCCAGGCCTGCCAGGAACATAAGGTAGAGCAGACCTACCTGGCCGAAGATAGCGAACGAACTGTCGTTGTCAAGGACATTGAATCCGTAGGGCCCCACCACAACGCCGGCCACAATCATTCCGATGATGTGCGGCACCCGCAGCTTATTCAGCAACAGGGGCGCGAAGAGGATGATTGCCAGGACGATGAAAAAAATCTGAACCGGCTCCGTTACCAGCGGGCTACCCATCGGGATTCGGCTTTATCGGTGGGCGAGGATGTACTGCGCAATCTGCACCGCATTCAGAGCCGCGCCTTTACGTATCTGGTCCGCTACAGTCCAGAAATTCAGCCCGTTAGGATTGGCGAGGTCGGCTCGTACACGGCCTACATACACCGGGTCGCTTCCGGCCACATGCAGCGGCATGGGGTAACCTTTGGGCTCGGGACGATCCACCAGCACAACGCCCTCGGCCTTGGCGAAGGCTTCGCGGGCCTCAGCAACGCTTACGGGGCGCTCGGTCTCGACCCAGATTGCCTCGCTGTGAGCACGCATCACGGGCACGCGCACGCAGGTGGCACTCACGTCAAGTCCGGGCGCATGCATGATCTTCTTGGTCTCGTTGTACATCTTCATCTCCTCCTTCGTATAGCCGTTGTCGGTGAACACATCCACCTGCGGAATGAGGTTAAATGCCAGCTGGTCAACGAATTTCTCAACCTTAGGCTCCTNGCCGCGGCTCAGTTGTGCCGTCTGCTCCTCCAGTTCGGCCATGGCCGTTGCGCCGGCGCCGCTCGCCGCCTGGTAGGTGGCAACATGCACCCTGCGGATGGGGCTCAGGTCGTTGATGGGTTTAAGAGCGACAACCATCTGGATGGTGGTGCAGTTTGGGTTGGCGATGATGCCGCGGGGAGCATACATTGCGTCCGCACCGTTCACCTCCGGCACAACCAGAGGAACGTCGGCCTCCATTCGGAAAGCGCTGGAATTGTCTATCATGATGGCGCCTCCGGAGGTTATGATGTCNGCATACTGGCGGCTCACACCCGCGCCGGCGCTGGTGAACACAAAGTCGAGGTCNTTGAAGTCGNCCGGNTTGTCGCGGAGCTCACGNACCGGCTCGGTGGGCTGTCCGCGGAACTCGTANCNCCGNCCGGCGCTTCGTGCTGAGCCGAACAGACGCAATTCGTCGATTACCATATCAGAGGCCGAAAGAACCGACAGGAACTCCTGTCCTACCGCGCCGGAAGCGCCAACAATTGCTATTTTCATTTCCTTAAGTGTATATACACCGCAAAATTACACAAAAAAAGCGACTTTTCCCCTCCCCACCCCAAAAAATCGCACCCCCGGACCACTAACAACCCTTATCGGGATTAGTCATGATAAATCCCGATTAATCTTGATAAATCATGAAAAGCGCGCAAAATAAAGCAGGGGCGCGGCTAGGCGTCCCTGCTTGGTGGGGTTGTTGGCAGTTTATTGCATTACATCCAGGAGCTCGACATCGAACACGAGCATCTCGTTGGGCTGTATGCCGGCCTGGGGTGCGCCATTGGCGCCGTAGGCCAGTTCGCCGGGTATGTAAAGCGTCGCCTTGCCGCCCTTGCCGAGCTGCATGAGGCCTTCACGGAAGCCGGGAACCACGCCCTGGAGGTTGAACACGGCGGGCTCACCACGCTCTACGCTGGAGTCGAAAACACGTCCGTCGAGGTGACGTCCGATGTAGTGCACGCGAACGGTTGCGGTCTCGTCGGGGTTAGTCCCCTCTTCGCCCGCCTTCTCAACCTTGTAAACCAGTCCGCTGGGAAGAGTTACAACAGAGGGATCTTCGCCTGCGAGCTTGGCTACATACTCAGCTCCGGCAGCCTTGTTGGCGTCCATGGTCGTAGCGGATGCGTTCTGGGCGGCCAAGGCGGCCTGATGCTGTGCGTCTTCGAACATCTTGCGGAATGTGGACTGGGCGTTGCGGATGTCGTTAACCGACAGCGAATCTGACTTATAGGTTGCCAGGAAAGCCTTCATCACGGCAGTCTTGTCTATGACAACTCCATCGTCGGAGAGCTGGTTGATTTCGTTCAGAATCTGAAGCGCTACCTGCATGCCATAGCGGGTATTCTGGTCATCCTTGGAGGCCATTACCTGCTTGAAACCCTTCACAAAGGCATCCTTGTCGGCCTCAGGGCTGCTCATTTCGTTGCTGATCACGGCGCCCACGTAAGTTCCGTAGGCAGCGGAGAGGGAGTCGTTGGCAGCTCCCTTGGTGGCGCAGCTGNCGCNGNTNCATTNNTTNNACGNNGTNCCCATAANCGNCACTNCAGCCAATGCTGCAAATAAAATCTTTTTCATATTTATTTTGTCAATTATTAGAATACATCGATTAGGTCGATTGTGAAGCGCAGCGGGGTGTCGGGCGGAATAACTCCCGGAACACCTTCACTTCCGTAAGCCAGAGGCGCGGGGATGGTCACGTCGTAGCGTCCGCCTGCACGCATATGCGTCAGCGCCTCGGCCAGACCCGGCGCCAAATCGGCCACGCGGGCGCGCATAGGCTCGTCCGTGGGCAACATCTCGTCGAAGATAGTCCCATCGGGCAGCGTGCCCGTATAGCGCATGATCACGCTTGATTCAGACGCCGGGGCGGCTCCCGTGCCGGGTGTCAGCGTCTCTATGACCACGCCCGAGGGAAGCGTCTCAGCTTCCGGGCGCATTGCGGCCTGCGAAAGGAACTGCTCCGACTGTCGGGCCGCGCTGGATGCAATCATTGCCGCGACAGCCTGCGAGGCCTCGCGGTGGGCCGCTTCATCATAGGGTTGGCGGAGATTCTCGATGAGCAGGTCCTCCAGGCGCGAACGGTCAACTTCGATGCCGTAGCCCTGAAGCTGAGCCACTGCCCCATCGATGCCCTGACGCAGGTTCGAAGCCAGGAAAACGGCCACTACATCGGTCACGGAATCTGTAGACTCCGACGGGGCAGGTGTTGCCGCGAAAACAACCCCCTGCATGGCCAGCACACAGGCGGTTGATAAAATTGCTAATCGGCGGATCATCAATTCTTTCCTACAACTTCAACGAGCTCTACGTCGAAAATCAGCGTCTGGTTCGGGCCGATGACGCCACCTGCACCCTGCGGGCCGTAAGCCAGAGCCGAGGGGATAAACAGACGCCATTTCGAGCCGACGTTCATCAGCTGCAGGGCCTCAACCCAGCCGGGAATAACTTGGGTTACACCGAAGGTTGCAGGCTCGCCGCGTTCAACGCTCGAGTCGAACACTGTGCCGTCGATAAGCTTGCCGGTGTAGTGAACAACCACGCGGTCCTGTGCCGTAGGCTTCGGGCCGTTACCTTCGGTAAGCACCTCATACTGAAGGCCCGAGGGAGTGGTCTTGACTTCTACACGCTTGCCGTTTTCGGCCAGGAACTGTTCGCCGGCCTTGGCGTTAACTTCCGCCATAGCCTTGGCCTGCTCCATCTGCTTGGCCTGGAGGCCTTCGAAGAATTTCTGAACTTCCTCCTTGGCTTCATCAATGGTCATTTTAGGTGCTTCTCCATAGAAAACAGATGCAACGCCATCGGCGAAGTCCTGAATATTGATGGTCTCAATTCCCGAAGCGCGGAAATTGTGGCCCATGCTGAGTCCGAGCGCGTAGCTCAGACGGTCTAATTCTTTTTCTGCCATTTTAGTGTTAGTTAGTTTACTTTCGTCGCCGAAAGATGTGTTAGTTAATGTTCAGATGCAAAGTTAGCGAAAATTCGTCAACCTACAAACTATTAACACCCCCAACCCCCGCAAGGTTTGTGAGGCGATGCCGATTTAAACCGTGAAGTATAACCGACAATCAACCACGAGTAATCAAATTCACTCCCTGCGGGCCTCGGTAAATCAAGCTCTAAAATTTCCCGCTCAAACCTGGCGAATCCGGGTGAGGGTTATGAGGGTGCGGGCCAGTTTGGCGGCAGCGAAGGCGGCGGCCATAAGCAGAACGATCAGGGCCGAGCACGGAACGTCGATGATTGTGGACAGGAGCAGTCCGCCCAGACCGGTGACGATGCTGATGGCGATCGAGGCCAGCATTATGGGCCGGAATCGGGTATAAAACACCTCGGCCGTAATCATGGGCAAACTGAGCATAGACATGAGCAGCATTATCCCTACGAGCCTGATTGTCAACACAATGCAGACGGCCACAAAGACGGTCATGGCGTAGGAAATGAAGCGCACCGGCAAGCCGCTCACACGGGCAAAGTCGGCATCGAAGGCTACGGCTACGATTTGATGATAAAAGATTATGAAAAAGGCGGAAAGAACGGCCGCGAATGCTCCGAAGAGCCAGAGGTCGCCGGCGGTGACGGTTAGGATGTTGCCGAAAAGGAAGGCGTTGAGCTCGGGTACGTAACCCGGGGTGAGAAAAACGAAAATAACGCCGAGAGCCATTCCCAGAGCCCATATCACAGCTACGGCGGAGTCGCTGCGCAACTGCATGCGCTTTTCCATGAGTTCGACGCCCATGGCCGAACCTATGGCTACCACGGCGGCCATGGCCACAGGGTTGATGCCGAGGAAGTAGCCCAATCCGAGGCCTCCGAAGCAGGCGTGGGTAATACCGCCACTGATGCTTACCAGGCGACGGGTGATGATGTACGTGCCAATCATGGCCGCGCTGATGCCGATGAGTATCACGGCCAAAAATGCCTGACGGAAGAAAGGATATTGAAAGTATTCAAGCATCGGTCAGGCTGTTACGGCGGCGCTACGGGCTTCGGCCACAATCATTATGAGTTCTTCGCGGACACATTCGGGCAGCGCTATGTCGCGTAGCTGCAGGCTACGGGCCCAACCGGCAATCTCGTCGGTCCGCAACGTCAGGAGGATATCGCGGAATTCCTCGATTTCTTCCTCGGTGTATGAGTCAGCACGGCGTCCGGCGTGGCGGTCAAGCTCCTCGTCTTCGTAGTATTCGATGGCGCTGCTCACTCCGACCAGAAGCGAATCGCGCTCGCAGGTGATATGCAGGCCGCAACACTCATCCTCCTGTGGCTCAGAAGTTTCGGGCACAGACTCGTCCTCCCGGGGGTGCTTTTTATCATGGAATTTCTGCTCGATGCGGAGCACCAAACCGACTGCAATCAAAGCACCAAGGAGAATGAGTGCGACAGTCATTCGGCGCCCTCCTCTTCGTAAGGTTCGGAAGCGTCGGTGACAATAAAGCCGGCGCTCCGGAGCTGGTTCCAGAACTCGGGATAGGATTTTTCAACAACCTCGACGTCGTTGATGATTATGCCCGGGGCCGCGCAGGCTACCGGGGCAAGGGCCATGGCGATGCGGTGGTCGTTGTATGTTTCGAAGCGGGGCAGCTCGCGTACGATAGCGCGCTTGCCCTCCCACAGGAAGGTGTCTCCGTAATTCTCAATCTCACATATGCATCCAACTTTGAGCAGCTCATCGGCAAGGGCCTGCAGGCGGTCGCTCTCCTTGGCCCTGAGTGCTTTGACGCCCCGGAAGGTGAAGGGGATTCCGAGCACGGCGCAAGTTATGGCCAGGGCCGGGACCATGTCCGGGGTGTCGCTCAGGTCGCAGTCGAGGTGACTGAAAACTTCCGGCGAAGCGGAGAGTTCGGCACCTTCGGNTGTAAATTCGGTCACAACGCCCAGGCGTTCAAAGAGTTGTGCAGCGGAGCGGTCGCCCTGCACTGACTTTTCTTCCAGCCCCGGCAGAGTCACCCATCCGGCGGTGATTGCAGCGATTTCGTACCAGAATGCCGCAGCACTCCAGTCGGGNTCTGACGTTGCGGTGGATGCCCTGAGAGCGGAAATATTTACGATTACNTTGTCGGGATCATGTTCGACTATGCCGCTGCCCTGCTCTGTCATGAGCTTGGCCGTCATGGCGATGTAAGGAGCCGACTGCACTTCGCCGCGGAGACTCAGTTCCAGGGGTGCGGCCATCAGAGGCGCAGTCATCATCAGGGCGGAGATGAACTGCGAACTTACGGACGCTTCGATTTGGATGCGGCCNCCGGCGAGTTTTGCGCCTCGGATACGCAGGGGTGCTGTGCCCTCATTTTTTGCATAGGCGATATTTGCACCCATAGCCTGCAGGGAGTCCACAAGTTCAGCGATGGGACGCGTGCAGAGGCGCTCGGTGCCGGTCAGCACGCAGTCGGTGCCGGGTGTTGCGGCGCAGAGGGCTGTGAGGAAGCGCAGGGCTGTGCCGGATGCTTCGACATTGACCTCACGGCCATCCGTCGGCAGGCCGGCGCTGAGGATTGAGCCCAGCACGCGCGTGTCGGCGCAGGCATCAATGTCCGGCGTGGCTGCGGCGGCATGTGGGCCTCCTGCAATGTAGTTGAGCACCAGCCGGCGCGCGATGATGCTTTTTGAAGGCGGGAGCGTTACGGTGGTCTCGAGGATTTCTTCCGGCGGGAAAATGCGGTAGTCCATCAGCAGTTGGTGCAATTACAGTTAGCCACTACGGCCGCACGCAGGTTCTCCAAAGCCATTGCCAGGACGCTGCGTGGGGTGCCTACGTTGAGGCGGGCGAACCCTTCGCCCTGGGCGCCGAACATCTCGCCGTCGTTCAGGGCCAGGTGGGCCTTGTCCAGCAGCAATTCCATCAGCGCGTTGTGGCACAGGTGATAGTTGCGGAAGTCGAGCCACACCAGGAATGAAGCTTCGGGGCGCACCATTCTCAAGCCGGGAATATGCTCGGCGATGAAACGTTCCACGAAGTTGATGTTCTCTTCAACATACTGCAGCATCTGGTCCAGCCAGGCCTCTCCGGTGGTATACGCGGCCTCGGCGCCGATGGTGGATATCATCACCGGGGAATTGAACTCGTTTACTTCCAGCCAGTTATAATATGGTTCGCGGATTGCCGGATTCTTGATTACCATCCACGAGCTGACCAGCCCGGGGATGTTGAATGTCTTGGAGGGCGCACCGAGCATGATTCCGACTNCCTTGGCGTCGTCGCCTGCGGCCAGGAAAGGTATGTGTTTGCGTCCCTTGAGCATGAGGTCGCCATGGATTTCGTCGCTGACCACTATGACACCGTTCTCACGGCATATGCGTGCCACCTCGGCCAGTGTTTCGCGGCTCCACTGGATGCCGATGGGGTTGTGGGGGTTGCACAGAATCATCAGCTTGGGTTTCTCCTCCTCTACTACCTTGCGCAGGTGCTCAAGGTCCATTCGGTAACCTCCATCCTCGAACACCAGCGGGTTCTCCACCACGCGGCGTCCGTTGCCTTCGACAACGGTGCGGAAGGGGGTGTAGACCGGAGGTTGAATCAGGACAGCCTCACCGGCTTTGGTGAAATAATTTACGGCATAAGCAATGCCCTTCACTACGCCGGGTATGAAGCAGAGCTCGTCGCGGGCAATGCCGAAGTTGTGNCGGCGGTGGTTCCAGTCGATAATCGATTGCCAGTAGCTGTCGGTAGCCTCCGAATAGCCCAGTACGGGGTGGTTCAGGCGGCTGCGCAGCGCCTCGGTGATTTCGGGGCACACGGCGAAGTCAAGGTCAGCAATCCAAAGGGGAGTTAAGTCATGGCGGCCGAACACACGGTCCAGGCGGTCAATTTTGATTGCCGACGTTCCGTGGCGGTCAATCACATTATCGAAATTATAGCGGTTCATCATCAGTGAGAAAGATAGTACCCCGGAGCAGAATCGAACTGCTATCAAAAGTTTAGGAAACTTCTATTCTATCCGTTGAACTACCGGGGCAAATTCGCTACAAAGATACACAAAAAATTGCACAAAGCCTATACATCCGGGTATAAAAAAAAAGCCTCCCGGGGTTGTCCTCGGGAGGCGGATAGGGGGCGGTTACCTACTTTTCCACTTTCGCAGTATCATCGGCGTGATGAGGTTTAACTTCTCTGTTCGGAATGGGAAGAGGTG
>WFLX010159857.1_pt1 | contig 28621 bp, 28 predicted proteins | sample 4967041 | NCBI WGS metagenome assembly WFLX01 (sample SAMN12857096, study PRJNA449069) | gut metagenome | isolation source: stool from male and female vole | host: Microtus ochrogaster | place: USA:Florida | collected 2017
GTTCTCAGATCGCTTATCATAAAGCTGTGAATCAGAACCGAGTTTGGAATCGCCCCCAAAGTATTGTCCCACTCGCGCCCTGCAATATCCATAAACATCTCTACATCCTTAAGCTGAGTCTGGGGATACATAAACTCCCTGATGGGAGCCATCCCAAGCTTTAAAGCTTCCTCCTGCTTAATCTCACCATTCTCAAAAGGAATGATTGCCTCCTCATTGATTCTGGTAATGGTTGGTTCCATAATAAAAAATGTGAGAATCAATGCCAGCCCTATGAGAATCTGATTGGGCGGCGCTGTCTGGGTGTTTAACGCCGAACGGGTAAAATGCAGCACAATGATGATTCTTGTAAAAGAAGTCATCATTATGATGATGGTTGGCGCTAACGCAATTAAGGTCAGCGTAATCAGAATCCGTAACGTACCGTTTAACTGCCCATTGTCTCCGGTATAGGTAATACTCACCGAATTTGCTGTATTCAGCTGATTTAATTCCTCAGGAGTATTATAAGTCCCTGGCGGCGTAATGACAGTGGAAATATCTGTCTCTCCTGTCAAATGTCTGTCATTCTCCACCGCTTTTACCTGAACAAATCCATGAAACCACAATATGCCCACCGTAACCAGCAGGCATATAATCTGTATTATCTTTTTTCCGGTAAAGCGTACTCTGCTCATGTATCTTTGTCCCTTGGTTCTTTTTGATTGCCTAAATCTTTTTTGACCGCCCTGTCAAACAGTTCCTTGAAGGAAATCCTTTCCCCTCCCGGCTCTGCCTCCCGCAGTTCATCCTTTGGCACTTCACCAAGCAAAGTTACCGTATCCTTGCAGACAGCCAGCACCTTATAAGTATTTCCCACACGGACAATCTGAATCCATTTGTTATTGTCCAGACGGGTTGTTTCTACCACTTCAATATTGCGATCCATATTCTGATGCTTCTGATAATTTGCCGTCCACTTTGTGANATATGCCNTAACCAAAAGCACCACAACAAAAACTATAAGCNCTGTAATAANCTGTGCATAGCCGTTATAGCCTGTCAGCAAAACTGTCACTTAGCCCACAACCTTCTTTACAGCTTCAATCACACGCTCTGCCTGGAAAGGCTTTACAATAAAGTCCTTTGCACCCGCCTGAATTGCCTCGATAACCATTGCCTGCTGGCCCATTGCGGAACACATAATAACCTTTGCGCCGCCGTCAGCCGCCTTGATAGCCTTAAGCGCCTGAATTCCGTCCATCTCGGGCATAGTGATATCCATCAGCACCAAATCAGGATTCAGTTCCTTGTATTTTTCCACAGCCCTTGCGCCGTTTTCTGCTTCTCCTGCAACATTGTAGCCGTTTTTGGTAAGNATATCCTTTATCATCATTCTCNTAAAAGCAGCATCGTCNCATATTAAAATATTTTTTGCCATTNATTNTTCNTCCATTTAATCTTNTTATTGGCATCATTTCTGCATTCCGTTACTTGNTNATTTCTGTAACTCTTACACCGAAGCTTTCCTCGATGACTACTACCTCGCCCTTGGCAACAAACTTGCCATTTACCAGAACATCTATTGGTTCACCGGCAATACGATCCAATTCTATGATCGTTCCGGGAGCAAAGTTGAGAATTTCCGAAATCGACTTGNTGGTTCGNCCAAGCTCTACTGTTANCTCCAAAGGCACATCCNTAATCAGTNCGATATTTTCCTGACCTGGTATACTGCCCATATCACTTGAAAAACTGTTAAACTGCGCAGGCTGGATATTTACATTCTGCTGTGGCATTCCCATGAGATTCATTCCTCCCATCATAGGGTTCATTNCCATATTCATGCCTCCCATCATAGGGTTCATTCCCATGTTCATGCCATTGCCNATCNTAGGATTCATTCCCATGCCATTCATTCCATTGTCCATACCGCCCATCATGGGGTTCATTCCCATACCATTCATTCCATTCATGGCTCCCATGCCATTCATATCCATGCCGCCTGAGGGCATGCCTCCCATCTGAGGATTCATTCCTGCCGGATTCATCATTCCTCCACCATTCATGGCTCCTGAGGTATCCGGCATTGGCGCTGCCGCAGGTGCCGGAGCAGGTTCCGGTTCACCGCCTGATTGGGAATTGATAAAGGTTTCTACTATATCTTTAGCAAAATCTACGGGATACAGCTGCATAATAGAGCTGTCCACTAGTTCGCCTATCTGCATCCTAAAGGATACTCTTACAAATGTCCCGCCCAAAAAGGGAGATATCTCCGCACCTCATTCAAACTGTGTCAAATCCAACAGAGAAGATTCTGGCGGGCTGATATCTATCATCTTTTGCAACATCGTGGAGAGTGAAGTTGCCGAAGACCCCATCATCTGGTTCATGGCTTCGGAGATTGCACTTAAATGCAATTCTCCCAATTCTCCGTCTGTGTTGGTGCCGTCACCACCCATCATCAAATCCGTGATGACCTTTACATCATGTTCCTTCAATACCAAAATATTGGAACCGTCCAAGCCCTNTGTGTATTGAATTCTGATAAACACNCAAGNCCTTTCATANTCCTCCAATNTNGNCTGCCAATTAGAAANAGTTACCGTGGGCGTTGTGATATTAACTTTCTGGTTTACTAATGAATACAATGTGGTTGCCGAGGAGCCCATACTGATATTGGCAACCTCTCCAATCGCATCTTTTTCAACATCTGTAAGTAATTCATCCGATGCCGCAGCGTCTGCTGAAGGTGCCGCTTCCGCCGCCACTTCCGTATTTCCCGAATCAGACGATTCCTCATTGGATAAATCCATGCCGTTCAAAAGCGCATTTATTTCATCCTGGGATAACATTCCATCCATCGTTTTACTCCTCCTCCCTGACTATCGATGTAATCCGGACCGCATAAGCATCGTCATTGGCACCGGGCAAAGCTGTAAATTTCTTAATATTTCCAACATAGATATTCATATCGCTGTCCACCTTGGTATTCAGCCTTATACAATCGCCCACCTGCAGATTTACAAAATCCGCAACGGAAATGGCGCTCTTTCCCAGCACGGCTCTGATGGGAATATCCACCTTGCGAAGCATGGCCTCAATGTAGTCGTCATAGTTCTCGTCATGATTCTCCTGCATGGTGGAATACCAATACTTGGTATTTANCTNATCCATCACATCNTNCANAGTAAGGAAGGGGAGACAGACATNCATAAGNCCTTCTACATCACCGATTTTTATATTCAGGGTGACAAGCGCTATCATATCATTGGGCGCTATCACCTGCGCAAACTGCGAATTTGTTTCCAATCTGTTGAGCACCGGAGAAATATCAATTACATTTTTCCAAGGGTCCCTGAGAAGCTGGGTAAACATAACCATGACCTTCTCCAGAATCGTAAGCTCAATCTCTGAGAAATCCCTGCTTTTTTCCAGCGGCAGCCCGCTTCCTCCAAGCATCCTGTCTAACATCGCATACCCCAGATTAGTGGAAAGATCCAAAATAATAGTACCGTTCAGGGGCGCAAAATTTATAATTCCCAAAATCACTGGATTGGACATGGCATTGGAGAACTCACTGTATGTGACTGTCTCCGAGCTTCCTACCGACACCTGCACATTCTTTCTTAAGTACGCCGGGAGATTGGTAGAAACCAACCGTCCATAATGCTCAAAGATGATTTCCAACGTCCTTAAATGTTCCTTAGAGAACTTTGTCGGGCGGCTAAAGTCGTAATCCTTGACCTTCTTCTCCTCTTCTCCCTGCATCTGGTCTACATCCAGCTCGCCGGCAGACAACGCTGCAAGTAGGTTATCTATTTCGTTTTGTGAAAGGACATCGGCCACGAAAACTCACCTCCTACAAATTTTTTCGGAACAAGCATCAACCGTACTTCACTCCGCTGACAGCCACGTGATAAATAAAGTCAGAATCAAACAAATCCTGTATCGCTTTCAACATCTCGGCCTTAAGTCCCTCTAAGTCGTCGCGGCACTCATCTGCTGTGTGAGAAGCAACTACCGTAGTGATGGCGTCTTCTATTCTGCCGTTGTAATCCGCAATGTTCTCCCCATACTTTTTGTAAGCCTTATTCTTTTTATTCATGGACAAGGTAATATTGCATACCAGATAAGCCTGTTTTCCGTCTCCATCGGCAGCCAGAGGGAACATCAGTCCCTCGCCCAAAACATGGGATGCCGTATCTTTCAGTGAAACCTGAACTTCCTTTGGCTCTTCACCGGGAGGCGTAAGCTCCAATTTCAGCGCCGTGGCAATATTATTGACCAGCGACGCAGTCTTTTTGTTGGTGCTGGTGACACTGATCATCACTACACTGTTTAAAACAATATTCACAACCAGCAGTGCAAGTATCAGCACTGTCATCAAGTTTTTCTTCATCGTTACCCTTTCCTCCTTTTAAGAAGTTCCTGTGTAGATTCTGATTTCTACACGGCGGTTCTTGCTGCGTCCCTCCGGAGTGGAGTTATCCGCTATGGGAACCCTCTCTCCCATACCTGCATGTCTGAAAACAACAGGATTTAAGCTGGTATTTCCGGTAAGATAATAAAATACGGAAAGTGCTCTCGCACTGCTTAACTCCTCATTATCCGCATACTCTCTGGTATGGATGGGCACATTATCCGTGTGCCCTTCTATCTCTATGATGCCCTGGCTGTAGCGTTCCAATATAGTACCCGCCTTGTCCAGAACTCTCTTAGATTCTTCTACAATTTCGGCACTTCCCGAATTAAACAAAATCGCTCCCCTCATACTGAGCTGTACATACTGAGAGGTAAAACTCACCTCTATCTGGTCGGACATACTGCTCTCCGCCACTTCTTCGGAAATTGCTTCCGCCATGGCTTCATTGTCCTGAAGATGCTGTTCCTCAAGCATCTCCTGTACGGCTCCGGGATTTTTGTCAAGCATCTCCTGCAGGGCTGCCGCTTTTGCCTCATCCTCCTGCATCTTGTCGCTGCTGTCTGACTCTGCGGACATTCCCGTGTTGTTGATATAATCACTCAGCTCATTTAACTGACTCATACCGTTGCTGACGAGAACTCCGTCTCCCACGGCAGCGGCTCCTGCCTCAAATATACTAAAAGTGCTATTCATGGAAGCTACCACTTCTCTTAACTTGGCCTCATCCATGGTGGACATGGAAAACAGCATTACGAAGAAACAAAGAAGCAGGTTCATCAAATCACTGAATGTTGCCATCCACGCCGGGGATCCTGGGGGTGGCGCCTCTTCCTTTCTCTTTGCCACTACTCTTCACCTCCTGCATCCTGTGATGCATCAACTCTATCCTTGGGTGCAAGGAAGGACTTCAATTTTTCTTCTATTACGCGGGGGTTCTCACCAGCCTGAATGGAGAGGAGTCCCTCGATCATAACCTCTTTCTGCATCATTTCAATAGCATTGTCATATTTTAACTTGTTTGCCGTAGGGGCGCAAATCCAATTGGCCAACAGGGAACCGTACAGGGTGGTAATCAGAGCAACCGCCATTGCAGGTCCGATAGCCGATGCATCATCCATGTGATAAAGCATATCAACAAGTCCTACCAGAGTACCAATCATACCCCACGCAGGACCCATGGAGCCCAATGTATCCCAGAAACCCGCCAAAGACTTGTGTCTGTCATCAATACAGACCATCTCCGTCTCCATAATGCCTCTCACAAGCTCAGGGTCAGTACCGTCAACTACCAGCAGGATACCCTTCTTCAAGAAAGGCTCCTCCATATCCGATGCCGCTTCCTCCAGAGACAAAAGACCTTCTTTTCGCGCTATATTGGACAANNNTATNATCTTTTTAATCATATCCGCCGTATNTAAGGTCGGTGTCTTGAAAATCAGTTTGATACTAGTAACTCCTGCGATGAAATCCGCAAGGCTGTATGCTCCCAAAGTAGCAGAGAACGCACCGCCGAAAGTAATAATAGCGGAGGGCGCATCCAGATACTCGCCAAAGCCCGATGCTCCTGCTGAGGAGAAAATACCAAATATAAGCATTACACCACAGAGAATTATTCCAAGTAAAGACGCTATATCCACAAAAATCACCTACACATCCCGCAATTTTTAGAATTTATTCTGCAAGAATTTCCTTTCTATACAATTTTACAAGATTTTTTATCTCTTGTCTACTTTCTTTTACAATTATTTTTCGACCCGTGGTAAGAGTCATGACAGTATCCGGCGTTTCTTCCACTATTTCAAGCAAATGTGGGTTCACAAGAATTTTTACGCCGTTAATTTTTGTCACTTCTATCATCCTCCCACCGTCCTTCCAAAATATGTAAAATGCCTTAATACCTATAATCGGGGACGGAAAACCCCGTCCCCGAAAACTTATTATACTTTATCTCTTCAAGTTTGTCAATTCCTCAAGTAGAGTATCTGACACAGTTATGATTCGGCTGTTTGCCTGGAAGCCTCTCTGGGTGGTTATCATGGTTGTAAACTCGCTGGATAGGTCTACATTACTCATTTCCAACTGTCCCGAGGACATATACCCGCCTCCCGCTGTGATATCCACGCCGATACCGTCAAACTCACCGGAGTTCTGGGTTGCGGAGTAAAGATTGTCTCCCGACTTCTCCAGACCGGAAGCATTGGCAAAGTTTGCAGTGGCAATCTGTCCCAAAAGCTTGGTCATACCGTTGTCATAGCTTGCATAAATCATACCGTTCTGCTGAACAGATACGCCAATCATGTCGCCCAGACGGCGTCCTGCACCAAGTCCTTCAAAATCGCCGCTGGTAGCCTGCGCCGTGGAAGTTCCCTTGTTATCGAACATGGAAAGCTCGGAAAAATCAACAGTGATATCACTGAAATTGCCGCCCAATGCAGAAAATGCCATTATTGCAGTGTTTCTGCCGGAGCCGTTGCTTCCCATGCCGGAGAATTTTCCGTTCTTGCCGTCAAAATAGATGGCGTCGCCGGTGTAATATCTGCCGTCCATCTGAATTCCTGTGTTGGCTTCGGTAACAGCCTCACCAGTTGTTGTGGTAGCGCCGGGAGCGGTGGTATCCTTCCACGTGCTGGCCAATGTAGGGAATGCCGTAGCGGGAGTCCATTGACCCGCTGCTGTAGCAGTAGCCGGTGTAAATGTAGCCGTTGCCAGATTTGTCAGCATTGTCTTTACTGTTACTTTATCGCCATCGATTTCTTTATAGAGGTTTAAAAATTCCTCTGTGGAACCCTCGTAACCGTACGCTTTAGCAATCTCATCCAAAGCTTCCTGCACCGTGCCATTGGCATTTCCGCTTACAGTCAACGCTGCATCTCTGTTGTCTATGCCTGCATTCACAAGCGCCGCAATATCTACAACCGGATTACCTGCTGCATCCTCCAAAATCTTACCGGTATCATCCCATCTATAAGCATTGGAGTTAAAGCCCAGACTAGTCTGTTTTGCCTGTGTGGTGGTGCTTCCGAAATTCAGAGCCGAGATATCGATTTCATTGCCGGCTGAGTCAATCAGTCTGGTCACTTCCACACTGTAGCCTGCAGGCTGACCGCTTACAAGACCGCCGTTTTGTTTAAACACGATTCTTGCGGTATAGCTATAGCCCAGCGCATCATAGAAATTCAGGTTACGCGCAAGACCATTGATGCTGGTCACATCTGTATCGTTTTTGTCAATGATGCCTGTCATATGAGCCAGACTAGTCGCTTCAGGGGGATAGGTCAGATTTGCGGTATTCATAATACGCAGTGCAGACACGGTATCCTTTTTGATACTCATGGTCTCCTCGTCCACCTGCCAGCCCATTACATTATAACCTGTGCTGGTCATGGCCAGATTGCCGGCGCCATCCACATAGAAAGAACCGTCTCTGGTAAAATAGTTGCCGTTTCCGTTATTTACCACAAAAAAATTATCTCCGGTAATCATGATATCGAAGGGATTTCCGGTAGATTGGCTTGCGCCCTGTCCCTCGATGTTCACATTGATAGCTCCGCCCTTAACGCCCAGACCAATCTGTCTTGCATTAACACCACCGGTACCGGTAGCAGCATTGGCGCCGCTTGCTTTCTGGGTGGTCTGGCTCATCAGATCGCTGAATACCATGTTGCTTGCCTTAAATGCTGTGGTATTTANGTTGGCNATATTATTACCNATTACATCCATACGTGTCTNGTGGGTCTTAANNCCTGCCACACCAGAAAAGAGTGATCNCATCATAATTTTNTNCCTCNTTNATTACGGAACGCAGCCCCCTTCTGTCATTCAGGGGACAATAACCTCCACTTGGGTCCGGTTATGCGATTACTGCTCCGTTGATATTTGTGAATACGTTCTCATCTGTCTGTGTACTGTCCATTGCCGTGATTACTGTCTGATTCGGTACATTTACGATAAATGCCAATTCATCCACTATCACCAGCGAATCTTTGATTCCTTTCTGCTCCGCCTTTCTGGCTCCGCCCTCTAAGCGTTCCCACTGCTCTCCCGTAAGCTTTATGCCCCGGTCGCTCAATCTCACCGCTGCGTGTTTGGAAAGCTTCAGAGTATCCGACCCTCCGGTCTTCTGCATCAAAACTTCGTTAAAGGAAAAACCTTCCGCTGTTCTTCTGCTCTCCGGCTTTGGCGTTTTTTGAAGCCGATCCGCCAGCTGCTCTATGGAAAGGAAACTGTTTGTCTGAATATCCATATTCTTCTGGCTCCTTTCACATATCATACTTAATATAATAAGTACGATATTCTCATCCATGATTTACGGCTGCTTATTCCTCTTCCTGTGGCTCTTCTGTCGGTTTTTCTTTGTTCAGCTCTTCCATCTTTGCAACTGCTGCCTGCAGGATAGCTGCCTTTTCCTCTTCCACGAAGCTCTTCTCATAATCGCTCATCTTGCTGTAAGCATTCTGAAGGGCTTTCACTTCGTCTGCATCATCAACAGTTAAGTCATCCACACTAGGAAGAGCATTCAGTCTGTCAACAAACTGTAATGCCGATGCGCGTTTTACGGTCTTGGCCTTCTCTACATATTCCTCTAAAGCTTTCACCTTATCGCTTGCCACAAAGGTCTTCTCGTAATCCGTCATCTCATTGTAAATCTTCTCAAGGTCATCAATCTCTGCCACATCCGTGTAATCTACTCCATTTACATTGGGAAGCTTGTTGATGCGGGTCACAAAGTTCATCGCCTTGTCCGTAGCGGTCAAGTATTCGCCGTCTGCTACCGTAACCAGATCATCCAAGGAATAAAGCTCCTCGTTGATTGCAAGATATGCCTTGTTGTTTTCATATACCACATAGTCAACCTTGCCCTTGATTACCTTGCTATCACCGCTTGAGGTGGTGGTTTCCACAAAAACCTCCTGCCCTACCATAGAGCTTGCTCTTAAGAGTTCCATATTGCCCGCCATGTTCTGTAACTGCTCTACTTGTGAGAACTGTGCGTATTGGGATATATACTCTGTGTTGGAGGTGGGCTCCAGTGGATCCTGATATCTCATCTGGGCTACCAGAAGCTGTAAGAACGCCTCTTTGTCCATACCGTCATTACTAGTCTTGGGCTTCTTTAAGGAATTCTGGGAATCCGTCTCCACAATTTGACCGTTTTTTACCGGTGCCATTAATGCCATATTTCATTTCTCCTTTCTTTGATTTTATATGCGTTATGCATTTATATGCATTATGCAGTGTATTCCACTGTACTGCCGCTTGCCGCCATCATTTCCGCTGCCAGCTGTTCTTCCTGATCCATTTCGCTTAATTCTTCCATGGTAAGGGGTCCGTCCAGCGTGATTCTGCGGTTTCTTGGCTTTTTCTCTGCAGAGCCCTGATTTTTCTGCTGTCCCTGTTCCAGATTCTCTTCAAATTGATGGGTCTGGACAGTGACTTCAATGGCTTCCACCTTAATGCCCTGCTCTGCAAAATTGTCTTTGAGCTGTACCATCTGGCTTTCTAATGCTGCCTTTACCGCCTCGTTCTGTGCCACAAAGTTTGCCGTGAGCACGCCGCCCTTAGATGCTACATGAATCTGCAAAGTTCCTAAATTAGCGGGATGAAGCTGCATTTCCAGCTGGGACATATCCGGCTTTAACTGAATCCTCATGTAATCCATTATCTGCCGCATAATATCCTGTGTGTTCACATCCCATGCTGCAGCGGGCTGTACGGTCTGAACATTCTGCAGGTTAGGATTCGTATTCTGGGTAGGATTCGATACAAAAGAACTGCCTTCCTGTCCTTTTTCATCGGAGTGCCTCTCTCCTGCCTTGTCAGATCCTTGATCCTTCGTCTGCCCGGTTGTGTTTTTCACTTCCTGAAGCTGACCTTCCTGCCCTGTCACAGTGTCCTCTTCATCCCCCTGAGGGTTTGCTCTCTCCACCGTAACTTCAATGATGGGCTCTTTCTTTTGGGTTTCCGCAGACGCCTGCACGGTCTCTGCCATCATGGACAGCTGATTTCCGTTTTCCTGTTCAACCTGATCCACGAGGGAAGTTTCCAGCTGATTTTCAACCTGCTCCTTCAATTCCCCGAAGTTCATACTGCCTACGCCGCTTTCCTCTGCAAGTATGGCATCAAGCTCTCCCATTAATTGGTTGAAATCCTGATACATCTCCTCATTGGTAAGCAGTGCCATGGAATCCTCTGCGCCCATCACCTTGAGTAAAAAGGTATTGAGTGTACCCGCATCCAGCAAATCCACAGGCTCTAGCTCCATGCCGGAAAGGGTTTCCTGTAAACTCTGCACATCCACCCCCAATGTGTCTGCAATCCGGTTTAACAATTCCATAGCTGCCGTTCCCAGCACTTCCATGGCCTCTTCCAGATTTTCCACATCGTCCGACGCTTGTACGTCTTCGGTTTCCTCCGCCTTAGAAACGGCTTTCGACTCTTTGACCGGCTTCACATTCTGGGAATCCTTTGCCTGCAGGGAAGTTTCCGGCTTCGCCGTATTCTTTGTCTCTGCCGGTGCCTTGTAAGATGTCTGTGCACTTTCTCCCTTAGCCTGACTATCCCACACGCTTTGGAAGCTTGCACCTTGCACCTGAGCTGCGCTTTTCGCTGCCACATTGGTGGTTAAACTGTTTAACACATTCCCCGCATCTTTTACCGATGTAACTGTCATTTGGTTCCTCCTTTCTTAAGTTTTTTGTAATACAAGATATTTATCGGCTCATTTGCCTTCCTTCTTAAGATTTCGGATCCATTAATTTTGTCAGTTTAGCTGCTATATCAGAATCCATTGCTCCCAAAATAGCTCCTCTGTCCTCCACAGACATTGCATCTAAGATTCTCGCCACCAAAGGCAGGTTATCTGTCATTTTCTCAAACACAGCCGCCGCCTGCTTAGGCTTCATGCCGGAGCTTCCGTAAGTATTGACATAATTCTGCACTTCCTGAGTCTCCTGCATCTTCGTTACTACCTGCTTATAGAGATACTCTGCCGTGGCAGGATCCATTTCCTCGTAATATTTTCTATATTCCTCCGCACCAGGTCCCTTCTCATGATAAACCACTTCATCATAAAATTCTGTGCGGATACGCTGAAAGTCCACCTGCATCTTTTCAAATTCCGAAAGGCGCTGCACTTCCGCCTTCAGGCTTGTAATCTCCTCATCCTTTGCAGTGCCTGCATTTTGCAGCCTCTCCAGCTCAAGCTCCAAATACTTAATCTGATCTACTGCAGCCTGCAGATTGTTATAGCCGCCGTAGCTGTCCGGGTCATTGGTCTCCGTAAAAGAACCCTTGGGCAGAACCTTATTCACCACAGGTATATCCTTGAGAAGAGGCGTCATCACAGAGCTTCCGAAACCGCCGATATCCAGCTTGATCACCACGCCGATAACTGCCACCCAAAGCGCCACAATAACAACAGTCGCCAGAAAAGTAACAACTCCATTACCCTCTTCGTCCTCTCCTAATGCCTCTTCCTGCTTGGCAATTTCCTTTGCGCGCCTTTTAGCTTCCTTTTTCTGCTGCTGCTTATCTCTCTTTAGCTGTCTTTTCTGCTCCTGAAGTTTCTTTTTCTCCTCCGCTGCAGCTATTTCTTCCGGTGTTCTTTCTTTTGCCATAATCTGCACCTGCCTGTCTTAAAAATCCAATTCCTGTTTTCTTTGTAAATCCTGTCAACGTTCCTTGTTGTAGGTATAGCTGGTCAGCTCGTCAATACTCTTGCTTTCCGCTCTGTTCTCTTCCTGTAAAAATGCTTCAAAGGCTTTTTCTCTCAGATTCTCATAGGTCTTTCTCTCCTTGATAATCTCCGCAAGAGCGTATCTTGCCGCCTCCAATGCATCTTCCGCCGCCTTCACTTGTTCCTTCTGCTCGGCAATACGTCCCTCCAAAAAAAGGATGGTCTGCCTGTTTTCCTGAATATCCTGAAAATCCAATTTTCCCTGAAGAAGCTCTTTTGCCTTTGCCTCATGGAATGCCTTTTTCTCCTCCAGAAAGGCAAGCTTCGACTCCTCTTCCCGGAGCGCATTCATTGCCGCCGCAAACTCCTGCTTTTTCTGGGTTTCCAGCTTCACTTTGATATTCAAAACACTTTGCAGGGAATATCGAAATTTTGCCATTTAAAAGCTACCTCCAAAGCGCTTCTAACATCTCCACGCTCTCTTCAAAGTCATATTTCTCGTCCACTTCCTGACACAAAAAGGTATTTACTTCTTCAATCTTGGATATCGCAAAATCTATGGCGGGATTGCTGCCGCTTTTATATGCGCCGATATTAATCAAATCTTCCGCCTCGTTATAGGTGGCCATAACCGTCTTTAACTTACTTGCCGCCTGCTTGTGCTCCTTCTCTGCAATCTGCGACATGCACCTTGAGATGCTCTGCAGAATATCAATCGCCGGATAATGGTTTTTGTGTCCCAGCTTTCTGTCCAGCATAATATGTCCATCCAGAATACTCCTTGCGGTATCCGTAATGGGCTCATTAAAGTCATCCCCGTCCACCAGCACGGTGTAAAGTCCCGTAATGGAACCTTTGGAAGCGCGTCCTGCCCTCTCCAAAAGCTTGGGCATCTCCGAATATACGCTGGGTGGATATCCTCTGGTCACAGGGGGCTCGCCGCTGGCAAGTCCGATTTCTCTCTGTGCCATGGAAAAACGGGTCAGGGAGTCCATCATCAAAAGCACATCCTTCCCCTGATCCCTGAAATATTCCGCAATGGCTGTGGCCGNCTTAGCTGCCTTATTGCGCTCAAGAGCCGGTCTGTCGNNAGTTGCCNCCACTACCACGGAACGGCGCATACCTTCCTCTCCCNAATCTCTCNCTNTAAATTCCCTTNCTNCTCTGCCTCGTTCCCCAATCAGAGCAATGACATTGATANCTGCCTTTGTANTGCGGGCAAACATACCCANCNGTNTGGNTNTACCCACACCAGAGCCTGCNANTATACCAATACGCTGCCCCTTGCCCACGGTAATCATGCCGTCCACTGCCTTCACGCCAAGAGGAAGCACCTCGTCTATAATGGTACGGCTCATGGGTGCCGGAGGCGGAGCCTCCACCGGATAGCTGTTTCCCTCGATTACAGTGCCGTCTATGGGTCTGCCCAGACCGTCCAGAGCCTTTCCCAACAGCTTGTCGCTCACCGCCACCAAGAGAGGATGTCCTGTATTTTCCACCATACAGCCAAGCCCGATGCCATCTGTAATATCATAGGGCATAAGCAGGGTTTTTTTGTCCTTAAATCCCACTACCTCCGCCGGAATAGGACGCAGGCTCCCCTCCTCGCCCTCCGGCAGAATCATACAGNTATCTCCCAGCTTGGCATCCGGTCCTGCGGATTCTATGGTCAGTCCCACCACATTGACTACCTTGCCCAGCTTGCGGTAGAAAATGCTCTCTGTTACTTTATTGTATTTTTCAAAATGAATTGCTGTCTGATTCAATCAAATCTCCTCACTTCATTCCCTTCACGATTTCACATAGGATAACAATCTCAATTTCTTACCGAGTTCAGTGAGCTGTATGCCCAGGCCACAATCAAAAATGCCCCCATCGGTCTCAATCAGGCATTGATTCTTGCTAAGGCTGATATCCTCAATAATTTCTATGCTTTCTGCGGAAACCGTGCTTTCCGAGGCAATTAGTTTCTTTTGTGCGCTCACATAAGGATAATCCTCCCTGCTCACATGAACCAGAAAATTTTTGTCCTCCTCAAGTTTACGCATGGTGTCAGAAATCAAATGTACTAAAATCTCCCTGTAGGCTCCAAGCTCCACATGAAAAATATGTTCATAGATACCTGTGATGGTATCTACGAACTTCGGCTCCAATTCATCTATTCTCTTTTGATATTCCTCTTCCAGCTGCTTTTCTCTGGCTGCAAACTGCTGACGCAGCGTCTCCGCTTCCGCATCCGCCTGCATTCTGCCCTCGTCATAGCCCTGTTTCTTTGCCTCCGCAAGAACCTGCTCTCGCTCTCTCATTGCCTGACTAGTAGCTTCTGACAAAAGCCTTTCAGCATCCGCCTTTGCCTGTGACAATAAGTTCTCCGCTTCCACATTTGCCTTTGTGCGGATGGCTTCGGCATCTTCCCCCGCCTTTATCACATTAGCCCTAAGCAGCTCTTCATCCGTAAGCTCCTCCGCTTCTGCGCCTTGCAGTTCTCCTACTTCCACCACATCCGCCTGAAGCCCTGCCACAAAACCCTGCCGTTTTTGACCTTTCTGCTTTTCGGCAAGCTCTTCCAGCCTCTTTGCCACCAATTCATTGGTATCTATCGTTCTGGTGGCCTCCTTACTCAAATCTCTGAAACCCATTTTATACAGACTACTAGACAATGATCTCGTCACCTCCACCTCTGGAGATAACAATCTCGCCTGCATCCTCCAGCTTGCGGATGATGTTTACAATCTTCTGCTGTGCCTCTTCCACATCCTTCATACGGACAGGACCCATGAACTCCATGTCTTCTTTGATCATAACCGCAAGACGCTTGGACAGGTTGTTGAAAATAGCATTCTGAACCTGCTCGTTTGCACCCTTCAGTGAAATAGCCAGATCGTTGTTGTCCACATCCCGCAGCACTCTCTGGATGGCTCTGTCGTCCAAAAGCAGCACATCCTCGAATACGAACATCTTTTTGCGGATTTCGTCCGCCAATTCCGGAGCCTCGATTTCCAAAGTCTCCATAATATGTTTTTCTGTTCCGCGGTCCACCGTGTTCAAAATCTCCACAACGGAATCCACACCGCCGATTGCCGTATAATCCTGATTTACCAAACCTGCCAACTTGGATTCTAACACTTTCTCCACTTCCTTTATTACATCGGGGCTGGTTCTGTCCATGACAGCAATACGCCTTGCCACATCCGCCTGCATATCCGGAGACAGAGCTGAAATAATCTGCGCTGCCTGACCGGGTGCCAGATAGGACAGCACCAGAGCAATGGTCTGAGGGTGCTCATCCTGAATAAAGTTGATAAGCTGGGAAGCCTCAGTTTTGCGTACAAACTCGAAAGGCTTTACCTGTAAGGATGCAGTCAGCCTTCCGATAACATCCATCGCCTTTTCGTTGCCCAGAGATTTCTCCAACAGCTCCTTGGCGTAGCCGATACCGCCCTCCGCCATATACTGCTGGGCAAGACACACCTCATAAAACTCATTAATGACTTCTTCCTTTACCTGAGGCATAACGCTTCTGGTATTGGCAATCTCCAAAGTCAGTTCTTCTATCTCATCTTCTTTCAAATGCTTGAAGATTCCCGCAGACCTCTCGGGTCCCAATGTAATCAGCAAAATTGCAGATCTTTGCAATCCCGAAAGTGAATTTTCCTTAGATTTTGGTGCCATATGCTCCCAACCTTTCTGCATGCTTCTATTTTTCGCGCTTTAGTTCCAATCTTCGTTCAACCAATTGCGCAAAAGTAATGCTGCTGATTCCGGATTCTCATCCACAAACTTCTCAATTACCTTTCTGATCTCGGACTTGGATTCCACATCAATATCTTCAACTTCAGGAGCAGACTGCAGCATATCCTCCACAGATAGCTCCTCTTCCTCCTCCACAGCCNTNTTGGGANGCATACTNNTCANTNCNACNNANNCCANNAGTNCCANNATGAGTAAAAACAAAANCGAACTCATAACTGTGGTGGGAGTCAGCTTGAAGCCCTCTTTGTCATAAAATACAGGGGACTCATATGCGATAATGGTAATCTTATCTGCGCTGATACCGGTAGCGTTTGCCACCATAGCATAATAATCCGGATCTACTTCTATTTTGACATCCGCACTGTTGTTAAGCTTGTATTCCTTCCATGTGGTGCCGTCCAAAAGTCCCTGTGCCTTTGCGTCCTCTTCCTTGATCTCTTTGTAGCGCACCATTGCCACGGAAAGAGATGAACTGCCGTAATTAATGCTTCCTGCAGGTGTAATCTTATGTTCTATATCCTCATTGGGAGCATAATCCGTCACCCGCTCACTATCAGTGGAATTACTATTACTGCTGTTCTGGAACTGATAGCTGTTTTCATTGTTGGAATCCGTCCCGGGAATACCGCCTCCATTGTTGGTATTTTCTGAGTCATAAAGCTCCTCACGGACTTTCATGCCCTCTTCCCTGTCCTGATTGGCATAATATTCATGTGTGGTCTTTTCATAATTGGCAAAATCCACATCCAGATGGCTGGAAACCTCAATATTATTAAATTGATTGAGACCATACAAAAGCTTCTTGGTCTGGTTTGCCACCATGGACTCCGCCTGATTCTGCAACTCCTGCATGGAGCTTGCAATGCCTGCGGTGGTATAGTCGTCACCGCCGACAAAGAGCATATTAGACTCATTGTCAATGATGGTAATATTGGCAGTGGTTGAACAGCCTAAATAGGTTTTTACTGCCTTTGCCATATTGGCAGCCTGCGCCGCAGTAAAGGTATCTGCCAGCTCCAATTGAATATAAGCTCCGGCTTCTCTTTTCTGGGCAGACAGCGTACCGTCCTGATCCGGAATGTCCAGATTTACTTTAGCGCTCTTAATTGCCGGCATTGCCTCAAAATCAGCAACCAGCTTCTGCTCCATGTAGAATTTAATACGTGCCGCCCTGTCTGATGCCGTGGTAGACAGGCTGCTTTTTAAGGCATCCTCTATACCGTAGCCATCCGGCACATATCCCGCAGCGCCTAAAGCCAGATTGGCTTCGCCGATTTTCTTCCGCTCCACCTCAATCTTTAAGCCGTCCACAGACTCCTTGTGGAGAATGTTGGCACCTTCCAGAATACTAATTACCTCCGATGCCTGCTTGGTATTTTCGCAAGTCATCAGCCTTGTGTATTGTGGTTTTGCCACTATGTATATGATAATCGCAAAGGTAAATATGACAGCCGCCGCGATACCGACGATCACGCTCTTTTGTCTGGTGGTGAATCGGTTCCACCACTCCAATACCTTTGCAGGTATTTCTCTCAGCCTATCCGCCATGACAATGTTCTCTCGCTTCCTTACTGTTCTCTCCTGCCCTCACAAAATATACGGACATTAAATCTGAATCTGCATTAACTCCCTGTATGCCTCCATAACCTTATCCCTGATTGCCACCGTGTACTGCAGTGCGGTGGACGCCTTTTCCAATGCGATCATCAGGTCGTGGGTATTCTGGGTTTCACCCATGGCAAATTTAATTTCCTCGTTCTCCCAATCCGACAGATAACTGTTGGTGGTCTTGATATTGTCAATCGCCGTATTTAAGAAGGCATCAAACATGGTACCGTTTGTATTTTCCGTCTTTGCCGGAAGGGTACCCGTCAAAGTGGTAATATCCCTCACTGCGGAAACTCCGCCGATTCCGTTTAAAGATGTGATTGCTGATAAATCCATATCTCATAGTCCTCTCAATTTTATCTATTTGTTTTACTGCTTACCAAGCTGAAGCCCCTGCTGCGCCATGGATTTGCTGGCATTAAACGCCGTAGCATTGGCCTCGTAAGCGCGGCTTGCATCAATCAGATTTGTCATCTCCGTGATGATATTTACATTCGGATAAGTCACATAGCCGTTTTCGTCCGCATCAGGATGGGCGGGGTCATACACCATATTCATGGGAGTGACATTGTCCTCACCAACAGCCTCCACTCTCACGCCCTGTCCGCTGAAACCGCGGGTAACTCTGCCCAGCACCTTGCTGAAATCATTCCTCTCACCCTTTTGCACAAAGGTCACTACCTTGCGGCGATAGGGTGTTCCGTCCGCCGTGCGGGTGGTGCTGGCGTTTGCCACATTCTCAGAAATCACATCCATGCGGTAACGCTGCGCCGTAAGCCCGGATGCATTGATATTAAAAGCAGAAAACATACTCATAAGGGAAACCTCTCTTTCCTTTTGTCAAAATGCTTTGTACTTTATTTCATGACAGACTGCAAATTCTGGAAGTCTTGATTGATACTGGATATCAGGCCTTGGTACTTTAACTGGTTCTCCGCCAGCATAACCTGCTCCGTCTCCGGGTCCACATTATTGCCATCCAGACGATAAGAAAAGCCTGCGGAATCCGTATAGGGTCTTCCCTGAAGTCTGCTGAGCTTTATATTCGCCACCTTGGCGTCCATGGTTCTATAACGGCTCTTGCCCAGAGCCTTCTTTAACTCCGACTCAAAAGCCACATCCTGCCTCTTGTAACCCGGCGTAGTAGCATTGGATATATTGTTGGAAATGGCTTCATTGCGCAGCCACGCTGCATCCGCCGCCTTGTCCAGCACATTGATATAATCAAAAACATTGGTATGTATCATACAAAGCTCCTTTCCAAAAACCTTCATTCACTTCACACTTAGCTCATCGTACTAGTCTACTCTATGTATTATAAACTATTTCGACAAAAATTCAATAGATTTTTCAACAAAAAAAGGGACTATACCGCCGTGCGTTTTCTCAAATCCCTTTTTATCAAGCTTTTCGCCCCTAAATCNNTTTAGNTCCATTTTTTATTTTGTNTATTTCCTTTGGTTTTGACGNTTCAATTNNTCNATTTCATCAAAAACCACATCATTCATCANCTTGATNTNAGTGCCTTNCATGCCNGNTNAGCGGNATTCTATGACTCNTGCACTCTCAAATTTGCGCAGGGCATTGACAATGACAGAGCGAGTGATTCCCACCTTATCCGCAATCTTGCTGGCCACCAGAATCCCTTCCATGCCGTTTAACTCATCAAAAATATGTATGATGGCTTCCATCTCCGAGAAAGAAAGTGTGCTGATGGCGGATTTCACCACCGCTATCTTGCGGCTCTCCTCTGCGCTCTCCTCGTTCACTGCCCGAAGCATCTCCAAACCTACCACGGTACTGCCGTACTCGCACAGTATGATGTCGTCAATATCATACTGCTCATCGCATTTATACAAAAAAAGTGTACCCAGACGCTCTCCGGCAATGTCAATGGGAGCTACAACCGCCTGAAATTTCTTGGTGTCAATATGCTCGAACCCCAGCGTGCCCAGATTCACATTCTCCTTGGTGGACAATATGCCTAACAGGCGCTCGTTTAACATGGGGTCGATAAAGCCCCCCACATTCTCGTCAATCAGCTCCGTAATCGGCTCTATCCCTTCGCAGCTGCCCACGCCCAGAACCTTGCCCTTCTTACTGATAACCAATACATTAGAGCTTACAATCTCTCTTATGACTTTGCAAATGTCATTGAACACTACCTTGCTGGAATTATTGTTGTGCAAAAGCTTTCCTATTTTTCTTGTTTTGTCCAACAACTGAACACTGCTCATATTCATTCTCCATCTCTAGGTCCGGCATCCTTAGTTACATGTTTCATTCTATCATAATCTGTGACAGATTACAATGNTAANTNATACCTNCACANTTTATTGCGCTGCANGATTTACNNCGCTGCATTCCACATTAGNGCACACAATCTTATTTCCCTTCTCCNCCATGGGAGCCTTGCACTTGGGNCATTCCTTGCCCACAGGCTTCTGCCACAGCATGAAATCACAGTCCGGGTAGCCGATACATCCAAAGTACCTGCGCCCCTTTTTCGTCTTTTTAATCACAATATCCTTGCCGCACTTGGGACATGCCACCCCTATCTTTTCAAAATAGGGCATGGTGTTACGGCATTCCGGGAATCCTGGGCAGGCAAGGAATTTGCCGAAACGCCCGTACTTAATTACCATCTGCCTGCCGCAGAGCTCACAGACCTCATCCGACACCTCATCCTCAATAGTGACTTCCGAAAGCTCCTTCTCGGCATTCTGCACCGCTTCCTCCAAATCCGGATAGAAATTGGAAACTATTGTTTTCCACTTTACTGATCCCTCCTCCACGCCGTCTAAGAGGGCTTCCATATTTGCCGTAAAATTTACATCCACTATACTGGGAAAGGCATCCTTCATCACCCGGTTTACCACTTCCCCGATTTCTGTCTCATATAAATTCTTGTTTTCCTTCACAATATAACGTCTTGCAAGAATGGTAGTAATGGTGGGGGCATATGTGCTGGGTCTGCCGATGCCAAGTTCCTCAAGGGCATGCACCAGCGAAGCTTCCGTGTAATGCGCCGGAGGCTGGGTGAAATGCTGCTTGGGATCAAAGGATTCAAACTTAAGTTCATTTCCCTGATGCAGTTCTCCCGACAACAGATTCTCCTCTTCCTTGTCTTCTTCCTGATGATAAACACTTAAAAATCCGTCAAACTTTAACAAAGAAGCCGACACCGTAAAAATCTGCTCCTTTGCCTGAATCTTTACGGAAGTGGTCTCATATCTGGCAGGACACATACGGCTTGCCACAAACCGCTTCCATATCAGCTGATAGAGACGGAACAAATCTCTGGGGAGCTGTTCCTTTACCGCCGCCGGTATTCGCTCAGGGTCCGTAGGGCGGATAGCCTCATGGGCATCCTGAATCTTACGGCCGTTCTTTTTGTCTTCCCCGGCTTCCGCGGCATACTCTTTTCCGTAGTGGCCCTCAATAAAAGTCTTAGCCATCTGCTCCGCTTCCTCGGACACCCTGGTGGAGTCGGTACGCAGATAGGTAATCAGACCTATGGTGCCCTCCCCCTTGATATCCACACCCTCATAAAGCTGCTGCGCCAGCCTCATGGTCTTCTGGGTGGAATAATTCAGGACTTTGCTTGCCTCCTGCTGCAGGGTGGATGTAGTAAAAGGAAGGGGCGCTTTCTTGAGTCTTGCTCCTTTTTTAACCTCTTTTACTATATATTTTGCTCCCTTAAGGGATTTCATAATTTCATCTACCTGCTCTTTGGAGGTAATCTCCTGCTTTCCCGAAGAGGTACCGTGATATTTGGCAGTGAGGGGCTTCTTCTCCCCCTCCGCCTTCAAATTCACATCCAAAGACCAATATTCTTCCGGAACAAAAGCCTCAATTTCCTCCTCCCTGTCACAGATGATACGCAGAGCCACGGACTGTACCCGCCCGGCGCTTAAGCCTCTCTTCACCTTTGCCCACAAAAGAGGAGAAATGCGGTAGCCCACCATGCGGTCAAGCACCCTCCTTGCCTGCTGGGCATCTACCAGATTCATATTAATCTCTCTGGCGTTTTTCAAGGACTCCTTCACCGCATTTTTGGTAATTTCATTAAAAGTAATGCGGTATACTTTTTTCTCTTCTAATTTTAATGCATAATATAAATGCCACGAAATCGCTTCCCCTTCGCGGTCAGGGTCCGTCGCAAGATAGATTTTTTCCGCCTTCTTCACTTCCTTGCGCAGATTGGCAAGAACATCTCCCTTTCCTCTGATGGTAATATACTTAGGCTCGTAGTCATGCTCCACATCAATGCCCAGACTGCTCTTGGGCAGATCCCTCACATGACCGCCGCTGGCCGCCACTTCATAATTGCTTCCCAGAAACTTCTTAATGGTTTTCACCTTTGCCGGTGACTCTACAATTACCAGATATTTTGCCATTTTTTTGCTCCATTTCTGCATACTTTTAATCGTGAACCACTATACACCAAATTTCCTATGGATGCAAGGGAAAATTTTTTATGTCAAAGATTTTCCATAAAATTGCTTCATTTATTATGAATATGGTTTTGACATTTCTACTATATATGGTATAATAATTTTATATGGGATAATCTATCTNGTAGATTATGNTCCATGTTACATAAAAATGCACAGAANTGAGNNAAATATATGAAAGAACTTATGATTATGTACCATCCGGTCAAAAAGGANATTCGTTTTCTCGCAAAAGTCAAGGGCGAATTCCTTGANATTCCTTACAACATANGTCCCAAGCTGCTCCCCTATNCTCCGGAACAGGGTGAGTTCCTGCTGCAGAATCAGGGTAACAAATTTTTTGACGACATATGGGAGCAGTTCTTAAATGAAAAAATCAGTCTGGTATTCAAGGGTACCAAGATTGATTACGAAGATTTTCAGGATAAGATTTCCGATTATAACAGGTCTTGCGGTGAAAAACGCTTTGTCATAGACGATTTTATCGAGCTGCCCTCCGTTTCGGAAATCTATCAGTGCATCAGTGATTTCTGCGACGATACCCTTGCTGTCTTTGAGACAGAGCTTAAGGATTCTGAAATCCTTCGCACTTTCCAGATTAGAAAACATGAATTCGACAAAAAGCGGACACAGCTGAATGCCAATGATGTAAATATCTGTCTGGTGGGCACTTACAGCTCCGGCAAATCCACCTTCATCAACACTTTGATTGGCAAGAGAATCCTTCCGGAGAGCATTAATTCCGAGACGGCAAAGATGTTCCGCATCCACAATAATCCAAAGCCTTCGGTTTCCTTTAAGCTGAACTCTTGGAAAGAAGGCGCCGTTCCCATGCAGATTACCATTGAATGGGATGAAAACACAAACAAATTCAGCTTTTACTGCAGCGGCGACTGCGACCTTACCAGACAAAAGGTTCAGAATGAAATCAACAGTGCGCTGGTATTTCATCTGCAGCAGCATGAACAGCTCTGCCAGATTCTTAAGACACTGAATGATATTCCTAATGCTCCCACCAAGGAATATCCGGAATACATTGACGGTATTATTGACGTAAACTATCCGATTCCTCTGGATCCCAACATTAACTTTACTTTTTATGACACACCCGGAACGGACAGTAACTCCAATGAACACCTGTTGGTGCTCCAGAATGCATTACAGCAGCAGAGCAATTCCATACTGATTATTCTCTATGAGCCCACCAAGATGGAGGGAACCGGCAATTCCATTCTCTACAAGCTGATTCGCTCCTCCAAGGAAAACAAAAATACCGTACATATTGACCTGACCCGTTCCCTGCATGTGATCAATCAGGCGGATACCAGAAGCATAGAGGATCTGCAGAACCTAAAGGACAAGAAAGTAGGAGTCTCCCTGAAAGAGCCGGATAAGATTTATAATGAAGAGGCGGAGTATATCGACCTTGCAAACGAGAGGCTTTTCTTTGTCTCCTCCAAGGCGGCATATATTTCCAAGGCTATTGCNGGCAATGTTGNCACGGAGGANGAACGTCTCTGGCTGGGCANCCACCGNAACGAAATCNACAATACCCCCACTGAGGATCTCTTGTTTACCAAAAGCAGCAAGACTCAGATTGACACGGGAATGTATTTTAAGCTGGACAAAATGGCAAACGCCAACAATGAAACCAAACAGCTCATTGACAGCTGTATGCACGAATTAAAGAAATGTGACAGGCAGGCAGATACGGCTTTGGAGCCCATTCTGCGCCGCATTTATATCAACTCCGGTATGTTTGCCGTAGAGCGTGAAATTGTAAAATACGCTCAGAAGTACGCTCTGGCAGTAAAAGCAAAAGGACTTTATGACAGCATTACCAGCGTGGTGGATTTCATCCGTGATGATTATGCGGCAATCGAGACTCAGGCAAGGCTGTCCAAGGAGGAAATCTCCCAGAATATTGAGGTCATGAAGACCACCATGATAGAGGATATCGACCGCACCTATGCCGCTTATATGGAAAACACCCAGAATGAGGCGTATATGGCGGAACATATTCCAGATGTGGAATCCTTAAACACCATTATTGAAAACAGAAAGTTTCTGGCATACAAGATTGCAGACAAGATGAAATGGATTGCTATCCGCCCGGAAGTGTTCGAGGAAAAAAATAACATCATCCGTCTGGAACTGAACCGCTACCTCATGGAGATTGACGACTTCTATAAGTCCAGCCGTGAAGAAATCTTAAAACAGCAGATTGATTCCCTTCGCTCCAAGTTGGTTCGCGCCATTACCGGCTATAAGGGCATTGACGAGGGGTTAATCAAGAGGATTGCCAATGTGGCGGATACACAGGTTCCCCCTTCCTCCTTAAAGGCGCTTAGAATGGACGAATATATCAATAAGCAGAAGGCGATTTTTATCTTCTCCACCAACGNTAAGAAATCCTACAAAANCGACATTGAGGAGATGTTTGCCGCCACCACAAAACAGCAGTATGAATCCTATATTGCGGAAATCCTTGATGTGGCAAGGACAAAGACAGCAGAACTCGTAGCAGAGTTTAAGAACAATATCGACCTGCTCTCCAGCAATCTGGAATTTCTCATCAATGACGAAAAGCGCGCCATCTCCATGCAGCAAAAGGCAAAGGCAGTGCTGGATTTGGTGGCAGAGCGTGACAATGCTTTGAATGAGAAGATTTGGAGCGAGATTTAAGGTTATTCATCAGCTATAACAATTAACAAATGGCACACAAAAACCCCCGGCGGATATCCGCCGGGGGTTTTTACTGCGCCTTGGATGCATGTTTCACATGAAAACCTTTATTTCAGTTGTACTACATTGAAGTAATAAATATTATGTCCAGTAGCCTCGTCATAAAAGATATAATCTATTTGAGCTGGATTACCGTCCACCACCGTTTTCTTATCTGCAGATAATTTCTTATTAGGCATATTGGGTGAATAAACCTTAATTCTGTAGTTGCCGGAGAAATTATCTCCATCAAATTTCACTATGCAATTTTTGCTGGGCTGCTGAATATTGGCATTTACACCTGCAAGACCTACCGCATTCACCCATTCTCCGCCCTGCTTCTTCTCCAGAATATAGTGTATATTATTTTCCACAACATCCTGCTTAATATTTCTTGCCTCCGCAAATTCCATCAGTGTATAAGGATTTCCCTTCCACAGAGAAAGAGTAGGAGCGGATGCCTCATCCTTTTTGGATGCACCAACTGCCTTCCAGCCATTACTTGCGTTCGGGGGAGTACCCATATCCAGCATATTGGAAGCACTGTAAAAATCAACTGCTACCCTCCCTATTGTTTGGCTGAACATATAATCAGGTTCCGGTGTTACTGGTTCATTCTTTATCACTGTACCATTGCTGTCCAACTCATATCCCACAGGCCATACTTGTTTGCCGCTTTCGTCCACCAGAGATAACATGATTTGTACCTCGTAATCCTTATTATACTCCCATACACCAGTCAAAAGAGGACGCATATTAAGGGAACTACTTCCATGACCATCACCCCATATATTTTCTGTCCATTCATTCGGATAAACTCCAGAGGGCAATTCCTTATAACGGAACCATATCTTAAAGTCTGTAGCGCCGACAGAACTCATGAGAGGCTTGATAACAGAATCTACCCTAACCTCAGCCTGCTGATCATCACCATGACGCCGCCAGCCGCCCCCGTTAGGACCAAAAGGACTTAGTGTTTTCTTTATGGTGTAAGTCCCTACTACCGTACCATATGACATGCCTGTCTTATTGGTACCTGAAGGATGCAGGGCAGTTGCCTGCACGACCACTTGAGAGCCCGTCGGTATATCCGNATNCAGAACCAGTGTAGCTGTAAGAGTATCCGCANTCACCGTTACATGGGCATAAGCGGAACCTTNTATCACTGACCAAGTTGCCTGATATGGATCTACATAATCCGTATCATAGTCAGCTCCTATAGCCTGTGCCAGACTAGAGCCCAGAACTGTTGCATTTAGGTTATAAACTGCACCTGACATACAATCAGCACCGCTGACGCGGCTGCCTGTAACATTAATTTGATTGACTCTTCTCACATAGACATCGACAATCTTCTGTGCAAGAGGAGCGCCGCTTGAACCAAGTTCTGTAGAGGTAACCTTCACCTTAAACCGAGCCGCTGTCTCATTGCCGCCTACATGGACCGTACCGGTTAAACCGGTGCCTGAAACGCTGGTAGCTCCGTCTGCCGCTCCTACTACAGACCATGTTAAACTTGAGCTAGACAATCCGCTGGTCGTAGCATTCAGATTATAGGACTGATTAGGCTCCAAAATTATTGAATTGGGAAGGTTGATTGTTGCTATCACCTTGGTCGCTGCCGTGGTATCCTTGTTTCTTGCAGTAATGGTAAATACCGACTCATAGGTCTGGGATTTTCTGTCCATTTTCATCTTCAGCTTGATATAACCCCGTTCCGCAAACTCCGTATCATCCACACCAAAATCTCTGACGCCGGATGCCAGCAACTGCTCATCTACGCCATTTGAATAATACAATTCGTTGCCCTTCAAAACTACGGTATGAGTAACTCCTCCCTGCTTAATGGTCAGGGTAGGTTCCGCAGAAGTATCATAGTGCACATCGGCAGTGGCATCAATCAGCAGATCATCTATCTGATTGGCCACCAACTGTGCCTCCTGCTGTGCCTGTATCTCTGAATTGCTGNNNTTATAGCTGTCAGCGCTCACAATCAACACNCTGCTGATTGTCATGCNCACAATGCTGAGAATCGCTACACTACAGANCANTTCCACCNGANNCANGCCTCTGTTNTCAANCTCTTGTAANTTTTGAAACTTTTGAAACATTTTTTTGATAAATCTCATACTTCCTCCTCTCCTTTGCTTTCGCTATTCAATAGTTACCTTGCCCGTAAGATAGGCTAATTTAATAGTCCTTGTTCGGTTTCCCTTACTTACTACTATCTCCTTACAATACCAAGCGCCTGCCACAGGATTAAATCCGCCTGTGTCTCTCTTAAAACTGAGATTGATTCCTGATGTATCTAATGTGGTAAGAGCGCCTTCTGTTGTTCCCTGAACCAGCTTATACTCTACCTTAACACCTTTCTGACCGATTCTGAGCGCCGGTCTGGTGGTAACATTGCCGCTTGCATCCGTAATCGTCTCTTCCAGATAAACACCCTTGTCATTTTGATAGAACCTCATGGTAATCCCTTGTTTTCCCATAGTCGTAATGCGGGCGCCGTTCAGTGTAGAAACAATCTTTTCAGCACATTCATCCGCGGGTTTGGAAAGCGCCATACTGACCCCCAGAGCTAAAACGCCTGTCAAAACAGTCATAATGGTAACTACAATCACTATCTCCACCAAAGACATACCTCTATTATCCATAGATAAGCCTCTGCCATTCGTCCGCATACGCACCACCTCTATTCCTTCGTCCAATTATAATAAATTACACAATCTATCATTTCAAGTTCTTCTTGAACCAAGTCAGCCGGGTCATCTCCGCCGCCGGTGGCAGACGCCCCGATACTCCAATCAATCTTTGGAATCTTTATCATAAAATCCGTTTTTATTTTGGAGTAATAACCATCCTTCTGATATTCCAAGGTCACATCCTTAAGCAGTACATAACCAGCGTCTGCATGAAGATCCAAATCCGTAGAAGCCACTGTCAGCTTATTGGGAGCACTCAGATAACCAGAAGGCACTAAAGTTTTTACATAATCTTCCAGAGTTCCGCTTGTTGCCACATGATTATCAAAGTTGGTCTTTAAGGTATCCGTAAAAGTTTTATTATAAAGCACTCTTCTATCATCGTCAGAACGTCCCGCAAAGGTAATCATAGTAGCCTTACATGCCTCCTGAAATGCCGCTTTGGCTTCCGGAACCAGCCCTGCCTTAATGCTTTCCATGACAATTTCCGCCTCATAAAAGCTGTCCTTATTTTTCTTGTCAGCATTTTTCATATAATAATTCATGCCTGCAGCATAGAGAATAATTGTCACCAGAATACTGATAAATGCCGTTACCACCACCACTGTGATAAGAGCTCCACCTCTGTCATCCCATTTTTTCCCTTGCCTTTTCTTTCTCACCATAATTTTACCTCTGCTATTTTGCATTTGAGCTGCCGACTAATTCACAAAGCGCCTCGCTCGATCCGCTCTTATACACCGTAACCTTAATATTATACAACAATGTCGTATCCGGTTCCGCATCTTTTTCCTCCCAAGGTGCTTTTCCTATATTATTCACGGAGCCGCTAATATCAATAGTAGGAGGCGGAACTACCATAACATCATCATCTAGCTTCTTACTAAGATTATGAAGAAGATTCAGTTCATGTGAAGGACTGCTAATGGACACCTTAGGGGAATAATTACTCTCGCAGATAGCAATTTCTGTGTCATTAAAGGCAGGATCCGGATTCTTCTGCTTAATCACATAAACATTTTCCAAGGTACCACTCGCATTTGAAATCTTAATTTCATCATGACTGCATCTAATCCTCCCATTTACCGAACGATCGTAGGCAGGGAAATAGTAAATGTAAAGGTTGCTTAAGACCACCGAACTGTTCAACAAATCTTTGTCATAACAGACAATGGGATCATCCGTAGCCTCCACCGAGCCTGTAAATGACACATTAGCAGTGGTTCCGTCTGCTTTGGTAATGGGATAATTTGCTACAGCGTAATCGTAAACCGCCTGCACTTCCACTTTATCA
>WFLX010048209.1_pt1 | contig 28584 bp, 23 predicted proteins | sample 4967041 | NCBI WGS metagenome assembly WFLX01 (sample SAMN12857096, study PRJNA449069) | gut metagenome | isolation source: stool from male and female vole | host: Microtus ochrogaster | place: USA:Florida | collected 2017
CCACGCTTTGGCTTCTTTTCCGCCACAGTTGCTGCAGCCTTGAAAGCAGGGTCAACAACGACTCCGTCCTTCTTGCCGTAGAGAACCCAATCGAGGACTTTGCGGTTGGCTTCGTCCACTTCTTGCATTTCGTATTCGAGGTAAATACCGGTTACATCATTGTCGCCGTGACCAAGAGCGAGCGCGATTGTATCTTTGCTCACACCTAATTTGAGGGCTATTGTAGCCCACGAATGACGCGCCCAATAGGTTGTCAGTTCCTCTAATCCTAACTGCTTCTTGACCTCATTTAATCCCTTGCAGAGATTATTATAGAAGTGGCGGTAGTTAGCATAGTTCTCTGCGAAATTGACAAGTAATTCCTTACCGGCGTAACGCTCGATAAGTTCCCGTGCTTCTTTCTCTACCTTGATAGAGTAAGGNCGGTGNGTCTTGGCTCGCAAATATTCGANCCGACCCTGNGANNTTTTCTTCAANCCGCACAAATCAACGACATTGATACCGATAAGCATAAACGACAGCTTGAAGAAATCGAGGTACTTTTGCTGCCATTCCTCCTTACAGGTATGGCTGAATATCCGGCGCAGGGTATCTACCTTGAAATTGCGCTTACGTGTTTTTTCCGTCTTGATCTTAAAACGGCGGAAAGCATAGTAGGTTGTTATTTCGTTGTCGATAGCGTAATTTACTACGGTGCGGATATTGCGGAAGTGTATGGCGTTAGCATTGGCTCCGGCGGTCTGAGAGAGGAAATCTTCAAAATCCTCCAACCATACTCTCTTTATATCCTCGAACTTCACTTTGGCAAGTGCTTCCTCGTTTTTGAGCCAAGCCACCAAACGTCTGCGGGTTGCTTCGTAAATGGCTTTAGTACGCCCTGATTTACGCTCTGTGAAGCGGTCATACCACTTCAAAAATGTATTCGGATCTTCTTTCGGCTTGTTCTCTTTCGGTTTCTCATTATCCGGATTTAAGACTGAAACTGCATAATCCNGTATCTCAGTAGCCGTCATTTCTGCAATTCTTTCTNTCTCAAACTCCTCTAATTTGAGANTTAAGGTGTCTAATNCAGANNTCNGNNNNGAGTNATNAGCGTGTTAAGAAATTTTGCTTCGGGATGATTCTTAATTGTTGCAGACGCTACATCCCATTGATTTGAGGCTAATTGAATGCCAAGGGGAAAAGATGCGATCTTTCTACGATAAGTGATGTTGATGCGAAGCGAATGTGTCGCTCCAGTTGCTCTCCGAGCATCTAAGTAAAATTTTGTTGTTACCATAAGGCTTCTTTTGCCTTTCGAGCCTTAGTTGAGTTGTTTGCGCAAACCTCGCGCAAACGTCGCGCAAACAAATATCGGTATTTTTCGGCAAATTCCGTCAACTTTCGGCATTGTCGGGCTTTTTTTTAAGTAGCCTATACGATGTAAAAAGAAAGGAGCACGCTTTAAATCTTACTGATTTTCAGCGTGTTCCTTGGCGGAGTGACCGAGATTCGAACTCGGGATACGCTTTTGGCGTATACACGCTTTCCAGGCGTGCCTCTTCAGCCACTCGAGCACCACTCCTTTTGCTGTTTGCTTTCTGCGTTCGTTAACGTTTTTGCGTTTCTTTTGCGTTTCGTTTCGCTGTTGCAATGCGAAGTTAATGCTATTTTTTGATACGACAAGCATTTTTGCCCGTTTTTTTTAGTATTTTTGTAAATTATTATGTCCTTCAATAATTGATGAGGATATGGAATTTTGAATAATCTATTGATTATGAAATTTTTATCAAAAATGTCAATGTGGAGACGGATTTTAGTCTTGTCAGGGATGGTAATTATGCTCGCCGGTATGTGTTCATGTTCAGGCAAGAAGGATGCCGGTGCCGGCTTTGACGCTGACTTCGGTAAGTTGTCAGACGGCGAGAAGGTGGCTTATATGATGGAGCACGTGAGCCCGGACTCCGTGGCACGCTTTATCTGTGAGGCGTCGTTAGGACACATTGAAGGTGTGAAGATCGACACGCTCTCACTTGCCACTCTCTATGCCTACGAGCATTATAAGACGGAGGCCGATATACAGACCTTCTCTTCCGAGATGGATGATTACGTGGCTCATCTACCCTTGGAAGGACGTATGCAGATCATGAAGATGCTCGGCGAGGTGGATGCCCAGGCATTGGGATATCAGTTGGGTCTGGAGTATGTAGACCATATCCGTCTTGACTCGGTGACGCCCGCTGAGGTGAAACGTGAGATAGCCGAGTTCAAGCGCGCATGCGGCGCGGACTCGATGATGTATCAGAGATTTCTTACCGGATTTAAGGTAGCACTTGAGGTGGATCGCGGAAAGGATCTGCCCGAAGAGATATACGTTCAATTCAAGAATTACAAATGAAAAGACTTTCAGAATATACTCAGGATGTGACAGCGGCCATAAAGTCGCTTCATCTTGCAGAGCGCAGGCCGGCGAGTCTGTATGCGCCTATAGAATATGCAATGAATGCCGGTGGCAAGCGTTTGCGTCCGGCGTTGACGCTTATGTCGGCGGCTGCCTTCGGTGCTCCGGAGGAGCAGGCTATGTCGGCAGCTTTAGGCCTGGAGATGTTTCATAACTTCACTTTGCTCCACGATGACGTGATGGATGAGAGCGCCACTCGCCGCGGTCGTCAGACAGTGCATGTGAAGTGGGACAGCAATACGGCCATTTTGAGTGGCGACACGATGCTGAGCCTTGCCGAGGGGCTTATGATGCAGGTGGAGGATAAGTATCTTCGCCGTGTGATGGAGGTTTTCAATCGCATGTCCATAGAGGTTTACGAGGGTCAGGCGTATGATATGGAATATGAAGAGCGCGACTCTGTAAGCACTGAAGAATATATAGAGATGGTGCGACTGAAGACCGGCGCCTTGCTCGGTGCGTGTGCTGAGGTTGGCGCGATAATCGGTGGTGCCTCTGAAGCACAGGCTGCGGAGATGCGCGAATTTGGTGAAATGCTCGGCATAGCGTTCCAGATAGAGGATGACTGGCTTGACACCTTTGGCAATGCAGAGGTGTTTGGCAAGCCGATAGGCGGCGATATCAACAATGCCAAGAAGACCTATCTTCTCACTGCCGGACTGAATGCCGCCACGCCAGATGCCGAGGCATTGCGTGCCGCTATTTCTCTTCCTGCGGGAGAACTTCGTGTCAAGACGGTGACTCGCATCTATGAGAAGATGGGAGTGTCGGAGACGTGTCGCCGCGCTATCGCTCACTATTCGAGTCGTGCTCTTGAGGCTGTTAAGAAGACCGGACTGGGAGAGAGTGAGATAGAGCCTTTCAAGGCATTGNNTGATANACNNNCNGGANGGCGGGTTTAGGTCATAAGNCAGAGTGATGANTGATGAGGTAACGGCTGGGGGTGATATCGTTTTATGATTGATAGTCATACACATATATATCTTCGGGAGGACTATCCTGATGGTGCGGATGGTGGTTGCGGCGGTGCGGTGGAACGTGCTGTCGCTGCCGGTGTGTCGCATATGGTCTTTCCCTGTGTGGCTCTCAACACTGCTGAAGAGTTGCTGTCGCTTCATTCGCGCTATCCGGAGGTTACCTCGGTGGGCGTAGGTCTTCATCCCACGGAGGTGGGTGCAGACTGGCGAGCGGAGGTGCGTGAATTGTTTGATCGTTTTGCCGACGAACGCCCAGTGGCCGTAGGAGAGGTGGGGATAGACCTGTATTGGGATAAATCAAAGAGCAAGGAGCAGATGGAGGCATTTGGCGAGCAACTGCAACGTGCCGTGGATATGCATCTTCCGGTGATAATCCATTGTCGCGAGGGTCTTTCGGAGACTCTTGAGATATTGCGCGAGTTTCGGCAGACCGGTTTGCCGCATTTGCTATTCCACAGTTTTACCTATGGTGAAGAGGAAGCGCGGCGCATTCTTGAGGAGCAGGAAGGCGCTAAATTCGGTTTCAATGGAGTAGTGACTTTCAAGAATGCGGAGAATGTAAGGGAGGCGGTAAGGCTTGTAGGGATAGACAGGATAGTATTGGAGACCGACTCGCCATGGCTGGCGCCGGTGCCATATCGAGGTAAGCGCAACGAGAGCGCGTATCTTCGCGAGATATGCAGCCGGGTGGCCCAAGAGTGTGGCCTCAGTTTTGAGGAGGCGGAGAAACAAACGGATGCGAATGCCCGCCAACTATTCGGCATCACCTGATTGCCCGGAAGAAGGAAAGAATTATAAATTTGAAACGTAACGAGACGACTTGAAGACACTGACCGACATATTCACCTTTCCGTTGACAAATCCGGTGGCGATATTCCTGCTGGTAATGTCGATTATCCTGATAGCGCCGTTGCTGTTTCGCCGGATAAAGGTTCCCAATATCGTCGGCCTGATCATAGCCGGTGCGATAGTGGGTCCATACGGCTTCAATCTGTTGGAGCGCGATGCCAGTTTTGAGATCTTCGGTCAGGTAGGTATCCTGTATCTGATGTTTCTTGCTGCCATCGAGATAGACATGTATCATTTGCGTCGCAATTACAGGCGCGGATTGTTGTTTGGTGTCATTACGTTTCTCTTGCCGATGGGCATCGGTGTGCCTGTGACTCACTGGCTTTTGAATGCCGGCTGGGATACTTCGGTCCTGATATCTTCGATGTATGCGTCTCATACGTTGGTGTCGTATCCGATAGTGAGCAAATTCGGTATCAGCAACAATCGTGGTGCGGTGATCTCTGTGTGTGGCACGATAGTGGCTGTTCTTCTTGCACTTATGGCTTTGGCCGAGGTGATAGATGTGCACATGACGGGTCATTTCGGAGTCGTGTCGCTGATACGTCTGGTGCTTCTGACGATAGTATATTCTATAGGTATCGGTCTCTTCTATCCTGTATTGACGCGATGGTTTTTTCGCAAATTCAACGATGGCATAGCGCAGTTTGTGTTTATTCTCGTGCTGGTGTTGATGAGCGCGTTATTAGCACGTCTTATCGGCCTTGAGGCTATCTTGGGAGCCTTCTATGGCGGCCTGGTGCTCAACAGGTTTATACCGGTGCGCTCCCAGTTGATGCGTCGTATCTCCTTTGTGGGCAATGCCCTGTTTATACCGTATTTCCTGANAGGAGTGNNCNTGCTCATCAATGTGCACCTCATACTTGACGGCTGGGGAGTGGTGAAGGTAGCTGTTGTGATGACGGTTACTGCCCTGACGGCCAAGGGGCTTGCGACGTGGATCACTCAGCGTCTTTGTCATCTTGAGGTGACGGAGCGACGCCTGATGTTCGGTCTGAGTTCGGGCAAGGCTGCGGCCACGATTGCAGCAGCGATGATAGGCTATCAATACGGCCTGCTTACGGAGGATATGATGAATGTGACGGTGGTGATGATCCTGATATGCTGTATAGTGGCCTCAGTCCAGACGGAGAGTGCGGCTAAGCGTATCCGCATGCAACTCACAGCGCTGGAATTGAAGAACGAAGCGCCTCAGAAGACCGGTTTTGCCCGTCAGGTGGTGGCTGTTGCCAATCCGATTACAGCCGAGGGAATAATGCGCATGGCTTTGTATATGCGTTCGCCTCAGAATATGGAGCCGGTGACAGCGCTTTTCGTTCGCAATTCCGATGAAGGGAGCATGGTGGCGATGGGGCGTGAAGCCTTGAGTGAGGCGCGCGGCGTTGCGGAGGCAATGGATATCCCGTGCAGGGATATAGAGCGTTTTGACCTTAACATCGTGACGGGCATCACCAATCTGATGCATGAGTGGAGGTGTACGGACGTGATAATCGGTCTGCACCGGCGCAGCAATTTCGTAGACAGTTTCTTTGGTGATATGATCGACCAGTTGATGCGCAGCACGGATCGTATGATCATCATGTCGCGCTGCTTTATTCCCATCGATACGATACGCAATCTGGTAGTGGTAGTGCCTAAGAATGCAGAGTATGAGACAGGATTTCCGATGTGGGTGGCCCGCATAGGGAATATGGCGGCGGCCTTGAGTGTGAAGGTGATTTTCATGGCCTACGCCGAGACTGCTCAATATATAGAGGGAATGATATCAGAGGCCGGCTATCCGTTCACACGTCGCTACAGCATCATGGACTCGTGGGATGATTTTATCATCCTTTCATCTCAGGTGGATGAAGAGGATCTTATGGTGGTGATAGGAGCGCGTAAAGGGTCGATTTCATGTACGTCTGATCTCGACAACATGCCCTCTTACCTTGCGCGTCATTTCGCAAACCATAACATAGCGATGATACTCCCGGCGCAGTTTGGCGAGGGCTCTCCGCAAAGAGCGCGAGCGCGGGAATTATAAGTTAAGCGCGGGAATTATAAGAAAAGAAGGAAGATGTTTTTAGAAAATATGATAGAGGAACTGAGCGCATCCTTTCATTCGATGGATGTAAATATTGTCAATGCAATGTTCAGGATGTTGCTGAGCATGTGTCTTGGCGTGATAATAGGCGCAGNGCGCAAGCGNNAGGGNCAGATAGCGGGTATCCGNACCTTCTCGCNGATAANNATGGNCGCGNGTCTGGCTATGTTGCTGTCGATATACGTGCCTCAGGAATATATGGGTCTGAANNACGGCGACCCCGGNCGAATAGCAGCCCAGGTGATAACGGGTATNNGTTTTTTGGGTGGTGGCGCCATCANCCGGGCCAAAGGTTCTGTAAAGGGCCTGACGACAGCCGCCGGAGTATGGATCTCGGCAATTATCGGTATGGCTGTGGGTGTCGGTATGTATCTTGTATCGGTCTGCACGACAGGGCTGATACTTGTAGTATTGATACTCTTTGACTGGTATGAGCATTGGCAGCGGGTAGGTCAGGAGAGCAAGGCCTTGAATATCCGTATCTCCGGTATCCTGACCGATATCGCTCCGTATCAGGAGTTGTTGACATCCAACAGGATGCATCTCTCCACGTATTTTATTGACTACGATTATTCAGAGAATGAGACGCGGCTGAATCTGCTGATACTCGCGCATGCTCACACCGATTATATAAAGGTGATAGATTTACTTCGCGGCGTTAATGAAACAAAAGAGATATCACTTACTTCTCAAGTAGAGATTTAAATTAACAAGTAAAGATTTAAATTAGGTAGAGATATAAAAAATGGATACTCACGGACTGATAGCCGACTTGGCATGGATTCTGTTTTTAGGAGCCATAGTGACATTGCTGTTCAAGAAATTGAAACAGCCGGTAGTGTTGGGATATATCTTGGCAGGCTTTCTTGCCTCTCCAAAATTTGAGTATCTCCCCTCGATTTCCAATCTTGAGAATATAGAATTTTGGGCTGAGATAGGTATTGTGGTGCTGATGTTTACGCTTGGTCTGGAGTTTAGTTTTAAAAAACTGCTGAGTTCCGGAGCGTCGGCTGTGGTGACTGCCCTGATAANCATCACGGGGATGACGATGGCCGGNTTTGGCGTAGGCTGTCTGTTGCATCTTAATACAATCAACAGCATTTTTTTAGNAGGNATGATCTCAATGTCGTCTACCNCTATCATTCTNAAATCCCTGAATGACTTGGGCCTGCGACAGCATAAATTTGCCAATCTGGTGCTTTCGGTGCTGATTATCGAGGATCTGTTCGGCGTGTTGATGCTGGTGTTGCTGTCGTCGATGGCTGTCGGTAGTGTGGAGGGTATGGAATTGCTCTTTTCTATCGGCAAACTCGTATTCTTCCTGATAATCTGGTTTTTGGTTGGGGTATATGTCTTACCCTCTCTGTTAGTGAGTCTTCGAAAATATCTCAATGATGAGACGCTTCTTGTCGTGTCGATGGCGTTATGCTTCATGATGACCACCTTCAGCGTGTTGAGTGGCTTTTCAGCGGAGCTCGGTGCTTTTGTGATGGGTTCGATACTTGCCGGCACGATGGCTGCAGAGCGCATAGAGCATGTCGTGCAGCCGGTGAAAGACCTTTTCGGCTCCGTATTCTTTATCTCAGTGGGTATGATGGTAGACCCCAACGTGCTTGTGACATATTGGGGCGAGATACTTCTTCTTGCCGCAGTGGTGATAGCCGGCATGATACTTTTCGGCACGATAGGTATGCTGGTCACCGGCCAGTCGCTTAAAGTGGCGATGGAGTCGGGTTTCACTCTCACGCAGATCGGCGAATTTTCCTTTATCATTGCCTCGTTGGGTATGTCATTGGGAGTATTGGCGTCCAATCTATATCCGATCATAGTAGCGGTCTCGGTGATAACGATCTTCACTACTCCTTACTTTATAAAGATGGCGGTTCCGGCTTATAAGATCGTGGAACGCCGCCTGCCGTCTAATCTTCAGTTTCTCATAGACCGTTACAGCAAGCAGAGCACTGACGTCAGCGATACGCGTCGTCTGTGGCATGACATATTGAGCCGCTATCTGTGGAGGGTAGTGCTTTATTCAGTTATTCTTTTGGCTATAACATTGGTATCCAAGACTTATCTTTTCCCGGTGATGATGGAGATTACTCCTTCCTGGGGCAAGATTATCGCCTATCTTATCACCTTGGGCGTGATGATGCCCTTCCTTATCGCTCTCTCTTTCTCATCAACGAAGCCGGACGAGCGTATGCGTCTTCATGCTACGGCCTCTTTTTATGACGTGCCCTTGGTGGCTATGCGTATCATACGCTATCTGATAGCCCTGTTATTCATCGTCTATTTCACTACGATGGCTTTCAATCCGTTGCGTGGTTGGATAGTGGGCACTGCTATCTTTATCTTTATTCTTGCCTTTGCCGGCAATAGGGTAGTGGCACGATACACGAAGATGGAGAAGAAATTTATGGATAATCTCAACATCCGTGAGAATGCGCGCTCGGGTCGCAACAATAATATAGTAGACGACCTTCATCAGGCGTATATACGTGTAGGCGCAGGCGTGCCCTTTGTGGGCGATAGGCTTCGCGACTCTCATCTCCGCTCGCAGTATGGTGTGAGCGTGTCGAGCATTCAGCGCGGTCAGCAGTTGCTGCCTCTTCCCGAAGGAGACACACGCATTTTCCCCGGTGATATTTTGGGTGTAATCGGTACTGACGAGCAGATCAAGGCTCTGAATGACAATATCGATCAGNTGANCAANGNGGNTGAGAATGAATATCAGGCTCCGGTGAAGGTGNAGCTNAACNCCATCAAACTGAGTGAAGACTCGCCGATAGTGGGCAAGCCACTCTCCTCGCTAAACATTCGTGACCTATATTATACGATGGTAGTGAAAGTTCTGAAATTAGACGGCAGTTATGTGTCACCTGATCCGGAGACGATACTCGAGCCGGGCGACACGATATGGGTGGTGGGCGATCCTAAAGAGTTTGTCAAGATGAAGTAGAAGAGGAAGAAGAGGAAGATTTGCGTCCTGATCGCTGCACTACGTATAGGTCGTAATAAGAGAGTATCAGCGTGGTGAGCGGAAGGGCGATGATAAGTCCCATAAATCCGAGAAGACATCCCCATATTGATAAGGAGAGGAGGATAATTGCCGGATTGAGCCCCATGGCCTTACCCATGATTTTGGGTGTAAGGATAAGATCCTGAATTAATTGCACCACCACATATACAGCCATGGCCTCCCAGAAGATTACCCAGAAGTCGGCATTTCCGGAAACGAAGGCCACCAGACACAGAATTGCGGTGATAGGCAGGGAGATCAGTTGAAGGTAAGGCACCATATTGAGCATACCTATAAACATGCCCATCACTACGGCCATCGGCAGGCCGATAATCAGAAAACCGATGGAGAAGAGAATTCCTACGGAGAAGGCTATCAGAAATTGTCCGCGGAAATATCTGTTCATGGCCATCTTTATATCATCGAAGATGCGAAACACTCGACGGCGGTGATTGTAAGGCACCAACTGTCGGAAGGAGAGCATCAGCCTCTCGTAGTCGAGCATAATGAAAACGAGATAGAGCAGGACTATCAGCCAGCTGATAGCGGAGAGCAGAAATCCGACGGATGAGGAGATGACGGTCCATGACTTGGAGAGAGTCTGTCGGGCAAGGTTGGCCCACTCTTCGCGAGATATCCATTTGGAAATCTCGTCAAGATTGATGTTGTCGCGGAGGAAGTCGGTGACTTGCTGTGATATGTATGGGATTTGGATCTGTGAGTTGGCATATTTAGTGACGGCGGAGGCCATGGCTGTTGTTTCGCTGATGAGGTAGGGGAAAAACAAAGCGCAGAAGCCGGCGAAGACAATAAGCGTCTCGAGCAGGGTGAGCATCACCGGGACGAAGCGATGATGCAAGTGAGTCCACTTCTGATTCCATCGAACTATGGGCTCAAGCATATATGCGATCAGGCAAGCCACTAAAAAGGGGAGGAGCACTCCTTTAAGTACGTTGAGAAGGTAAATGGCGGCGAGAAGTCCGAGGACGGAAAAAACTATTCTGACCACCCTGTCGAAGGTATATGGCTGTCGTTCTGTAGAAGGAAGATTCACAATATTGAGGTTTAAAACGATTATTATTCGTAAAATTAATAAATGTTTGCAAATAATATAAAATGGTAGATAGAAAAAGGTATATTTTGCTTAAATTTGCATTTCAGGTAAAATCTGTGGATAAAAAGATGATGAGAAAAAATAAAGATATAGGTATAAATTTGAGATTGTGGCTGTTGCTTGCAGTTTTGGGTGCGGTCTTGTCGCTGAGTGCCGGCGAGCGCGAGCAGGCGGCAGTGGATCGTTTTATGTCCTCGAAGGGATTGCCGTCGGGTGTGGCGGTGATGGTCACANATCTCTCTACAGGAAAGACTGTCTGTGCGTCCGGTGAGAATAAANCGCTGATTCCTGNCTCTNTAANGAAGACAGTGACGATAGCCTCCCTGTCGAAAGAGAGCGACGTGACGCGCCCTTTGGAGACAACGGTATATATTGACGGCNATATAAAAACAGGCGTGCTAANNGGCNNTCTGATAGTGATTGGTGCAGGCGACCCGTCGCTCAATGCAAGCACCGAGCCGACGTCGGCTGATATAATCGCGGAGATTGTAGACGCTCTCAAGCAGAAGAAGGTGAATAGTATCGAAGGCCGAGTAATAATCGATGAAGACGTATTCTCCGGTCCGGATATTCCTCCTACATGGGCAAAAGGTGATTTGATGCACTCGTACGGCACGGGTTCGCATGGACTGAATTATCGCAACAACGCCTCCGGCAAGAGTGCTGTCAGCAATCCGGCCCGTATCTTTGAGCGTGACCTGCAGCGTGCTTTCGAGCAGGCCGGCATTACATTACTTAATGAGAGTGTCCGTCAGGGAGAGCGNCNTTNGCTGGTGACTCATAAGAGCGCCCCCTTGTCGGAGATAATGCGCTCATGCATGATGCGCAGCGACAACCTGTATGCGGAGTCAATGCTAAGGCTATATGGAAAAGAGACGACAGGTCAGGGGTCTACCTCATCCGGAGCATCCGAGGAGATGAAATATTGGAAGAAGCATGGCATAGACATGTCGGGAGTAGAGATAATAGACGGATCCGGATTGTCGCGCAGCAATCGGGTGACGGCCAAAATGATGACCGGAGTCTTGCGTGATATGGCAGATGATGTTGACTATGTCTCCTATTTCCCGTTGGCAGGTCAGGAGGGGACGCTGAGGAAGTTTCTTGCCGACACCCCGTTAGATAGTTATATAGCGTTGAAGACCGGGAGTATGAGCGGTATTCAGTGTTATGCCGGCTATAAACTTGATGATGATTTTGCTCCGACGCATACGGTGGTAGTGATAGTCAATGACTTTCGCTGCGACCGCTCTACGGTGAGAAATGCCGTGTCGCGGATGCTGCTTGATATATTCGAATAGATTAGAAACTGAATAAGATAAAGATATGGATAAGAAAGAGATACAGGATTTGCTTGACAAGACTTACGAACTTGAGGGTCTTCTTCATCTCGCTACGGCGCGCAGTGAGGATATGCCGGAGGTGCTTCCGGGTTTGATACGCGCAAAAGTGGCAGACTTATATGAAATGATAGGTAATGTGCCGGTTTCGGGACAGATTGTGGAGGAAGTTGAAAGTGAGACGGTAATGGAAGAGCCCCTGAAAGCACAGCCTGAGCAGGTTATTGAAGAGCCGGCTGAAGAGCATAATCACCATGATGCGGAAGAGCCCGCTGAAGAGCCGCATGTTCATAAGATGAACGGTGTGTTTAGTCTGAATGACCGTTTTCTCTTTATCCGCGAATTATTCAACGGCAATGGTGCGGCTTTTGACAATGCTTTGACAACTGTAGCCGGTATGGATAGTTTTGCTGAGGCGGAGGAATATTTTTATGACGANTGTGGGNTGAATCNCGCTGANCNGTNAGTGGNGGNCTTTATGNGGNTAATAGAGAAGTGTTTTTAAGATAGGNGAAATGTCGTCGAAAGAGAATTNATNCGGNANATTGTATGTNGTGNCGACTCCGGTGGGCAATTTGGAGGATATGTCTCCACGNGNGCTGCGAGTTTTGAAGGAGGTGGATGTGATATTGGCGGAGGATACCCGCACGTCGGGTCTTTTGCTGAAGCATTTTGAAATCGATACCCCTTTGCGCGCTCATCATAAATATAATGAGCATACGGGAGTAGCGGGTCTTGTTGAGGAATTGAAGGGGGGCGTTAAGATGGCGTTGGTCAGCGATGCCGGCACGCCGGGCATCAGTGATCCGGGTTTTATGCTGAGCAGAGAGTGTCGTCGCGAAGGGATAGAGGTGGAGTGTCTTCCCGGTCCCACGGCGTTTGTTCCGGCGTTGGTGAATTCCGGTTTGCCATGCGACCGCTTTCATTTCGAAGGCTTTTTGCCGCCGAAGAAAGGCCGTCAGGGCAGACTGGAGTATCTGAAGACTTTGCCGGAGACAATAGTAATATATGAATCTCCCTTGCGATTGGGGAAAACGCTTGAGCAGTTGGCCGAGACTTTTGGCGCAGAGAGGGAGGCGTCAGTGAGTCGTGAGATAAGCAAACTTCATGAGACTACTTATCGTGATACGATGGAAAACCTGGCAAAATATTTTGCAGCGAACCAAGTAAAGGGAGAATGCGTTATAGTAATTGGAGGTTTTCAGGAAGTCTCTGAAGGCCGAAAGGATAAATATGCCCGCTTTAAGGGCGCCTCCGCACNCCNTCTTGCTCTNGAAGGNGAAGGCGAAAATGAANGANAATAAAAGGTAATTTATTGAATATTAATCAATTTAATTAATAATTATGAAGAAGAATTTATTTTTGGTTGCATCAGTAGCAGTGCTTTTAGCCTCATGTAGCAATCAGGAGAAGCTGGCGGAGGACTCAGCAAAGATAGCCGACTTGACAGAGCAGTATAAAGAGGCTACCAACTTTAATGACTCTCTGATGCTTCTGATGGGAGATATCTACACCGGTCTTGACTCCATCAATCAGCAGGAGGGTCTGCTGTATAGCATGAATGGTGGCGAGGGCGTAGACCGTCGTGAGGAGGTGCGTAAGAATCTTTCATCGATCAAGAGCCGTCTGGCAGCCAACAAGCAGCTTCTTGAGCAACTCGAAGCCAAAGCAGCTCAGGCCGGTCAGTCAAATTCAGTGTTGACAAAGACAATCGCTCAGCTTAAAGAGCATATTGCCCAGCAGGATCAGAAGATAGAAGAGCTCACCGCAAGTCTTGCAGCCGCTCAGGGACAGATTGACTCGCTGACCAACAGAGTAGCTCAGGGCGAGAAGGATCTTGCAGCCGCAAATGCCGCTACAGATGAGGCTAAGGCAGAGGCAGTAGCAGCCGAGAATGCAGCCAACCGCGTATATTATGCTATCGGTACTAATAAGGAATTGAAGCAGAACGGACTTTTGGAAAAGAAATTCCTCGGTCGTACGAAAGTTATGGAGGGTGATTTCAATGCCAATTATTTCGTGACCGCCGACAAGCGTACTCTCACTCAGATACCCACCAACTCCAAGAAAGTGCAGATTAAGACCAATATGCCGGAGGGTTCTTACGAAATCGTAGGTGAAAAGAATGCACCCAAGACTATCAAGATTACCAATCCCTCGAAGTTCTGGAGTCTGTCACCGTATCTTATCATAGAGGTAGACTGAAGATAAAATGAAAATTAGAAAACATAGACTTACGGCAGCATCGCTTTTGGCGGTGCTGTCTTTGCTTGTGCTCTGTGGATGTAAGCCGACGGAGAAGCATTATCGGGCGGCTTACGACCGTGCGCGTCAGAAGCGCGAGGCTGAGGAGAATGCACGTAGGGAATTGGAGCGCGACCTGCAGATCGTGGGGAGCGTAGTGATACAAGAGGTGGATGGAGTGCGCCTGGAGCCGTTGGGTGGCGACACGGTGTGGGTGCTTCACAAGTTGCTCACCAAGGATGGAGGCGTAGCGCCCTATTCTCTTGCCATTGCGCGGATGAAGATGCGCGCCAACGCGTTGGGTATGGCCGAGAGCGATGCCGGCCGGACAGTGGCAAAAGGAGGGGAGGAGTATTTTGTATTGGCCGCAGAGTCGGAAAGTGTTGAAGAGATATTGGAGAAGAAAAGGGCTTTTGAGAAGAAAAATAAAGACTTCCACACTCCGGGATTGCCGGGAGTCACCATAGTGATACGATAATCATACCTCAAAGAATCCTCAAAAATACTACGCAGGGACATCGTCAGTCGGTGTCCCTGCGTAGTGTTTGTAAAGGAATAGGTAATGTTAGAAAACATAAAATTGTAAAAAAAAATTAAAAAAGGGTTATAGTTATAAAAAAAACGTTAAATTTGCGATAGGTAATATTCCCTATAGACAGGGACAATCTGGTATGCTTCTCGGACATTGTAGTTTTTCATAAGTTAAATGTCTGATTTTTAATTTGAATAGACGAAAATTTAAAATTAATAATAATAACTAAACCAACAAGTATGAAAAGAATCATTCTGATGATGGTGTCGGTGATGCTATGTGCGCTGGGTCTGTATGCCCAGAACCGTACGTATCACGGCACAGTGCTGGATGCGGCCAACAATGAGCCGCTCATCGGTGCGACCATCATGCCGATTGGAGGCGGGCAGGGTGCTGCCGCTGACATCGACGGCAATTTCACACTTTCCGTTCCTTCTAATGTAAAGAAGGTGACAGTGACTTATGTAGGTTATCAATCAAAGACAGTGGATCTGACGGATGGCATGACAGTGTATCTGGACTCTTCCTCCACATCTCTTGATGACCTTGTAGTTGTGGCTTACGGTACAGCCACCAAGGAGTCTCTTACGGGTTCTGTAGCGGTAATCGGTTCGAAAGAGATCGAAGACCGCCCGGTGACATCCGTTACCTCAGCTCTTGAGGGTAATGCTCCCGGTGTGCAGGTGAACAGCACAGTGGGTATGCCGGGCTCCTCTCCGACAATCCGTATCCGTGGCTTCAACTCCATCAACGGTGACAACAACCCTCTTTATGTAGTAGACGGTATCCCCTACAACGGTTCGATTTCCGACCTTAACCCTGCTGATATCGAGTCAATGACAGTGCTTAAGGATGCTGCCTCAGCCGCACTTTACGGTAACAAGGGCGCCAACGGTGTGATTCTTANCANCACAAAGANGGCAAAATCCAANGGNAAGATAGACGTTACGCTCCAGATCCGTCAGGNTATGTANACCAAGGGTATTCCNAACTATGATCGTNTCAGTCCNAACGATTGGATGAACAAGACATTTGAGGGTGTTGTAAATGGCGGTGTCAGTGCCAAGACATATGCTACACGCGAGGATGCTATGGAATTCTATCGCGAGAACTTTATCAGCGCCTACGCCAAGAATAATATCTACGGTGTGCCTGACTCAGAGCTCTTTGATGAGTCCGGTCATCTGATTCCGAAGACTTATCTTCCGGGCTATACCGACCTTGACTGGTGGGACGCAGTGAGCGTTAAGTCAGGTTATCGTCAGGAATACAACATCAATGCAGCTGCTGCTTCTGATAAGTATAATGTATTTGCTTCGGTAGGTTATCTTAAGGAGCACGGTTATACAGTAAATACCGATTTCGAGCGTTTCAACGCCCGTATCAATGCCAACTTCAATCCGGTAAGCTATTTCCGCTTCGGTGTAAATCTTGCTGCCACTCAGCAAAATCAGGAATACCTTCAGAATGAGGAGGGAACGGTCAACAACATATTCACTACTCAGGGTATGGCTCCGATTTATCCTTACTACCGTCACGATGAAGAGGGAAATATCATGTATGACGAGAACGGTCAGCCTATCTGGAACACAGCCGGCTATCTGCAGGGCACCAACATCGGTTTCACCGCTCGTGCCGACAAGTCAAATCTTACAGCGACAGTGATTGACGGCTCAATGTACGGCACTGCAGTGCTTCCCTACGATTTCGAGGTAACAGTGCGCGGCAGTATCCACCGCGATAAGACTAACCAGTGGGATTACACCAACAATGAAATGGGTTCGGCTGTAGGCATCGGTATGTTTATGCCTCAGTATGGCGAATACAACTCTCATACCTTCATGCAGGAACTCAACTGGGGTCATGACTACGGTCTGCATCATGTAGACGTGTTGCTTCACCATGAGAACACTACATACAAGACTGAAGGTTCATATTTCCTTGTAGCCAATCAGCAGTTCCCAAATATCTATAATGTCTCCAACTTTACTCAGTTCATGGCAGCTCAGGGTGGTATAGCCGAGGTACATGATGAGTCATATCTTGGTCGTGTACGCTATAACTACAATCAGAAATACTTCGGTGAGGTGTCAATCCGTGAAGACGGCACATCACGCTTCGCAAAGGGCAACCGTTGGGGTACGTTCTGGTCAATCGGTGCAAGCTGGGTGATCAGCAAGGAGAAATTCATGCAAGACCTGCTCTGGCTTGATTACTTGAAACTGCGTACAGCGTNTNGTGCTGTAGGTNNCTGTATGTCGGCAGGCTACTANTCTTACTGGCCTCTCTATGGTCAAAGCTCACCCTACCAGGATGCTTATACACTGATACCCGGTCAGCTTGCCTCCAACAATGTAAAATGGGAGGCTACAAAGACCTTCGATATCGGTATTGAGGGTTCTCTATTCAATGACCGTCTCGGCTTCACTATTGGTTACTTCAACAAGCGCAACTCAGACCTTCTCTTTAATGTGACGCAGGCTGCATCAACCGGTATGATTGGAAACAGCGGTGGCAACCCGACTATCCTTAATAATGTAGGTACGATGGAAAATCAGGGTGTCGAGCTGGCCTTGAACGGCGATATCTTCCGTACCCGCGACTTTGTATGGAGTCTGAATTTCGACCTTACTGCATATAAGAATAAGGTGCTTAAACTCCCCAATAACCGCAACATTTACACAGGCAGTTATATCAGAACAGAGGGTAGATCAATTTACGAATTCTATCTCACTCCGTGGGCCGGTGTAGACCAACTGACAGGTAAGTCGCTCTATGAAATTGACAAGTCGTCTTATGATTTCTATACATACGATGAAAACAATAAACTTGTCTTCAGTGAGGATACTTACAACTCATATATCAATGATGCAATTAGTGAGGATGCACTTGTAGAATATAACGGCAAATTATATACCACGAAACCTCAGTATGCAGGCCGCATTTGTGCCGGCTCATCACTTCCGTCGGTATATGGTTCATTCGGCACACAGCTGAGCTGGAAGGGCATTAATATCAGCGCCCTCTTTACTTACAGTATCGGTGGTAAGACTCTCGACAATGTGTATGCAAGCTATATGAGCGTAGGCGATTTAGCGTCCGCAGTTGCTAAAGATATGCTCAAATCATGGCAAAGTGCTCCCGAAGGAATGACTGCCGACAGCCCCAACCGTATTGATCCGAATGGTGTGCCTCAGGCCAATGCTTTTGAATATACCGACAACGCTGCTTCCGGCACGACACGTTGGCTTACTTCAAGCAATTATCTTGTATTCAAGAATCTTAACATCAGCTATGACCTGCCGATGAAGTGGGTAAGCGCCCTGAAGCTTCAGAATATCAATATAGGTGTGTCAATCGACAACCTCTTTACCAAGACTTCTCGCAAGGGCTTGAATCCGCAGCAGAGGTACGATGGCAGTCAGACAAGTAGGTACGTGACTCCGAGAGCATTCTCCTTCCAACTCTCAGCAAGATTTTAATTTCTTAATCTTTAAAATAAAGGAAACAAGCGATGAAAAAAAATATATTTGTCAAAGGGATTGCGGCGGTGCTTGTGGCAGCGAGCCTCTCCTCATGCTCTGAAGACTATCTGCAGACATATCCGGTGACCTCCATAGACGCATCCACGCTGATGACTGAGGAGGGTGCTGAGGCTGCTCTTTACGGTCTGTGCCGCTCTATGTACACTCAGTACACCAACTGGCAAGATTACAATGCCGTAAATGGTGAGTCATGGATGTCAATGTTCTACGGTGATGTATTCGGTGAGGACTATTTCTCTCTGCTCTGGGCTTCCCGCGCTGCTGCCAACTATATGTGGGCGTCAGTGAATAACTATCAGGGTTGGGTGCCGACAATGGGTTGGCGTTACTATTACANTCTGATAANTCAGGCCAATGTAATCGTAGAGAGTGTAGACGCCAGCGAAGANGGNTCTACTCCGGTAATGCAGCANATTAAGGNTGAGGCTATGACAATCCGAGCCCATGCATACGTGCGTCTGATGTGTATCTTCGGTCCTCGTTGGACAGACTCCAACAACGGTGAGCACAAATGTATCGTGCTTCGCAAGAAGTCAGGNAATGAGGATATACCCCTTGCTACCNGCAATGAGGTGTATTNATACATTTACGAGACTCTCNANGAGGCTCTTCAGATTTATACAACAAGCGGNGCCAACNGCTCTTACATGTGGGAGNCTAATGCAGACGTGGCTNGCGGCATTTACGCCCGCGCAGCCATGCTGAAGAACGACTATCCCACAGCAGAGAAGATGGCTCATGATGCGCGTCAGAGTTATCCCANCATGTCATCGTCAGAATNTTTGGGCGGCTTTGCAGAGCCCAACGGCGAATGGATGTGGTGTAACGCAGCCGAGGTGGAAGGTATCTATTACTGGGCACACGGCTCATGGTATGCATGCCAGGGTGCGTATACCACATTGTGGCCTTATGGAGGCGGCGCAATAAACTATGACCTTTACAAACAGATCCCGAAGGGTGACGTGCGTGCTTCGCAGTTCTTCACTCCAGACAAGCCGCTCCGCGCACCTTTGAAGGCCGCATCATTCTGGAATAAGACAATCGTCAACCCGGCAGACATGAACCTTGTGAAGAATGCCAACATGAAGATTTCCGTGACAGCATTCGGTAAGAAACTCATACCTAACGGCGATGAGTCTAAGTGGGGTGTGCCCTACGTAGCACGTGAGCAAGGTGGAGAGGGCGAGATCTGTATCGCATTCGGAGCACAGTATAAATTCTGGTGTCTTGATCCGTACGGTACGAACTCCTTCCCCTACATGCGTGGCGCAGAGATGCTTCTTACAGAGGCTGAGGCTGCTTATCATAACGGCCATCCGGGTGTTACTACTGCATGTCTTCAGGAGCTTAACGCTCAGCGTAATCCCAACTACACATGCGATAAGAGCGGCGATGCGCTCCTTGAGGAGGTTCGCCTGCAGCGTCGTATCGAGCTTTGGGGCGAGGGTCACTCATGGTTTGACTTCAAGCGCTGGGAATACACTATGAACCGCCGTGCATGGAAAGCCGGTGATGTGACCAGCAACAACGTGCCTGAAGCATACGCACTGAAGAAACTACCATCCGATAATAAGGGCTGGCGTTTCGCCGTGCCTCAGATGGAGACGCAGTATAACCATGCTATAAATCGCGCTGAGCTGGATTATTAATCCGGAGTTTGAAATTACAAATATAAATATTAATAATGAAGGGTGTATCATCATAAAGGATACACCCTTCATGTATATTTTGAGGTAATGAGATGCCGTCCCTCCGGGACGGAGGGAGTTGGGTTTGTGAGGCCCGGGCACTACGTACCCGGTTAATGAAATTTTGTCCCTCCGGGACTTTGGGAGATGGGAAAATAAAAAAGATGTTTAAAAAAATAGTGTAAAACCTTTGATAATTGAAATTATTTTTATTTTTTTGCATCTACAAATCCTTTTAGAGGAAATACGTGCCAATTCAACCATAATAGAATAGTAATTATAACAACTTAATATTATTAAAGCGCAATGAAAAAAATCTACACACTGTTGGCTATGTCATGCCTTATGGCAACAGCCTCCGTCTCAGCCGCTCCTAAGCTGGGCGATCTTGATGCGAAGATTATGACCACTCCCGAGCAGCGTCAGAAACTTCGCACAATGCGTGCCAACGCACGTTTCGATGCGATCCATAAGACCAATCAGGACCAGTATTACACACGTGACTGGGTCAACCCCAGCAACGGTGATACATGGACAATGCAGTTTAACAAAGAGCAGCAGCCTCTCTGTGAGCTCATCTACTTCAATGATAAGGACGGAAATCCCTTCCAGTATACATTCGAGGAGCTTCCCTTATACTGTGTCACTTATGAACTTTATGTTACTGATAAGACTTCCGGTCAGGTAAAGAGTGACATCACTCTTCAACTCTGCTGGCCTTCATATTATGTATGGAATCAAGTGTTTGAATGGACAGGCGACGTTGATTTGGACGGCGATATTCCTCTTGAAGACCGTGACTTCCGTTGCGTGACTCCTGATGATCTGATGAACTCAGACAAGTGGTGTCGCAAATTCCAGGAGTCAACAGGTATCGGTGGTAAGGAGACTGCAGATGGCAATAACTGGGAATACTTCACTGCACTGCCTAACGAAATTCTCGGTTTCCCCTGCTATGTAAACGGTGAGTTAGGTTACACAGTAGTCTCTGACAGCCGTTCTTCTTACCTTGACTTCCNGGGCTATAAGGAAGAGGGTAATATCGTAAGCTTTAAGCAAGTGATATATTGCTTGACTGAATCTAAGAAGTCTATTATCGTTCGTGGTGAGCCCGTTGGTTCAGCGCGTATCGAAGGCTTCATTCCGCGCGTAGACGATCTGCCTGAATTCGGTGACGTACATCTCTTCAACGTAGGTCTTGGCGGTTCAGATATCTATGCTGATGCCGACCTCTTCCCGGTAGAATGGGGTCCCCTCTCACAGTTCTATGTTGTGGCTGCCGACCAATATATCGACCTCTATATCCCCGAGGATATGAAGGCACTGGACACTGCAGAACTTCAGACTATCATGAGCGACAGACTCCCTGCTGACGAAGACTTTGCTTACCATGCAAACGTAGTGAAGGGTTATATCTATGCTGATACCAAATATTCATCAGATCCAACTCTGGATCCCAAAGGATTGACCTACAATATTATTCTTCCTCACGTGGAATATGATCCGGTATTTGAAACTGAGTTTATCTACATGAAGCCGGAGGCTAACACCTTCTTCGCTTACGGTATCGGTACTGACGCTATCGAGGGTTGGTCACAGGAATTCGGTATCCAGTTCCGCACATTCAACTTCGTCAACTATTTCGACAACTATGCAAAGATGGGCTTCGGCACAGAGACCGGTTATGAGTTCAACTGCATCGACTACTATGGCAACATGGTAAATGCATACTCAGCAGGCAAGTGTATCTATCACTATGATCCGAGCAATGTGCAGAAAGTTCGTGAGTTCAACCTCAAGGGCGATATGGAGTATGACAGCGTAGACGTTGTCGCTGCTGACAATGCTACAGTAAACGCTCTCAACGGTGTGATCACTGTAAGCGTGGCTGAAGACAGCAACGTGGCTATCTATACACTTGCAGGCGCTACTGTGAAGAGCGCAAATGTAAAGGCCGGCAACGTACTGAATGTTGCTGCTGACAAGGGTGTATACGTAGTGGTTGTAAATGGCAATGCTACTAAGGTGGCTCTCTAATAGCAGATAATAAACTTACATAATGACTCCTCCGGTCCATCGGCCGGAGGAGTTTTTTATATCGAGATACCGTCCCTCCGGGACGGAGGAAGAGAGTGGTCGGAGTATCCGGGCACTGCGTACCCGGTTATCGAATTTTTGCCCCTCCCGGGGCAGTGGTTGCATCCGGGTGATATGCATTGTCTATGGATGTCCCGGAGGGACATAATTTGGATAACCGGGTACGAAGTGCCCGGATATAAATAAGATAAAGCATAAATGTCCCGGAGGGACTACACTTTAATCATTTTAACTTATAGAACCCTTTTATCAAAGTAGTTGTTAATATGTTAACATTAACACGTAATTATAAAAGAATACTATGAAACTGACGACTAAACTTTTTGCTGCCATGCTGGCCGGCACAGCGATGGCCGGTCTGTCTTCCATCGATGCTGATGCGTGTACACGTGTAGTGTATCACGGTAATGACAATCTCTATATCGTAGGCCGCTCACTTGACTGGAAGACGCCGATCCCTACTAATATTTATGTATATCCGCGCGGGATACATAAAATGGGTTCTGACAAACCGGGAGCCGTGGAATGGACATCGAAATACGGCGCGGTGTATGCCGTAGGATATGACGGCGGTGTGACAGAGGGTATGAATGAAAAGGGTCTTGTGGTGAATAGTCTCTTCTGCAAGGGAACGGTCTATGACAATGACTNNACGATAAATCGTCCTCCGATGTNGATGGCNATGTTTACAGCCTGGATANTTGATACGTGCGAGAACATCGATGAGGTGAAGGCTCTTCTTGAGGAGCATAACTTCAGTCTCGGTGGCGCAACGTTTGACGGTGGAACAGTATCCGCCCTTCACTGGGGTGTTACCGACCATACAGGAGCGACCATAATCTTCGAGTTTGACCATGGCGATATCAAGATATATGATGCCGGAGATTACCGTGCAATGACCAATGACCCGCAGTGGCCTGACATGATGGCCATCGTCAATTATTGGGAGAAGATAGGCGGCACGCACATGCTTCCCGGCACTGTCTCATCTCCCGACCGCTGTGTAAGGGCCAACTTCTTCGCGCATCATGTAGAGGAAACGGCAGATGCTGATTTAGGCGCGTCAATATGCCGNAGCGTCGTGATGAATGCCAGTGTGCCTTANACTTNTCTTATACAGGGAGAGCNTAACNTATCCTCGACTNAATGGCGCAGNATGAGCAATGTANGCNACNTNAGATACTATTTCGATATCGTAACGGAAAACGGTTGCTATTACGTAGACCTTAAGGGTCTGATACTGCAGAAGGGCGCACCGATACTGAANCNGGATACGTCAAGTCTGAAGAACGTAGCGGGCAATGCCAACGCTTATCTGCGTAAGAGCCCCGGCTTCACTCCGATGTATTAATAAAGATAAGAGGCGTTAAATCGTAAAGATGAGAGAATAGGTGGCTGTAAGAGGCGACGTGCCATAGCCCGGAATAAACCAGGGCTGAACGCCTTCATGCGAGGTGCGGGTCTTGAACTGAAAGCCGTATCTGCCAGACCATCCCATCGAGAAGCGCTTGTAGATCTTTACCTTAATACCGATTACGGCCTGTCCATACCATGATGTGGCATGTATATTCTCGAGCGGTTTGCCTTCATCTACATCATAATATGAGGATCCTGCCTGAAGGTCGGTGGCTGAGAAGCGGAAGTCGGAGAATCCGGCACGAAAACCGATGTAAATCTGATAATCAGGCTTATTTTTATAGATAAAATTATAGTTGAAGCCCACTTTCCCGTAGAAGGTGGGTTTCATTTTTATATGCGTACGCCCGTCTTCCGGCCATGCGTCGGCGTATGCGATGCCGGCTTCCACTACGGGGAAAAACCAGTTGAAGAGCGAGACATCAGCGTGGAGATCGATGGAGAATCTTTTCTGACCTACAAGCATCATAATAGGGTCGAAGACATTGACTCCTACGGAGACTCCGTTGTAAGCCGGATATACAGGACCGACCTTAACAGAAGTGGTGGTATCCAGGTCGGCAAGAAAGCGGACGGGAGTCTCAAGCGGTTCGCCGTGCTTGTCATAATAGTGCATCACGGGCTGGCGCGGTTTGTCACGGTCTATATCCACCGGTGAGACTTTGAGTTGCAGTGTCTGATTGCCGGTGATAGGCGGCACGGAGTCAAAAAGCGCGTCATATTGCTCATCGGAGAGATAGGGGATAGAGTCGGCGGGGACACCCGGGAAAGGGTCTCCAAGCGGTTCCTGTGCGCTCAGTCTTACGATAGATGCAAGGAGCAGTGAGAGCAATATGAACGGTAGTCTCTTCATGTCAGAATTCTTCGGCGATGAGGTAGTTGTTGCGTTCGGGAGAATTGCGTGTTATCAGTTCTCCGATGAAGCCTGTGAGGAAGAATTGCAACCCCATAATCATCGCTGCGAGCGAGAGATAGAAGTAGACGCTGTTGGTGAGATAGAAATGATAAGAAGGCGAGCAGATGCTTACAATCTTGAGTGTCAGGACGACGGCGACTGCGAGAAAGCCGATGATGAACATCAGCGAACCGAGCAGACCGAAGAGGTGCATCGGTTTGACGCCGAAACGAGACTGAAACCAGAGAGTGGCGAGGTCGAGATAACCGTTGACAAACCGGTCAAGACCGAATTTGGTATGACCGTATTTGCATTCCTGATGATGCACGGCCTTCTCGCCAATTTTCTTATATCCCGCATTCTTGGCCAGATAGGGGATATAGCGGTGCATATCGCCGTATACCTCTATATGCTTCACTACATCGCGGCGATATGCTTTGAGTCCGCAATTAAAGTCGTGGAGGTTTTTGATGCCGGACACGCGGCGTGCCGTGGCATTGAAGAGTTTGGTGGGGATAGTCTTGGAGAGCGGGTCGTAGCGCTTCTGTTTCCAGCCGGAGACCAGGTCGTAGCCATCCTCGGTAATCATACGGTAAAGCTCCGGAATCTCGTCGGGAGAATCCTGCAGGTCGGCATCCATAGTGATGACTACATCACCGGTGGCCTTCTTGAAGCCCTCGTTGAGAGCCGGTGACTTGCCGTAGTTTCTTGCAAATGCGATGGAGTGTATCGCCGGATTGTCAGCGGCGAGAGAGCGTATCACCTCCTGAGAACGGTCGGTAGAGCCATCGTTGACGAAAATAATCTCGTAAGTGAAATCATTCTCCGTCATCACACGTTGGATCCAAGCGGCGAGTTCCGGCAAGGATTCATCCTCATTATAGAGAGGGACTACAACAGATATCTGCATATTTTGATGTTATCTAAGTCGTTTTTATTTATATCTGTGTTTACAAAAAATGTAACGTCAGAGGTCTTCTGTATATTTCCGGCAATTGGGTTGATTCAGAATTTCCAGCCGGCTTCCTGGAAGAGTTGGCGGTCGTCGGCCACGGTGTTGGAGACAGTGGTGAGCATATCACCCATGAGCACGCCGTTGACGCCGCCTCGCATCATTCGTAGCAGACTGGTGTGAGAGAGACGCATACGTCCTCCGGCGAAGCGGATGGATTTTTGCGGCAGTATGAAGCGGAAGAGAGCGGCTGTACGAATAATATCCTCTTCGGAAATGAGCGGCGTGTCAGCGAGAGGTGTGCCGGGGATAGGGTTGAGAATATTTATGGGCACGGAGTCGACGTCGAGAGCGGCGAGTTCGAAAGCGAAATCGATACGTTGGCTCATATCTTCACCCATACCGATGATGCCACCGGAGCACACGTCGAGTCCGGCAGCGCGAGCGGCGGCAATGGTGCGCCGCTTATCTTCCGGGGTATGGGTAGAGCAGAGAGTGCGGAAGAATTCCTCTGACGTCTCCATATTGCAGTGATATCGCTTGATGCCCGCCTCCTTGAGACGATGCATCTGGGCCTCGTTGAGCAAGCCCATCGAAGCGCATAGATAGAGGTCGGTATCTTCGGATAGTCGGGAGATATCGTTGCAGAACTTATCCAGATCCTTGTCAGAAAGAGCGCGTCCGGAAGTGACGAGTGAAAATCTGCCTATTCCCTCTTTTTCGTTGCATCGGGCGGCGCGGAGAGTGTCTTCGTAAGGGAGCGACTCATAGATGTCGCAGCCGGTGTGATGACGTGACGCCTGGGCGCACCATTTGCAGTCTTCCGGGCAGAGTCCGCTTCGTGCATTGACGATAGAGCAGGAGTCGACTGTGTCGCCGCAGAAATGACGGCAGATACGGTCGGCAGCGTCACAGAGGGCATCAAGATCTTCAAAGCGGGCGAGCGCGTCGGCTTCTTCACGAGTGATTTTGCCGCCGTCAATGAGACGCTCGGTGATGACCTGAAGGTCAGAGTGAGATATGTTATCGTTTTGTGTCATAGTTTCAGTCGTTAGGATATGCTGCTACGAAAAGATTGCGGCGTGCCATCTCATCTCTTACCTCGTGCAAGCGAGCGAGGCTTACTTTCCCCACTACATATCTGTATCCGGGCGAGTCGTAGCGCTCGGATATCTCTTCAAACTGCAGCAAATCTATGTCGGAAGGATCATTATAGCGGAGGTATATGCGGAAAGAGATGTCATTAGAAAATGCGGGAGTGTCCCGACGGTTCATTCTCTTATATCGGTAGCGGTAGTCATATCGTGTGGCCATGATATCTGAGAGGACGGCTGAAGAAGTGGGGTGACCTCCCGCGCCGCGACCCACGAGGAATTGCTTGCCATAGAAGAAGCCCTTGATTACGACGCCGTTGAATTCATCTTCCACGCCGTAGATATACTTATTGCGCGAGAGAAGTTGAGGCATCACGCAGAGGATGAGTTTATTGTCTTTAAGTTTCTCGGCGTGGCCGATGAGTTTGATGCGGCGTTCCTTCTCGTTGGCAAACTGAATATCGCCGTCGGTCATGTGGGTGATGCCGTAAGTGAAGATTTTGTCAGGCTCCACGTAAATGCCGAAAGCATGGACTGCAAGGATGACGAGTTTATAGAGCGAGTCCCATCCGTCGAGGTCGAGAGTAGGATCGCTTTCAAGAAATCCGGCATCCGTGGCCAGTCGGAGTGCTTCGTTGCGAGNCNTTCCTTNGTNGANCACNNNNGNGANGATNAAGNTGNNGGANCCGTTAAGGATACCCTTGAGAGAAATCTGGAGGTCGTTGTCATAATATTCCTCAAGATTACGGATTACGGGTATTGAGCCGCAGGCCGAGGCATCATAGAGCAGAGCCGTGCCGTTCTCCTTCTGTATCTCGATGAGTTCGGGGAGGTGATGTGCAAGCATCTTCTTATTTCCGGTCACTACCGGGAGCCCGCGCAGCAGAGCGGTCTTTACGATATGATATGCGGCCTCGGCATCATCGATTAGTTCGACGATGAAGTTGATCTCCGGATTGGAGAAAATATCATCGTAATCTGTGGTGAAATTGAGGCCGGGAGCCTGGTGGCGATGTTTTTCCGGATTGCGGACGCATGCTGCGACGATGCGNGCCACCGGCACATCGCGGAGCAGTTCGNAGAGACCGTAGCCTACGGTTCCGAAACCGAATAATCCTATANTGATCTTTTTATCCATTAAGCTGATTGTCGGAGAGGTCAGTACGTTTATAAAAATCCTGTATTAAANTGNNNAGNTTTTCATGCTCTATGAGGAAGCCGTCATGAGCGAATTCGGAGTCGATGATGTGAAATTCACTATCCGGTATCATTTCCGCCATCTCCTTATGGTAATGAGGGGGAAAGAGGATGTCGGAGGAAACGGCGGCAATGAGGCATTTGGCCTTTATTCTGCCGAGCGCTTCGGCGAAGGAGCCGCGTCCTCTTGCGAGGTTGTGAGTATCCGAACTGCGACAGAGGGTCAGATAACTGTAGACGTCGAAACGGTCGGCTAATTTTTTGCCCTGATATGCCTGGTATGAGTGAGCGCGGCGGGTGAAGGGGTCGGTCTGTGCGGGCATGTCGTCGGCTTGTGTCATATCGTAGGCTGTGTTGCTGCGGTAACTGAGCAGGGCGACGGCACGTGCGGCCTCGAGTCCTTTTCTTGCTGCATCGGGCGACTTGCGTCCGAGGTCGTTGTCTGCCTCTATAGCCATATACATGGCCTTGTTGATAGCGGCGAGCCAGGGGCGGCATTGATAGTCGGTGGCGCATATTACAGCACGGCGGGCGATATCGGGATATGCCGTGAGCCATTCAAGGGCTTGAAAGCCGCCTAATGACGAACCGATAATCGTGTCGATGCGCTTTATGCCGAGATGGTCGGCGAGAAGGCGATGAGCCTCTACCATATCGCGCACTGTAAGACGAGGGAAGTCGCCATAGAGCGGAGGAGTGCCGTCATTGAGGGGAGTGCATGGTCCGGTGGAGCCGTAGCATGAACCGATGACGTTAGCACAGATAATGAAATACTTGTCAGGGTCGAGAAATTTGCCCTTCTCGACGGTATGAGGCCACCAGTCGGCCACGTCGGAATTGGCGGTCAGCGCGTGCATTACCCATACGGCGTTGGAGCGCTCCGCATTGAGAGTACCGTAAGTATTATATGCTATCGTGATGCCCGGCAAAGAGCCCGAACATTCGAGAGGAAACCGTTGGTCTGAGACAAAATACTCCATATCTTACAAAATTAATAAAAATCTGCCGTAATTTGACTCCCAAAGGAGTGATTTTTCATTATCTTTGCGGTTATGAACGACTCGAAGCTTTGGAGAGGAATATATTGGACAGTGGCAGT
>WFLX010067919.1_pt1 | contig 28570 bp, 24 predicted proteins | sample 4967041 | NCBI WGS metagenome assembly WFLX01 (sample SAMN12857096, study PRJNA449069) | gut metagenome | isolation source: stool from male and female vole | host: Microtus ochrogaster | place: USA:Florida | collected 2017
TGTGCAATCATACCCACCTCTACGAACATTTAAGGATTTGGCTGCTTCATCAAGGAAAGTATTAAAGTTATTCAGAGGTATACCATATTTGCCAATCATTCTAGAAAAAGTAATTCTGTTCTCAAATTGCCTGAAAAATGCAATCGTTTCGTCCGCTCTGTCAATGACTTCCTGACCAACAGTACAATTCATTGAAGGATAACATCCCATAATCTCTTTATAGAGCATTATTTTTTCCATGACCTTTGCGTGTGTATTGCATCGATATTTGTCGTGAATTTCAGGAATTCCATCAATAGAGATGCCTACATTCACATTATTTTCTTTGAAAAACATAAGCATATCTCGATCTAGCAATAAGCCATTGGAAATAGTATATGCCGCTATCCTGCCATCTCTTAAATAATCAGATATGTAAGTCAAGTATGCTTTAAGAGCATCAAAGTCCAGCAACGGTTCTCCGTTACCGACAAACCCTATTTTGAATACATTGATGTTATTCTTATCAATGCTCTCCTTAACGTTATCCAATATTTTAAATACATTCATGTCATGTTCATGTATGCTTTCCTTCTTTTCGTGGAAATGACAGTATTTGCAAGCAAGATTACAANGATTATTAATAGAAATGCAAATTCTATCTACCATANTNNTCTTCGNCNACTNCCTNCAATTTTATTTCCATTTCTATATCTGTNTTTATTAGACCTNTTNCAGAAANTANCTGTTTTTCTCCTTCCTGTTTCCAGATATTCGTGATATCTATCCTCCGCTGTAAATCCGTCACGATCAACAATTTTAGTATCAGCCCCAGCTTCAATTAAGAGATCTCTGCATTCCAACCATCCCCAATAGCAAGCCTTAATCAATGCGGTAAATCCATTTCCATCCTGCTGGTTAATGCTCGTTCTTTCGTCTTTAAGCAGTTCTCGTACAAATTCCAACTTATTGTCCCAAGCAGCAATCATCAAGGGCATATTTCCATCATTCTTATGTTGTTTCTTATCTTTGTCTTTCTGGTAAAACTTACCGGAATCATGCATATTACGACTACCAATATTCGGATTAGCCTTGCATTCGTTCAACAGGAATTTGAACATATCAAAATCTCCATTTTGAACACTATGTGATAATGCTGGAAGATAATGCTTTCCGCAATCTCTCTTATCAATGTCTGCACCGTGCTTAATAAGCCATCTGATTTTCTCACATCTCTGCTTAAATGGAGCTTTCCTATTTCTGACTGCAGAAATAATCAGCGTATTTCCATTTTCTAAATACGCATTTATTTCATATGAGCTTGGCATTTTGAAACCAAGCTTCTTCTCAATATCAGCATAGGAATCTGCATAATACTCATCAATCTTCATAATAGTGTGCATATCAGTAAGTTTCTGCTTTCTTGCAGTGTAATCCAGCAAAAACAGTGACTTTACACTTCCGTCCCCACCGCTTAATCTCGCAGCAAATCCAGTATCATAGGTGATAATATCCACTTCACAACCAAGCTCTTCAGATGCATCTCTGGCGACCTTGATAATTCTCTGATCATTGTTCATACCATCATCATTTTCATCAGCCCGATAATCTCTTGTAATAACATTCCCACCTTCATCCTGAGCATTATTCGTAATAGATTGCAAAATACGCCAAGCCTTCGCTGCCAATCCATTTTTATTATAATCCTTGATAGAGTCAAGCTCATTTACTACAATATCTGGAACAACAACGTAGTTATATTCTTCACTAAGTTCATCAATTAACTGGTCATTCTTTAACAAAGCTGATGTGTCTGTAACAACTGCTTTTTTGGCTCGAAGCAACTGCTCAGTCTGCTCCTCTGTCTTGTTGAGAACTCTACAGTAATCTCTAAAAAAACCTTCTACAGTTTTGTAGCTTGTAGGCCCATCTATTTTTTCTGCTCTGGATAGTGTTGACTTGTTACAACCAATCAAATCGGCCATTTGGGAAATAGATTTATTCNCTNTTAGTTNAATCATTTTNTTTCTTAAAANATTGCATTTTGTTATTTCATCCATTATTATCTNCCCCCAATAATGATTATGATAAATATTATCCGTTCTCCTGAAAGAACCTACATATACCCTAGCACACCGTTGCTTTTTTCTCAATATCTTTCATAATATTGCAACATTGCAGGGATAATTTCAACTCATACTGATTTTTCTACTGTTTTTGCAACGACAATTTCAGTTCTGCAACAAAACATTAAAAATGGCGGGTATTTGCAACCTGCAATCATAAAACGCAACAAAAAGAGGGATATCTCTACAATTTCTNTAGTAATGTCCCTCACATATNTNANTATACTCTTACCNCAAAATCCAGACTGTTTCATCCTGACCCGAACTCCAATCTTCCCCATCCTTTATCAGAGCCTTTTCCACTCTTAACTTCCATGATGGTAAAAACACCGACACCGCTGGAAACCCTAGCCCCATACATAGCCTTTCCATTCCATGCATACACTGTATATCCAGAATGCTTATCAACCATAGTCTTAGCATTATCCAGCACCATATATACCCCAAGTTAAAAAGCTGCATCTGACCAGGACTTTTTCACCCTGTAATGCTTCACAAGCCCTGCAGGTGCATCAGCCTTCACATCGTACTGAGTCAGTTTCCATCTCGCTATAATGCTGTAAAGCTTCTCCACATAAGTAAGGCTTGTCGCATAACCACCATCCTTGATAATCTGCGCCGCCTGCGTATAATTGGTGCATCCCTTCAAACCATCGTATCTCAGCTTGCTTCCATTCTTGGCACCAAGCAGATAAGCACTGTGGTCTGCAATGGAATCCTCCTCCAAAATAAAAGGCAGGACTAGATTAGCAATACACAAACGAAATATCCGTTTCAATAGCTAATTTAGTCCTATTATACCACCAGCATATCCTATAAAAACAATATCATAGTCTGCGATATTTTCAACCTTTCCTGTCAATTTAGGTCTTGCATTTTCCGCCTTCTCTCCAGCGGCACGTTCGAGACATTCCTCATAATCAGCGGAATACAGCCCTTCTCCCCATGCTTCCTACTCCATTTCTTTTTAAGCTTGAATGACCTGAAAGGTTTTCCACTTTCCTGTCTTTTCTCTCCAGATAAAGAGAACCGCTCGAATCACCCAATCGCACACCATGGCAAGGGCAATGCCAATGACACCCATCTGCAGGATAATTCCCAAAAACCATGACAGANACAATCGTNNCGCAATCGTGGNAACNACAGAAACATACATAGTAAATNTTACATCACCTGCCGCACGGAGTCCATTGCTGAGTGCGCCGGAAAAAGGATAGGCTGCCGCATTAAACACATTATGAATCAGCACCAGCCAGACGACAAGCTGTTTGGTCGCGGGTTCCAGAGAATAAAAGCTCAGAAACGTCGGAGTTAAAAGCAAAATCAAAAAATTCCATGCCGTTGAAATCAAGAGCGTTATCTTGGTAAGTCTCCTGAAATAATATTCTGCGCCCTCGGTATCTGCATTTCCCATGCATTGTCCAATCACAGTGATAAATACCGGTCCCATGGCAACGCCCGCCAGAGCCGCCAATGACCAAATGCTTTGCGCCACACCGTTTGCCGCAATCTGATAGGTGCCAAACAATGCCACAATACTGCTGAGCGCCACCTTTACTAATTGAAAGATGCCATTTTCCACACCGTTTGGCACAGCAACCTTCAAGATACTTTTCATCAGACCAGCCTTCCAGCAAAAGAGCCACTGATTTCGGTACACCACCTCATTCTTTTTCTGAAAGCATAGTATGGTAATGACCACTGCAGAAAAAACACGTGCCATAAAAGACGGCCATGCCACTCCGGCTACCCCGGCATTCAGCACAAATACCCCAATCACATTACCGATGACATTGATGGCATTGGAAGCTGCCGACAGATACATTGTCACATTGGTCTTTCCCAAGCTGCGGTAAACAGCCGCGCCAGCATTATAGATGGCAAGCGCCGGATAGGAATAAGCTGAAATTTGCAGATAGGTAATGCAGGCATCCATAACCGGATCTTCCACTTTTCCAAAGAGCAAGCGAAGCATCGCTTCCTTTCCCATCAGCACCGCTGCCGCCATCAAAACAGAGAAAAGGGTGGAGAATAGCAAAAGCTGACTAGCCGCTTCTCCCGCATGCTCTCTTTCCCGTCTGCCAATATACTGACTGATGACAACAGCTCCTCCGGAAGCCANCNCCGTAAATAAATAGATAAATATNGTATTAANCTGATTGANTAACGACACCNCAGAAACAGCNGCTNCCCCCGNATANCTGATGACCAGCGTATCCGCAAGCCCNACCAGCATTACCAGAAATTGTTCCAAAAACAAGGGGACAATCATTCTTTTCAATTCTTTATCGGAAAACAACTCATTCTCTCTCATGATGCCTTTCCCTTTTATGACCACTGCTTTTTCTTATTCTATCAGTCCGTTCGCTTTTAACCATTCAGTAACATCCTTTGATAAACTGCTGCCGCCAGAATAATGTACAGATAAGGCTTCTCCCATTGTCGCATCTGGAACCAGCTTTGAGATTGCTGTCAAGCTTTGTCCAAACCGGCCTCCTCCATGAGAACAGAAAGGAATGATGGTCTTACCTGAAAAATCGTACTCCTCCAAAAACGAAGCAATCGGCATTGGGATGGATGCCCACCAATTGGGGTAACCAAGTATGATGGTATCATAATCCTCCATATTTTCCACATGATTGGCAAGCTCTGGGCGTGCTTGGGCATTTTGATCCCTCTGTGCTTCATCCAATACCGTATTATAATCATCGGAATAAGGATTTACAAGTTCTATTTCAAATAAATCCGCCCCTGTCTGCGACTGTATTTCCTTGGCTATTCCTCTGGTATTGCCACCCCATGAAAAGAACACAATCAAAACTTTTCCTCCATTATTTTGTGTACTTTGAGTACCTGTGCTGGTCACATTTTCACTGTCTCTTACAATGCCTCGAACCAGCCGGATTCCAATATTAAAACTGCCCTTGTTCTCTGCAAGTGTCGCGCGATAGGCACTGCGCATATTCTTGGCAAAATCATTCCATCCTCCGCCACGGTATACACGCAGCGTTCCGGTTTCAGCTCCGCTTGGATTGACTGCGGCATCCGCATCATAGGCTCCATAATAATCCCATACCCATTCACTAACATTGCCATGCATATTATAAAGTCCCCAAGCGTTTGGCGAGAAGCTGTCCACTGCCACTGTGGTCTGGCGGTATTGTCCCGGCTTTGTGGTCAGATTTCCCTGAGAAAAATAATTATCCTCAATCTCATATGGGTAATGACCGTAATAATTTGCCTCCTCTGCACTGATAGAATTTTCCGTATTAAAAGGCGTTACCGTCCCTGCCCGGCAGGCATATTCCCACTCTGCCTCGGTTGGCAGACGATAACCATCTGCACTGCGGTTCCATGTAATTGTCTGCCCATCAATCGCATAAGCAGGCATCAAACCCTCTTTTTCACTGCGGGCATTGCAATAACGGATGGCATCCATCCAAGAGACATTCTCCACCGGCAGATTGTCATCGGAAAAATTGGAGGGGTTCTCTCCCATAATCTCCTGATACTCTGCCTGTGTCAGTTCGTAAATGCTCATATAGAAATCACTGACTGTCACAGTGTGCTGCGTTTCATCCTCCAAACGCCATGCTTCATCCGCCGGGCTTCCCATCTGAAAGGTTCCACCCGAAATCAGCACAAAGTCCTCAGACAGATTATCTAAAGTGCTGCTGCCTTCTTTACCATCTGGAGCTATTGTTTGTGAATCAGTTCCTTTTGTTACATCTTCCTTAGATGCATTTATGTTTTCTGATGGGTTTGAATTGTCCGTCCTCCCACTAGTATTTCCACACGCACATAGCATAAAAACCATGACCGCTGACAAGATAAAGGCGCTAATTTTCTTCATGTTGTGTCTCCTTTCTTTTAGTTTTCAACGAGGAAATCTTTCCCATCCCTTTGGCAGCATAATGGGCAACAAAAATCCAAAATCCCATGATGGCAAGGTACTCTAAAAGCACCGCTGCTGCACTTTGCTCAAAATCAAAAAATGCAAACTGTACTTTGAGGAACATATAAGAGAGCAGATTTTTCTGAATGAAGAGGTATAGTCCATATCCAGCAAATAAAACCGCAATTCCACGTAAAATCCATATCATGATGCCGGATTTTCCCTTTCCATTCAGCAGCTTTCCAAACATTCCCAATACCATGCTGAAATGAAGCCCTGCATGAACACTCATTAATACAAAGCCCCAATAAGATGCAGACAGGTGCATGGTTCTTGCTGTCGCCATTGGTCCTTTAATCGAAAAAACTGCAAATGCATAACGCGACATGACGATTCCGCTGAAGCCAAGGCAAAGCATGGTCAGAAGGAGACTTATATTAATCAGTGTGCTGACAATTCGCAACAACCGATACTTTCCCTTGAATAAACTTCCATACCACCTGAGATTCAAAAGATTGTGTGTAACAAACAGCACAAGCATCCCGGCACCTATCCATTCGTGCAGCTTCTGCCCTGTGATTTGAAATGCCATCAGAAAGAGCAGCAGCACCGTCATCAAAAAATCAATTGTCATTTTTATTTTCATTTTGGATTTCATAAGCTGCCGCTCCTTTTCCTAAAATCAACGAATTCATTCCCCAAAATCCAAGCCGAGGCTGTTTACCCATTCCATAACGGTCTCCTGGGAATCACCGCCGTTCAAACGCTTACCTGCAAGCCAATTTGCACCGCTTGTAAGCTTTTCCAGATTCGTTGCGCTGGAACCCACGCCGCTGCCGCCGGAGGTACAGAAAGGCACAACTGTTTTCCCAGAGAAATCATAGCTCTCCACGAAGGTGCTGAGAATTCTAGGCGCATCTCCCCACCAGATGGGATAGCCAATAAACACGATGTCGTACTGTTCCATGTTCTCCACAGAACCGGAGATAGCAGGGCGGACACTAGAGTCGTTCATTTCAAGGGTTGTGCGGCTGTTGTTGTCATGATAGTTCAGGTCTGCATCCGTATAGATTTCTTCCGGAACGATTTCGTAAAGTTCTGCATCCAAGCCATTTGCAATATGCTCTGCCACACCTTTTGTCGTGTTGGTAGCAGAGAAATAAGCCACCAGAACTTTCCCTTTGGAACCATTTGTGTTCTCCCCATTACCCGTATTGCCGCCTTCTGCAGGCTTTGCATCATTGGGTGATGATGCTTCATTATTTGTACTGCCCTGTGCAGAATTTGTATTGTTTTTTGTATCATTTTGGGTATTGTTCTCTGTAGAGTTTTCCTTATCAGCAGTCTGTTTTGTCTGACTTCCTCCTGTGGAACCTTGCCCTGTCTGTCCTGCTGAATTTCCACAGGCCGTAAGGCTCAACATCATAACCAAAGTAACTAAGATTGCAATTGTTTTTTTCATAATAATTACCTCCAAATTTTTATTGTGCTAATGAGAATGTAATATCTTCCCTGCTGTCCAAATGTTCAAACACGGACAGTTCGGAAGTGACCTTGCCAATGGGAATGACATCCACAGAAAGATTGGGGTTATCGGTCTGCGCATAGAAGATTGCCATATTATGGTGCGCTTCACAATAGGTAATGTCACCATTTTCAAAGTTTTTTTGACCGCCCTCCAGATTTTTCAGATAGAAATCCACTCCGCCATAGTATTCCCTGCCGCGCTGCCACAGGCAGTCAAAGAAACAAGCAGTACAAGTATCAACAGCGCACATATCCTTCGTTTCATAGCATACCTCCCATCCTTCTGTCATCCTGCCCTCATTCTGCTGATCATGTAGTCAATTTCATCAAGGGATTGCTGCTTTCCATGGATTTCCTCCAATAGTCTGCATCGATATTTCCGAAGCATTTGAATTTGTCTCTCTCTATTCTCGCACCGCAGAATTTCATCGATTGTTTCTTTGCTAAGTCCGGCTTTCGCAAGTGCATAGACATCTGGTTCCACCAAACAGCACCTCCTCTGCAAAAAATATAAGTGCAGTTACAGAGCCATCTGCTCCTTTCCTGCACTTACATTATACTTATGCTCTTAAAATATATCAAATACTTGTATTTTATACCAAACCCATGCCTAAAAAGCATTTTGAAAATTCAATAAATTTTGTTGCCGCCAAACTGAAGGGCTGTCCGCGCTTCCATGCCAAGACGCTGGTTGCCCGCAGTTCCGGATACAATGGCCGATAAACTATTTTGGATGAGTCCCAAAAAGGCACTGCACCTTCAATCACCAGCGAATATGCCAGCCCCTGATTTACCATAATTGCGCCGTTGGTATTCAAGTTGCTGGTAAATAGGACATTCAAGTTCTTATAATAGTCGCCAAACCAACTCGCCAATTCGCTCTGCACCTGCATACGCCTTGGAAGAATCAAGGGCAGATCCGCCAAATCGCTTGCCGTAATAAATTCTTTTTCTGCCAGCGGGTCCCCAGGCGGCATCAGAACTACCCACTTTTCTTTTATGTTCATGCGGATAAAATCATACTTCTCCATGTCTATGGGCTCCAAAAGCAGACCAAGATCAAGAAGTCCTTTATCCATCTGTTCTTTCACCAAATCCGCAGTTGCCGTAAAAATATCAAAAGTAACTAGGGGATATTTCTGCCGAAAATTCCTGAACAGTTCAGGCAGCAGCTGCACCGAGGCAATTTCTCCGCAGCCAATGGAAATCTTGCCTTCCACCTGTTCCTCCTGTTCAACCAATTCTTTTTCCGTCTTATCAACCAGCTGCAAAATTTCTTCTGCGCGGCGGCGAAGCAGGAGACCTTCATTGGTTAATTTGATTTTTCTAGTACCGCGGTCAAACAGCTTAACACCGATTTCTTCCTCCATCTGTGCAAGCTGGCGGGAGAGTGTGGGCTGGGTGATATGCAAAACTTCTGAGGCTTTTGTAATGCTTTCTTCCCTGACCACAGTGAGAAAATAGCGAAGAACCCTGATTTCCATATATGGACTCCTTTCGGCTTTACCCATGCTTTATTTGGCATATTATAACATNTNTATGCCTTTTAAGCAATGCACTGTTTGGAGTTGTTTATTCTCCAAATNTCTCCTCAAAGCTCATNNCCGATGGTGCATTCTTTACCGNCTCNAAGAAATTCTTTGTAATTTCCTTATAACTTTCCTCATCCACCTGCACCATACCCAATTCATCATTTAAATCAACCCAATAGGTGCCCTGCCAGCTGCCATCATCCGGATGTACATAATCATAATCTTCTAAAAAATATGCCACATTCTCAGTCTGTCCGTTTTCATCCACCACTTCATATGCCCAAATGTCCTTATTTGCCAGACAGGGATGGTGATAGCACAACTGCCCTGCTCCCAGAAGATTATAATAAGGCATCCTATAAGAAGCAAAGAAAAACTCTACCACATCTTCCTCCGGCAGATATTTCAAAATATGCAGTCCGCCCCCATACATAACATCCATGACAAGCTCCGGCATTCCGTCTCCGTCAAAATCCATATAGTAAAAGTGGGTATCTTGAATCAAGTCCTCCAGATATTCCTCATCCGTTCTCTCCATAGAATCATAAAAATACCCTTTCAGATAAATCTTCTCCCCCTTCAATTGCCTGACCGGAATCTGATTGCTGACAGCCTTATAATAAGCATCTTTGTACTGTTTATCCGTCTGGACATCATATTTTATTGTATCAATGGGAAACTCTTTGACCGTATAATCAATCTGCATGCTTCTATCATAAATCTCCTTGGCAGGATCCTTCAAAATCTCCTCCAAAGTCCACCTTTTTTCGCTTCCGTCAAAATATTGGATGACTAATTCATCTTCCCAGCTAACCCTTTCGCAAAATGCCGGTTCCTTCCAAAAAAGCTTCTTCACCAACTTTGTGTTTTCATCTAACACCCATAGATGCCCCTCTATTTCTCCGGATGCAATCCCCATATAGTTTGTTAAAGCTTCCTGCGCATAATATAATCTATAACTTTCTCCAAAATCTTTGTCCCTGACCGTTTCTTCCCAAAGAAGATTATCCTCACAAAAACTCACAAAGAAACTGTACTGCATAGCATACCTGTCCACAGAATAAGGATAGTCCTCAATATCATAATCATAATCCATGATCACCTGCTCTTCCCCATCGCAGCAATCGGCAATACGGACAAAAACCCCATTTCCGTTCTCTTCCCTTCCGGCATGAAAGGTTTTTATCTGTTCACAATCCGTTTCATTTGACCATTGGTAATAATCAATCGAACTTTCGTAAGTTCCTGCCTTCGTAACTTTAAATCTGCGGCTGTCTTCATCATAAATATAATATTTAAGACACTGTTCTAGTTCTTCCGGTCCCCGCACAAATTTTTGCTGGGATGGGCTCCAGATATAATGAGAAAACACTTTGGAAGAGCCGGCATTAATATAATTGATATCCAAATACCCATCTACATTAAAATCCTGAAAAGAAAATGGCACATGATCAACATAAAAGAATTTATCATACAAATAGGAATAAACATTCCCTAGTGCCACGCTCTCTGTCAGAATACTCTGAAAGGGACTATCATCTTTCTCCCAATACACTTCTATTACATATTTTCTGCTTTCATCACGGATATTTTCTATCGGTCTGATTTGAACCAGAATATCTTTCTCTTCTCCCACATCCTGCTGCAGGCAATAACTTCCTTCTTTTTGATTATTCCAAAATCCGCTGCCGTCCTTAAATTTTGTCCACTCTGCATAGGTTTTAGAAGAATAAGCGTCTGTGTCCTGACACATTGTATAGGGCATGACGGCATTTCCCCCATTTTTCTCCTCAGAAACGACCTCATAATTTTGCCCCTCCCAATAAAAGAAGCAGTGCTCCCTGTTGTTTTCCACTAACAGCCTGCCATAATATCCTGTTGTTTTCGGGCTGTTTGATGCATAGACAGAGTATGCTTCCACATCTGGATACTGTTCTTGCAAATAAGAAAAAAGTTCCCTCTCATTCTCATAGTCAGGAAATGCTTCTACTTTTCGCACACAGACTTCCTCCTCTGTCTGTCCACCCCAACTAAATGTTTTTTTACTAACCAGAACAAACTCCCCGGCCTCCATGCTGCGTTCATAGGAGGAAGCATCTGCCTCATAAGAGCCGAAACTATAGACCGCTATGGTAGTAAGCCCTGCTAGTTCTTCGTCATATGTAAAATCAAAGGCACTGTTGTTTAAAANGATGNCATCAACACAAACATCCACCAAAAAAAGCTTTTCCTCTAAAAAGAGCCTGTCCAAACACTCATTCCATTGGTCCTGATTCATATTTCCGCAGATTTCATATGCCATATCATTTTGCACCAGATACAAATAGTGCAAATCGCTTTTTTCCGGATTTCCAATCTCCACCCGCGCAAGTCCTTCTAAGCTAGTCTCTCCATCCACATAACAGACAATCTGCTCATGGGGATATCTCTCGCCAAGCTCCTGAAGCCTCTCATACAGATATGAAAAATAACTCTGCCCTGTGATATCATGTTCACTCACCATCACATCACAATTCAGAGTTTGTGCTGATTCTTCTGCTCTTTTTACCAATTCGCTCCTCTGNTGTTNCTCTNCCATNTGATATGTCTTNTTGGCAAGTACACTCAAAACCACCACTGCAGCTATACCAATNCATACCCATGTGCATATTCTCATTAAGACATTCTTTNGCATCTTAATCCTCGTTTCTGTGGCATCTTCGGGTAACATACTTCCAATCATACCACTTTCTTGTAGGTACAATTACATAATTATAAAGGGTATATGCATCATTTTTGCATCATATCAACAAATCTTTTATATCTTCCAAGGTATCTGCCTTTGCATAAAGACATTTGGCCAGTTCTTCATCCGGTTGTGTCTGGTCCGGCACCATGATAACCTTACATCCGGCGCGGTAAGCAGACAAAACCCCGTTTGGCGAGTCCTCCACCGCATAACACTCCTCCGGCGCCGCTCCCAGTTTTTCACAGGCATACAGGTAAATATCAGGAGAAGGCTTCCCTTCTTTCACTTGAGTTGCGCTTATGATCTCGTCAAAATAGCCAAGTAAGCCCACTCTGCCCAAATAATCCTGAGCACGTTCCAGACCTGCAGCTGTTGCAACCGCCGTCACAATATCCCTCTCCTTCAGCCAGGAAAGCAAGGCAAGGGCACCGGGTTTACACCCAATGCCCTCCCGTGCCAGATATTCTTCCACCATTTCCCTTGCACAGATTCTCACCTTTTGATAGTCCAGCTCCTCACCGAACCATTCTTTCAACTGTGCTGGTGCAAAAGGACGTCCCAGACTCCTCATAGCAAGGGCCTGCTCATCCGTCATATGATACCCAAACTGCTCTGCTGCCTTTCTCCAACAGATACGGTAATATTTTTCCGTATCAATCAAAGTTCCATCCATATCAAAGATTATTGCTTTCAATTTGTTCTCTCTCCGCTTTATCTGCCCTGCGCTTTTTCTCTTTTGTGACGAAAACGACTATCAGCAAAATAACCAGAACCACGCAGATTCCTACGACTACTCTTATGACTACTCCTCTCAGTGTACTGTAATTTTGCTCGTTCGTCAAACGGAAAGTTCCCGGCTGTTCCATAGTAAACATCAGGTAACTGCCCATCACTTCGGTCTTTGTCTGCACATATGCCCCTGTACCATCCAGCACCAGAACCGCCGTCCTCTTGGGATTCTCACAGAAGATACGCACCTGAACAGATTCTTCATAAACCTCTTGGACAGCGCCGCCATCCCCTTGTTTTGTAATGGAAAATATGACAATCGTGTCGTTTTCCTCCGAAATACTCTCCGTCTGCAGCTCATATCCGGGCAGGAACTTACCTTCCACCAACAACACCGGCTTGCCATTCTCATTTTCCTGCGCACTTTTCAGTGAAGAAATCCATTTTTCATACTGAACCTCCAGCACCTTGTTTCTAGTGATACAAGAGAAATCAAATTCAGGCCATACGCCATAATAGCCTTCTTTTTCCGGAATCTCCGGAATCTCATCTTCCGTCACAGCTTCCCCATAACCGCATTGATAAGAAGCCAGCTCCTGTCCCTCCGCCATAAAGATAATGGTAAACAGAGAGAACTCCTCCGGTACATTTTCCATCTGTCTGAATTCCTCATAGGACAGAGGTGTTGCGCCTCCCTGATAGCCAATGCCGTCAATGCCGCCTATATCGCCAGCCACATAATAATTGTCATACAAAGTGCCTTGATTTTCCACCTGTCCTGCAATGCTTCCCATGCACTCCCCTGTCACATAAAGTGTATTATAGGCGTAGCTGTAAAAAATATCACATCCCTTTCCAACAATGCCGCCCACATAATTTTTGCCGGAAAGACTCCCCATGCTGTAACAGCCTCTGATTGCATAGCTGGAGGCTCCTGCCACGCCGCCTACATAACTTCCGTTTGTGCTGCTGACATCACCGTAGGACTCACAGGAGATAATGGCTCCATGCTCCGCCTTTCCTACGATACCGCCCGCACAATCCTTTTTGCTGATTATCTCGCCCATATTGCGGCTGTCGCGTACCACCGCCTTAATTGAGCGCTCCACATTAAAGCTCTCTGCTCCTGTGACCGTGATATCATCCTCTGGGTCAAAATCATACTCTGTGGAGATTTGACCCACAATGCCGCCTACATTGGTATCCGCTTCTATTTGTCCCCTGTTGATACTCAAAGTAATCTTACCCTGCTTAAAAGATTCCGTATCATAAAAACCCTCATCGGAAGCATCCTCAATGCTAATACCTTCATAGCGNAATAAATCANCCCTGATTTCACTAATCAAACTTCGCANCACCCGGGCCTGTTCCACCAACGCANTCATGTCTGCATCCGTCTTATCTGTACTTTCCTCCAAAATGTTCACAAGCTGGTCAAGATAATCTCCTGCCGCCCTCATCTCGGCATTGAAAATATTCAGATTATCTGTAATGCCTCCTGAGCGGTCCATGGACTCGGAAGACATTCTATCCAAATGCCCGCCGGCACTTTCACTGAATTTTCTGAGCGCCGCCTTGTAACTTTCCATGTCATTGGGAATCTGCACCGTAATCGGCTTGCCCGGTTCCGGCGCAATATCGATTATAGGGAAACGATTCTCCTCTGTACCTTCAGACCCGCCGATTACCACATCGTGAACATTGCCGCTTTCTTTATCGGCTTCATTCTGATTTGACAAATCTTCATTTAAAGCCTTTAAATCANNNCCAATTCCATTCNATTNCTGATTATAGATGCANCACAGGGTATTTATNNTTCCNAACAGTTCGCCCCCTGCCGAGTTTGCGTTTCTCAAACTAGTAGTAAGATTTTGTGCCGCCGAAGACGCCTGCTTTGAATAACCATTGATATCCTTCTGTGCTGTACTCAACAAATCAAAAAATAAATCCGTCTCCCGGTCAAGCTCCTGCAGCTTGTCGCCCAAATACTCTATCTCCATAAAGGGCTCCATCTGCCCTGCAATGCCGCCCACATCTTTTCTTCCAAAGACATGGCCATCATTGGTACAGCTCTGTAGATATCCCTGATGCAGCCTTCCTACAATGCCGCCAACATTGTAGCCCACATGCATATAACCTATATTTCCCTCATTCGTACAATAATAAATTTTCCCGCTTGAAATGCCTGCAATACCCCCTGTGTCTGTGTGGGCACTCACATTAGAGGTGCTGTTTAAATCCTCCAGATGTTCCACGGTAATGTCNTCCAATTCATAAGATNCNTCTGTNCTTCGGGTNTTGACAGAGCNCACGTTTTTGCAATTATTCAGGGTTNCTTTGTTNTTTCCCACAATGCNTCNAGTGGAATGATTTNCAAGCACANTTCCCTGAAAGCTGCATCTTCTGATTTCACCGTTCTCCTCGTTCACGCCTGCTAGGCCGCCCACTTCACTATCGCCCATTACCTGACCAGAAAAGGTGCAGTCGAAAATCTTTCCATAATTGACTCCTGCAATTCCTCCTATGCGGCTCTGGCTTCCCTCTGGCATTACCTTTCCTTTTACAGTGAGATCGCGAACCACTCCGCTTTCCTGCACATATCGAAACAGCCCCATCCCCGAACCACATTCTGTAATCTCAAGACCGCTGATTTGATGACCGCCTCCCTCAAAGACGCCGCCAAAGCTGGGAATGCTTATATTGGCATACTCCTTCAACACAATATCATCCATCAGCTTCACATACTTATCTCTGGACCAGACATCCAACTTACATTCCTCTGCCAGCCCTGCCAATTCCTCCTCTGTGGAAATCTCAATGACTGTGTATTGGGACTGCTCCAAAGCCGCATCCCCTGAGCCGTCACCCCNTCCATGCCNNGCNCGGTAATCCTNATANGTAACACTCTCCGCTGCCTGCACCTGCATTGGTCTGACAAGGCTCCCTNCCNTANNAGCTAGCGAACACAAAACCAAAANTCCCAAAGTCTCCAANAGCTTCGGTGAGGCTACCACGCCTTCCGTCTCCTCTATTGCTTCTACCTTATCTTTCGGCCGTACCACAGCCCCCATCTCGCCCTCAATAATACCCGAGAAATCTCCCTCAATAACGCCATTGACATATCCTCTGATGTGTCCATTCATACGGATGCGCCCACTGGCAGGCAGAGGCTTTGCCAAGTCATATTTCAAATTAAATGCCGTCTTTTCTATAATGATGTCGCCAATCAGCAAAGTCTGTGGAAGCACCAAAAGCACCAGAGCAATGGAGGTCAAGGTACCTCTGCCCAGCGCAAGACCGATGGCAGCCACAACTGCATTAGTGGAAACATTGCTGATGATAAATCCTGCTGCCACCAGCATAGAACCGCTGGTCACTATAGTTGGAAATGCCTGATTCAAAGTCTCCACAATAGCCTTCTTAATGGGCATATAAGTCTTTAAATCCATGTATCTGCTGGTAATNACGANTGCATAATCGATAGTAGCTCCCATCTGAATTGCCGACACCACCAGATAGCCAAGGAAATATACCTGCTCGTTCAACAAATACGGCAGCGAGAAATTCATCCAGATACTTCCCTGAATGGTCAATACCAATAGTACCGGAAGTCCCGCCGATTGGAAAGTAAACAACAGAATAATCATGACAAACAGCGCCGTCAAAACCGTGATAATCACATTATCCATGCCAAAGGCAGAACTCAAATCCTTGTCGCTGGTGGAATTGCCCACCAGATAAATATCCTCCAAATCATAATATCTTGCCACTGTATTCCTGATTTTCTCCAATGCCGCATAGGTCTCNTCTCCCTCCNCCGGCACACTCANTTCCAGAACAAAACGAGAATACTCCTCCCCCAAAAGCTGATCCCTCGCTATGGTAATCTGGGAATAGGCAGACGACAACCTCTCCTCCAGCTCATCATCCAGAGTAATGTTGCCGCTTTCCTTTTGATGATAAATAAACAAAAACATATCAATCAAAGGCACCCTGTAATCGCTGACTCCGTTTACCAAAGCGCCATAATCACTGTCATTCACCGCATAGGCAGAATAAAGCAGCCTGGCCACCTCTACATCCAAATCAATCAACTCTGCAAACTCTCTGGGGGACAGGGCTTCTGTCAACATATAACCGTCCGTCGCTTCAATATTGGCAAGCCCCATACAGGAATTCACTTCCGGCATATTCTTAAGCGCCCTCAAAGCCTGCGCTTCCTTCTCATAATCCCCATTCGGCACTAGTACCGCCAGCTGGTTTATCTTACCAAATTTTTNATTCACCATGCNCACCGNAANCTTANTTTTACTCATAGTGCTGGACNTCAAAGAGCTGACATCATACACATANGNTGCTTTGTTNGAAAGAAAAAANGAAACAATAACCGCTATCATCAATAACGGGGGCATAATATATCTGGTATATACGCAAAATCTACCCACTGCGGTAATCTTTGGCACAAAGCTCTTATGGTGGGTTGCATCAATGGCTTTGGAAAAGGTAAGCAAAAGACCCGGCATCAACAAGAACACCGACACCAGACTTAACACAATTGCCTTTGCCAAAATGATGCCCATATCATACCCAATCCGAAACTGCATGAACATCATGGCTATCATGCCCGACACAGTGGTTAAAGAGCTGGAAGAAATCTCAGGAATCGCCTTGCTCAAGGCCACGATGACCGCCTCCCTTGCATCCTTGTCCTCATGCTCCTCCATGAAACGATGGGCCAAAATAATGGCATAATCCACCGCCAGCGCAAGCTGCAGCACTACCGCAATGGAGTTGGTGACGAAACTGATGGTTCCAAAGAGATAATTGGTTCCCTTGTTCAAAATGGCCGCCGTGATAAATGTCATCAGATAAACCGAAATCTCCGCATAAGTAGTAGAAGTAAACAACAGCACTGCCACGATAACCACTGCTGCCAACAGCAGAATCACAATCATGTCCTTGCTTAAATCATCCGCATCCCTCTCCTCCTGACCAATGTCCGAAGAATAATACACATCATATCCAGAAAGAAAATCCAGCACGGATGTCAAATACTCCTGCACTTCCTCATTATTTTTCTCACCGTCAAAGGTAATGGAATACAAAGCTTCCATATCATGATAATGCTGGTCAGTATCATCAAAATCCAGCATACTGACACCTTCCATGACCTCAATGCGGTCAGCCAATTCCTGCGCCTCATCAAAAGTCACATTACAAACCATGATACGGGCAGTTCCATATGTAATAAACTGCTCATCCATGAGATTGATGCCCTGCCTGGTCTCTGTAGTGTCCGCCAGATAAGTAGTCAGGTCATTATTCACCTTAACCTTATTCATGGACAAAATACTGAAAATAATCAACATAATGAAAATCAGATAAAAACCTTTCCGTTTATCCACAATCACAGTAGAGAGCTTTATCATAAAGGAGTTTTCTTTCTTTTCGTTTTCCATACATATACCTCCCTCACATAATAATCTTTTGTATTTTAATCAATTCATTGTATTTTACTTGANAAGTGTTGATTTTANTCTAGAAAGTATTATNATAAANCCANGCCAAAAAANAATATGCAGATTNGCGAGAATTNTGTTTTATTCGANTTTTCTGTCGAAAGTGTTGATTATTTATGAAATATTTAGCGTGAGAAGTACAGGCATTCTTCTCATGATGGAGGAAATTCTATGAGCGCAGAAAACAACGAAGAAAAAACTGACCGGAAAGTAGACCGCCGTGTGAGAAAAACCCGCACTCTTCTGCTGAATGGCCTGGTTCAGCTCATGAAAGAAAAAGACATCAAGGATATCTCGGTAAAGGAACTGTCAGATTTAGTAGACATCAACCGCGGTACTTTTTACCTGCATTACAATGATATCTATGATATGGTGGAAAAGATAGAGGAAGAACTTTTCGTGGAATTCAATAGCATCTTGGACCGGGATATACCCAAAGATACACAGCCGGATTTTCCCAATGCCATACTCGTGGATATTTTTACTTTTCTCGAAAGACATAGAGAACTTGCCCAAGTAATGCTTGGTCCCCACGGAGACCTTGCCTTCGTAAACCATTTAAAAAATCTGGTAAAGGAACGCCTGCAAAAGTTCTTCGACCCCAACCATTCCGAGGCATATGAATATTATTATGCATTTATCACATCCGGCTTTATCGGCGTAATCCAAATCTGGCTTGCCTCCCCTACGCCCCACACGCCAGAGTATATGACAAACCTTTGCAGCAGGATTTTGGCAAATGGAATATGGACGGGAAGGGCGGAGTAAGCAATAAACGGGGCAGCTGGATGCTTCAGACCAGCTTTTTCTGCTGTTTTAAGTGCTCCAGAAGGCCCAAGCATCCCTTTTCAATATCTGCGTAGGCCTTTGTAAAATCGCGAGTATACCAAGGGTCTGCCACGTCTGCATTTGAGTCCGCAAACTCTAATAATTTATAAATCTTATCACCCCGGTGTCCCAAGATTCTCTCCATATTTCGTATATTGGCGCTGTCCATGCCAATGAGATAATCATAATGGTCATAGTCCTGCTTCTTAAGCAAAATCGCCCTCTTGCCGTCACAGCGGATGCCATGCTTGGCAAGCTCCTCCCTTGCCGGCGGATAGACCGGACTTCCCACGCCGTTCCAGATTTCATCCGTGCTGGTGGCAGCGGAAGCAATCTCAAATTGGTCTGAGAGACCTTGTTTTTGAACGAGGTCTTTGAATAGGAACTCTGCAATGGGGCTACGGCAGATGTTGCCGTGGCAGACGAATAATATTTTAATCATATCTTTTATATCTCCTTATAGCTTGGTATTGCTTAGTTTTTCTTAGTGTTTTCAAGTTTTCCCATAGAACCCCAAAAACACTCTCGTCTCTTATATCATACCATAACTTGGTATAAATTACCTCTGGAAATAGGTAAAATTTAGGTAAAAACACCCTTTTTTACTTATCCCAGAGGTAAAACAATTCCTTTATATAGCCTCCGCTTTTTCTTTTCCAATTCCTATACTTCTTTCTCCGCATCTTCATACTTCAAATGAGTATACCCTACCCTAACAAAACAATCATACACTTTTTGCACCGTCAAACTGTATCAATAAAACACTTTTTCCCCTTATGATACACTTTTTGAAACATATATCATTTAACCTATTCTCATTTTGGAGCAGCTCAACAAGCAAAACTAAATTTCCATTTGTTTCAACCCTTCATGCTTGTTGTGTTTTGCCATGTTTCGTTGCATTGTGTTGTATTTTCGTTTTTCAATATTTACTATTGACATTTTTCGTTAAAAATGTNATNTTNTATTAAAAGGTNGTTGTTGNTATNAATAATTTANAAAGTATANGAGAAATCTATGGTATTACCCAGGATGAAATTGCCCAAGCAATTAATGTTAATCGCGCAACAATTTCTAACTGGGAAAACCAAGAATGCAAAAAGGCTTCTAGTTCTAGCCTAGAAAAACTATCCCTCTTTTATGGAATTGGTCCTGAATTTTTCTATGACGAAGCACTTAACGAAACCGTTCGGGAAATGCTTGTTCGAAATGCAAAACGCCAAAAGGAGATTGAAAAAGATAGTAACGGTGAACATGCTAAGGCTGAAGATTTCCATAACCTGTTTTCCTCTCTTACTTTCGACAAAGCCATCCAACAATATATGACAGCAACTAAGTTGCTGTTGGCTACCGCTGATGAAGGCTCTTTAGAAAAATTGGAAACTGCTCTTAAAATAAATGTGAAAATGGGAGCACGTTTGGAAAGCATTGTAAATATCCGAAAGACTGAAACCGCTAACAATGAGGAATCCCTATCTGATTTATTAGATAGCCTTTCCTCTGAAGATTAACTATTTCAAAAGAAAAAGACCTTGATAGCACGCAAATGCTTTCAAGATCTTTTCAAAAATCAACATCCTCTTTAATAAGGTTGTTAATTCCTAGACAGTTTTATCATACCTTGTTTTAGAGCTTTAGTCAATGATTTTTGGCACAAACTATTTATTGGAAAGGAGCTATATTGACAAATAAACTGCTCTTTTGACTTAGTTTTTAAATACATTCGCAACTACAAACTAAGATTCAAGCGTAAAACGCTAACGAGGTAACCAAAATGTTTACTTATTACATTAATAAAACAAAAGATTCCAACGGAAAAAATGAAGTTCACAAGTCAACATGTTATTGGCTGCGAATTGCTAATAGCACTCAAACTTTAGGCGAATTCAACAATGGCATTGAAGCTGTTGGCTATGCCCAAAAAATAGGCTATCCAGATGCAGATGGTTGCAAGAATTGTGCTCCTGAAGCACACACTGCATAAGAGGAGGGATTTATATGAGTATAAAGTATGTCCCTATTTTAAGATGGAAAGCTGGAGAAAAAAATTGTCTTGAAAATCTCTCTTTGGATGTTTCAAAACAAATTATTCCCTTTGTAGAAGTTTCCACTCTTACAGACTCACCTAATGATGAAGCTGCCGAAAGGAAATTATCTAAATTAATTTCTTCTTTCAATGCAAGTTGGGAAAACAAACCATTTTATCTGTATTTATCAGATGATTGGTACTCTGCTGCGGATGACCCTGAAGATATTTCAGCAATTTATGAAGATTTTTATAAGAGCATAAATCATTCAAAAGCAATACCTGCTTTTGATATTACCGACGAGATTAATATAAGTAACGCCATGAACCTGACAACCACTAATGGTATTTGCCTGCGCATAAACNGAAACAACTTTGAGTCATTAACTCAATCCCTTAAAGATTATGCAAAAAATTCATGGATTACCCCTCAAACAACAGATTTGTTGATTGATTTGAAATATATTGATGAGGAAATATATCCCAAAAAAGCAGTGTTAACAACTGCAATATCTGATATTCCCAATATTAGTGACTATAGACATATTATCATTGCAAGTTGTTCTTTTCCTAAAGATATTTCAACTCTTCGTTCAGATGTCGTAAATGAATTTAAACGCCATGAAACTGCCATTCACAGGATTTCTTTAGACTTGCANAGTAAATTTGCATTNAATTATGTATATGCCGATTACGGNTCCATGAATTTGAATGAAGTGACATTTGCTCCCTATATGNCCCCCAATTTTNAAATCAAGTACTCTACACCCGACAAGTACTTGATTATCAAAGGACTTTCCTTAAAAAAGGGCGGACTAGAATTAGCTAATGTTGTTGCTGGCTGTAAACTTATAGTAAACCGTCCTCAATTCTCTGGTGCAAATTTCTCTTATGGTGATAAAATCATAGCGGAAACCGCCAATGGAACACATACCAAGGGCGGAAACCTTACAAATTGGGTCGGATATAGTTTTAATCATCACATTACATTGATTGTTTCATTGATGTAAATAAAATTGGAGAGGTTAGAATACAATGCTATTTCTAATCTCTCCNATTTTCTCTGCTTTTAATAATTTCTCTNGTATAATCTCTTATTTCCTTCAGCGAAAAATTATCAATTGCCATTTGCCGCAACAATCTTCTGTTTTTTCCTGATATTCCTTTTATTTCCGCATTTCTTAATAATGTTATAATCTCCTCTTTCCAGAGTAACTCTAGCAATGAGTTTGCCTCTATATTTTTATTTACTTTAGCAGTGCGCTTCTTTCTAATTTTACATCCACCAGCACATTCACTTACAATGTATATGCCCCAATAATTGGGGATATATTCTTCAATCCTATCTTTAAATTTCTCTCCTACCACTATAAAAACCATATCAAAAGTTTTATCATAACATCTCTGCTGTAAAGCAAGACGCTCTAAAGTATCTGCGTCGCTCTTTATTTCATATCCACATAGTTTTCCATTTGCAACGGCAACATCAACTCTCGCTTCCCCATCACACACAGCCAATTCTTCTATTATCCTATAGTCATGCCGGGCATTTATTCTATTCAATTCGTTAATTAATATTACACGTATATCATNATCCTTCAGCAAAGCTAAACNTCCACATNACATTCCAAATATATNTAGAACTTCNATATTAAAAATTATACCACTTTAATCTCTAATGCTCAATTTAAATTTTAGCTTGATGGCATGTTTTCTATAACAATTCCAATNGCCACTTATACCCNAAAAACCACTACTTAACCATCAAATCGAAAAAAGTAACTGTGAGGCAAATACTTTATTTACAAAATGTTCAAAAGTCTTTATTCACTATATTCCCCACTGTTTCAACATTTTTTTGCCGTGGCACACAAAAAGTATCTTAATCATGTTAATTTTCCCTCCTGAAATGCTCTGATTTGCCATGTTTTGGCACGATTTGCAAGGTTTGAAATTTTCGTGGAGATTGTGAAAAATGTTACAAAAGTGCCAAATCGGGGCAAAACGGGGCAAGTTAATGCCGTCAAACGTAGTAAGAATTGGCGGCTTTTACTACTCTACTGTTTTGATAAATTCATATCAAAATAATCTAAAGTCATAACTCTAATCTTCTACCATATCGGCTTCTTCCTCATAATCAAATATATAGTTCGATGATTCTATTTTGAATCCACATTCCTCACATTTAAATACATTATTCATTAATTTAAACAAAATACCCAAATTCATATGTATTTCTTTTCCGCAGTGAGGACAGAAAAAGGGCATATCATCCACTTCCAATATATTAAGTGTATCTTGAAAGAATTGCTCATCCGTTGTATATGCTTGTCTTGCTAGTTTTAATACCCTGTTTATAACATTGGTCATTGAATTTACTTTTATAATCTGTTCAAACATTGCCACAATCAAGTCTACTGCATATGACATTACCAACGGAACAACGCAGTAATAATATCTAGTAAACTCATCAATCCGTTCCTTATCCAAAAAGACAAAATTTAATTCTCCTTGTGCCGATTTTGTATAGGAATGAGTTGTTATTACATGATTGGCTTTATTCCATATTTTCTCCAAACTCATGCTATCATTCTTATCGTACCGAAAACTAAAAAATCCATCCTGATGAGCAATGCCGTAAATCTTTTCAACCTTCTCAATATATTTTTGGGCGTTGGATTTATTTATTACTAAATCTTCAGCATTACCCTTTGCTAATTTATCCAACAAGTCTTCTCTTTCTGCTGCCAACCATTCAATATAGTACAAATTATCACGCAATGGTTTCCTTAATAATGCATACGCAACCGCAACCTTCNTTTTGGCCGNACATTCAAATGATTCCAACANATAATGGNAGAAATNNGCCACTAACGAAAAAAATGTATGCCGATATTCTAATTCATACATTTCACCACTATAGCCATGTTCCTCCATCCAATCAAAAATATCGCTANCTTCTTTTAAATTAGNAAAGCTATTTTCCTCTTCTTTATTCTTAAAATNTATCNTTACAGATGACAACTTNTTGCNNTCTGCATATTTTANNAAACTNACTAATACATCATTGCAATATACTAAAAAATTGTGGCTTGGACCATATTGTGGTTCGATTTTGAATTGCTCTTCTGTCATATACTTATCATACCATCCTTTTCCAATCAATCAGCTTTGTTTTTCATTCAATATTCTGAAATACAGAACAGTTAAAAACCTTAATCCGTAACGCACTTTATTTCAAATAAGTAACTCGTAGTATTTTGCTCTCTCAATATTTTAGCATAAAATAAATGTTTTGGGTATTAAAAAATTGCGCTAGGAACCCCAAACCAAAAGCCAGAGGATGGCTGGATTAGAGTGTTTTGAGGGTGTGGGAGGAATCCTGAAATGTTAAAAGAGCCTCACTAGGGAAAGACCCCAATAAGGCTCTGATAATTACTTATTTTCTCTTCTGCTCAGGAAAATTTAATTTTTGCACTCAGAAAAAATAATTTTTGCATGAATATTTCAATTACTCGAACTCCTCTTTACCAAGTTGTTATGCGGCGTTTTCGTTGGTTTTAGTAGCGGAAATTGGAGAATATTGTCTGAATTCTATCTATTACATAGGTTTTTGAGGGATTGTATTGTCATTTTGTTGTNATANCATAAATTCATTTCCACTACTTATCTCTAGTATTTTCTNCCTCATTTTTATCCAACAAGGATTTAAACTTGTTATAATACTTTGCTTTTAAGTTAAATTGTAATTCCGAAAAATTTTGTTGATTTCCTATCGGTTGAAATTGTATAAAACCAAAATGGGGATATTGATGAATAGCCATATCCACTCCTTTATAACTTCCCTTTGATATACGTTTTTCCTTTATACCAAACGAGTCAAAAAGCTGTGAATATGTAGCAAATTCTTCAACAGACATAACTGCTACTTTACAATTATCTATATCATTATGTTTTTCACATTCATGTATTATGTATGTGGGNTTATAGCTATCCGTTTTATANGTTCTGGCACACTGCAATAACATCATTGTAATTTTTAATTGATTTTGCGTAAAAATCTCTTTCCACTCTTGTTTTACATGATTAGAAAGTTCTTCCCAAAACCACCTATCCGTTCTTGCTTTTCTATTATGCGGAATATTAGTCACATCCTTCGGTCTATAACCATCTATCGGTCTATACCCAACCTCACCACAAAACATCTTCAAACCAATCTCAGCATCTTCTGAAACATTTACACCATTTTCCCTTAACATTCCACAAAAAACGGATACAGTTGTTAATGCCAATTGAGCATTATTCGAGCATGCTTTTGCAGAGATGCCAATTCTTTCATTAGTATCATCCTTGTATTCAACATCTATTAAAATATCCGATTTGGATCCTGTTATTTTTTCACCATTCTCGTTTAAAATACTCGCTCCTGCTTTTGCAGTTGCCAATCCGCCAAGCCAATATGCCATTAATCTATTAATTTGCTTCCCTTTATCTTTTGAAATATAACTTATTAATGCATTGGCTGGATTTCCCTGATATATATTAGGTTTAACACACTCAATAAACATATTATTATCTGTAAAATCAATTTTATTTAGTTCCTCTGTAATATTTTTTTCAAATTTATGTCCTTTTAATCTACCCTCTGCACCAGCCTCAATTTGAAATAAATGTCCTTCATTTCTAGGATCTAATGCCATATTTATTCCTCCTTGTATATTTGTCTTATTATCTCTTCTGCAATAGCTCTTGCTAAAATTGGAGGAACTGCATTACCAATCGCCTTCCTAATATCTCCCCAATTTCCACAAAATACAAATTCGTCTGGAAAAGATTGGACTCTTGCTGCCTCTCTAATTGTAAGAGCTCTTGTATTCGTAGGATGTACATTTCTACATCCCGAAATCATACTAAAATTCGTACTTATCGTTGAACAAGGTTCATCCCACACATTTCTTTTATATGTTGTGTTAAAACCACTAGGCGGTCTCAATTCAGGATTTTTATTCTCATGAGCACTATGACCTTCTGGAACATCTTTCAACCATTCGATTACATGTTCTGGATGGGTTATTGCCCAATGCAATGGATCTGTATATGACTTTTCACCATTTTCAATGGACTGTAAATCTGCAGTAGCATCCCTAAATGTTAATGCTTTTTTTTGCTCTCCCCACAATTGTATTTGATGTGAAGACATCTCTAATGAATACTGTGGCATTTCAAACACAAATAACTTGTTAAGGTCTTTTCTAACTCCTACCAAAATAACACGCTCTCTTGATTGTGGCACCCCATACTCATATGCATTTACAATTCTTTTAACAAGTGAATACCCTTGTTCAGAAAAAGATTTTTCTATTTTATCTATAAATAGTATCCCATTTTTATCTTTCATGGATGTCATTAATGCAACATTTTCCATTACAAAAACTTTAGGTCTAATTGCTGACACAATTCTTACATATTGTTCATATAATCTATTCCTTTCATCTTCAGGATTTCTTTTTCCTGCCAAGCTAAATCCTTGGCACGGAGGTCCACCAACAATTATATCAATATTACCAAACTCAATTTTCCACTGTTTTAAATCATTATCAGATATGGCACATATGTCTTTACCAAGCAACTTTGAATTTGGAAAATTTTCTACATAAATACGATTAGCCGATTCTGCAATTTCTACATGACCAACCAAATCAACACCTGCCGCTTCAAATCCTAGTGTCATTCCACCGCATCCAGAAAATAATGCAATTCCTTTTATCGCATTGTTTTTTTTTGGCATCACTGCATCTTTATATAATTTAGACAACTCATTCGCATATTCACTAGAATAATTCATATTTTCAGATAATAAATTATATTCTTTCGCATCTTTTATTATTGAAGGCAACTTCTTCTCTGTACCAGAATGTTGTATTTTTTTCTTTTTCACATCCAACTTTCCTTGACTAATTCTCAGCGCAGCATCCTTCAATACATTATTTAACATATTAAGTTCTGATTCCATAGGAACCTTTTTTCCTAACTCCCATGCCGAAATCTGCGCTTTCGAAAAACCACTGAATTCAGCCAACTTGGTTTGACTAATATAATATTTTAAACGTGTATTTTTTATATCTTCATAAACAAGCATAGTGTCATCTCCTTAATTAAATTATTATACCATAAATATAACTTTTTTCCACTCTAATATTTAAACAGCAAAACAGAACCAAAACACTATCGCCTCAGCTCCTTACATATTTACCTTATACCCATTTTCCGCCAAAGCCTTGACCGCTGTACATTAATTGCGCTATAGTGCGTTTACGAATTCCACAAAAATAAGAAATATAAACTCTTTGTAAGTCATAGCAACATACACAAAAAGAGCTGCTTCCTATACATTTAGCTCGCAGCCCTTTAATATCATATAAACATATATTTTAATTACCCACATTGTGTGATATCAAACACATTGTTCCTTCTGAAGCAATTCCATGATTCTTTCCGCTCCTTTTTTTGTATCAGCAATAATTTCCTCCGGCGTCATTTTAATATGGCGCAGAGAGTTGTATTCTCTAATTTTGCGTATGTCCTCAACATCGAATTTCTTGTTCACAATTGGTTCAGTCATCATCATGCTCATATCTTACACCCGGCACATCTGCAATCTTCACCATTTTGCCAAAAGAAACCGTCCCTCAGCATTTCTCAAATATTCCGCTTACTCTTATTTTTTCTACTGCCTGAACAGCCGTTTCATAACTGACATCCTCCTCAAGCAGAGCCTCTGTCAAATTTTGATAGTCATCCTTATAAATTTCCTGTTCCATAATTAGTTGCAAAAGTGCTGGAATATCCACATCATCCTGTGCAGAAGGACATATATTGGAACATTTTCTCACAAGCCTGACTTCTTCCACTAACCTTTTAAAGCTCTCATCCATCTTCACAAACGGCAGCAGCTTGTAGATGTCATAAATATGTCTTGAATGCTTTTTAATTCGATTTTGCAGATAATAATCACAGATGGCAAACACCTTGTCAGTCAGTGTGCGGTCAAGTCCCTGCACCTTCATTTCAAAAGGCTCTATATGATATTTTCCTATCATTTCCGGTGCCTCCTCCTCCATTACCCCGCCAATATAATTTGTAACGTCCATCATTACTGTAGGAAAAGAAACTGCCGTAAACGATGTTTCCACAAGGACAAACGATGATATAGAAATCTCCCCTATTTCAAATGCGCTCTTATATTCAATCTGGTATCTGTTATAATCCCTTCTGCTCCTTGTATCCTCCAAATTAGATATATTCATTCCTAATTCTTCCGCAATATCGACAAGCACATATTTCAACTTCTTTTTCTCTCCTTGGGACAAGGAGGTGTCAATTGCTATGTCTATATCCTCCGAAAAACGCTTAATAACCCTGTGGCACTTCGACAGCGATGTCCCACCCTTAAACACCACATATGGCAGTTTTTGTGATAAAAGCCTTAAGATCATGGTCACATAATAATCTTTTTCAATAATCATTTCTGACATATTTGTATACTGAACCGACTTCCTCACAGCATCTGCGAATTGTTCCCTGTCCTCATGCAGATACACCCGCAAGCACCCCCGTTTCGTACATATTCTTATAAATCTTTTCAGGATAATAGCTTAAATACGGCTCCAATGCCGAAAAG
>WFLX010087636.1_pt1 | contig 28566 bp, 24 predicted proteins | sample 4967041 | NCBI WGS metagenome assembly WFLX01 (sample SAMN12857096, study PRJNA449069) | gut metagenome | isolation source: stool from male and female vole | host: Microtus ochrogaster | place: USA:Florida | collected 2017
GCCTGTATAGCGCGAAGTGATTTTTCGCTTGGCAAGATATTTTTCGATTTCGGATTTGAAAATCGCGTAGCATTCCGGGCAGCCGAGTTTTCCAGTCGCCACGAATTCCGAGCAAAGCTGCCCGCAGACCGGGCACGCGCTGTCGTTCTTCAAAGCCTGATCGCGCTTTTGCTTTTGCATCTGCTTGAAAAGCGAGCCGATTTGCCTTTCGATTTCCTGGCTTCCGGGAGAAATCCCGCAATTCGCCGCGCACGCCTGGCACAAATTTATTTTCTTTATTCCGAGGCGGCTGGTCTGCTCCACATAAATCATCGCCTCGTTTGTCCTGCACACATCGCAAATCATTTCCACTCCTTAATTTTTAACAGTGAAGAAAGTTTCAACTTTTGAACTGTTAAAAAGCGCGATTTCGCAACGAAGCGCCTTCGCAACGAGCACGAAGTTTCAAGCGGAAATCGCAGTTCAACAAACGAGTTTTGAAAAAACTCGAAGTTAAAATTGACGACGCTAATCAGTCGTCAATTTTAAACGCTCCTTAAAAATTAAGTCCGCAGGAAATTTCAATTTCCGAGGAACTTAATTTCGCCTGCGTGAGCAACTTGTTGCGGCGCAGGCAATACAATAAACGAGTTTTTGAAAAAAACTCGAAGTTAAAGTTTGCGGCAGCATTTTTGACGCAAACTTTAAACGCTCCAAATCATCTGGTCGTTCGCAAAATTTCAAGCGGACGCTGCCTTCCGGCTTTTCTCGCGGGCAAAAGCGACGCCAAAAGCGACAAGCCCAGCGTGAGAAATCCGATGAAAAGCAATTCGCCGAACGGAATCTCGACGGGAATTTCCTTGAGATAATACGCCTCGTCCAAAAGGTGAATTTCCCGAAAATTCATTATATCACCTTTTGCCAAAAAATACAAACCCTGCGCAAAAAAATTTATCGCTTTTTCCGAAAAATGAATCAAGCCGTTTATGTTCACCGAAAGGAAAAGTCCGAGCGGAATCCCGAACAAAAGTCCCGCGATGCCGCATGATATTCCGACGAGCAAGAACGACGTGGCGACGCCTTCCTCGCTCGCGCCGAGACTTTTCAAAATCGCGATTTCCCGCCGCCGCTCAAGCACGAGCATTATGAGCGCGCTCGAAATGTTCACGCACGACACGAGCACAATCAAAAGCTGTATGAAAACCAAAAGGATTTTCGTCGAAGAAAAATTNTCGTATTGCGCGCGGTTCAGCTGATCCCAGCGGTAGACGCGGAACGCCCCGCCCAAAACGCCCTGAACTTTTTTTTGAAGCGAAGGAAGTTCGCTCGAAAAGGCGTCCGCAGTTTCAATCATCACGGCGTTCACGGTTTGCGCCGCGCCCATGATTTTTTTTCCATCCTCAAAGTCGATGAAAAGCCAAAGCGAATCGAGTTCCTGATAGCCGCACGAAATCACGGCCCTTATTTTGTACGAGGAAATCGAAGGNCGNATTGAAAANGGCTCGCCCCCCCCAGCGGCTTCCGCTTCGCCTTTCGCGCCCGGATTCGAAAGGACGTTCACCACGCGAATCGTGTCGCCCGCCTTCACGCCGAGCCGCTCTGAAATTCCTTTTCCAATCAACGCCGATTTTTCGCCCGCCACGAAATCCGCGATGTTTCCGTCTTCGGTGAAAAAAAGTTTTTTGTATGAAGAATCCTCTTCGAAAATATTTTTCGGAAGCGCGCGCAGNGTCACGCCGCAGCGTTTTTTTCCCGCCATCGCCATCGCAGGACAAGAAATCATCGGATAGGCGGCGGTCACGCCGGGAACGTTTTTCGCGGCGAGACCCGCCTCTTCCAAGACTTGCGCGTTTTTGGAATAGCACACGGCCTCGAGATGCGACGACGAAAGCGAAACCAGCCGCTCGGTTATTCCATTCATCATTCCGTTGGAAATCGTGATTATCGCGACGAGCGGAACGAGCGAAATCCCGATGCACAAAACCGCGCCCGAAAGACTTTTTTTCGCCACGCTNACTCCCGACGATTTTGAAAAGAGAATCCGCCTTGCAAACAAAAAAGAAGATTTGAAATTCATTTTTAATGTCACTCTCCAAAAAACAACATAGCCCGATGCAAGAATCTGTGCATGGAATTCTCCGCACGAACAAAATCATAAAAGTCCGCACCAAATCATTCGGCGAGTTTAAAATCGTCGCCGAAAAATGCGCGGCGATTTTAACTTCGATTTTTTTTAAANCGAAACTCGGCACAATTCCACAGCAATTGCGTAAAACTCGCTTATTAAAAATTTAAAAGAATGAAAAAATCCGGGCGCATGCCACAGCCGAAGATTCGCGGCATAAAAAAGGCCGGCCGCAGACAAGATAAATCCCGCGTCCAGCCTTTCCTGTTTTCAGCTTCCCACCTTCGAACGATAGAAAGCCGCGCTCTTTACGATGTCTTCCGGCCTGTGGACGATAATCTTTGAGTTGGCGAATTTCGGCCGCACGAGGTTTGTAAAGTCATCGATGGCCTGAGGCTGCTGCGGTCCTGGAATGCCGCACATATTGACCAAATCCTGCAACGAAATGTTCGTCTGGAAGTTCAAAGAAATTTCCAAAGGAATCTTCAATTTTTCCAACTGAAGCGCGAGCATATCGACCATCTTGTGCGACAAATCGTCAATCTGAGAATTCGTCAATTGCCTGTGCAATGCCCAAAGCCGCTCCGCGAGCGTGGTGGTAAGACGCGCAATCATCTGCGGCTGGGTCGAAACCATCTGATCGAAGTTCTTGCGGTTTACGACCATGAGCGTGCAGTCTTCATGCGCAATCGCGCTGGCCGTCCGGGGCTTGTTTTCAAGCAAGGCGAGTTCTCCGAACATGTCGCCCTTTTTCAAAATGGCGAGAATCACCTCGTTGCCTTCCACGACCTTGCTGATGGAAACCTCGCCGGACTGTATTATGAACATGTCCGCGCCCGACTGGTTTTCGGAAAAGACCATCGTTCCTTTGGGATACTTCCTTACCGTGTCGGCGGTCGGCTCAAAGTAAACGGCGCGGGTAGTCGGCTTCAATTCGTCGAAATGCAGCTTTGCGGTCGCCGCGTTGACTCCGTTCGGGCAGGCCTTCAAATATTGATAATACGCGTATACCGCTATGTCGTACTTGGCTTCAGCATAATAATACGAGGCCACATTGAACAATTCTTCGGGAGATTCCGACGCGACTTGGTGCAAAGTGAGCTTGGTGAGCACTCCGTTCATCGTGCGCATCCTGTTTGCGAACGTGCGGATGATTTTCATGGCGACAGGCGTATTGTTCGCAATCAATTCAGGATATTGGTCGCGACGCACGGCGATGGCGGTCACGTCGGTAATGGCAATGCAACTTTCAATCTGAAGATGGCTCGACATGCACGGAATAACGCCCAAAAAGTCGCCGGGACCAAAAATCTGAGCCTCGTATCCCGGAATCGAGATATCGTTGCTGCACTGAACTTGGCCGTTTTGGATTATGTAAAAGCGGTCGTTGTTCGCCTTGCCTTCGACAAAGAGATACGCATTTTTCTTAAAATTTACAAACGAAAGTTGAAGCATCAAATTCTCCAAAAAGATATCGCATAGATTTTACCACAATTTTGATTTTTAATCAATAATATTTTCACGGAAATTTATTTAAAACGAAGAATTTGATCGCAAAGAGAAAATTCCTTCTCATCACTTCAGGCAAAAACGCCGATTATAAAGTGATGCAAGACAACGAAAGGACGAACTTTGACAATTTGGTTTCTCAGATGTCGGGCGAAGAGCGCAAAGAGCTGCTTGCGAAAATGCGTCCACTTGAAGCCGATCCGGAAGTGAATTCTTTGCAGAGCGTGAAAAATCCGTCGATGCCCGCCGATGACGTGAAGATTGAAGACAGCCTGAGAAAAGAGGCGTTTTTCTATCGCGTAATTCTATGGCTTCGTTCGGTTTTCTCGTCCACAAGCGTCGAGAAGCTTTACAACGACGACAAAATCATGACGCTTTACAGAAAAATAAATCAGGAATATCCGGGACTTTTGGACTACAAAGGAAAAATTTTGCTCGGCATTTTTTACGAGAAACTTTTGGATTTAAAAAGAGCCGCGGATTTTTTCAGGCCGTACCTCGACGACATCTACAAAAACATCGGCGCGTTTTATGTCTACCTCGGCTCGTTTATCGCGCCAAAAGTCACCGAAGAAATGAACAGCGACGTTGACCCGAACAATTTCGGGCTTGAGCGAGAAGTCACGGTGGAACTGCGCACGTCGCTGCTGCGAAAAATGGACGACATAATAAAAAGCATTCCGGCCGACCAGCGCACCGCCCTTTACAACTGCGCTTCGAGCGTCGAATGGCTTTACCAGTTTTCGCGGCTTCCGTTCGACAGGTTCATCTCTTCGTTTTCCAGCGACATCACCGATTCGCAAATGACGCGCTTTGAATCCGTGCATTCGGAATTGAATTCCTTCGCCAAAATTTTGTGCAACGGAAAAACAGTTCCGTCGGAAGCGTTGGAATCAATCTACCTTTACTCCGCGAAAAGAATCATTCCAGCGGAAAGCGTCGCCACCGACGACGAATCTCGCGCGAAAGAATTTATGGACAAGGCAAGTTCGAGCATGATGATAATCCACATGTTCATCACGACAGTTCCATTGCGCTATGTGAACAAGATCGTCTACGGCAACATCCAATGGACATGCGAACAATTCGCCGGCGCGGAAGACTGGTTTTTAAAGTACAAGGAACATTGGAAAAAACTTTTTGACGACCAGTGGAATCAATGGCTCAAAGCCAAGCGCAAGAACCAAATGAATTCCCAGCTCAAGTCGAATTTCGGAATCGACGAAATCCCGCTTTTGCCGCATCGACCATGGGCGGAAATGTGGGGCGGAATTCCGTTTCATTTTGAAAACACGGCAGGATTCCTATATTGGTTCACCGAAAAGAAATTGCATTCTTCGTCCGATCCGCTGAAAACGCTTTTGCTCGAAGGCCAATTCGTCAACAATGAAAACCGCCAGGAATTCGCGGACACATTGAATACTCTCGACAACATTTCGGCTTCGATGTACGACATGGCGCAAAACATTTCGCCGAGCGGTCAGACCGGAATGGTTTTCGAAAAGCTGTCGGCAGACCGCATGCGCACGATTCCGGCGCAGCAAAGAATTGACTCGCTGATGCTCGAGCACGAAACGAACATACAAAAGATAAAGAACGATTTCTGCAATTGCGCCCGTTCCATACGAAACGTTTTGGGCGGAGTTTTTTCGGAGACAAAGGACACGCGCTATGACGGAATCCAAAACTTTGCGTCGATTCAAGGAAACAACAACGCGACTTTCCGCGCAAAACTCATGGAAAGCAAAAGCGTCTTTGAATCCGCCCTCGAAATATTGAAGGAACTCGAGCAAATCGACACGCCGCAAAAAAAACAATGATAGCCATAGACATATTGGAAGCCGCGGCAAAGAATGGCTACGAATACGCCGCCTTGCCGTTCTACAAAAACGGAAAACCTTTTTTGGAATCTCATCCGAGCTGCGGCGCATACCCAGTACCCCTATGGGGTATGTCGCTTTTGGCGGCCGGATCGATGCGTTTTCGTTGGAACGAGGGAAATCCAAACCGCGATGATTTTTTGCGAAAATTGGCGGAATGTGAATGCCTGCCGAATTCCGCCGCGAAGAAAACCGTGCCTTTGGAACTCATTCATTCCAAAACCGTCTATGACTTGGAAAGCGGCGACGAAACTTTCGGAAAGCAAGGCGACGGAATGCTAACTCGCAACGAAAAACTCATCCCCGTGGTTACCGTGGCCGACTGCGTTCCGATTTATTTTTANGACACTGAAAGCCGCGCGTTCGGCATCGTCCATTCAGGCTGGAAAGGNACTGGCATCATTGCGGACGCGATTTCGCTCGCCAAAAAAAATTNCGGCGCGAATGAAAAAAATATTTTGGTNGCCATCGGAGCGCACATAAAGGACTGCTGCTACGCCGTGGACGAAGCGCGCGCCAAATTNTTTGCCGACGCGTTCGGCGCACGATGCGTGAAGAAAATCGACGGCGCGGACGGCGAAAAATTCATGCTTTCGCTTGAGCGCGCGAACCTCGCCGTTTTGGAAAAAATCGGAATCCGCGAAGAGAACATCGTCGTCGCCAAAAACTGCACTTGCTGTGAAAGCGNGTTCGGCTCGTTCAGAAGGCAAGCCGCCNCGCTCGACATNGCGGACAAAAGCCNCGCGTTTACCGTACAAGCNGCGTTTGTAATCGGCGGNTGACTTGAAATTTTTTTGAATTAAAATCGGCATTTTTTCCGTTGATAAAAAAACATTGTTCGACGATTTGACTTGCGCTAAAATCGCGATGCAGAACGAAAACCTTCCTTAATTTGCAACGAAGTGAGAAATCGCAGTAAATAAGCGAGTTTTGAAAAAACTCGAAGTTAAAATCCGCAGCGCGAGTTTTTCACAAAAAAAGTGAAAAACTCGTAAGCAAATCTTTGATTTGCGATGTATTTCAGTGCGGATTTTAAACCTTCGCTTCCGCAAGGGGCTTCAAAAAAAATTTCATCGAAATTTTTCCGCGAAGTTCATACTTGTATAAATGAAAAATATATGGTACAATACCAAAATGATTTGGGTTATCGGTTCGAGCGGAATGCTGGGCGCGGAAGTATGCCGTGTTTTGGAAAAAAACAAAATGCGATTTGTCGCGACTTCAAGCGATGTCGATGCGCGCGACTATAAAGTGCTCAAGGACTTTGTTTCAAAATGGGAAACCGAAAATTATCTGAGCACGCACAAAAGCGACGGAGCGCGGGCGAAGTTCGACTGGATTGTAAATTGTTCCGCATATACTGCGGTCGAAAAGGCCGAAAGCGAAAAGGAAGCCGCATACGCTTTGAATGTGGATGCCGCAAGAAACATCGCGCGCGTGGCGCGGAATTGCAACGCAAAACTGATTCATATTTCCACCGACTATGTTTTTGACGGAAAGGCTTCGACACCCTATGACGAGGACATGGCGAAAAGTCCGCTCGGAGTCTACGGCCAAACGAAATCCCTGGGCGAGGACGAAATACAAAAGGCGATGACACAATATTTCATCATACGGACTTCGTGGCTCTACGGATTCAAACGGCCCAATTTCGTCACGACAATGGCGCGCCTCATGAACGAAAAGCCTGAAATCAAAGTCGTTTCCGATCAAATCGGCTCGCCCACTTTTTCCGTGGACTTGGCGGAAGCGATTTTGAAAATAATAAAGATTTCCGACAACGCGAAATCTTGCATTTTCGGCAAGCAGTCCGTTCCTTATGGAATATACAATTTTACGAATTTGGGCGAAACGTCTTGGTACGATTTCGCACTTGAAATTCAACGACTCCTAAAAAAATATGGCCGCACAAAAAACGAGTGCAACGTGCAGCCCTGCACCACTCAAGAATACGGCGCGAAAGTGGAGCGCCCTGCATATTCTGTTTTGAGCAAGGATAAAGTGGCGGCGGCCCTGAAAATGAAAATTCCAAAATGGCANATCAGCTTGAAAAAATTCATAAAAGACAAGGAATTCCAAATTCCAAAATAAAACTTGTCCACACGGAGGAACAAAATGCGAAAACTTAAGAACATTCTCATAACAGGCGGCGCGGGATTTATCGGCTCGAACTTCATCCGATGCCTTTTCGGCATGAGNGCCTCAGGCAAAAGCGAATTCAATTTCACGCAGTTCGATGGAATCGTCGTGAACTTGGACGCGCTCACATACGCCGGAAATTTGGAAAACCTCGCCGACGTGGAAAAGGCATTCGGGCGCGACAGCGCAAACCGACGCTACTTTTTCGAGCGCGGCGACATCTGCGACAGGAAGAACGTCGAGCGGATTTTTCAGGAATACGACATCGATACGGTCGTGCATTTCGCGGCAGAAAGCCATGTGGACCGTTCCGTACTCGAGCCCGAAGCGTTCGTGCGGACGAACGTTCTCGGCACATACACGCTGCTCGACGTAGCGAAAAACTATTGGAAATGCTCGCTCGACAACATTCGCGACGACGTGCTTTTCCACCACATCTCCACGGACGAAGTGTACGGCTCGCTTGGCGACACGGGATATTTTTCCGAAAAAACTCCCTACGATCCGCGCTCGCCCTATTCCGCGAGCAAGGCTTCGAGCGACCACATCGCCATGGCGTATTCACACACTTTTGCGCTTCCGCTCACGCTCTCGAACTGTTCGAACAACTACGGGCCGTTCCAGTTTCCCGAAAAGCTGATTCCGCTGATGATTTTGAACATCTCGAAAGGCAAAAACCTCCCAGTTTACGGCGAAGGAAAAAACATCCGCGACTGGATTTATGTGGAAGACCATAACCGCGCCGTCTGGCAAATTTTGCGCGAAGGAAAATGCGGCGAAAAGTACAACATCGGCGGCGAAAACGAATGGCGCAACATCGACTTGCTCGAAAAGATAATCGAGATTTCTTCGGCGACTCTCGGCATGGACGCGGACAAAGTGCGCGAAACCATAACGCATGTGAAAGACCGCCCGGGACACGACGCGCGCTACGCGATTGACTGCGCGAAAATCAAAGGCGAGCTAGGCTGGAAGCGCGAGATGACTTTCGAGCAAGGTTTGGAACTTACAGTAAAATGGAATTTGGAGCACAAGGACTGGATTTCAAACATCCAAAGCGGAGAATATTTAAAGTGGGTCGAAAAGAATTATGCGGCGCGTTAAAATTTGAGTTTCCAAAGGCAAATCCGAATTTGAAATCGGCACCGCATTTTCGCGCAAAATTCAAGCGCGCGCTCATTTTGGCGGCACTTTTGTTTTCCACGTTCTCTTTCGCGCAGGAACAGGATTCCATTGATTCGGAGAAATCNGAAGAATCCGTCCAAAACGCCGTCTACAAAATCGCTGCCGTAAATTACGACGCGCAGGGCATCACGAAAGAAAGCGCGCTCAAGCGCAACATCAAAATTGAAGAAGGAAAAATTTTCGAGAGCCGCGAAACGCTCGAAGCGTATGTGCTCGACATCAAGCAAAAGCTGATAAACGCGCGGCTTTTCGATACGCTCGAAGTCGAATATGCGCTCGGCGAGCAGGCGGANGATGAAGGCGCGCTGCCCGTTTCGATAAACGTTGAAACCGTCGATTCGAAGCACATGCTGGTTTTGCCATATCCGCTATACGATTCCAACGAGGGCGTCGAGCTCAAAGTAAAATTCACCGACAACAATTTTCTCGGCACTATGAGCGAAATGATGGCGAGCATGCGCTTTTTGTTCGAGCAAAAGGAAAAGCAAGACAAGGACTTTGTTCTCGGCGGAAAACTTGAATACGACTTTCCATTTTCCATCGGAAAAGTGGAAGCCTCGTGGAACAACGACCTTTCGTTCGACTACGCTTTCGTGCGCAAAGAGGCGGAATGGGATTTCAAGACCGGGCTCACGTTCACGATGCCGTTCGACATTTTTTCGCTGCGACTGGACATCGCTCAAGGCTCGACGCGCGAACTTGATTACGAGGAATTCGGAGACGACATATATTTCACCGAATGGGCAAAATTTTCCGTTCCAATCACGCTTATGCCGCTCGGAGGTTTCGGCGACCTCGTGCTCTCACCCGCGCTGGAATTCCTTTACAATTGGGACAAGGACGGAATCAGCATNGAAAACGAAGACTTGGTTTCGCCGAAGCTGACAGTCTCCACGGANCTGAGCGCGGGACGCGTGGACTGGCAGGGAAATTTCAGGAANGGATTNTTGGCGTCGCTCACGCCGTGCCTCGCCTATAATTTTCAGCTCAACGAATTCCAGCCGGGAGTGGAAGCGCAGGCGAAAGTGTTTTTCGCATGGAAGCAAGCCGCGCTCGCCTCGCGCCTAATGATTTTCGCGCAGCGCGATTCCTACAGGCAGTACGGAGAATTTTTGCGCGGCGTTCCGGACGACCAATATTTTTCTTCGCAGACTGGAATGGGCGACATGCGCGCCTGCAAAAGCGAGGCCGCGATCATCTTTAACATTGACTTTCCAATCCGGCTTTTTTCCACGCAGTTCAAAAAAAACTGGCTCAAGAATTTCAATTTCGAAGTCCAGCTGTCGCCTTTCATCGACATCGCGCTCACGCAAAACAGAAGCACGGGAAAAACNTTNTCGCCCAAAGACGGCTTCTACACTTGCGGAATCGAAATGCTTTTCTTTCCTGAAAAATGGAAGAGCGTGCAGCTCCGCGCGAGCATCGGGTTTGACATGGGACGAATCCTTTTCAAAAACGCGCTGGACACTTCTTGGCGCGACGAGAATACGAGCATAAAGGAAATCTCGCTTGGAGTCGGACTTTTCTATTAGCGTTCTTCGAGAGCCGATTTAGCCGCCGTCCGCCAATATTCATCGGGACAAGCTTCCGAAAGTTTTGACAAAAACGACACAGCGAAATCGTCCCAGCCGTTTTTTCGGGCGCGGACTGCCATGTTGAAAAATCCGCGCCACAATCCCCTTCCCTGCATCCACGACATCACGTCCTCGTTCTTGCCGCATTCCGCGAAAAAATGATCCAGCGAACGCCGCTCGTTTTCGTCGAACGTGATTTCGCCGAGCCTGTCGTCGAGGATTTCCACCACGTGCGTGAAACCGACAATCACGCCGAACGCCGTCATGTAGAAACTTTCCTTCATTTCGCCGCGGCTTTCGTAGATGTCCGCCAGCTCGAAATACGCGCGCATAGAATTGATGGAAGGCGAGCGAAAAAGTTGCAGGAAATATTCCGCCAAGTCCACGCCGCGCCTTTTCAATTTGACGCTCTTTTCAATCGCGTTGTACATCGTCTTGTTGCGATAAAGTCCGTCGCCTTCCACCACGAGCAGCAGCGCCTTTTCGCAATTCGTGTCGTCGCCCAAAACGTTCGCCAAATCCGCCATTTCATAGAGGATGTCGAATTTTACGGCCGGCACGTCAAGTATGTCGCTGTGGCTTCGCGCGCGTTCCAAAAACTGCATCGCCAAATCGTACTCGCCTTCAAGCCGATATATTTTCGCGAGCAGGAAATCGCTTTCGGGATATTCGTCGAGGCTTTTAAGATAATCGTAAAGGCGAGGAAGCGAATTGCCGAAAAAGTCCGAGCCATGCCGCTCGATTTGCCCTTCGATGATTTGAATGGCATCGTATTCTTCGCGCTCCTTTAAAATCGGCATCAGATCCGAAATGAAAGGTCCTGCCCTTTTTATCGCGGGCACTGCNAGGACATTGCCGATGACAAAGCTGCTCCAGCGCACTTCGTTCCTGCGGGCGAGCCGCGCCTCTTCGCANAGCGTCATCGCNTCGGAATAGCGCCCAGCGTCGAACGCATGCTGCGCCCTCGCCAAAATGCGGTCGCTTTGNACCAGATTTTCGGGACGAACCATCCTCTGCGAAAAAATTTCGAGCGCGAGAAAAATTGTAAAAAGCGAAAAAAAAGCGATTCTCTTCAAAATGTCATTTCCAAAATTTTCTTAAAGGGAATTGAATTCCTCTTCAAAGACATTATCGGCATTTTCTTCGGGAATAGTTCGGATTATTTTTCCTTTTTTGAAAATAATCGCCTTGCCGCCCGCGCCCGCGATTCCCAAGTCGGCGTGCTTCGCTTCCCCGGGACCGTTCACGGCGCAGCCCATCACGGCTATCGTGACATCCTTTTGGCTTGAGAGAAGCCTCGATTCCCATTTTTGCACGAACGAATGCACGTCGAATCCTTCGCGTCCGCATCTCGGGCACGAGACGATTCTAACGCCGCCGCTTCGCTTGCCGCATTCGCGAAGAATTTCACAGCCCGCGATCACTTCGTTTTGCGGCGTGGAAGAAAGGCTCACGCGGATTGTGTCGCCGANGCCNTTTGAAAGCAGCGACGAAAAGGCGAGCGTGCTTTTTACGATGCCGCCGATGAGCGGGCCGGCTTCGGTCACCCCGATGTGAAGCGGAATGTCGAATTTCTTTGAAAACGCCTCGTTCGCGGCGACTGTNTCCGCCACGCTCGAAGCCTTCATGCTCACCACCACTTCGGAAAATCCAAGTTCGTCGAAAACCNGCGCCTCGCGCTCCGCGGAAATCGCCAAAGCCTCGCCCCGGGAAATTTTTCCTTCCGCGACGTTTTGCGCCAAATCCTTTGGAAGGCTTCCAGAATTCACGCCGATTCGAATGGCGACGTTCTTTTCACGGCAGGCGTTCACCACGGCCTCCACGCGCTCGCGGCTTCCGATGTTGCCGGGATTTATGCGGATTGCCGCCACGTTTCCCTTGAGGCATTCCAATGCCAGGCGGTAGTCGAAATGGATGTCCGCCACAAGCGGCATCCTTGTCCGCGCGGCGATGGCGCACAAAGATTTCGCGCTCGCNTCGTCGGGCACGGCAAAACGCACTATGTCGCAACCCANTCCTTCCAATTCGGAAAGGGCGCGCAAAGTGCGCTCGAATTTTTGAGAGTCATTTTCGATGCCGGCAATTCCTTCCTTCCACATTGTCTGGACGGAAATCGGACTGCCGCCACCGATATTCAATTTTTTGGTCAAACCGCTCCCACCGATGGAAACAGTGCGTGTCATCTATTAAAGTGCGCCCGACGCGACCATGCCGAAGACCATCGCGAACAAAGCGATGGTTTCGCAAAGACCTACGACCATGATGTAGTTGGTGAAGCCTTTTCCTGTTTCGCCGAGAGCGTCACTGCCCGCCGCGCCAGCTTTTCCCTGCGCCACGGCAGAAAGGCACATCGCCAATCCGCAGGCGAATCCCATTCCGAGCAAGAAACTCTGCGCCGCAGGACTTGCGTTGGGAGCGACGCCAAGCATCGTGTTCATCAGCAAAAATCCGTAGATTGTCTGTGTGAGCGGCGCGCCCGCGAATACGACCAGCAAGAACGGAGCGGGCTTGTTGTTCAAATAGCAGCGTTTCCACGCGCCAATCGCGCCCTGTCCAGCGATTCCGATTCCGATTGCGCTTCCCAAAGCGGCAATTCCCATGACCACACCGGCTCCAATCATTCCCCAGTTCATAAATTACTCCTTACATTTTGTCCGCAAAACGCGGAAGATTTTTTTATTCAAGCGGACTTNCGCCCGTTTTTCCGAAAATTACAAGTTAATTTAAATTAACTTCCTTGTCAATTGGAAAATGGCTTGTATTTCGTGCCACTCCACGCCATTCCCAAATGCTGCGAAAATTCCAGCGTGTTCAGTCGNACGCCGTGAACNATNACCGAAAGCAAGTTCAGTATCATGTTCAGGCCGTGTCCGAAACACAGCAGAATCACCACGACGATTACCATCGAAAGTTTCCCGAACATCGGTCCNGCCATCTCGTTCACAGTGTTGCTTATCGCCGCGCCCGCGAGGGCCACCGCCCACAGTCGGATGTACGAAACGATGTCGCTGAACACGTTGACGATTCCGAGCAAGACGCTGATGATGTTCTTCAGGCTTTCGAGAATCGACTTTCCGACGCTTCCTTCGTAGTTCGAGAAAATGAAATTCAGCAAAAAGCCGAATCCCAAGACACCGAGCGCGACAGTCGGAAAATAATGCGGAGCCTCAAATCCGAAAAGATTCACGCTCTGCCCGTTGTCCATAAGCGGGAACGTGTAGTTCACGCCGTCCGCAACGACCATGCTCAGGACCACATAGAACGTGCCCCACAATTGAAGGAGCGCGCCGAAGTCGCCCGCCGCCTTGAGGCTTTTTTGCCGCGCGTTNGAAACGCAGCAAGTTATNTGCGCGATGCTCAGCTGAATCAATGCGAGCGTAAAGCAGAAAATCTGCTGGTTTTTGTCCGCGAGGCTTTTCGCCGCGTCCGCGCTCATTCCCNGCAACACGAGTTTCGGCTGCGAGAACAGAGAACTCGAAAGATTCACCAACTGCGGNGGAAGCAAGCTCGCGCTCACTCCGAAATACGAGCAAGTGAGAACGCCCCAAACCATCGTGCACGCGCCCAAAAGCACGACCAAAGCCGAAAGCGACTTCTGGCCCTTTTTCGACTTTCCTGCAAGAATCAGTCCGACGACCGCGATCAACGCGCCGTATCCCGCGTCCGCGAAAATCATCGAAAAGAAAACGCAGAAGAAAAGCAAGAACCACGCCGAAATGTCGAATTCGCGGTAGCCCGGCGTAACGTCAAGAAAATCCGTGAGCGGATAAATCAAACTCACAAGCTTGTTGTTCTTGAGCTTCGTGGGAACAGCGTCTTCTTCCGAAGGCTCTTCGCAGAGCAACGCCCAGTTCGAACGCGCCGCCGTTTCCTTGAGCGCGCCAAGCGAATCCACTGGAACGAATCCCGAAATCCATGAAAGCGAAGTGTTCTTTTCCTCCGCTTCCTGNTCCATTCCGGAANACACCGACTCGAATTCGATTTCCTTTTCAANCGACTTTTCGTAGTCCGAAAGCGACTTCGCATAGACCGCGCTGGCCGCCAAATCCGCTTCGATTTTGGAAATTTCATCTTTTGCGGAATTTATTTCCGCCGCGATTTCGTCGCTCGATTTTTCGGGCAAAACCACTTGGTACGCCTCGGGCACAAGTCCCGCCGGACGCTCGCCNTTTTCCGCTTCCGTTTCGGAAACGAGCAAAAAGCGTTTCGTGGTTTTCGAAGAATTCACCAAAAGCGTTTTCACGTCCTCGCCGATCAAATTGTACTTGTCGGAAGGAATTTCGTAGAGCGAAAGGTGAANGCCCTTTTNCGAAAGGAACGCCAGGTCGGAAGGATTCACGATTCCCCACGGAGCGAGCCGTTCGAGTTCCGCCGCGCTNTGCGCGATTTTGTCGAGCAAAGCCTTTTTGCGTTCCGCGAGCGCGACGATTTTTTCGGCGCTGGAAGCAGCCTCTTCGTTCGTCGCGGAAACCATCTTCAAATTTTTCTGCGGAATTTTCATTTCCGCGAGAATCGNCTGAGCCGCCCGCAGTTTCGCCGAAACGTTTTTCAGTTCCGAAAGCCGCTCGCCTTTGCCCTCGACGTTCTGCAAGTGAACTAGCCCCGACGCGCGAAGCGTCTTGAGGGCCGCCTCTTTTTCCCTGCTCAAAATCACAAGGGAAACTTTTTTCATCGGAACAATCATTCAGTTTCCTCCTGCGCCTTTTGCTGCAGCTTTTTCTTTGAAATCTTCGAGCGCACTACGGCCGCGACTTGCTCGTCGCCCAAGTACACCGTGATTTTCTTTATGTTCGCCTTCGTTTCGGGAATTTTGACCTTTTCGAAAAGGTTTACGCGCTGAGTCGTCACGCGAAGTTCCCTTGCCAAAAGCCGCACCTGTTCGTCCAAAGTGTCGGCCTCCAAGTCAAGCGAAAGAGCCTTTTCCATGCGGTCGGCGGCCAAATCGATCCAAAGCGGGGTCGAATAAAGGTCGTAGTCTCCGCGCGAAAAGTCGGCTCCCTCGTATATTGGAATCGTAACGCCGGCGATGTTGCCAGTGCCCTTTCGGATGTTTTTGACCGTAACCATGCCGGGCTTGAAGGCTTCCTTTTCTCCGAAAACCGAAATCCACTCCTCAAATTCCTTTTCCAAGGCTTTGCGCTGCGCGCGGACTTCCTTGGCGCGGGCGTCGATGGTGCGTATTTCGGTCTGAAGCTGCTGCTTTTTGAGCGTGAGCGTCGGAAGGTAACGCCGGAACATTTTCAGCGCGTCCTTCTGCGTCTTCAGCTCGTTTTTTGTCAGCTTTATCTTCGCCATACAAATCCTCAATTTTACCGACCTTCCAAATCCATAAGTAAATGGAAAATCGATGCCGAAATAAAATACTTAAAAACCACGCGAGTTTTCGTTCCGCGAAGAACAAAAACTCATGCCAAACTTAAAATCGTCGGCTTTATTTGACGGGCCAGTGCTCTTCAATCAGCGCGGACTTAATTCCCACTTCGTCCTTTTCAAAGCAGTCGGCGAGAATTTTCCAGCCCATGTCGAGAGCGTCTTCCAAAGCGATGTTTTTGGAAAGGTCCATCATCTCGCTTTCAAAGAGCGCGCCGTATTTTATGAGCTTTTCGTCCCACGCGCTCATCATAAAGCCCATCGACTTCTTTTCGAGCGTGTCCTTGTATGAAGAATACAGGCGAATCATTCCGTCCATGAGCGCGCGGTGGTCGTTGCGCGTCTTGTCGTTGACGTTCTGCTTGAGGCGCGAAAGGCTTCCGAAAGGCTCGATGCGTCCGCCTTTGAGATAGTACTGTCCTTCGGTGATGTAGCCCGTGTTGTCAGGAACAGGGTGCGTCACGTCGTCGCCGGGCATCGTCGTCACGGCGAGAATCGTCACCGAGCCGGCGTCGGCGAAGTCAACGGCCTTTTCATAGCGGCTCGCCAATTGCGAATACAAGTCTCCGGGATAGCCGCGATTCGAAGGAACTTGCTCCTGCGTGATGGCGATTTCCTTCATTGAATCGGCGAAGTTCGTCATGTCCGTGAGAAGGACGAGCACGTCCTTTCCCTGAAGCGCGAATTGCTCCGCCACGGCAAGCGAAAGGTCGGGAATTTTCTTGCATTCTACGGTCGGGTCGGCCGCCGTGTGAATGAACATTACCGTTCGGCTGAGCGCGCCGCCGTTTTCGAGCGTGTTCTTGAAATACAAGTAGTCGTCGTACTTGAGTCCCATTCCGCCGAGAACGATCACGTCAACTTCGGCCTGCATCGCGATTCGCGCGAGAAGCTGGTTGTACGGCTCGCCCGAAATGGAAAAAATCGGAAGTTTCTGCGAGACGACCAAAGTGTTGAACATGTCAATCATCGGGATTCCGGTGCGAATCATTCGGCGCGCCATNATGCGCTTTGAAGGATTCACCGAAGGTCCGCCGATCGCCACGAGATTTTCCGCGAGAGACGGCCCTTTGTCGCGAGGCTCGGCAGAACCATTGAAGATTCGTCCCAAAAGGTTTTCGCTGAAACTCACTTCCATTCGGTGTCCGAGGAATTTGATGTGGTCGCCGGTGGAAACGCCGCGTCCGCCCGCAAAAACTTGCAGCGAAACGTTCTCGCCCTGAATCGCGCTCACTTCCGCGAGCGACTTTCCGAAACGAGTCTCGATTTCGGCGAGCTCTCCGTATGAAACGTCGGAGGCTTTTACCGTGATGACGCTTCCGTTTATCGATTCGATTTTGCTGTAAACTTTGTTCATTATTCACCGTCCTTGAGAAGTGCTTCGCCCGCCTTNGTGAGCGCGCCTTTTTTCTGTGAATAAATTTCGTCAATTTCCTTTTCAATGGAATTGAACTGNTCCGTCTTGAATTCGACGTAATTCCAGTCGCCGAAAGCGCGGCGCAATTGGTTGAAGTAGGCTCGGGCATCGTCCTTCGCCTCAAGCTCAAATTCGCTCGCCAAAACAGTCAGCACTTTCCTGAAAAGATATTGCTGGCGTTCGACGCTGCAAGCCGCGTCCACTTCGTCGAANGAATTCTGCTGGAAATAAACCGCGTCCAAGAATTCGCTCTTGAGATACGCGACGTAATCTTCCGTGGTCGTTCCTTCTTCGCCGACGACTTTCATCATCTGGTTCACTTCCACGCCGCGCTTGAACGCTGAGCGTGCGAAATCCACCCAATCCTTGCGGATGACGCTGGGATATTTTGACCACGAAGTGATCGGGTCGATGGCGGGATATTTTCGAGCGTCGGAACGTTCCCTCGTAAGTCCNTGGAACGCGCCCACGACTTTAAGCGTGGCCTGCGTCACAGGCTCTTCAAAGTTTCCGCCGGCNGGAGAAACCGTTCCTCCGATCGTGACAGAGCCTTTGTTTCCGTCGCGAAGGCGAACCATTCCCGCGCGCTCGTAGAACGCCGCGATGTACGATTCCAAATACGCCGGGAAAGCCTCTTCGCCAGGGATTTCCTCAAGGCGGCCCGACATTTCGCGCAGAGCCTGCGCCCAGCGGGACGTGGAATCCGCGAGCAAAAGCACGTTCAATCCCATCTGCCTATAGTATTCCGCCAAAGTCACGCTCGTGTAGACCGAAGCCTCGCGAGAAGCGACCGGCATTGAAGACGTGTTGCAGATGATGACGGTGCGTTTCATCAAACTTTCGCCAGTGCGCGGATCCTTGAGTTCGGGGAATTCCTTGATCGTTTCCACGACTTCGCCCGCGCGTTCGCCGCACGCCGCGATGATTACGATGTCAACGTCCGCATTGCGGCTGGTGGTATGCTGAATGACGGTTTTTCCCGCNCCGAAAGGTCCAGGAATACAGTAAGTTCCGCCCTTCGCCACCGGGAAGAACGTGTCGATGAGACGGGTTTTCGTGACCATCGTTTCGGTCGGCTCGAGACGTTCGGCGTAGCAGTCCACGGCGCGTTTTACCGGCCAGTAGAACGACATCGAAAGCTTCTTTTCATTGCCGCGCTCGTCCGCAACGACGCAGAGCGTGTCGTCCAACTTGTATTTTCCCGGCTGAACGATCGATTTCACCTTGTAAGTTCCGAGCATGTCGAACGGAACGAGAATTTTGTGCTCGAAAGGTCCTTCGGGAACTGAGCCGAAACTGTCGCCGCGATAAAGCGTGTCGCCTTCTTTCGCGCTCGGAGTGAAATCCCATTCCTTTTGNCTCGGAAGCGGCTCGACGTAGACTCCGCGCTCCAAAAAGTAGCCCGCCTTTTCCGCAAGCTCAGGAAGCGGGTTTTGAAGTCCGTCGTAGACTTGTCCCAAAAGTCCGGGTCCGAGCCTCACCGCGAGCATTTCGCCCGTAAATTCCACTTCGCATCCGGCCTTGATGCCTTCGGTCATTTCGTAAATCTGCATTTGGGCTGTGTTTCCGCGAATTCGGATTATCTCGCCCTTGAGCATTTTGCCCTCGACGGCGACATAGCCGACTTCGTTCATAGTGACGGTGCCGTCAAATTCCACCGAAACCATGTTGCCGTTAATGCCGACTACTTTTCCTTTGGCATCCGTTTTTGTATATGTGTTGTTTTCCTGCGAACTCATATTACTTAGCGTCCTCCAGTATTTCATCGTAAATTTTATGATAGGAAACTTTTCCAGTTTCCACGTCAAACTTCTTCATGCGCTGGGCGAGCATCAAAGAGATGCCGTAAGCGAAAACCGCGTCCACGCTGAACGTGTCGAGCGGCGCGAGCGAGCGCAGCGTTTCCATCCTGTATTTGTTGAGGAATTCCTCCGCGGCGAGCGGGCTTTCCATTCCCACGGCCGTGCGCGCCGCCTGAAGGATGTCGGCGGTGCATCCGCCGGGAAGCACTTCCGAATCCTTTTTCATCTTGAGCGCGCGCACTTGCGCCAAAGCCATCCGCAGGCATCGCTCCCTCTCGTTCCAAGCGTCGAGGAAAGCCGAGCCAGTCTTGGCTTCCTTTTTCGGCGGCTCGAGGGAAAGGCTTCGCACAATCGCAAGGCTTTTTTCGTCGAGGAATCTCTCGCACAAATCACGGTAGTATTTTTCGGTAATCGGCANCTGCTTGGCATCGACATTTTCAATCGATGGAAGTTGCGAGACCAAATAATACTGCGATGATTGGAACAAACTTGCCACTCTACGCCTCTTTCGCCGCGTCTTTCATTATCTGCGCGATTCTAGGATTGAGGTATGCGGAAAAAAGTTCCGCCACTGATTCCGCCGAATAGTCGTAGTACGCGCTTCCGTCCTTGAGNCCCACGCGGAATCCGCTTTCGAGCGTCTTGTCCGCCTTGATTTCAAGTCCTTTGGAAATCTCGTCTTTCAGCGCGCCCTTCAATCCGCTTTCCAATGCGTCGAGGTCGGATTTCGAAAGAAGCACGGAAAGGTCGCCCGCGTCCGATTTCACGCTCCACGCCTTCACCGTTTCCGGCACGAGCTTTGCGAGCAAATCCTTGGAATAAGCCTTTACCGTCTCATCCTCGACAATCGCGCGCAACTGTGCGCCGATTCCGTCACGAAAGGAAATGAGGAGATTGCGAGACGCCTGCTTGAGCGCATCCTCGCCCGCTTTCTGCTGGCCGGCGGCCTTGGCCTTCGCTTCCTTTTCGAAGCTTTCAGCCTTTTGCTTGGCGTCGTCGATAATCGCCGCGGCTTTCTTTTCCGCCTCCGCGATTATTCCAGCGGCCGCTTCTTCGGCCGAAGCGACGCCGTCCTTTTTAATCTTGTCGATTAACTCTTGTAACTGAACGTCCATTAAAGCTCCCATCAAAAAGTCAAGGGCGATTTTAAAATCGCGATTGGCTCTTTATGCCGCTTCGCAATGAATTTGAAAAGCGACATTTGATATGCAAGTTTCCAACGGAAACTTAACAACGCAAAAACCAACGACCAAAATAGCACACAAGCCTTGCGGCTTGCCTCGCACACTTTTGGAGCGTCGTCGATTTTAACGCCGAGTTTTTTCAAAAATGACACGGATGACATTTTTATCGTACTTTTTTAGATTCTACAATTATATCATACCATTATATTTTTTGCAAGAGTTTTTTTAAAATTCAAACCCATACACGGTGACGGCCTTGTAGGTTTCGCCCGGCTTTAAAATGCACGGAGGAAATTTCGCGTTGTTCGGCGTGTCTGGAAAGCACTGCGTTTCAAGGCATACGGCCTCATGGTTGTGATATTTCGTTCCGTGCTTTCCGACGATTCCTTCGATGCCGTTCGCGGTGTAAACCTGCATTCCTTCTTGGTTCGTCTCGACATACATTTTCCTGCCGCTTTTCGGTTCGGTCAAGACCGCCACGCGGACGAGCTTTTTCGCGTCCAACGGAAGCCCGGAATTCTTCTCGTCGTATGCCGGAGTCACGAAGCAATGGTCGTACCCGCCTCCAGTCTCGCCGATTTGCGCGCCGATTTTTTTCGCTTTTGTAAAATCAAACGGAGTGCCCTTTACGGAAATTATTTTTCCAGTCGGAATCAAATTCTTGTCCACTTCAAGATAGCCTTGGCAGTCGGACTGCAATTCGTGCTCCAAAACAGTTCCATGTCCGGCAAGGTTAAAGTACGCGTGGTTCGTGAAATTCACAGGCGTCGCCTTGTCGGTTTTCGCGGTGTATTTCAGCAACAGGCGATTGTCCTTTGTNAAAATGTAACTCACCGTCATGTCGAGATTTCCGGGAAAGCCCTGCTCGCCGTCCACGCTGCGGCGCGTGAATTTTACGCCGACGCCTTCCTTGGAATTGACAGATTCTGACTTCCAGACAAAATGGTCGAGGCGCGTAAAGCCGCCGTGCAAAGTGGTCTTGCCGTTTTCGTTTTTGTCCAAATCGTATTCTTTTCCGTCAACGCTGAATTTCGCGCCGCTTATGCGGTTCGCAAAACGCCCGACGATCGAGCCGAAGCAGCTCGTGGAATCCACGAATCCGTGCAGCGTCGAAAATCCCAAAAGAATGTCCGTGGGACTTCCTTTTTTGTTCGGCAAAAAAATTCCCGTGAGCGTGCAGCCATAGTCAATCGCGCTGAACGACATTTTGCCGTTCGACGCCGTGTAGAGACTGACTTTTTGCCCGTCGCAAAGAGTTTCCAATTTTTGCTTTGACACATTCATATTTTTCTCCTAAAATAAATTTATAAAATAAAAGCATTTTCAATTTTTCGCTCCGCTTGCAAAAGTCGCAGGGCGAAGCCTTGCTTGCGAGTTTCGCTTCGCAAAATTTCGCTTGTTAAAATGCGAATTTCGCTTTGCCGCAAAACGAATTTTTCACAGCATATCCAAAACCAACTGCACTTCCGTAATGGAATGCGAAGTTTCAGCCGCGATTTCCTCGACGTTTTTTCCGAGCGCGTTCAAGTCTTTCACCTGACGCGCGAAGTCTTTTTTTTTCACGATTGGAGAATCGCTCACGACGATTTCAGGCTTCACAATCGGAATTTTCCCATAAGAATCGCCTTCGCTGTTTACGACGACGGACTGCCCGCCTTCCTCGAACAAAGAGCGCTGCGAAGCGTTTTCCCGAAAAAGGCTCGTGAGCATATAGGACTCGTCGGCCGAAGGCATGGATTCCAACACGCCATTTTTCTTGTATTTTTCGGCGGCAGTTTTCGAGGCGGGCTTGCGCTTGGCGCGAGGCTTTTCTTCCGAAGCGGCGGGCGAAATCGAATTTTGCAAAGAAAGCGCCTGCTGCGAAATTTCGGCATCGCGACGCAATGTGGCAAGCCGACGCTCGGTCTGCGCCGTTATCGACTTCATTTCCTTTATCTTATCTTCGATCAGGCTCACGCAAGAAACGGTCTGCCTCTGCGCGTCCTGCAAAAGCCGTTCCATTCCAGCGCGGAATTCCTGCATTATATTGTCAACCGAAAAAAGTTTTTTAAACTTGACGAAAAAGACGAGCCACAGGAGAAGATTTACCAAAGTCAAAGCGGCGACCAAAAAAACTTGCATCGTTCACCCCGTAACATTCACTCGCTGTCCCAAAAGNGGGTCACGAATCTCGTACTCTTTCTTTTCGTCCTCCGCCGCAGAAGAGGAATTTTTCTTTTTTTCTCCTGAAGATTGGTTTTGAGAATTTCCGCGTGAATCCGCCTTGATTTTTCCGGTCTCAGTTTCGCTGTTCGCGGCACGCTGAACTGTCTGCGACTGCTGCAATTCNTGGTTCACTATTCCCTGTCGCTGCATCGACTGCGCCAACACCGCGCCTTGNGTTTCGCCGGAAATNCGCTGCGCCACGTTCGCCATNTGAGAATACATAGTCTGCAAGTCAATCGGCTGCAATGCCACGGCAACTCCTATAAAAAAGATTTCCTTAAGAGGAATATCCTTCGGGCGCTTCAATGCCAGTCATGTCAGGAGCCTCATACTTCGTCGTGCGGACAAACCCGCCTTCCATAAAGAAAGTCAGGCTCTTCATGTCGTTGCGCACTTCCTGCAAAGTGTCGCGAATATAGATTTTCACGCCCGAATAGACATTGCCGCTCGCCTTGATTTTTCCTATCTGCTTCATCTCGCGAAGCTTTTCCTGAATTTGATTCATCTCGCCGGTAATTTCTTCGGTTTCATCGGCAATCTGATCCTTGCGCGCATAACATTCATCGAGACTTTTTTGCTTGTCGGGAGGNAGGACNCGCCGCTGCTTTTTTATGTTCTCCAAAGAAAGTATATTGTTCTCGATTTCNTCGAGCTCTTTCACGAGGTCGTTTTGCTTTTCCTGAAGCTCTTCAAGACGATGCTTCAAACGCGGATCGAATCCAACTTCGAGAATCGTTTCCGTTCCGCCGCCCGGCGAGCCGATGTTTTTCGCGGCGATTTCTTCCGTGGCGAAAAGATGTCCGCCGGTTATCTGCGCCTTTTTTCCGTTCAAGACTATTCGCTTCATCGCGCTCACTTCGCTGTTCATTATGCTGTCCGAAACTATGCAGAATTCTTCGACTTCGACTTTCGCGCTCTGAATGAACTTCGTCCAAAGGGACTTTCCGCATTTGACGCTTCCTTCGTCGTGCCCGAAGATTCCACGCGCGACAATGATGTTTCCATGTTCCGAAATGAGCGTGCTTTTTCCGACCGTGCCGCCAATTTCGATATTGCCGGTCGCCTTGAGATTGTAGCCGTCATCGACATTTCCTTTGACAATGACGCTTCCCAAAAATTCGATGTTGCCGGTTTTTATTCCGATAGAATCGTACTCGATGACAGGATCGACTTTTATCCTGCCGTCCTCGAACATTACGCGTCCGGCAATCGACGCGATTACAGTCACGCCGTCTTTGTCCAGCTCGACATTTTGGCCGAGAGGAATCTTTATGTCCTTGCCGTTTTTCGCTTCCATATAGTTGCCAAAAAGGGTCTTTCCGGCCTTGCCTCGTTCGGGTTCTATTTTCACGGCGAGCGGCTGTCCTTTCACGACATTTTGGATTTGGTTCAATTCCTTGAAATTGACCTTGCCGTCTTCACTTTCCTTCGCGCGAAGCTTGGACAAGTCGGTCTCAAAGTTATATTTCATATAGGCGTCAAGACCGTCATGCGGCATCACGGCGTGAGCCACTTCGCAAGGCACTCCGTAAACAGGATTGTCAACAAATTCACTGATTTTGTCGTCCTCGATTCCGGCGACGACCATCTGCGTTCCAAGCGCGTGCCTTATCATATCCGCGTCGATTTCCGCGCCGCCCATCGCAGGAGCCTGCGCCGTAATGGTAGCCACGATTTCGTCTTTAGAAATGTCGATCGCAAAAGAGGCGTCGCCCGCCTTGACATGCTTGTATTTTCCGACGACTTCATATTTTCCGTCCGTGCCGCTTTTGGCGAATTTTTTGAGCAGGCCTTCGTCCAAACTCAAAGTGTCGCTGCGGCGAGCGTCGGCGATGAGTTCCTTCGCATCCACATTGTTTCCCGCGCCGACGGGCANGATNACCTTGACGAGGATGTCCTCTCCAAAATGACGAATATAATAAAGTCCGTCTTTGTCGACAATCTTGTTCTCTTCCTCGACTTCCTCGTCCACACTCTGCGAAAGACTTGCGATTTTTTTCTTCTTCGCGGCGACAATCTCGGAATTTTGATAGATGCGGACTTTCCACGGTTTTTTNGCGAGCCCGAAAAATCCATCGGAACCGCGTTCGAGAATCTCGTATTCAAGGCCGGCAATTTTCGTTTCAAGTTGCGTGGAAGCGTCTGCAAGGCATTCGTCAAGCGTATCGGCATTCACTTCAACAACGTGTGTCGAATTGTCCAAATCCAACTGAGTCTTCATGTCCTTTCTGACTGTTTCCAGCGTCACCATCGCCATTTTCTATACAATTCCCTTTCGTAAGCCAGTGAGCTTCGTGCGCATACGCATGTTCGCCTTCGTGTGAAGCTGCGAGATGCGAGATTCGCTCACTTCCAGCACTTGACCTATTTCCTTAAAAGTCAAATCCTCGTGATAATACAAGATGATCACCATCTTTTCTTTTTCGGGCAATTCGTTTATCGCGTCAATTATGATTTTTCGAATTTCCTCGCGCTCGACGATCACTTCCGGATTCAGGCTCGAAGGAGACTCGATGCTGTCGCCAATCAGCATCCTGTCATTGTCGCCTCCAAAATACCAAACGTCGTTGAGGGAAAGGACGCTTGTGCCCGAAAGCTTCATCACAGTCTGCTGATANTCTTCTTCCGAAACGCCGAGTTTTTTGGCGATTTCCGCGTCGCTCGCAGTGCGNCCNAGNTTCGCCTCCAAGTCGCCGATCGTGTCTTCAATTTCACGGGACTTCTGCCTGACNGAACGCGGCACCCAGTCCAATTGCCGCAGCTCGTCAAANATCGCGCCTCGGATTCTCGTCACGGCATAAGTCTTGAATTTCACATTTTTGGCGGGATCGTATTTTTCTATCGCGTCCAAAAGTCCAAATTGTCCAAATCCAACCAAATCGTCAAATTCTATGCTGGCGGGCATACCGACACCGACCTTGCCGGCGACATATTTTACAAGCGGCATGTACTGCCTTATGAACTTGTCGCGGAGCTCAGGCGACCTAGTTTTGACGTATTCTTTCCAGAGTTCGTTTTCTTCCTTTTCATCAACTGACGTCGATTCCATTCTTGCACACCCTAAAAAATTTATTCTTCATGAGCCAACACGGTTTGAATCGCCTTCGCCATAAGCGAAGAGTCTTTCGTGTCGGCGACAGTTCCATCGGAAAATTCCGTATGCCTTGCAGGAGCGGCTCTGCCCTCTTCCGCAAAGTCGCTGTCCTCTATGACTTCTCCATCGCCGCCTTCTCCGTCTTCCCCGGACGCGGAAGCGTCCATTCCAAAATCAGGAAGATTGTCCAACTCAGGCAAAGCGTCAACAGAGCCTTGCGCGGCGGCAGGACCAGCGGCGGCTGGCTTTGGCGCAGCCGGACTCGGCGAAGGCTTCGTCTCAGGCGGCGGCGCGTTCATTGCCTCCGTTTCCGCAGGTTTGGGCACAGGCTTCGCATTGTCCGCCGCGACGCTTTCAGAAACCGAAGGACGCTCCGCCTGAGGCTTCGGTTCGGGAGCTGGCGCGTGTTTTTCCGCCGCAACATTTTTGGCGGGAATCCCCACATCCTCGCTTGTCAAAATATGCCTTTCGTCATCGATAGAAAATGTCAAAGCGTCGCCGTCATTCGGCAAATCTTCTTCGCTGACAACCAAATCAACTTTCGANCCAAGAGGCCGGGGCGACACTTCCATCTCGGAAATAGGAGCCGCTCCTTCGAGCAGAAATTTCCCGTAGACAAATTGAATTCCCGCCGCAAGTCCGCCGAAAACCACGGCGAAAACAAACGCCTTTAAAAGCGAAAACGGAATTCCAGTCTTCGCAATCAATGCGGTAAAGAAAGAAAGGACGAAAGCGAGAGCCGCGCTGATGACGATGGGTTTAATTTTTATCACTTCGTTTTCCCTCTTTACCTCACAATCAGACAAAACCTACGCGGAGATTTTGCGAACACAAATTCTCCGACAACATTATACTACAGTATCAAAAAAAAGTCTACAAAAAACTAAAAAAATATGCGCGACATTCAGCCGTCATTTTTTGAAGCCCAAAAATTTCTTCAAGAAATTTGAAATGCCTTCGCTGTTCGGATTTTCGGTTTTTTCGATCCTGTTGACAATGTGCTTTATGCACATCGAAGGCTTGGATGACGGATTCACCACGATGAACGGCTTCTGGCGAATCACCGAATTTTGCACCGAAGTATCTTCGTAGACAAAGCCGACGTAGTTCACCTTGTAATTGAGGAACTGCCCGACGATGCTGATGATTCGGTCGGCGATGCGCTTTCCTTCGTCGGCGGAATGCACGCGGTTCACCAAAAGCTGCAANTTNATTTCNCGNNCTTCGATTTCCGTCGTGATGATTTTTATCATTCCGTAAGCGTCGGTGATGGCGGTCGGCTCGGGCGTCGTCACGACATAAACTTCGTCGCTCGCCGCCACGAACGAAAGCACNTTGTTGGAAATGCCCGCGCCCGTGTCGATGATGATGATGTCGGCGTTTTCAAGCGACGAAAATTGCTTGGCAAAATATTCGAGTTCGTCCTTGCTCAAGTTCGCGATTTTCGAAAAGCCGTTCGCGCCCGCGATGAATTTTATGTTGAACTCGGTGTCGAGGATGATTTCCTGCATCGTCTTTTGCTTGTTTATCACTTGAAGCAAATTGTACTTCGGCACGACGTTCAGCAAGACATTGACGTTCGCCATGCCAAGGTCGCCGTCGATGAGAATCACTTTTTTTCCGAGAGCGGCATAGGCGATGGCCATGTTCACGGAAATGTTCGTCTTTCCCACCCCTCCCTTTCCGCTCGTAACCGCGATGATCCGCGTCTTGTGGTTGGACTTCATCATGTCGCGCAATTCGCTAATTTGATCTTCCATTTTCTTCGCCTCCAAAAATTTCTTCTACGTGTATTCGATCTATCTTGAAACCGTAAAGTCTGATTAAAAAATCTACGGCGTTCGCTTTCTTTATGTCGCGAGCGACTTTCTGCCCGTCAGTAATATAAGCGAGCGACTTTCCCTTTTCATGGAACACGCTGATTATATTTCCCAAGCGAGTGGTTTCGTCGCACTTTGTCACTATGACGGAATTATAGCCGAACAGCTCGTAGTTTTGAACGATGTTCCGCAAATCGCGCAATTTCGTCGAAGCCGTCACAGCCAAAAAAATATCCGGCCGCAAATTTTCTACGCTCAAAGTCGTCTTCAATTTCGCGATGTTTTCGGCATCGTTCGGACTGTATCCGGACGTGTCGATATATATGATGTCGTAGTCGTCGCGAATGGAATCGAAAACCGTCTGCAAATCGTCCAAGTTCTCCGCCTTGAGCACGTTCAGGCTGAGAACGCCGCCCAATTTTTCGAGCTGCTCTTCCGCGCCCACACGAGTCGTGTCAATCGTAATCATGCACATTTTAGGAGAATTGGCTTTTTCATGTATCATATGCTGCGCGGCAAGTTTCGCGATCGTCGTGGTTTTTCCGACTCCGGTGGGTCCCACAATCACCACGACGTGCGGCGGGCGGTGTGCCCTTTTCGGCGCGATTGAGACGGCTTCCCCAATCCAATCCACGACTTGGCGTTCGACTTTGGAAAAGTCCTTCAAATCTTCAAACGAAAATTCCTTTTCCAAACGCAATGCGATTTCATTGATAAATTCTTTCGAGAATTCATTGTCGTCGAGCATTTCCTTGATTCGCTCGATGGATTCGATTTTTCCTTTCTCGGCGACGGCGCGCGGCATTGTCTGGATTTGCGCGGAGAGATCGTCGAGCTTGCTGTTGAGTTCGTCGAGACGGATTTCCTCTTTGGACTTTCCGCCAGAAGCCTTGCGCAAAATTTCCTCTTTCACGCGNCGCANGCTTTCCTCATCGCTCACGTCCACGAGAGAACTTTCGGTCTGGCGGTTCACGACATATTTCACTTCGACATATTCTTTTTTCAACAAGCCGAAAGGTCCGCATTTTTTCAAGACTTGCCTGCGGCTGATTATATTATAGGCGGAGCCATACATGTCAATAAGCTTCGCGCGGCAAGCTTCCAAGTCTTCGCCCGTGATAGTGAGAACATCTTCTGCCTGATAATCGCTAGCCATTCGCAAACTCCATTTTTATTTCCCCGAGCACTTCAAGCGAAACGCTGTTTCCTGCCGCCAAAACTTCGTGCACCGAAAGCGCGACGATTCCGGGAAGCTCGCGCTCCGTGGAAGATTTTACGAGCGG
>WFLX010377615.1_pt1 | contig 28565 bp, 23 predicted proteins | sample 4967041 | NCBI WGS metagenome assembly WFLX01 (sample SAMN12857096, study PRJNA449069) | gut metagenome | isolation source: stool from male and female vole | host: Microtus ochrogaster | place: USA:Florida | collected 2017
GTTTTGCCAGTTGAAAAGTTATTTTTTGCGAGACTTAACATCGGATTGGGGAGGGGCTGTGGGCTTATGAAGCCCCATCCCCAATCCGCCATTAAGTCTCGAGCCTCAAAAATATGGGGCCAGTCAGTGCGAAGATTTTGCACTTCGATTTGGATTCTACAGGGCCAGTAGCATTTAACTGTATGCGATAACGTTCTCCTTGTAAGGTGTTACTTGCAAGAGGATATAACAATCCGGCTGGCATCCCTTTATTGTTGCATATAGAGATGCATACATTATTCTCAAGGAGAGCATTTATAGTTGGTATAGTTATATAAACTTGCTGATTCTCTATAATCAAGCAAAGCAAATCTTCAATTGGTATTTTTGATATTAGTTTTTCATCATTAGAGAGTATACAGAGTTGATTATCTGCTACCCTCAATTTTCGAGGAGTAGAGATTACTATTGTGCGCTTAAGCATAAAGAAGAAAATTATTTGTTGAAACTAATTTTTCCGGTTGGTGAAAGATCAAAATCAACCCCCTCAATAAGCGCTTTGAATTGCGTGCTTCTTATTGTTATAAGAGGCCTATGATTCTCTCCGATTTTCCAAGCTCCAAATTTTGCCTTGAGTTCTTTTTTCGGTCGCGCTTCTTGGTGGTATCGTAAATCTATGTTCCCGTATAAATAGCCTTTTACATTATTGAAAGAAATGCCGGTGACTATGTATAAGCGTTGTGAAAGTTCACTTATTGAAGCGTTGTATAGTTCTGCAGGGTCATTCTCATAAAAGAGCACCATTGTGCCTGGTTTTAGGATATATTTTAAAATATAATTATTTTCATCAGTAGGCGGTAAGATAATACTGCCTGCCTTGAAGTTTTTTATCGCATCAACATTTTTGACTAATTTATAATTTGTTTTAACCTTTCCTTTCTCGTTGGTTCCTTCATAAATCCCCATGCAGTAATTGCCGCTATTCTCAACAAGGTAGTCTCTCTTATGCTCTTTGTTTGATAGGTCTCTATGGGGCTTTAAATGAATCGGGCTCTTGATATTTTTCGCTACTATTCTTACCTTCTTTATTTCTATGCCTTTTTCTTTATTCATATAGATTGGTTCGCTGCGTAAATTGTTAAATCCTCCTCTGCGTTCAATCTCTGCTTCGATAATGCCTTTAACGGTTTTGTCTACAATAGACTTGACATCATTTACCGTCAATTTTGAAATCATTTTACGATATACATATACGATTTCGTCATTGCTCTTTATCGCGCCATAAAATGTGTCTTTATGCAACTGAACTCTTGCTGTGTCACCGCGAGAGTACATTATATCATTTTTTGTATTACGTAATATTGAACGCCTGTCGCGCAATTTTTTTTTCGTTTGTTTCAGTGTGTTGTCTTTGTTGTAGTGATATACAAGCATATTTTCAGCCAAAGATTTGACATCTTCGGTGAAAGTTTCCCAAGGCTTCTCTATTTTTGGCTTGTTTATTCTATAAATATCATATTCATAGAGTGATTCATGGTAATTTATCCATTTATGATAATCTGACTGCTGAATACAAGCTATCACGATGGCGTCGATGGCGTGATGGGTGTGATTGCTACGATCTTTATGGGAATAGTAATCCTGCAAATTCCAATATCTACGAAATTCAGCTGTGGTTTCCCCCCTAATGACGAAAACCTGCTTGTTGAAGATAGATTTGAGGTATTCTTTTGCGTATTTGCCGATTATGCTGGTGTCGACGCTTTGTCGGATAGTGAATTTGCGTTGCACTTCCGTGACCTTAAATCTTTCGACCTTGTCTTTCCAGTAAGCGAGTTTTTGCTGTGAGTAAAGTCGTTTTCGTATTATTTCATCTTTCACTGATTTCTCTAAATAGCCTGAAGTGCGTAGAGATGCGATTTTATTCTCAAGTTTATTAATCTTCTCGACCCAACCGAGTTCGGTGATTCGGTTTATTATAGATGAGTGATCATCTAACTTTGAGGGCAGTTCTGTTCCCTTTATCTTTTCGTTAAAATACTTGTCGCAAAGGGTTTTATTAGCTTTGGTATTGTCGCCTCCGAGGCTTCTCGGTATGGTATGTTCAACGTCATATTGGGGATTATCGCCTAAGAAGTCGGCTATACCAATCTGTTTGCCTGTCTATAAGCAAACGTGTTCCTGCTCTTCCCATAAGGAGTATTTGAGAATATCGTTTTCAGTAGGTTCTATCTCTTTTCCGATTGTTTCCTTGAAATATTTCTTAATCTCCTTTCGATATTGGTTATTGCGATATTCATTTTCTCGTTGTATTCTGTCAATGACATTACGCATATTAGCGCTATTGAGCCTTCGAGAAAGTTCGATATTAATGTTGGTGTTTTTATCAATGACTCCATCTTTTAATAATCGGTTTACAAGATGTCGTAGCCTGAACAGAGCTTTGAATACTGCGGGATTTCTGAAAGACGTAGTCCGAGGAGATCCCAATTTTATTGTTCCGTTATCATTAGATACAACTTCAGGATAAATATTGATCTTAGAGGGATGGTAAAGCAGCTTGTCGAATTTTGATAATTTCGCATCCTCAAAGTCTTCAATATAGCCTTTGATCTCACTGAACTTAGTTGCGCAACGTTCATATGGCTTAAAGTCGCGAAGTAATGAAAGTATATCGCTTAATATGTGTTCTTGTTGTTCTTTGTCGCGATTATCCCATTGCTCAAGAGTGGCGGGAACGTTGGCTAAAAATACCGCTTCGTCATATCTCAAGCCCTTTTCTAAGAAAGGATTGATTTTACGTATGGCTTTGAGGCTCAATGCGGCATATTGCTTGTGGATTTTAGTTTTTATTTTAACAAAGTTAGATACTTCATTTTCATCGAGGCTGAGGTTTTCCTTAGCCCAATCGGCAAGCATTTCAATGGAGTCAAACGAATAAAGGACATGCCATACATCGTTTACGATGTTTTGAAGTGATTTGTTGGCTCGCTTTTTATATCGTGACTCTATTGCCTCAGCCCAATTTTCGCCGAAGATTGATCTTAATGAGGCTGTTATGGGCGAGCCTTGAACTGTCGTAGCCATTCTATAATTGAACTTCACGAGGTTTGGGTCGCCATCTGTATTATTAGAATAATTGCCTTCGCCTGCAATTTTTTTCGCGATATCCTCAAATTTAAAAATGTCAGAAGTTTTGCGGTAGAATAATGGGATTATTTCTCGTCGTTCAGCTTCATTCAGGGGTCTGAACTCGGAGTCAGAGGGGTATTTGATTTTTATATTATTAATAAAGCAAAGCATTCTGAAACGTTCATAATCAGGATGTGAATGTGCACATATCTTTTTTGATGGCTCGAAAGTGCAGTGTCCTACTTTTCCTTTATACTTTTTAGGGCGTGATTTAAAAATATTATCATGTAGCTCTGTTACCATATCCTCATAATGCTCAGAGAGAGCTTGTGTTCGGCATATAGCATTAAATTCTTCTTCAATATGCTTGGTGCGGTGGTAATGCACGCCGCGGATTTTTCCGGCCGGGTGCGATTTGTATATGTGGTAAAAGTATTCACCTAAGTACTGACATCCAGATTCTTTTATGCTTTTTGAAATATTATCGATTGATTCGTAGATTACACCGTCAGATTTGGCTGAAATATTTTTCGCATTGCTAAGGAATCCTCGTCTTTGAAAAAGATGATACAATGCTCTGCCAACACGATATCTATTGCACTGAAGCGTTAAATCTAATTTCTCCCTTAAAACTAATGCCCTATCATAGTAAGGATTCTTATCAGTTTTTTCATCGGTCTTTTGCCAATTAATGAATTCTGTGTTTTGGATCGGATATATTTTCTTTTTTAGCCAAAGGTTAAGGTCTTCCTCGCTTATGGCTGGACAAAAATCATATTTTGATAAAATCTTCAATGTATTTACCTTTAGCAGTCTACGCTTATAATAATGTCGTCGACTCATACGGGCACTTGTACGAATTGCGATTCCCTGATTTTCTTCGCCATTAGATGAAGTGCCATCTTGAAAAATGTAGCACCCTGCATCCACTAATGATATTTTGTCATCAGATTTCACTGTTACAGCCCAACCTAAAGAGTTAGTTCCAACATCTATTCCTAATGTAGTCGTTTTCATAGCCAATTTTTTAAAATTATTGTGTAAAAATAAGCAAAACTTTTTGTATATTCTAAAAATAATTCGTTTCTTTGCAATAATATTCTATATCTTATCACAATAAGGCTATATGCCGAAGGGTAAAACCTATGTCTCCGCATACTTGTGGAGACAATTTTTTTGTGTCTGATCGATTTGTTTTTTTGTTCAGATGTTCATTCTGCGGAAATCTATTGGATCCGCGTGTGAAAATTTTCCGGGGTTTGATAATTAGTCGGAAAATGGGCTATGAATCCGTATGGGGTGAATCAATGGGCAGGCAATTCGAGGGTATATTGAGGGCATCACGGAGGATGGCACGAAAAAAGGAGTCCTCTTGATGAAGACTCCTTCGCTGTAGCGGGACCGAGAATTGAACTCGGGACCTCCGGGTTATGAATCCGACGCTCTAACCAACTGAGCTATCCCGCCGTTTTGCGAGTGCAAAGTTAAGCATTTTTTTTATTCCGCCAAAATATTTCGCCGAAAAAATTTTTCGCGGTCTATAAGCTAAGCCTTATGCGGGCCATAGCCATTGGCTCAACCAAAGCTTTCGCGTCGAAATATGATAGCGCGCCTGACAATGCTTATTTCAACACCGCAAATTGTAGTTNGCTAATAAGCAGTGGTTTATCGTAAATTTTGNGTCGACGATCCGCCGGTGGAATTGAGTGAGACAATTCGCTGGGCGTTGAACTTGACAGAAGAGGCCCCCGACGCGANGATCGATGCGTCGCCAAGCTGCAGTTTCCCGGCTTTAATCNCTGAGCTTCCNCTGGCCGNCAGCNTGCCTGAGTTGCTTTTGCCGGCGATTTTAGCCTCCGATGCNCCAGAAAGCATTATCGTAGAAGTCGTGGCGGAGAGNTTATCGATTTCCAAATCCGACGCTCCGCTCACATTCACATTAAACTCCTTGGTAATGATATTGTCGGCCTCAAATTCAGATGATCCCGACGCTATAAGCTCAAACCCGGTCGACTGCAATGACTTGATATCGAGATCTGATGCTCCCGACACTGTAAGCATAACGTCGGTTGCCGACAGCGAGCCTACGTTGAAATCAGATGCCCCCGAAGCTACCATCGTAAACGATTGGGTAGTGAGCGACTTGGCGGTGAAGGCCGAGCTTCCGCTCATGTTGATCGAAGTCAGGTCGGGAGAGTTGACCGTAAGCACGATCTTCATATTGTTAAGGTAGATGTTGGTGTTGTCTTTGGCTTTGGCAATCAGTTTGTTGTCTTCTACGGTGAATGTATAATAAGGGATTATGTCCTCGGGGCATGAGAGCGTGGCGGTGACGTTGCCGGGCTGCTGGGTGTATTTGATTTCCACGGCCGAGCTTACCTCGATTGTCGAGAACTGGTCGAGTTGGAGATTACGGGTCACGATCGGGCCTTTGGCTGTGATGTCGGCGTTGGTTTGAAACGAGTTTTTAATCGTGCATGATGAAAGCGCGGCTAAAGCTATTACCGGGATAATGGCTGATTTCATGATGTTGGAGGATGTGTTAATGCTTATAATATATGTATTAGACGCGCGATATAGGAGATTTGTTACATAGGTTGATGAAAAAAATGGCAGCGGGCCTGTAAGCCGGGTTATGTCCCTGCGGCCAAAGCCTTCGGGGCCCGTCATTTATCTTTGGCCGACTGAGTATGGAAGCCGCGATGGCCGCCACTTACAGCCGGTCCGTAGCAGTCTACCCCCCGGCAATGGACGAGCAGCCCTTAAATGCCGGTATACTTGACCTTGCAACCCGCAAGACGTGCGGCACGCCGTGTCGCCACGGCGCCCGGTGGGCTCTTACCCCGCCTTTTCACCCTTACCCTTACGGGCGGTTGTTTTCTGTCACGTTGTCTCTACCGTCGCCGATAGCTCGCTGTTAGGGAGTGCGGCGCTCTGCGTTGCCCGGACTTTCCTCTACCGCGCCGAGGCGGTAGCGACGAGCCGGCCCGCTGCCAATATTTGAGCGCGAAGTTACGAATTTTGGCATATAATATCGCCATGTTAGCGTAATTTTTTGTAACTTTGACTCCGCGCAACGTAGCGCTCGTAAAATGTCGTGCAATGATAGAAGATTTATCTCAGGCAAAACGAAAGTATTTCGCCTCGCTTCGCCAGCCTAAGCGCCGCCGCGAGCTCGGCCTCTTTGCTATTGAGGGGGCGAAGGCTGTCGTGGAATTATCAGGCGTATTCAAGATGGTTGCGCTCGCCGCCGCCGCGAAGTGGCTTGAGGCCAACGGTGATATCGCGGCGCGCTCTGAGGCGGTTTATAAAGCCTCGACAGCCGATATGGAGCGCATGACCGCCTTGTCGACCCCTCCTGAGGTGATTGCCCTATTTGAGATGCCCAGTCGCTGCCTCGACCTTAAGTCGCTTCAGGGGCGCCTTGTCGTGGCCCTCGACCGCGTGCAGGACCCCGGCAATCTTGGCACGATAATCCGCGCCTGCGATTGGTTTGGCGTCGACACGATTCTTTGCTCGGCCGACACGGTTGACGTTTATAACCCCAAAGTCATTCAGGCGACCATGGGGGCTATCGGTAGGGTAGAGGTGCATTATGTCGACCTCCCCGCCACGTTGCGGCAGCTCTCTATGCCCGTCTACGGCACATTTCTCGACGGCCAAGACATCTACGCAAGCCGATTGGCTACCGCCGGGGTGATCGTCATGGGCAACGAGGGTCAGGGCATTAGCCCCGAAGTGGCCGCTTGCGTCACCGACAGGCTCTACATCCCCCCCTATCCCCGCGACCGCTCTCACGTGGAGTCGCTCAACGTATCGATGGCCACGGCTATAACGCTGTCGCTGTTCAGGTCAAACAATTCCTAACAATTAAATAAAAGTGGCAAAGAAACAGCTGAAGACCGCATGGTTTTGCTCGCAGTGCGGTGCCGAGTCTCCTAAATGGGAAGGTCGCTGCCCCGAATGTGGCGTATGGAACACAATGGTTGAGGAGCGCGTGTCGTCGGGCCCTTCAAAGTCAATCGGCCCCTCGCGAATGCGTAAGAGCGCCCCTACTAAGGTGTGCGATATAGAGGCGATTGACGAACCGCGCATCCACATGCCCTCCGAGGAGCTCAACCGGGTGCTTGGCGGCGGTCTTGTGGCCGGGTCGATGGTGCTGTTGGGTGGTGAGCCGGGCATAGGAAAATCCACCCTTGTGCTGCAGAACGTACTCTCTATCAAGAGCCGTAAGATACTTTACGTGTCGGGCGAGGAGAGCGCGACGCAGCTTAAGATGCGCGCCGACCGTATCGGCCGCCTGTCAGACAACTGCTACATAGTGTGCGAAACTTCGCTTGAAAACATATTTGAGCACATCGAGAGCGTCAAGCCTGAGCTGCTGATCGTGGATTCGATCCAGACGATTGCTTCCGAAGCTATTGAGTCGCCCGCGGGAAGCGTCAGCCAGGTGCGCGAGGGAGCCGCCCGATTGCTCAAATTCGCTAAAGAGAGCGGTGTGCCGGTGCTGTTGATAGGCCATATCAACAAAGACGGGGCGATAGCCGGGCCGAAAGTCTTGGAGCATATCGTCGACGTGGTGCTTCACTTCGAGGGGGATCGTCAGCACATCTACCGCCTGCTCCGAGCCATCAAAAACCGATTCGGAAGCACAAACGAAATCGGCATCTACGAGATGTGTCAGCGCGGACTGCGCGAGGTCACCAACCCATCTGAAATGCTTCTTTCACCGACCGACGAGGAGCTTTCGGGCACCGCCGTAGGCGTGGCCGTTGAAGGCATCAGGGCCTTCCTCATAGAGGCGCAGGCATTGGTCAGCTCAGCGGCCTACGGTACGCCCCAGCGATCGGTCACCGGATTCGANTNGCGNCGTNTGAACATNCTTCTTGCCGTTCTCGAAAAGCGGGTTGGATTTAAGTTGATACAGAAAGACGTGTTTCTCAACATTGCCGGAGGCCTTAAGGTCGCCGATCCCGCCATGGATCTCCCTGTAATCTGCGCCGTATTGTCGAGCAATGTCGATATGGCGATACCCCGCGGCGTGTGCATGGCCGGAGAGGTTGGTCTCTCGGGCGAAATCCGCCCCGTAAGCCGCATCGAGCAGCGCATCGGCGAGGCAGCTAAGCTTGGCATGGAGAAAATAATAATCCCAAAGCATAACCTTAAAGGCGTCAACGCCTCCAAATTCAAAATACAGGTCGTAGAGGTAGCTAAGGTTGAAGAAGCCTTCCGTCAGCTCTTCGGCTGATTCGCGAGCCGCCGCCAGGCATGGTTTATTTCTTCCAGAATGCGCGGGTGCAAAGTATGATCACGGTGAAAATCTCGAGACGGCCTATCAGCATCAGCATCGCCATAGTGAGTTTCGCTCCCGCCGGGAGCGCGCCAAACGAGCTGACATAATCTCCCGAGCCGAGCCCGGTGTTGCCTAAGCATGAAAACGAAGCGAAAAACGCGTCGGAAATAGGTATGTTGAATATCGTAAGCACGATGCCGCCTACGAGTATCATCCCGACGTAAAACCATAGGAACGAAGTCACCTTGTCGATAATCTCGGTCGACTTCGGCTTGCCGTTGATAGTCAGCGGATAGTAGCGGTTGGGGTAAACCATGCGGTGAAGTTCATTGCGCGAGCTTTTCCACAAATAGATGATGCGGTCCACTTTTGCGCCGCCCGAGGTCGATCCCGCGCAGGCCCCGGTGAACATCAGCAGCAGTAATATAGGTATCACCACCTCGCTCCAGTTATACAAATTCTCAACCGTGTAGCCCGTCGACGTTATCAGCGAAACCACCTGAAACATCGGGTCGACAAGCAGCTCCTTCAGATTGGAATACCCCTGAGTAATGAGCAATGTGGCGGTGATGAATAAGGTAACGGCCACGATCATGCCTACGTAGAATCTGAAATTCTCGTCGCGGATCGCTTGCTTGAACTTCCCGGTCGACACCCTGTACATCAGCACGAAGCTTACGCCACCCAAAAACATGAACACGATGACAGCCACGCGCACATACATCGAATCCCATGCTCCGATCGACGCATTGCGAGTGGAGAATCCTCCCGTCGACACCGTCGCGAACGAGTGGCATATACTGTCGAAAAACTCCATCGGCCCGACCCACAATATCAGGCACAGCGCGACGGTCAGTATCGCGTAGATAAGCCAGAGCCGTATTGCCGTCTGCGAGATTCGGGGCTTGATTTTGTCGTGGGTCACGCCGCTCAGCTCCGCGTTAAACATCTGCATGCCTCCCGTTGAGTTTAGCGCGGGGAGCAGCGCGATAGTGAAGATTACGATACCGATACCCCCTACCCACTGCATCATGCATCGCCACATTATTATCGACCTCGGCAGCGATTCAATGTCGTTGAGAACGGTCGCCCCGGTCGTCGTGAAGCCCGACATCGCCTCAAAAAACGCATCGGCGGGGCCTAACCGCAGGCTCGAAAGCATGAACGGTAGCATGCCGAACAGCGAGAAGACCACCCACACCGAAGCAGTCAGCAATATGCCGTCGCGCTTGCCGAGCGCATTGCTGCGAGGATGATTTAAGTAAAGTATTAAGGAGCTAATTCCCAACGTAATACCTATCGACCATGCAAACGCCTGGACGTCACTCTCGCCGTAGCATATACCAGTGATCAGAGGCACGATCATGAACCCCGCGTTGATCATCAGCAGGAACGAAATCATCCTCAACAGCTCTGGGAGATTTATATAGCGGCGTTGTCGGCGAAACGTGGGCACTTCTCTGCGGTTTTTTAGGAGTTGGTTAATTGGTTAATTGAAAAGTTTCTCTATCTTGTGTATTACGCCCGATGTGCAGAACACCACCACGCGGTCGCCTGGCTGAATCACCGTGTTGCCGTTGACAAGCACCCCGCGCCCGTTGCGCACGAGGCCGCCTATCGTCATGTCGCGCGACAGCTTCAGATTCTTTACCGGGGCTTTCGTCACCTTTGCCCCCTCCTTAACCTCAAGCTCCGCGACTTCGGCGTCGGCCAGCGAAAGGAATTTCGACGACTCTGAGTCCTCCGCGAGTAGTATCTGGAATATCTTAGACGACGCGAGCAGCTTCTTGTTGATGATGGTGCCGATGTTTAGTCCTTCGGCTTCAGAGATAAACTGTATGTTCTCAACCTCGGCTATCGTTTTAGGCACGCCGAACTCTTTGGCCGACAGCGAGGCAAGGATATTGGTTTCGGAGCTCTCGGTCAAGGCCACGAAAGCGTCGATTTCCTCGATGCCTTCGTCGATCAGAATATCGTTGTCGCGGGCGTCGCCATGGATAATATCGCAGTTGGGGCAACGCTGAGGCAGCTCGCGGCAGCGGTCGAGGTTGGCCTCGATAATCTTTATCTTGTATTCCGAGCCGAGCATCCTGGTCAGCGACACAGCTATGCGACTGCCCCCCATGATCATGATTTTGCGCATCACGCGGTTCTGCTTGCCGCACAATTCGCGCAGCTCGTCGACATGTTCCGGGGTAGTGGTGAAGAATACGATGTCGCCTGAGCTTATCACGTCGTCGCCGCGAGGTATGATGGTCTCGTGGCGGCGCGATATTGCAGCGACGTGAAAGTTGTGGTTGCTCATCGTAAGATCTTTAAGCATCTGACCCACTATCGACGAGTTTTCGCGGATCTTCACGCCAATGAGTATAAGCTCCCCTTTGTGGAGCTCAAACCATTGCCGCGCCCAGGGATGCTGCAGTGCCGTCTTGATTTCGAGGGCGGCGAGATACTCCGGGTAGATAAGCACGTTGATGCCATGCTGCAAAAAGAATTGGCGATGGTCGGTCGACAGATACTCGATATTGTCGATTCGCGCCACCGTGCGCGTCGCACCGAGTGATTTCGCTATCTCGCAAGCTATCAGGTTGGTATCCTCGTAGGGGGTGACGGCTATGAACAGGTCGCAGTCTTCGTCGGCCCCGGCTTCTCTTAGAGCGGCGAACGACGACGGGCTGCCTATCTGGGTCATCAGGTTGTAGTTGGAGTCGATGCGGGCAAGCTTGTCGGCATCGTTGTCGACAAGTATTATATCCTGCTCCTCCGACGAGAGCAACTTGGCTAAATGCTGGCCGACTTCTCCGGCCCCTACTATTACGATTCGCAATGCGGCGGTGGTGTTTAGTTAGTGATTTATTGTTTCTTCGGTCGCTTCTCCGCTTAGCGTCTTCTCTACGGCTTCGGCTATCGAGTCGGCGTCGAGTCGGCATTGTTTATAGAGTTGAGCCACAGTGCCGTGGCTGATAAACTCGTCGGGAACGGCTATACGCTTCAATGGGCGGTTGATATTGTGGTCAGATAGCCATGTCGCTACCGCGGCCCCTAAGCCGCCGTGGATCGATGCGTCCTCTACCGTGAATATCGGCGCGTTTTTATCAACGGCTTCCCGCAGTATCTCGTCGTCGATAGGCTTTAGGAAAATCATGTCGTAGTGTGCCACGCTGAATTTCCCTTTTAGCTTGTCAATGGCCTTGGCTGCCTCGTCGGCTATAGGGCCGAGCGAGAGTATTACCGCGTCCGACCCCTCCGCGAGTTTGCGTCCTTTACCTATAGAGAGTTCGCTCATCTCGTTTTGCCAGTGGAGGTTCTTGCCGCTTCCGCGCGGGTAGCGTATGGCAAATGGGCCGTCGTCGTGTCGCGAGGCGGTCAGCATAAGGTTGCGGAGAGTCATCTCGTCCGACGGCGACGATACTATCATTCCCGGTATGGCCGATAGGTAGCTCAGGTCGTAAAGCCCATGGTGGGTCACTCCATCCTCCCCGACGATGCCGGCGCGGTCGATGCAGAATACCACCGGAAGCCGCGCTATCGCCACATCGTGGATTATATGGTCGTAGCCGCGCTGCAGAAATGAGGAGTAAATCGCCACAAACGGCTTCATCCCCGCTTTGGCCAGGCCACCTGCGAATGTTACGGCATGGCCCTCTGAAATGCCTACGTCGAAGGTGCGGTCGGGCATAGCCTTCTCCAGCTCTGATATCGATGTGCCGGAGGGCATAGCCGCCGTTATGCCTACTATGCGGCTGTCATTCTCCGCGAGCTCAACGAGCGTCTTGCCGAATACCTCTTGGTATTTAGGCGGCTGCTGCGTTTTAGGCTTAAGCCGCTCCCCGGTTTCGGGATCGAATTTGCCCGGAGCGTGCCAGCATGCGGGGTCTTTTTCGGCGGGAGCGTACCCTTTGCCCTTCACCGTGCGCAGGTGGAGGAGTTTAGGCCCTTTGAGGTCTTTAATATCGTTGAGTACCCTTACTATTCGCTTTATGTCGTGGCCGTCAAATGGCCCGAAGTATCTTATGTTCAGTCCCTCGAAAATATTTTGCTGCTTCGACAGGAGCGATTTTAGCGAGTTATTGAAGCGCAATATCGAGCTTTTGCTTCCTTCCTTCACCAGATGCAGCTTACGCAGCCCCTTGTACACCTTATAGCGGAAGGCGTTGTAGGCGGGCGACGTGTTGAGCTGCGCGAGGTAGGAGTGCAGTGACCCTACGTTGCGGTCGATCGACATATCGTTGTCGTTGAGTATGATCAACAGGTCGTTAGGGGTATTGGCTGCGTTGTTCAGCCCCTCGAAGGCGAGGCCNCCGCTTATCGAAGCGTCGCCGATAACGGCTATCACGTGGCGCGNCGGCNCANCCTGTTTGAGCGTCGANGCCACCGACATTCCGAGCGCGGCCGAAACCGAGTTCGACGCATGGCCGGCTGTGAATGTGTCGTATTCGCTCTCGTCAGGGTTTGGGAAGCCGCTGAGACCCCCATATTTGCGGTTCTCGCCGAATCTCGAACGTCGTCCAGTCAGTATTTTGTGGGGATAAGCCTGGTGCCCAACATCCCATACTATCTTGTCGTAGGGGGTGTTGAACACATAGTGCAGGGCCACCGTCAGCTCCACGGCGCCCATGCTCGACGCAAAATGCCCCGGGTTGTCCGACAGCTGGGCTATCAGAAACTCGCGTATTTCGGCGCACACTTCCGGCAGCAGCTCTGCGTCGAGTTTACGCAGGTCGGCCGGGTATTCGATATGTTGCAGATACTCGCTCAATTTCGTTGGTTTTGGAGAGAGNCTGAAATCTTATTNNTNGAAATACTTTTNGTATAGCGGCACGAAGATGATGATTGCGGAGAACACTATCGGCAGCAGCGTGCGCAGGTTTATCTCCGAGTGCGTGCGTATGAGTATATCGATGTAAAACCAGCAAATGGCCACATACAGCACCCCGATTATCGCGAAAACCGCTATTGTAGATTTATTCATCGCTGAGGATTTTTCTTCGTGTTCAATTCACAAAGTTACTACCTTTTCCCCGAATATCCAAAATAATCTCGTCGCCCTCTTTTTTCCGCTTTCCTCCGTGTTCTCTCAGCCGCTCCGATGTCAGGCATAAAAAATGGGCGCGGATTCAGCTCCGCGCCCATTCTTAGATATGAAATCTTGCGAAAATTCGTGATTTCGATGAGTGAGTCGATTAGTTCGCGAGAATGATGGTAAGGCCTACGATGTTGAGGCCGCCCGTTGAGTTATTCTCGATTTTGACGTAAACCTCGTCGTTCGATTTTACCACCGACGACCAGTCTTTCTCTACCACGCCTTTCTTGCTTGCGTCGGTAGCGACCTCTTTATAGGTCGCGCCGCCGTCGGTGCTGATCTGCACGGAGGTCTTGTAAGAGCCGGTGCGGAGCATCTTGGCCTTGAATGTCGCGAGGCTGGGGCATTTGAATATCACGTAGCCGCCCGATTTGGCGAGCTGGATCGAGCCGGTGCTGTCAAAGGGATAGTCGGCGTTGGTGAAATCGGCTTTGTGCGAGCTGCCTTCGCTGAGGATTATGGTGCCGTCGGCTATCCAGGCCGCGATTTGAGCTGCGTTCTCTTCGCCGAAAGTGAAGTATGAGCCGTCGGCGTTGCCGATGAGTACTTCGCCCTGCTCCACTGGGTCGTCGCCGCCGCCTGTGCCGGGATCTACCGAGCCGAGGGCCGCGTTACCGTTGCCTTGGGGGAATTCGTCGCCCTCAGTCGCGTCGCCGCCGGGGTTGGTATAGCCTTTGCCGCCGTTACCGATTGTCAGGCCATAGAAGCCTACGAGCCATGAATCGTAGTTCTGAAGTGTTGACGAGAGTTCTGATATTACGTCGTAGTTTTTATCCTGGATGTTGTTGTTGAATGTCCAGCGGAAGTCGCCGTGGTTGATTCGGCCTGCGCCGTAGAAGCCCTTAACGATTGTGGGCACGTCGGCTGCCGCGTCGGGCGTGTAGGCATACATCAGTGAAGAGTTGGTATCCCAATTTGAGTAGGTGTCGCCGCCCGATTTGGCGGTAACCGACGAGGGTACTTGCGCGTCGCGTGAGGGAGCTTCCCATGCGTCGAATTCTACGGTGTTGGTCTCGCTCCATGGGCGATACCAGTACTTGCCGCACATTATGTTGCCGTAAGATTTAACCGAGCCGCCGGTCTCGCTTGAGAAGGTGCCTTTGCCGTCACCGTCGAGTATGTCTGAGCCTTGGAGCGAAGTGAGAATGGGGTGGGGGCAGTTGCGGAAGTAGTTGGCCTCTACAAATGCGTCTGCTCCGGTGGTCGCGCCCACGCCGTATTTGGCTGTGCCGTCGTAGTAGTTGTTGTAGACGTGCACGCTCATTGTGCGTATACGCGGGTGGCGCGAATCGCTGTGGTCAAACCAGTTGTGGTGGTAAGTGATCCANTTGGGGNCNGACTCGCNCTTCNTGCCGCAAAGGAAGGTTTTGCCGCTGTCCCNGAAGCGGTTGTAGCTTANGGTTACATATTGCGAGTCGCCCTTGGTGTCAAGAGAGCCGTCACCTTTTGCCTGGTCCGATGCGCTGCCTTTTTGTCCGTAGAATACGTCGCAGTTGTGGATCCATATATGAGCGTTGTCGGTGTCGAGCGAGAATCCGTCGTCCATAAACCACATCATGCCTAAGTTGCGGAGCTCGATTGAGAGCGAGTTGCGTATAAGCATACCGAATCCGTGGATAGTGGCGTCGTCGCCGATACCCTCGATAGTGATGTTCATAGGTATGCTGTTGTTCTTACCCTTTATTTGGAGGCCTTCAGCCGAAGAGTTGAGCGCATCCATGTCGCTATCGGTAACTCGGCCCACGATACGGAAAGCGATAGGGGTTGAGTCGGCGCCCTTCTCATATTTTCCAATGATTGCCTGCATACCAACGCATGTTTCGGTAGTGCCTTTTGACGCGCTGGTGATCACGTCGGTAGTGATTGTCTTGGCTGTTTCGGCGGTCACGTAAAATACTTTGGCGTTTGCTTTGAGCGTGCCGTCATTGTTATATGCGCCGATACCGTCGTTGTAGTTGAAGTGGGCGAAGCCCGAGCGGTCGTGAGCCTTCACCGAGAGTGTGCTGGTTTCGGAGGCTTTCGATTCGTCGGCAGTGCCGTTGATTACGGGCACAACTTTCATCACGTAGTCGCCTGCTTTAAGACCTACCATGTCGGCGCGGCCGTATGCGCCATAGTTGCGCACAAGCTCGTTGTCGATGCGGGTGTATTCGCCGTCGGCGGGCTTAACGTAAACCTCATAGCTCGCCGCTTCAGCCATGTTCTCCCATTTCACGTAAGTGGTTTCAAACCATCCGGCCGCTTCGGTCAGCACCACGTGGCCTATGGTGTTTTTCACGAACGAAATGCGAGCGATGTTACCGTTGTAGGAGGTGGGGTTGCCCGAGAGCGGATTGACGGTTACGCTGCCGTTGGTGTTGAAATCGATGCTCTGGAGCTCAGCGGTGTTGTACGATTCCACCGAGCCATTGTTGAGCGTGATGTTCGCTTTGTTTTGGGCAGAAGCCGAGCCAAAAGCGCAGATGGCCGCAAGCATTAAAATATTTGATTTTTTCATGGCTTCTGATTATTTTACGAATTTGACGATTTGGTTGCCGGCGCGGAGAATGTAAGCGCCCTGATTGAGGCCTGAGAGGTCGATTACGGCTTTCGAGTCGGCGGCTACAGCCGAGGCGCATTTTATTCCATGAAGATTATACACTTCTGCGACTGTGCCGTTGGCGAGGCCTTCCACAATCATCTGATTGCCGACAACGCCGGTGAAAACCCCTGTTTCCAACCCCTCGATAGAGCTTAACTGTATGTTGTGGATTTCTACGGCTTCCATATCGTGAGTGTCCGACGTGTTGTCGTCGTAATGAAGCACCACGTTATCACCGTCGAAAGTGATTTTGCTGACAACTTTATCCACGGGCGAGCCGTTGATTGTCAATGTGTGGCTGGCGAACGCCGAAGCCCCGAAGAGCATTAGGGCCGCAGCCGCCGTGATTAATTTTTTCATGACTATTGATTTATTGAATTTGTATATTTTTCTGGTTGCAAAATTACTATGACTAATTATGAAAAATGGTGGAAAATATTTCGCAAAAAGTGATAAAATCCGTCAAACTGCCATCTGAAAGCCTCTCAGCCTTCCTAACTATCATCTCAACCTTAATCTCCTTAACCCCTTTTTTAGTGGGGCAATCAGATATGAAGTGCGCATCTTATGGAGCGTGTCGAAGTGTCGCCGCAAGCAAAACGTGTGGCAAACATATATGGAGCGTGCGTCTTTAGGCGCACGAAAGAGAAACGACGCTAATAAGTTTATTCCATAAATAATCACTTCTTGATAATTCATGTATCCAATGGGGGTACCTCGAACATGAATCCGCCGCTTATCCCCGAGATTCATAAGCCATAATACGACGTTAGCCCGGCTACACGATATTGCGGTCGGGCTAACTTATCGGTAACTTAGGAGATTACGCTCCGAAGTTGTCGTAGTGGATACTTTCGGGCTCCACGCCGAGCGAGTCGAGCATCTTGTTGACGGCGGCGCTCATAGGGCCTGGGCCGCACATATAGTATTCGATATCCTCAGGGTCGGGATGATCCTTGAGATATGTGTCGTAAATTACTTGGTGCACAAATCCGGGAGTGTATTTGACGCCTGCGGCATCGGCTGCCGGGTCGGGGCGGTCGAGCGCGAGGTGGAACTTGAAATTGGGGAACTCCTTTTCAAGCTTGAGGAAATCGTCAAGATAGAACACTTCATTGAGGGCGCGGGCACCGTAGAAATAGTTCATCACGCGGTCGGTGGTGTGAAGCGTCTTGGTCATGTGCATGATCTGGGCGCGGAGGGGTGCCATACCGGCGCCGCCGCCTATCCACATCATCTCTGCCTTTGAGTCAAAAATCGGATGGAAATCGCCGTAGGGTCCGCTCATTCTGACCTTGTCGCCGGGCTTCAGCGTGAAGATATAGCTCGATGCGATGCCGGGCATCACATCCATGAAGCCAACTTCAGGCTTCGGCTTAAACGGCGGGGTGGCGATTCTTACCGTCAGCATAATGCGGTCGCCCTCGGCGGGATAGTTAGCCATTGAGTAGGCGCGCACAGTCGTCTCGTTGTTGTGGCACTTAAGGGTGAACAACCCGAACTTCTCCCATGCCGGCAGATACTCTTCGCCGATAAGGCTCTTGTCGATATCCTTGTCGTAGTCCATCGAGTAGGGGGGGATCTTGATTTGGGCGTAAGAGCCGGGAATGAAATTCATGTGCTCGCCGGGGGGTAGAGCCACGATAAACTCCTTGATAAATGTGGCGACGTTGCGGTTAGAGATAACCTCACACTCCCATTCCTTGATGTCGAGCACCGATTCAGGCACATCGATTTTCATATCCTCCTTCACCTTCACCTGGCACCCCAGTCGCCAGTGATCCTTGATTTCCTTGCGGGTGAAATGAACAGTTTCGGTAGGAAGAATCTCGCCGCCACCCTCCGGCACGCGCACTTTGCACTGTCCGCAGCTGCCTTTGCCGCCGCAGGCCGAGGGGAGGAAGATGTTCTGGTCGGCGAGCGTCGACAGGAGAGTCTTCCCCGCAGGTGCCTCCACATCTTTCTTGCCGTTGATATTAATAGTCACGTTGCCGCTCTTGACAAGATATTTCTTTGCCACGAGCAGTATAATCACGAGCAGGAGCGTGATTAACAGGAAGATCGCCACGCCTGATATGAGTGTCGGCATGATCGGTTGCTGTAATATAATGAGTTCTGATAACATAACGGTGCTAAATCTTGATTCCTAAGAAGCTCATGAACGCTATGCCCATAAGGCCGGTGAGTATAAAGGTGATACCTACGCCCTGGAGCGGCTTCGGTATCTTGGAGTAATTGGCGAGACGCTCGCGGATAGCGGCGATTGCGGTGATCGCGAGCAGCCACCCGAGGCCCCAACCGGCTCCGGCCCATAATGCCGTGCCGACGCCCGGGAAATCGCGCTGTTGCATAAACAGCGAGCCGCCGAGGATTGCGCAGTTTACCGCGATCAGCGGCAGGAAGATGCCGAGCGACGCGTAGAGCGACGGGCTGTATTTCTCCACCGCCATTTCCACAAGCTGTGTCATCGAGGCTATCACCGCGATAAACATGATGAGCGAAAGGAAGCTGAGGTCGACGTCGGCATATTCGGCGCCGAGCCATTTCAGCGCGCCCTCCTGGAGCACGTAGGTGTTAAGCAGGTAGTTGATCGGAAGCGTGATCGTCAGCATAAACGTGACCGCAATGCCGAGCCCAAACGCCGTTTTGACATTCTTTGATACCGCCAGAAATGAACACATGCCTAAGAAATAGGCGAATATCATGTTGTCGACGAATATCGAGCGTATGAATATATTGAAATTTTCCATTGTGACAGTTTGTGTTTAATCAATATCCTTGTTGTAGGAGCGGTGAACCCATATCACGCAGCCGACTATGATAAGCGCCATAGGGGGCAGAATCATAAGGCCGTTGTTGACGTAGCCCGCTTCGTAGAAGCTGTCGGGCACTACCTGGTGTCCAAGCAACGTGCCGCTGCCTAAGAGCTCGCGGAAAAATCCTACAATTATGAGTATCAGCGCATAGCCGATGCCGTTGCCCACGCCGTCGAGAAACGAGGGCCAGGGGCGGTTGGCCATGGCGAACGCTTCCAGGCGACCCATCAATATACAGTTGGTGATAATCAGCCCGATGAACACCGACAGTTGCTTGGCGACGTCGTAGGCGTAGGCCAAGAGCAACTGATTGACTATCACCACGAGGCCGGCTACGACCACAAGCTGTACGATAATACGTATGTTGGTGGGTATCGTGTTGCGTATCAATGAGATAATGACGTTGGCAAAAGCGAGCACCGCGATTACCGAGAGGCCCATCACAATGGCTGGCTCAAGTTTGGCTGTCACGGCAAGCACTGAGCAGATGCCGAGAATCTGTACGATTACTGGGTTGTTTTTCGAGAATGGGTTGAAAAACACGTCTTTGTTCTTAATTTTCTCTGCCATGGTGCTTACTGTTTATTGCTGTTTGACGACTGGCGGGCGAGCGAGTCAAGATATTTGGTGTAGGGAGCGAGGCAGTTGTCTACCATTTCGCCGACGCCCTTGCTTGTGATTGTGCCGCCCGACACGCCTTGAACCTGATTTTTAAGCGAATCGGCCTCGGTCTTGATTATCTCGATAGGGTAGAAGTTGCCGTCTTTCAAGAGGTTAAGTCCATTGAAACGCTTCTGGAAAGGCTGATTCTCGATTTCGGCTCCCAGGCCCGGGGTCTCTCCCTGGTGGGAGAAATACGCGCCGTAGATAGTTGAGCCGTTGGTGTCGACCGATATGTAGCCCCAGATCGGGCCCCAAAGTCCGGCGCCAGACATTGGCAGTATGTATTTTGTGCCCGCGTCGTCGGTCTGGCATATGAACACCGGCAGTTGGCGCTCGCTTGCGGCGAGTTTGCTCTGCTTGGCCACGTCGATATTGAATATCTCGGCGTCGAAGCCTTCGGCTTTTTTCACTGTGTTGCCTTCGGCGTCGACTATCAGCATCTCGGTAATGTGGCTGTTGAATGACTCAATCACGTTGTTGTCCTCGACTGGTACTCTCACCGACTTCAATATCTGGAGCATCTTGTCGGCGTTGGCGTTGTCGGTCTGGCGGTCTTTGAGCGACATTGCGGTCAAAGCCAGCAACGACCCTACGACGAGCACCACAACCACGATATATATTATTGTATAAGTATTGCTCTGCTTATTCATTGCTGTTGGATGTTTTTAGACGGCGTTGGCGACGTCGTATGTTGGACTGTACTACACAATAATCGATCAGCGGGGCCATCGCGTTCATAAACAGCACGGCGAGCATCGCGCCTTCGGGATAGCCGTTGTTGTATACGCGAATGATTATCGCTATCGCCCCGATCAGGAAACCGTAGATATATTTGCCTATGTTGGTGCGACACGCTGTCACGGGGTCGCTGGCCATGAACACGGCCGCGAACGCGAATCCGCCGAGACAGAGCTGGTCGGCAACGCTAAGCGAGGCCGAGGGATAGAGCGGCGACGCGAAGCAGTTGGCAATCAGCGACATCACCGCTCCTCCCGCAAATACCGAGATGATGATGCGCCATGAGGCTATGCCGGCGAAGAGAAGTATGGCCGCGCCGATGAGTATGCATAGGGTAGAGGTTTCGCCGAATGATCCGGGTATGAGACCGAGGAAGAGGTCCCAGGTCGATATGTGCTCGCCGACAGAGTTGGTAAGCGTGTCGGCGGTGGCTCCTGTGGCGAATTGGCCGAGAGGAGTGGCTCCGGAGAAGCCGTCGACCGTCGCGCCCTCGCCGAGCCCCAATATGGGCTTCACGGGGATGAAGACGCCGTCGCCGCTCATCGCGCCGGGGTAGGCGAAGAATAGGAATGCTCTCGTCACCAGAGCCACGTTGAAGATGTTGTAGCCCGTTCCGCCGAATATCTCCTTGACGAATATCACCGAGAAGGCCGTGGCCACTGCTATCATCCATATCGGAGTCTCAACGGGGCAGATAAGAGGTATGAGGATACCTGTAACGAGAAATCCCTCCTGTATTTCCTCTTTGCGTATCTGAGCCACGATGAACTCGATGCCCAGGCCTACGATGTATGATGTCAGCAGCTTAGGCAGCACGGCGAGCAGGCCGTAGAGCATCAGCGTCCAGAACGGGAACTCGGTAGCCCCCATCGACAGCCAGTGCTGGTAGCCAGCGTTGTACATACCGAACAATAAACAAGGCATGAGAGCGAGCACCACGACTATCATCGTGCGCTTGCTGTCCATGCTGTCGTGGATGTGCACCCCCGACGACGAGGTTGTCCGGGGCGTGAACAGAAATGACTCGAAGCCTTCGTAAACCGAGTGCAACGCGTGGAGCTTACCCTCGGGCTCGAAATTAGGCTTGATTTTGTCAAGCAATTTTCTTAATGCTTTCACTGTTTCGAGGAGTTAAAAATGTAAGTGTTTCGTACTTTAATACAAAATGACGACATTTTTGGGCCTATCCGTCATTATTCAATTTCTTTACGCAGGTAATCGAGGCCCTCGCGCACTATCTTTTGCGCTTCGATTTTCGACGTGTCGCCATACTCGCCCAATGCGAAATCCTCAGGCGCAACCTCGTATATACCAAGCTTTTCCATTTGGTCGATGTCGCGTCCGATGATCGCCTTTAGCAGATACTCGGCCATTATGTCCATCGGCATATAGCGCTCATATTCACCCGACATGATGAACGCGCGCCTCCCCCCGTTGAGCCTCGCGTCGGGCTTGAAAGTCCCGCCGAAGAGGCCTGAGAGGAAGGTGCGGCTGGAGCTCATCTTCTTGGGGGAGAGCGAGGCCCAGCCCATGAATTCGTCAACGTCGTCTCCCTCGGGGATGACTGTCACCTGGCGGTAGGGGTATCGGAGGAAGCCGTCGAGCCCTACCTTCACGCCGGTGAGCACGTTGCCTGAGATGATGCGCCGATGGGCGTCGCTCGGCTTCAAATTGCCTGCCACGATGGAAGATATGTCGCATCCGGCCACGGCTTCAACCACCTGCGGGGTAGCGACTTCAGAGCCTGCCACGGTGACGAATACGGTTGCGGGAGCCACGCCTGTCGATGCCGCGACGCCAATGCGCCAAAGGGTGGTGGCATCCATAGTCCACACAGTCTCGCCCTTGTTGACGGGAGCGATGTTGGCGATATGCACCCCGACGTTGCCCGACGGGTGCGGACCCGAAACGTCGATCATGTCGGCGCCCTTGATGTCGGGTAGCGAGCTGCCCGCGCGGCGCGCTATGTAAATTTTTCCGGAGGTAAGTTTCGAGAGCATGGTCACGGCCGCTTCAAGCTCGGCGGTCTTGTCGGCGAGGTACTCGGCGGGATCGATGGCGAGGGGAGCCGAGTCGATCGCTGTGACGAAGATGTCGCGGGGGGCTGCCTTGGGCAACGGCACGATGTCGTAAGGGCGCTGGCGCATCATCGCCCACAGCCCGGTGCGCTTGAGAAACGCTTTAATCTCTTCGGGGGAGTTTCCGGGGAGTTGCGCTGAGGCGGTGTCGTCCGCACCCGAGGGTTGGATCACGATACGCTCGATCTTGCGGCGCTCGCCTCTGACGATTTCTTTGACTATGCCGCTGACCGGGCTGACGAGCTTGATCTGGTCGTCGGCTTTGTCGCGCATTAGGGGCGCTCCGGCGCCCACGGCGTCGCCCTCCTTGACTTCGGTCTTAGGCTTGAAACCGGGGAAGTCGTCGGGGACAATGGCAGCGAGGGTAGGCTTGACGACCGCGGCTACCGCGGCCGACTCGGCTTTGCCCTCGATTTTGAGGTCGATGCCTTTGGTGATTGACAGATTGTGGTTCATATAGTGTCTATTAGATGTTGTCGGGGATATGTGTGCCTGGCGGGGTGGCGGTCGGCGTCGCCGGCCGAGAATTGTACCGATGTCGGAAAGCGCAAATTTACGTATTTTTTCGTTAAAAAGGTAGAAGATAGACCCAATAAAACTATTGTATCAGAAAAAAGATATGTTTTAAAATCAATTATGGCGAAATGCGCGATTTTTTGCGGCCAAAAATTTTGCTGATTGAAATAAAAAAGATAATTTTGCGGTTAGATTTCGCGAAAGTATGGCCAAAATCAGCCATAGAGCATAATATCATGGAAAAATAATTACCAGAAAAACAGCTCCGTTTTATTGAGGTCTGGAATCTTAATGAAACAATCTTGCCGTCGAAATCGACAGCGTCCGCCCCAGCGCCTCGGCGCAGGGCATGAAAAGCGGCTCTCAATTGACTTGACACGAAAAAAATAAACAAAAAATACAAAACAATCAACAATCATTATTAATCCTTAAATTAATTTAAAGTTATTTATGGAAGCTCAAAAGCCCAATGCTACCCAGCCGCTTTCAGCAGCTGCAAAGAAAGACCTCAAGCCCGGTAACAACGTAGGCGGCGTTAAAAACGCGTTCCTCATCATTCTCGCTTGCTTGGTCATCGCTGTTCTTCTCTTCCTTTTCCTCTTCGGTAATCCCGCTCATTTCCTCGATGAAGAGACTCTCGGCCAGCTTTCTGGTATCGGCCGTCATTCAATGGCCTTCGCCGATGAGACAATCGTAGGCAAAGCTCACCCCCAGAACCTTATCGGTACTATCTACAAGGGCGGTTTCATCGTGCCTATCCTCCAAACTCTCTTCCTCACCGTTATCGTTCTCTCTGTTGAGCGTTACATCGCTCTCTCTGGCGCTAAAGGCAAAGGCGACATCACCAAATTCGTTGCCGGCGTTAAGGCAAGCCTTCTTAAAAACGATATCGCTGGCGCAAAAGAACTTTGCCGCAAACAGCGCGGATCGGTTGCCGCAGTAGTTTACGCTGCCCTCAACCGCTACGACGAAATGGACAAGAACACCGTTCTCTCTAAAGAGCAGAAAATCGCTACCCTTCAGAAAGAAGTTGAAGAGGCTACCGCAGTTGAGATGCCCTCTCTCCAGCAGAACCTCCCCATCGTCGCTACCCTCACCACTCTCGGTACACTCGTTGGTCTTCTCGGTACTGTGATCGGTATGATCAAGTCATTCCAGGCTCTTTCCGCATCAGGTGCTCCTGACTCTACCGAACTTTCAACCGGTATCTCTGAGGCACTTATCAACACCGCCTTCTGTATCGCAACCGGTGCGTTCGCCGTTATCTCTTACAACTACTACACTAACAAGATCGACAAACTCACCTACGCAATCGACGAGATCGGCTTCACTATCGTACAAACATTTGCCGCAACTCACTAATCCCCTATTTACACATTAATTAATACATTCACAAAAACGATAATTAATCTGAAAATATGGGAAAAATAAAAGTAAAAAGAAAAAGTACGCTCATCGACATGACCGCCATGTCGGACGTTACGGTTCTTTTGCTTACTTTCTTCATGTTGACCTCGACCTTCCTCCAGAAGGAGCCGACTCAGGTTATTACCCCCCCATCGGTATCGGATGAGGTTGTGCCTATCGAAAACCTGGCGCAAATCCTCGTCGCTTCGGACGACGCTAAGAAAACCCCCAAGGTATATCTTTCGATCACCGGCGAAGCAGATCCCGACATCCCTGCCGACGATCCCGGCAAATGGGGCACTGAAAACCTCCGCAAGCAGGTGCTTCGCATCGCTGCGCAGCGTTTCCAGGAGAAGAGCGGTCATAACCCCGGCATCACAGAAGCCGACATCGAGAAGTTCAGCAAAATCGGAACATTCGGCGTGCCCATGATGGTGCTCCACAACTTCCTCAACCTCGACCAGACTCAGCAGGATGAGGTGCTCAGCAACCTTAACGACCCTCGTTCAGGTATTCCATTGAAGACCGTCAGAACCAAAGAAGGCAAAGAGTATAACGAATTCCAGATTTGGATGAGCGCGATCCGCGACACTGACAACCCTGAACTCTCCGACAACATCATGCGTACAGGTAAAGGTATCGCCATCAAGGCCGACCAGACTACCTCGTTCGATCTCGTTGCCGACGTGCTTAACAATCTCCGCGACATCAAGATGAACAAGTTCACCGTGATGACCGCACTCAAAACCGAAAACGACTAATCAAATGGCACAAATAGAACAATCAGACGGCGGCAAAAAGAAAAAAGGCGCCCAGAAAAAGATGTCGATCCACGTGGACTTCACTCCCATGGTGGATATGAACATGCTCTTGATCACGTTCTTCATGCTTTGTACCACGATGATCAAGTCTCAGACCCTCAGCATCATGCTTCCCGCTCCTCCCGACGAAAGCCAGCAGGAGAACAACGCTGAAAAAGTAGCCGACACCCGCGCTATTACCCTTATCCTCGACACCAACCGCGACAAAGACGGCTCGATCAAGTCGAACGACCAGGGCAAATTCGACGACGTTGTCTACTACTACGAAGGCCAGGTGACTACGAAAGACGGTAAATTCTACGACGTTAACGGCAACGAAATCGCCAATCCTCTTAAGGTCGTTCAGTTTATCGGCAACGAAGGCACGGGAGCTGACGCTAAGTACCACGGCATTCGCGAAATCCTTCGCAAAAAGAATGCTTCAGTTGTGAAAGCTATTGAAGAGCAGAAGAAGCTTTGGCGTGAAGGCCGTCTCACCGACGAAGAGTTCAACGCCAAGCGCGACGAAATCGCTAACAATAAGACTGACTACCAGAGCGCCCAGGTATCAATCAAGGCTACTGACCGCGCTTCCTGGCAATCACTTATCTCAGCGCTCGACGAGATGCAGATCAACGCTATCACCCAGTATCGTATCAGTACATTCTCTGACGATGATAAGGTAATTCTTGACGACTACAAGAAGACCCACAATATCGCCGACTGATGAATAGATTTATTAACCTTTAAAATTTGTAAGACAATGGCAAAAGACGTAGATCTTTCATCGAAACAATGGACCGATATTATCTTTGAAGGCAAGAACAAGGAGTTCGGAGCCTATAAGCTTCGCCAGAAATCGGATAAACGCCACAACATGGCCCTCCTTTGGACTGTTGTCGGTCTCGCGATTATCCTTCTCGCCGGATGGGGCTACAGCCTCTACTCGGCAATGAAGCAGAGAGAGCGCGAAGAGGCTGAGCTCGCTCGCCTCAAACTTCTCGAGCAGCAGGCTCTCGCTGAGCTCGAAGCCCAGCAGCAGGAGGACACCACTCCCGAGAATATCATGGAGCCCGAGATTCCTGAAGCTCCCCAGGCACTCGCCGAAGAGATTCTTAATACTGAACAGTTCACCGAATTCCAAATCGTTACCGACGATCAGGCTACTGAGGTTAAGACCAATGAGGAAATGGCTCAGTCAGCAACCGCTATCGGTAGCGTGGACTTCGACCAGGGTACTGATAACCTCGAGGTTGTACGCGAATACAAGAATGAGGTAATCGTAGAGGAGAAGAAAGAAACTCCTCCCCCGGTAATCGAGGAGAACAAGGTGTTTACCTCTGTAGAGCAGATGCCTACTTTCCCCGGTGGTGAAGCTGAACTTATGAAGTATCTTGGTTCGCATATCAAGTACCCCCAGATGGCCGCAGAGAACGGAGTTCAGGGTCGCGTGGTAGTTCAGTTCGTCGTTACCAAAACCGGTTCAATCGGCGAAGTGAAGGTCGTACGCGGTAAGGACCCCGACCTCGACAAAGAGGCTGTTCGCGTGGTTAAGACTCTTCCGAAGTTCAACCCCGGTAAGATGAACGGTCAGCCTGTGAACGTATGGTTCACCCTTCCCGTTAACTTCAAACTCCAGAACATGTAATTCATTACATATCCTTTTTTCAGAAACAGCGCAGTTGCCCCGAGGCTTCTGCGCTGTTTCATTTTTTATCGATTTTGACGAATGATTTTTAATTGATCATGGTGCGAGGGGGAGCAGGCTGCTACATGGAAGCAGCCCTACTCTTTGAGGCTGCGACGCCTGATTCTTTTTGGAACGTGCGGATGAGTAGTGAAGTTGACACAGACTTGTACCATCAGCAATATTGTGAGGCGTTGTGTCCGCGAACGGTAGGGATGCTCCACGGAGCATCCTCTTGATTTATAATAGATTATGGCGTGTGGGAATTGAGGCTGCTCCATGGAGCAGCCCTACTCTTTGAGGATGCAATGCCTACTTTTCTTTCGAGCGTGCGGAAGAGTAGTGAAGTTGCCACATACTTGTTTCTCTTTCGCGGGGCTGAAGCCCCACGCTTCATATCTGATTGCCACACAGCTGTTTGAGTTGCACCTTATCGGTTGTCTGTCAATTTGTTGTGGGGGTTAAAATTTATTCGTATATTTGTGAGAAATATTTTTAGCTTATATATTACCACAACTACCTATAGATAGACCAATGAAAAGAACCTATTGCATATTGACGATATTAGCCACTATAATCGCCCTGACCGTCACCGTCGATGCCGCCCCGCCTAAGGACAGACGAAAACAAGAGCAAACCACCACAAAGCCGAAACCAAATAACAACGGCGGCTCGACTAATTCAGGCAAGCGCAAGAGAGACAATAACCGCCAAACTTCATCCTCTTCAGCGCCGTCTGTATCCGTAACTACCGATCCCTTGACAGGAAACAAAACCTATAAACTTAAAAATGTTAGCTTCATTATGGTTTCGGTAAAAGGCGGCACATTCATGATGGGTAGTAACGATGGCGGCAATGATGAGAAACCTGTTCATAGCGTAACGCTTTCCGACTACATGATCGGGGAGACGGAGGTTACGCAGGCGCTTTGGAGAGCTGTGATGGGTAGTAATCCGAGTTATTATAAAGGAGACTATCTTCCTGTCGAAAGAGTAAGTTGGGAAGACTGCCAGGAATTTATCAGTAAGCTGAATTCCCTTACGCGTCAGCGTTTCCGCTTGCCTACGGAGGCGGAGTGGGAGTACGCCGCCCGGGGCGGCTCGAAGTCGCGAGGCTATAAGTATAGCGGCAGTGACAATCTCGGCGACGTGGCCTGGTACTATGAAAACAGTGGAGATAAAACTCATTCAGTTAAAACTAAGGATTCCAACGAGCTTGGTCTATACGATATGAGTGGCAACGTGTGGGAATGGTGCGAGGACTTTTACGACGAAAACGCCTATTCCTCCCATTCCTCCACAAATCCTAAGGGTCCTTCGTCAGGCTCTTGGCGCGTGTATCGTGGGGGATGTTACGGCTGGATTAACTGTATTACTACGGGTCGAAAGGATGGTGGTCAATCGGGCGCTGACACCCATATTGGCTTGCGACTCGCGCATTAGTGTGTGTTGTGCAAGGGGATATGGAGCGCACTTTTTTGGCTGTGCGAGAGAGTAGTGAAGTTGACACAGACTTGTTCCATCAGCAATATTGTGAGGCGTTGTGTCCTCGAACGGTAGGGATGCTCCACGGAGCATCCTGTTGATTGATAATTAGTTAAGGTGCGTGAGGATTAAGGCTGCTCCATGGAAGCAGCCCTACTGGCGGATGTTTTGCTATCGCGTTGTTTCTCTTTCGTGCGCCTAAAGACGCACGCACCATATTCGCTTGAAAGTTAGGAGGCTGTAACATGGTGCAGCACTATTGGGCGGGGGCACAGGGGTGGGTGCTTTCTGACGGCTAAAGCCGTCA
>WFLX010228191.1_pt1 | contig 28544 bp, 23 predicted proteins | sample 4967041 | NCBI WGS metagenome assembly WFLX01 (sample SAMN12857096, study PRJNA449069) | gut metagenome | isolation source: stool from male and female vole | host: Microtus ochrogaster | place: USA:Florida | collected 2017
GCCCCTATAGTTTTGATAACCCGATCCGCAAAATTGATCATATCGACGTTATTATTCAGCCAGAGGACGGACTTTGCGGACAGAGCTGCGTGGCAATGCTTGCAGGAGTCACCATCGCAGAAGTAATCAGTGTAATGGACTGTCGTGAATGGCAGGCAACTATGGGACGTGTTATTTCCGCTTTAAATTATTACGGCATCGACCACAGCGATGTAATCGTCTATACGGAAGGCCAGGAGGCCACCCTTCCCAAATGCTGTATCATGATGGAAAAAATGGGACTTTACTGTCATTATCTGGTTCATTATGACGGCAAATTTTACGATTCCAATCTAGGCATCATTCAGGAATATGATATGAGCAAACTGTTAGGTTATCTGGAAGTTAAAGTTGACTGATCTGCTATCCGGTTTTCAGGACACATTGCTTTTTCGATAACATGTTTAATTTAAATCAACAGCCCCGCCGCATGCGGCGGGGCTGTGTTCATCACCTCTGAACTTCCTGTTTATACTTCAAAGATCAAATCTCCGTATGTAGGTATGGGCCATACTTTCTTGTCAACCAGCATCTCTGCTTCATCCGCAGGTGTTCTCAAGTCCTCCATTGCCTTTCTTACCACATCTTTATAATAGAAGGCCTGTTCCCTGGCATCTGTAATAGTTCCCGCCTTTTCCTCCACCTCTTTCAACTTGGCAAGTGCTGCCTTCATTGCAGAAAGCTTTTCGGAAAGCTCCTGCAGCAGTTCAACGGTCACAGATGCATCTGCTCCTGCTTCTTTCACGGCAATGACCGTATCTGCCAGCGATCTGCTATATTTAATCACTGCCGGGATAATCTGCTTGGAAGCCATATCGATCATAGTAAGTGCTTCAATATTAATGGTCTTTGCATAGGTTTCGTAGAGAACTTCCTCTCTGGATTCCAGTTCTGCTCTTGTAAAGATACCAAACTTCTCGAACAGTTTAACAGACTTCTCTGTGGTCAGCGTATCAACCGCTTCCACCATGGACTTAATATTCGGAAGACCTCTTCTCTCAGCCTCTGCTACCCATTCCGGTGCATATCCGTTGCCATTAAAAATAATCCTCTGATGATCTGTAAGATATTTCTTAATCAGATCATGTACTGCCAGTTCAAAATCATCAGCTTTTTCCAGAACATCTGCCGCCTCACAGAATGCTTCTGCAACAATGGCATTCAATATGGTATTCGGACTTGCAATGGAGTCTGCAGAGCCCACCATACGAAACTCAAATTTATTTCCCGTAAATGCAAAGGGCGAAGTCCTGTTTCTGTCCGTAGCATCCTTTTCAAAATCGGGTAATGTAGATACACCTGTGGCAAGCTTACCTCCCTGCAGTACATGTGCCGCTTCGCCGGTTTCAACTAACTGCTTAACCACATCCTCAAGCTGTTCCCCAAGGAAAATGGAGATAATAGCCGGAGGCGCTTCATTTGCTCCCAGTCTATGATCATTTCCTACATCGGATGCGCTCTGGCGGAGCAGATCCGCATGAATATCCACAGCTTTGATGATGCAGGCTAAAACCAGCAGAAATTGGATGTTTTCATTCGGTGTATCTCCCGGATCAAGGAGGTTCACGCCGTTATCTGTGGTCAGTGACCAGTTATTGTGCTTACCGGAACCATTGACCCCTGCAAAGGGTTTCTCGTGAAGCAGACAAGTCATTCCGTGACGTCCCGCCACCTTTTTCATGGTCTCCATAACCAGCTGATTATGATCAACTGCTATATTAGCTGTCTCATAAATCGGCGCCAGCTCATGCTGCGCAGGAGCTACTTCATTGTGCTGTGTCTTTGCCGTAACCCCCAGCTTCCACAATTCAATATTCAGATCTTTCATGTAAGCGCCGATTCTCTCACGAATCGTACCGAAATAATGATCCTCCATTTCCTGTCCCTTAGGAGCCGGTGCCCCAAACAGGGTGCGTCCCGCAAAAATCAAGTCTGGCCTCTTTAAATATTTTTCTCTGTCCACCAGGAAATATTCCTGTTCAGGCCCTACGCTCGCAACCACCTTGGAAGCTCCCTTATTTCCAAACAGGCGTACAATACGGACCGCTTGCTCACTGACTGCTTCCATGGACCGGAGCAGTGGTGTTTTCTTATCAAGAGCTTCTCCCTTGTAAGAACAGAATGCTGTAGGAATACAGAGAATGACGCCCGTTGCATCTTCCTTCAAGAAAGCGGGTGAAGTAATATCCCATGCCGTATATCCTCTTGCCTCAAAGGTTGCACGAAGTCCTCCTGAAGGAAAAGAAGACGCATCCGGTTCACCCTTGATCAGCTCCTTTCCGGAAAATTCCATAATCATCTTTCCGTTCTCATCCGGATGGGAAACAAAAGAATCATGCTTTTCAGCAGTAATTCCCGTAAGCGGCTGAAACCAGTGTGTATAGTGGGTAGCTCCATTTTCCACTGCCCAATCCTTCATCTCTTTTGCTACTACATCTGCCGCCTCAAGTGAAAGCTCACCGCCTTTATCCATTACGCTGACAACTTCCTTATAAACGCTTTTAGGCAGACGCTCTTTCATCATCGCACGGGTAAATACTTTGCTGGCAAAAAGTTCTTCTACATTGATTATTTCACTCATTTTTATACTTCCTTTCCTTAACTCTTCCTCCTAAAAATAAAAAAATGTCCCAAATAACTTTGGAACATCTTTGTTCAAAAATCACTATATACGAAAATTTAAGAAATTGCAATACCTTTTTTTCATTTTTAGCTTTCCTTTTGTTTTGAAACTCTTAAAAGATCATATTTTTCAGCCGGACTGCTTAAAGAAACCCACAAAACCTGCCCAGGGTGGGGTGCGCTTTCCACCCTCTGCCCATCTTCTGTAAGCATAGATAATACCTTTACCGGAATATTTCTTCCATCCGGTTTCATAATTTCAATCTCATCTCCGACACAAAACTTATTTTTCTGCTCAATCCGGACAAAAGATCCCTGCTGCTCTCCCTGCTGTAAATCAATGGCATGATCCGATGTCTGGCTCACAATTCCTAAATATATATATTCATTTACGTAAGTATTATTGTCATAAATCTGTGCGCTTTCATCAGGTTTATGAAAATAAAATCCTGTGGTGAACCTGCGATATGTGCACTTGGAAATCTCCGACCGGTACCAATCCATGTTAGCACGATATTTTTCTTCTGACTCCAGATAATCGTCAATTGCCTTTCGATAAGTTCTTGCAACGGCGGCAACGTAAAGTGCTGTCTTCATCCTTCCCTCTATCTTAAAGCTGTCTATACCTGCCTTCATCATCTCCGGAATATACTCGATCATACACAGGTCTCTGGAATTAAAGATATAGGTTCCACGGTCATTTTCATAGACCGGCAGATATTCCCCCGGTCTTGTTTCCTCCACCACTGCATATTTCCATCTGCATGGATGCGTGCAGGCACCGTGATTGGCATCCCGCCCCGTAAAATAATTACTGAGAAGGCATCTTCCGGAATAAGAAATACACATCGCTCCATGGATAAAGCTTTCGATCTCCATATCCTCTGGAATCCTCTCACGGATTTCTTTTATCTCTCTAAGCGAAAGTTCCCTTGCGCAGACCACTCTTTTTGCTCCCAGTTTGTACCAGAATAAATAGGTAAGATAATTGGTGTTATTGGCCTGGGTAGATATATGAATGTCAATCTCAGGACAAATTTCTCTTGCCAGCGTAAACATTCCGGGATCTGCAATGATAAGCGCATCCGGCTTTAGTTCCTTCAATTCCCGAAAGTACTTCTCTGCTCCCGTAAGATCGTCATTGTGAGCCAGAATATTTGCTGTCACATGTACTTTTACCCCATGTTGATGAGCAAATTCTATTCCCTGCTTCATCTCTTCCAGAGAAAAATTTTTGGCCTTGGCACGCAGCCCAAAGGCTTCACCTCCGATATATACGGCATCTGCCCCAAACAGCACTGCCGTCTTTAAAACCTCCAGCGAACTGGCAGGTATTAACAGTTCCGGTTTCTTCATTCTAACTCCATCTTTCTTCATTTCATCCTTACACTTACCGTAACGCCGTCTCCCAAAGGTAAAATATCCGTTTGAAGCTGCTCGTTATGCTTTAATTCATATAAATACTCCCGCATCCGTCCATGAATGGTTCTGTCCCGCCTTGTTACCGCATACCGGGATTCCGGAATATCGCCATCATGCAGAATATTGTCAGAAATCAGGAGCCCGCCAAGCGACATCAGCCTTAATACATCCGGCAGGAAATGAATATACTGCCCCTTTGCCGCATCCATAAAAATAAAATCATACTCACCGGAAAGCTCTTTAAGAAGTATGGAAGCATCTCCTTCCAGCAATGTGATCTGCTTCTCCCGTCCTGCTCTTTGAAAATTATCTCTGGCAATCGGTATTCTCTTTTCATAATTCTCAATGGTAGTGATCCGGCAGTCCTTTGGTCCATACTCGCTCATAAGAAGAGCCGAAAAGCCTATTGCCGTCCCCACCTCCAAGATCTGTTTCGGCTGCTTGATTGCAAGAAGGAGCTTCAAAAAACTCTGCATCTGGGGGCGTATAATCGGTATACCTGTTTGAATTGCAATCTGCTCCAGCTCATTTAGAAAGGGTGTATTTCCCATATCAAAGGAATCAATAAAATCACTGAGTCTTTCTTCCGTAATCATGACTCGCCGCCCGCTTCCGGATCCACCTCCGGTTCAACTTCTGATCCAGCTTCCGGTTCTGGTTCCGCCGCAGGCTCTTTGACCGGTTCATCCTCTGATTCTTCTGCCGGAGCTGCCATAACCGCAAGCATTTCCTGTGCTGTCATGGCCGTGCTCAGATCATAAATACCGGGAGTAATCTCACCATGATAAGCGGAAAGTAATTCCTGTACAACAAACAATCTGGCATCTTCAATCAATCCTTTTTCTTCCAGCATTTCAGCTATGTCGCTTGTACTCATACTATCTGAAATTCCTACTGTTATCGTCCGGCCGCCTGATATTGACATGGGTTCATCTGCAAACACCTTATAGCCAAACTCATATGCCTGTGTTGCTCCTCGAAAAACAAACACAACCACAGCTGCAACGACCACTACTTTGACGATCATTTCCACTGCAGCTCCTATCAGATATCCTACTTTCATCAAAATCACCTGTTCCTTTTCAGTCTGCCTTCCATCTGCAGACTACTCAAAATCCAGTTCATTCGTGATAAATACATCTATCTCCTGCATCATTCTGCAAAAAGCCAATTCCGCTGTTAAAAATTCATCAACAAGGGGATTTTCACGAAATTTCTCGTATTCTTTCTCAAACACATCCATTTTATCAAAAAGCTCATCCACCTGACTGGCATTTTGTAACTCAAAGTTGCGTTTTCGATATTCATTCACCTGTGCAAACAGATCCGGTTCTTCCTTGATTTTATTTAATTGATAATTATATCTTTGATAAACTTCTGTTTCTTTGATCGACTTAACAAACCTGATTGCCGCTGTTTCCATGCCTCTGCTCAGCATAACTGTATCTCCTTATATCTCCATAATAATCGGCAGGATCATGGGACGGCGCTTTGTCTTTTTCCAGACATACTCACCAAGCGCATCTTTAATAGAGCTCTTAAGCTTTCCCCAGTCAGAAATCCCTCTTCCTAAGCATCCTTCCACCGCATCATTCACAACAATTCTTGCTTCATCCATCAGCTCATCCGATTCACGAACATAAACAAATCCTCTTGAAACAATATCCGGACCGCTTACCAACTCATCCGTTGCCCCATCAAGCCCCAGAACAACAATCAAAATACCATCCTCTGCCAGATGCTGTCTATCCCTTAAGACAATATTCCCTACATCGCCAACTCCCAGGCCGTCTACCAGAATATCTCCTACCGGAACCTTCCCGGTTACCTGCGCCCTTTCCTCTGAAAGCTCCAGCACATCTCCGGATCGGATAATAAAAATATTCTCCTTGGGAATACCAAGTTCCTGCGCAATTTTGGCCTGTGCTTTCAGATGCTTGAACTCTCCGTGAACAGGAACAGCATACTTAGGGTGAACCAGTGTATAAATTAATTTAATCTCTTCCTGACAGGCGTGTCCTGATACATGTACATCCTGAAAAATCACATCTGCACCTTTTAAGAGCAGTTCATTAATCACATTCGTCACTGCTTTTTCATTGCCGGGAATCGGATGGGAAGAAAAGATTACCGTATCCGTAGGACCAATGGATATCTTCCTATGATTATCCCCGGCCATACGGCTTAAAGCCGCCATACTTTCCCCCTGACTTCCCGTGGTGATAATAACTGTCTTCTCATCTGGATAATTTTTTAACATTTCAATATCGATTAATGTATTATCCGGAATACTCAAATATCCCAAATTGGTTGCCGTTTCAATGATATTTACCATGCTGCGGCCTTCCACCACAACTTTTCTTCCAAAACGATAGGCTGTATTAATGATCTGCTGTACCCTGTCCACATTGGATGCAAAGGTAGCAATAATAATACGGGTATTTTTATGCTCTTCAAAAAGAATGTCAAATGTCTTTCCTACCGTCCGCTCCGAAGGCGTAAATCCCGGTCTCNCTGCATTCGTCGAGTCNCNCATCAGGGCAAGAACGCCCNTTTTCCCAATTTCCGCAAAGCGCTGCAGATCAATGGCATCACCGAACACCGGAGTATAATCCACCTTAAAATCTCCTGTATGCACAACAATGCCGGCAGGCGAATAAATTGCCAAAGCTGCCGCATCCACAATGCTGTGATTTGTTTTAATAAATTCTATTCGAAACTGGCCCAAATTAATGGACTGGCCAAATTTTACCACTTTGCGCTTGGTGTTTCCAGTCAGGTTATGCTCCTTTAATTTATTTTCGATAATCCCCATAGTCAGCTTTGTGGCATAAATAGGAATATTGACATCACGCAGCACATAGGGAAGCGCTCCAATATGATCTTCATGCCCATGGGTAATCACAAATCCTTTTACTTTTTCAATGTTATTCTTCAGATAAGTGACATCCGGAATGACCAGATCAATTCCAAGCATATCATCTTCTGGGAAAGAAAGGCCGCAATCTACCACAACAATACTGTCATCATACTCAAAGGCAGTAATGTTCATGCCAATCTGCTCAAGTCCTCCAAGAGGAATAATCTTGAGCCCCAAGCTATTTTTTTGTTCTGTTTTTTTCAATAAGTCTACCTCCATATTCGTTACAGTATCCGCAGCGACTCACCTTGAGATTCCAATCCACAACTTCCGTGTTCCGTATGATCTTATTCTTCAGCTCCTCCGACAGATTCATCATCCGAATCAATGGAACCAGCAAAATGAAACTCTTACAGTAACTGTTTGGTTTTATAAACAATTGCCGGACCTATCCCCATGCAATCCGTTTTACAATTTTCTTGTCTCACAACTTGCTGGTTTTACAAAATCTTTGTATCATCCAGCAGATTCTCAAATACGGCAGCCACTGCAGAAAGCTCCGTATCATCTTCTACCACTTCATAAACACTTTCACTTTTCCCTTCGCCCGAAAGGCTTTCTCTGAGAATCAAAGCATCGCCATCGCCTTCCGGCACATCCGTTACCAAAATATACTGTTTTCCACCCAGTCTCGTCTGCTCCAACACAAAAAACTCTACACATTCCTGTGTATCCAGCATAAATTTGATCTTCTCCAAATTAATTTTCCTGCTTTCTTCCTATATAATCCAAATATCCCTGTAGAATGAGGACTGCCGCAATCTTGTCTACATAATTCTTCCGGTTTTCCCGCCTTACTCCCGCTTCCATCATCGTTTTGTCAGCGGCAACGGTGGTCAGTCTTTCATCCCAGGTATGTACAGGCAGCCCGGTCCGTCTTTCAAGCTTTTCCTTGAATTCCATGGTAAGTACTGCTCTTGGACCCTCCGTATCGTTCNTGTNCTTTGGTAATCNGAGTACNATTTCTTTTACTTNATACTCTTGTANCANTTNCNCANTTCTNGCAAGCNTCTGACGNAGCTTATTTTCATCTTTTCTTCTGATAATNTCANTTCCCTGAGCAGTAATTAATAATGGATCGCTGATCGCCACCCCTACCGTCTTCGATCCAAAATCCAATCCCATAATCCGCATATTATTGTCACCCTTTGGCTTACCCTATTTCCAGTGGCTGCTCTTTATATATTCCGTCAGCATCTCTTCCACCAGCTCGTCCCGTTCCACCTTCATGATCAAGCTTCTGGCATTTTTGTAACTGGTGATGTAAGTAGGATCGCCGGACATAATATAGCCCACGATCTGGTTAACAGGATTGTATCCTTTTTCTGTCAGTGCCTGATACACCTCTGCCAGAATTTCCTTTACGGTAGTCTTATCTGTTTCAACTTTAAAAAAACGTGTATTTCCCAAATCCTGCATAAGCCGCACCCCTTACCAAAACATTCGTTATCCCTTATCATACTCCATTTTTTCCCAAAATTCAATGCATTTACTTCTGAAACAGTAAAATATCGGGCTGGAGAAATCTTTCCAAAACACCGGTAAATATCTGCCCGGAAAGATTTTCACCGGTTTCACATGCCGCTTTGATATACTCTCTGGTATGACCAATCTGATAAGTCTTTCCGTTTATGGTCTTTTCTTCCTCAAATAAAACTTCCGTTTCTTTATGTAAGTAGCTTTCCCTATATCTATAAGACATCTCCGCTTCCAGTTCCATAAGTCTGGCGCTTCTTTGGCCTTTCACNTCCTCTGNAATNTGNTCTTTCANCTCTNCGGCAGGCGTTCCTTTCCGCCTGGAATATTTAAANATNTGCANCTCATAAAATCCTGTTTTTTCGAGGAAATCCACTGTTTCACAAANCTCCTGCTCACTTTCTCCCGGGAAACCTACAATTACGTCCGTGGTAATTGCCGGACGATCAAAAAAATCTCTGAGTATACATACCTTCTCATAATATTCCCCTGCTGTATACTTTCTATTCATTCTTTTCAAAACAGAATCGCATCCGCTTTGCAGCGACAGATGAAAGTGAGGGCAAAGCTTACTGCATTCTGCCAGTTCCCGTACAAATTGCTCGGTAATAATCCGGGGTTCTAAAGAGCCTAAGCGGATACGCTCAATCCCCGGAATCTGCTCCACTGCTTTTATCAGCGCAAGTAGTTTGCTCTGTGAGAAATCACTGCCTCCGGATAAACCATAGGAACTTAAATGAATACCGGTGAGAACCACCTCCCGGTATCCGTTTCCGGCAAGTTTCTTTACTTCTGTGGCCACGTCTCCAATCTCACGGCTTCGGATTCTTCCTCTTGCATAGGGGATGATACAGTAGGAGCAGAATTGATTGCATCCATCCTGCACCTTAATAAATGCTCTGGTATGTCCGGCTGTATGCGTTAGCTCCATAGCTTCATATTCACTCGTATTTCCAATATCTATAATCGTTTTTCCGCTAAGTGTCTTATCCGAGAATGTTCCTTTGGCTTCTCGTTCTTTAAGATACTCTTCTAAAATGGGAACCAGATCCTTCTTCCGATTATTCCCCACCGCCAAATCAATACTCATATCTTTCAAAGTTTCTTCATTTCCTACCTGTACATAGCATCCCACGGCTACCACCACCGCATCCGGATTCAACTTTTTTGCCCGATGGAGCATCTGCCTGCTTTTCCGATCTGCTATATTCGTAACCGTGCAGGTATTGATAATATAAATATCCGCCCGTTCCTCAAAAGATACAATTTTATATCCTCTTTCCTCTAATGTTTGTTGCATAAAGTCCATCTCGTATCCGTTCACTTTACATCCGAGATTGTGAAATGCTACACTTTTCATATTATCCACCACTTTTTTTGTATTGTTTTATCATTGACTTTTCAACCGTTACCCCTTACTATAATAGCAGAAGGTATGAACAATTTGAAGGAGGTAATTTACCATGAAAACAGTTCAGATTTCATTGAATTCAATTGACAAAGTAAAGTCTTTCGTAAATGATATTACAAAATTTGATTATGACTTTGACTTAGTATCCGGAAGATATGTCATCGATGCAAAATCTATCATGGGAATCTTCAGTCTGGATTTATCCAAACCCATTGATCTGAATATCCATGTAGAAGACAATGTAGATGAGATTTTGGAAACATTGAAACCGTACATGATTTAATGAGAACTGCCGGAAGGCATAATCTAAAGAAATCAAGGACTGCCCAAATGGCAGTCCTTTTTACGTCCACTTAACGATCATTACCTCATCGGATTCGATTGCCTGCTGCACCAGCTCATCAATTTTTTCCGTCAGATTCTGTTCATGACGTTTGATCACATTCAAATTCGGCTTCGTTACCGGATGCTTTGCGACAAAAATCGTACAGCAATCTTCAAAAGGAAGAANGGAAGTCTNATAAGTACCTATCTTTTCCGAAACCTCAANGATCTNCATCTTGTCAAATCNAATCAATGGCNGGAANACAGGCAGTGTGCAGACCNCATTGGTAACAGCCAGTGACTGCACGGTCTGAGATGCCACCTGACCGATGCTCTCCCCCGTAATCAGTCCCAGGCAGTCGTTTTCCTTCGCAATCATCTCTGCAATCTTCATCATATACCGGCGCATGATAATCGTGAGTTCTTCGTGGGGACATTTTTCATAAATATAAAGCTGGATATCCGTAAAATTAATAACGTGAAGATAAACCGGCCCTGCATAGCGCGATACCTGCTTTGCCAGATCGACTACCTTCTGCTTTGCCCGGTCGCTGGTATATGGGGGTGCATGAAAATAAACCGCATCAATCTTCACGCCTCTCTTAGCGATCATGTACCCTGCAACCGGTGAATCAATGCCTCCGGACAGAAGGAGCATCGCCTTTCCGTTACTTCCCACCGGCATACCGCCGGGACCGGGAATTTCAATAGAATATATGTATATTTTCTCACGGATCTCCACATAAAGCATCACATCCGGATGATGTACATCCACTCTCATTTCCGGATAAGCATTGAGAACGGCCTCGCCAAGCGCCATATTAATTTCCATGGAATTCATGGGATAATTTTTTCTGGCTCTCCTTGCCTGTACCTTAAAGGTCATATGTTTATCCGGATAAACCTTGTCCACATAAGAAACCACCGTTTCTGCCAGCTTCTCAAAGCCCTCATCCTCCACATGAACCACCGGGCAGATTCCTGATATGCCAAATACAGTCTTTAAGTTGTCCACCGTCTCCTCATAATCAAAATCAGACAATGCATGTACATAAATCCTGCCATCCGTCCTCGTGACCTTAAACTCTCCCTCACAGCGCTTTAATGCATACTTGATCTGCTGCACCAGCGCTTCCTCAAATAAATATCTGTTTTTTCCTTTTACGCCGATTTCCGCGTACTTAATCAAAAATGCACTGAACATGCCGACTCCTTTTTGACCAGCGCTGCAAATTGCAGCGCCGGTTTATTAACATAAGGACGGCTCGCATAGCGTGACGTCCGTTGTCTATTTACGTGTATATCTTCTGAGCATAGGAATTATATCATATAACGTCTGCAAAGTATAGTTTATCTCTTCCATTGTCGTAAAAACCGAAAAACTAAACCGGATTGTAGAGCTTAAAAGTTCCTTCTCAATCCCCATTGCCTGCAGAGTTGCCGACGGCTGAGGTTTCCGGGCGGAGCAGGCGCTTCCTGCAGAAACATAAATGCCCTTATCCTCCAATGCATGAAGTATTACCTCACTGCGGACACCACGGAAAGAAACACTAACCACATGAGGTGCTCCGGCTTCATCAAAGCATCCGTTAACCACCACATCATCCATCTTTTGAACGCCATCCACAAAGGCTCTCTTAAGCTGATACATTTTTTCTATATCTTGATCCAGATTTTGATAGACAAGCTCTACTGCTTTTGCAAGTCCAGCTGCTCCCGGAACATTTTCGGTTCCTGACCGCATACCGTTCTGCTGTCCTCCTCCGAATAGAACAGGCTTTATCTTAACCTTCTCATCCACATAAAGAAGTCCTACGCCCTTCGGGCCGTGGATTTTATGCCCGCTGGCTGACATCAGATCAATTTTCATCCTTTTCGGATAAATTCGAAATTTCCCATAACCCTGAACCGCATCTACATGAAATAGGATTCTGGGATTCATTCTTTTAATCAGTGCACCGGCCTGAGCAACAGGCTGCATGGATCCTACCTCATTGTTCGTATGCATAATGGAAACCAGTATGGTCTCCCCCGTAATCGCTCTTTCCAAATCTTCCAGTCTGATACAGCCCTTTTGGTCTACCGGAAGATAGGTCACACGAAACCCTTCTTCCTCTAAGTGCTTCATTGTCTGCAGAATGGCAGGGTGTTCAATCTGTGTTGTAATTAAGTGCCGCCCGTTGCGGCAGTTTGCCCGTGCACTTCCAATCAATGCAAGATTGTCAGACTCGGTTCCTCCTGATGTAAAAAATATTTCTTTTTCGTTTACCTTTAAATTTCCTGCAATTACCTCTTTTGCATAGCGGGTGTATTTTTCTGCCTGTACGCCCTTCCTATGGAGACTTGAAGGATTTCCGTAGTCTTCGCACATGATATGAGCCGTCAGTTCCGCTACCTGATCAAAACATCTGGTAGTTGCCGAATTATCTAAATATACCTCCATATGATTACTGGCCTTTCTAAAGTTTGTTTCATGATCGCTTGTTTGTCGATTGTTTTTCTTTTGCGGTTAATATATATTATGTGCTTATTGCTCTAAATGGTACATTATAATGGAGAGAACTGCTATGCCCGCCGTTTCTGTGCGCAAAATACGTTTGCCCAGTGTGATCGGCAAAATTCCCTCCTGCATGGCTTTTTCAATTTCTTCCTCAGCAAATCCACCCTCAGGTCCAATAAAAACCGCCACATCCTCCGAAGGCTTAAGCCCTCCCAGGATTTCTCTTGTTCTGTCCATCCCTTCCCACAGTTCATAGGGGATCACTCTTACCTTGGCACGCCTGCTGTAAGAAACTGCTTCCTGAAAGCTCATAACTTCTTTTATCTGCGGAATCATTTCTCTTTTACTCTGTTTAGCCGCCGCCTCAGAAATTCCCTGCCATCTTGTCAGCTTCGATTTTTCCTTCTTTTCATCCAGTTTTACTACCGAACGTCTGCATGTTACAGGAATAATCTCATATACACCAAGTTCCACCGCTTTTTGAATGATTGTTTCCATCTTATCGCTTTTGGGAAGCCCCTGAAAAAGATAAACTTTAGAAGGCAGCTCTGTACTGCCTTCTTCTATCTCGCATACCATGCACCTGATTTCCTCTTCACAAAACACTTCAATTCTGCATAAATACTTGCGTCCATCACATCCGTTCCTTAAAACGATCCTGTCCCCCTGCTTCATCCGAAGCACATTCCTGATATGATTCACGTCCTTCCCAGTGATCAAAGCATTTTCGCCCTGAATCTGTGAAGGTTCTACAAAAAACTGGTACATACCTTCTCCCTTGTACAAAATCAGCCTTTTCAAAATCTACACTTATGTCCTAATTCTTTCTTGCGGTTACGCTGACCCATTCTCCCTGATAAGTCACATCCAAAACTTCCAGCCCTGCTGCCTTTACCGCACAGATCACCGTATCTTCTTTATCATCAATAATTCCTGAGGTAATATAGATACCTCCTTTTTTCAGCTGGCTTACGATAACCGGTGTAAGCTCCACCAGAACCTCTGCAAGAATATTTGCCGCCACAATATCATAACATTCATATCCCACCTGATCCTGAACCTGTTTATCCGTAATAATATTTCCGATCAGCATGGAAAAGTCACCATCAGCAATCCCGTTTGCTGCCATGTTTTCTTTCACTGCTTCTGCCGCGCAGGGATCAAGATCCGTCCCTACAGCCCTCTTTGCCCCGAACATCAGAGAAAGAATCGCCAGAATTCCGCTTCCAGTTCCTACATCCAAAAGCACCGTCTCCGGTGTAATATATTTCCGCAGCTGACGAATGCAAAGCTGAGTTGTATCATGCATTCCGGTTCCAAATGCCGTGCCCGGATCAATATGAAGAATAATCTTGTCCTGATTCTGCTGCTCTGCTTCTTCCCATGACGGAATCACCAGCACATCATCAATGGTAAACTGATGAAAGTACTGCTTCCAGTTATTGATCCAGTCCAGATCCTCTGTCTCCTCAATTTCAATGCTCCCCTCACCAATCTCCATAAACTCTTTCACTTCGTTAAGCACGGCATATGCACGAGAAAGGATCTCTTCAGCAGATACCTCTTCATCTCCTGAGATCAATATCGGATATTGACTTCCTTGGGCCTTTACATCTCCTTCTTTTTCCTCCAGAAAAAAACTCAGATAAGCAATTCCGTCATCCTCAGGCTGGTCAGGAAGAATATCAACAAACATCTGCTCCTTCTCCCACGCACTAAGGGGGATCTTGTCCTCAATCTGTGCACCTTCCAGACCAATATCATACAAACTGCTGATAAGAATGTCTTCTGCCTCTGTAATTGTCTTTATTTTAAATTTCATCCATTTCATAATGCCATCCTCTTAAAAAAATAAAGTATCATTCCAGAATCCCATCAATCCTGTCACATTCTTCCCGTGAGAACTGAGTATTTTCAAGAGCCTTAATATTCTCACCAATCTGCTCCGGTCTGCTGGCTCCGATCAAAACAGAGGTTACCTTTCCATCTCTTAAGATCCATGAAAGCGCCATCTGTGCCAGCGACTGTCCTCTTTCATTGGCAATCTCTGCAAGAGCTCTCACTTTATCCAATTTTTCTTCTGAAATATCCCGTTTGCGCAGATAAGGACTTTTCCCGCTCCCCGCTCTGGAATCCTGCGGAATTCCATCTAAATACTTACCGGTTAGAATCCCCTGTGCCAAAGGGCTAAAGGCAATACAGCCGATTCCGCTGCGGTATAAGAAATCTTTTACTCCATCCGTCTCAATCCAACGGTTCAGCATGGAATAAGAAACCTGATTAATCACAAAAGGCGTTTTCTGCTCCCGCAAAATACGGTATGCTTCCCTAGTCTGTTCCTGATTATAATTGGAGATTCCCACATAAAGCGCCTTACCGGATCTCACGATCTGATCCAATGCTTCCATAGTCTCCTCCATAGGCGTATCCGGATCCGGTCTGTGATGATAAAAAATATCCACATACTCCAGCCCTAATCTTTTCAGACTATCATCCAGACTGGCAATCAGATATTTTCGGGAACCGCCGTCTCCGTACGGCCCCTTCCACATATCATATCCTGCCTTTGTAGAGATCACCATCTCGTTTCGATATGACATCAAATCAGACTTCAGAATCCTACCCATGTTTGCTTCCGCGCTTCCATATACCGGACCGTAATTATTGGCCAGATCAAAATGTGTAATCCCGTTGTCAAAAGCCGTAAAAAGAATCTGCTTCATATTTTCAACATTATTAACGGAGCCAAAATTGTGCCACATTCCAAGGGAAAGCGCCGGCAGCTTAAGACCGCTTCTGCCGCATCGATTATAGATCATCGTTCCGTATCTTGCCTTATTTGCTTTATACATTCTGATCCTCCATTTTCTCTTCTCTTTTTACTATAGCATTTCTCATTTCTCTTCTAGTCTTCGGTACACCGTAAACCACATGGTTAAAAAGCATGCCAATCCACCTATCAGATTGGATACAGGTTCTGCCAGGAAAACACCATTCACCCCAAATCCCAAAACCGGTAAAAGCAATGTCAATGGGACTACAATAATAGCCTTTCGGAACAATGAGAAAAAAATCGATCTTTTAGCGTATCCCAAAGATTGAAATGTGCACTGCCCCGTAAACTGAAATGCCATAAAACAAAATCCAAAGAAATACATTTGAAGCGCTGCATTTCCTGTCTCCACCATTGTAACATCATCGGTAAAAACGGCAAACAAAAACTGCGGAAACTTCATAACCAGAGCCCATGCCAAAAGGGTATATCCCACGCCGATTAATGCGGTAAAACGGATACCTTCTTTTACACGGGACATCTTTTTTGCTCCATAATTATATCCAAGAATCGGCTGGCATCCACTGGTAATCCCCATTACCGGCAGAGACAAAAGCTCTCTCACAGAGTTTAAAACCGTCATAATGCCCACATACAGATCTCCGCCATAGCCTTGAAGTGTAACATTACAGACAATCTGTACCAAGGCATTGGTAGCCTGCACAATAAAGCCGGAAGTTCCCAGAGTCATAATATCCCGTACCAGTCTGCCCTCCAGCTTCATATTTTCCTTTTTGATCTGTAGAATCGCCTTCTTCCCTGTCAAAAAACGAAAAACCCAGATGGCTGAAACCATTTGGCTGATTACGGTAGCTAATGCTGCCCCGCTTACGCCCAAATGAAATACAAATATAAATAATGGATCCAGCAGCAAATTCAATACCGCTCCAATCACAGTTGTCAGCATTCCCATCTTAGGATACCCTTGGGCATTAATAAATCCATTCATTCCCGTAGCAGCCATGGAAAATAATGTACCAAATAAATAAATCCGCAAATACTCATCCGCATACGCATAGGATGCCTCGCTGGCCCCAAACAAAAACAAAATCGGCCTGCGGAACAAAAAGCAGAAAAGAAAAATCAAAAGCGAAGCTCTAATCAGTAGAGAAAATACATTTCCCATGATCTTTTCTGCCTTTTCCGCATTACCTTCCCCTCTGGCAATAGAAAATAAAGGAGTACCGCCTGTGCCAAACAGATTGGTGAAAGCCGCGACCAATGTTATAACGGGAAAAGTGAGCCCGACTCCGGTCAGCGCCATATTATCTGCCCCCGGCAGATGCCCGATATAAATACGGTCAACCACATTATAAAGCAGCTGCACCAGCTGTGCCAAAGTTAATGGAATGGCCTGAAAAATAATATTCTTCCACACTTTTCCCTCTGAAAAATCTGTTGTCATATGCGTTTCACCTCTGTCTGTCGAGAAAAAGTACCATTCTTAAAAATTCTTAATTCATTTTCTTACTTTTGGTTTAACCTGTCCACCAGTTCCTGAAGTTTTGCCATATCAACACCCTTATCAGCAGCAAAACTTAATGCACCCCTTAAAGGCATGTAGCGCATCATAGCCTCCATCATTTCACCGGTAATGGCTTCTGAAGCCGCACTGCCGTCATCACCTTCTATCAAATTGCCTCCGGCAAATAACTCTTTTACAATAGAAGCTGCCTCCGGATCCTCTAAAACATCACCTAAAGTAGAATCGGTAGTATAATGTACCGGTAATTTTACAGTAGATTCCACATAAAGAGAAGCTTCAAGCTGGATATCACGGGAAGATTTCCCAATCAGAATCCGGAAATTTCCACTCTCCACATGCCAGTCGGAAATGGTAGTATTATAATAAGCAAAACTTCTCTTATTCAGTGTAAAAGTAACGGTTTTCGTCTCACCGGGCTGCAATTCCACTTTAGCAAAGTCACGCAGTTCCTTTTCAGGACGAATCACCGTACTTTCCTCATCTGCCACATAAAGCTGTACAACTTCCTTCCCGGCAAGTGCTCCGGTATTTGTAATATCCACGGAAACCGTCACTNCCNCCGTATCCTTTANCTTGTCTGACGAAAGTTTCAAANTGGAATACTCAAAGTCAGTGTAGGACAATCCATGTCCAAAGGGAAACAGCACTTCCATTTTCTTCTTATCATAATAACGGTAACCAACGAAAATCCNTTCCCGGTACTCTACCCTGTCTTTTTCCNNGGNGAAGTTTANGTAAGAGGGGTTATCTTCCAGCTTAACCGGAAATGTCTCGGGCAGTTTTGCACTGGGATTCGTCTTTCCAAAAAGGATATCATATTCGGCAGCTCCAACCGCCTGTCCCCCGAGATATGCTTCCAGCACGCCTTTCACCTTTGCAATCCAGGGCATTTCTACCGGCGAACCATTATGCAGCACCACGATGGTATTGGGCTGTACCTGTGCAACCTTTTCGATCAGAAGATTCTGGCAGTTCGGCATGGACATATGACGGCGGTCAAAGCCTTCCGATTCGAAAGCCTCCGGAAGTCCAGCAAAAATAACCGCTGCATCAGCTTCCTTAGCAGCTTCTACCGCCTTGTCAAGAAGGTCTTGATCTACTTCATCCTTTTCATCGGTAAATCCCTGCGCATAGGTAATATTCGGATTTCCTGCCGCTGCATCCAGCGCACTGGTAATCTTGTGGCTGTTGATATGGGAGCTGCCACCCCCCTGATAACGAGGTTTTTCTGCATATTTTCCAATAAAGGCAACCTTCTTGTCCTCAGAAAGCGGTAATACACCGTCATTTTTCAGCAGCACAATTGTCTCTGCCGCCACTTTCTTGGCTGCTTCATGGTCTTTATCCTTGTCAAAGACCGCTGTCTTATCCCTGTTTTCTTCAAATCGGAACACAATATTCAAAATTCGTTCTACCGCCTTGTCCAGAATTTCTTCTTTCAGGCTTCCGTTCTTTACCGCTTCTACAATTAGGCGGTCATTCACTCCCTGAGAAGAAGGCATTTCCAGATCCAGACCTGCCTCCAAATCCGCGACACGGTTATTTACAGCACCCCAGTCACTGACTACATAACCATCAAATCCCCACTCTTCCCGCAGTACATCTGTCAAATACTTTTTATTTTCTGCGGCATAAATACCATTAATCCTGTTATAGGAACACATTACGGTCCAAGGCTTCTGGTTTTTGACAGCACCCTCAAAAGCCGCAAGATAAATTTCCCGAAGAGTTCTTTCATCCACCTCTGAGCTTGCGCTCATCCTTCTTGTCTCCTGATTGTTAGCAAGAAAATGCTTGATGCTGGTTCCTACATTTTTACTCTGTATTCCCTTGATCAATGCTCCCGCCATCTCAGATGCCAAGAGAGGATCTTCCGAATAATACTCAAAATTCCTCCCGCAAAGAGGTGACCGCTTAATATTCACTGCCGGTCCCAGGATAACGCTGACTCCTTCTNCCTGACATTCATTTCCAAGGNCTNCTCCCATTTCCGTNAGTANTTCCCTGTTAAAAGAAGCTGCTGTACCACNGCCTGCCGGANAGCNTACTGCCTTAATGCTCTCATTTACACCAAGGTGGTCTGCCTTGTCATCCTGCTTACGAAGCCCGTGAGGTCCATCCGATACCATAGACGCAGGAATCCCAAGCCTTTCAATGGCTTCCGTGTGCCAGAAATCCGNCCCCGAACACATAGAAGCCTTTTCCTCCAGNGTCATCNGGCNGATTAATTGTTTTAACTGNTCTCCATTCATTTCTTTCCCTTCCTTTCTTTCTTTNTNTNATTTATCTATCTNTTTTCTTATCCCGCATTTGTCCTTTATTCCAATTATATACTTCCCAGANGAAATTTCAAACCCAGATTGCAAGATAACTCTGTATGCAAATAAATTTGCTACAAATAAATTGCTGCAAATAAATTTGCTGCAAATTTATTTTTCCGACTTATATAACATCCACACGGCATTTTATGATAAAATAAATCTTTAATCACAACACCATTACACAAGCTGCCCCGTAATGAGAAGAGAGGAATCTATTGTGCTAAGTAAGCAGATTATTAACGAAATCACCGGCCCCACCATTTATAGCAGAGGCTATGAACTATTCTGCCAAAAGAAAGTGCTGACTTTTCAGTCCAAAAAGCAGGATGAAGAAATTTTNATGAAAGCTGTTGTGCAGGGCAGCGGAAGGAAAAAATACAGAATAGAGCNTGTNTACAANACATNTCATGAATATCTGTCCGAATNCTTCTGTGACTGTCCCGCNTTCTACAACTATGATGGTATCTGCAAACATTGTGCCGCAGTACTCCTGGAGTGCGAAAATCGTCTTGACATGCAGCAGACGATTTTTGACTACATAGAAGAACCGGGATCTACCAATCAAAAACGCAGGCTCTCCGACTATATTGTTCCTGACGCCGGGCATTTTCTCCCCAAGTCCCGTTCCAAAGAAACAACTTCAATCATCAAAGATTTACTAAGGCGCCAGAGAATAAAGTCCACCCTCCCTTTAATGCAGGAGGCGCCTTATGAAAAGGTATCTTTAGAACCCCATTTCAAGTGCAGTGAGAACAGCGCTGCAGTAGAATTTAAAATTGGAATAGACACCCGGTATGTCCTTAAGGATGTGTTCGAGTTTGCCCAGAATATTGCATCCTGCGCAGAATATTCCTATGGAAAAAAACTTAAATTTCTGCATGCCTTAAGTGCCTTTGAGCCGATGTCTCAAAAAATCGTGATATTTATTCTCGACTGGGTGCAGGAAAACGGCAGCCGCTATATGGAACGCAATTATTACTCCTACAAGCCAACGTTTTTGAAATTGCGCCAGATACCCCTTAATGGGGCAGACTTGGAAGAACTTTTCGCCATTTTAAAAGACAACCCTGTCCTAATTGATTTGAACGGTTCTGGTGAAAAAATCTGGTATCAGGCAGACAGCCCATCCATCCGCCGCTTATGGATCATTGGAAGAAAAGATGGCATTGAAGTGAAATCCGAGCCCTTAACTGCGATTTATTCTACCCATACTGTTTTCACCTTTCAAGATGGACTTATCCACCTCGAAAGCAGAGAAGTGCTTTCGCCAATCCAGGACTTCTTATCCTGCCTTTCGGAGCTTCCAGAAAACACGTTCTATGTTGACAAGAGCGACATTCCCATGTTCTGCCGGGAATTGCTTCCTCTTTTGGAGAAACATTATGAATGTGAACGGATAAATTTCAGCGAAGCCGATTATGGCGTGGAACCCGTTTCCTTTGAAATTTATCTGGATGCGCCGCAAAAAGATTTCATCACATGCAAAGTCTATGCCATCTACGGGGAAAGAAAGTTCGAGGTCTATAAGAAGGAGGAAGAACGCTCCGGGCGGGATGCTGTTAAGGAGATACAGGTAGGAAACACGGTCGCCTCTTACTGTAATGCCTATGATGAGAAAGAACATGCAATGGTCATTGCCCAAGATGAAGACAAAATCTATGAGCTGCTCACACAGGGAATTCCTCGTTTTCAGGCACTTGGCGATGTGTACGTCTCTGACGCCTTAAAGAAAATCCGTGTGGTATACAGCGGTAAGATGGAGATGGGCATATCTTTATCGGAAGATCTGCTGGAGCTGACTATGCATACCGATGAATTGTCCAGAGAAGAACTAATCGAAATCCTATCAAAATATGACAAAAAGAAAAAATACTTCCGTCTGAAAAACGGCGACTTTATTCTTACAGAGGATGAAGGAATCCAGACACTTCTGACTCTCAAACAAGATTTGAACCTGACTGACACACAGATGTGCAAAGAAGCTGTCACACTGCCCAGATACAGGGCTCTTTATCTGGATCACATGCTTCAAGAATCGCAATATATATCGTCCAGCCGTAATAAAGCCTTTCAGGAACTGATCCGGAATATGAAAACCGCCGATGAAAATAATTTTGAGGCGCCGGCCAGTCTGGAATCCACTTTGCGTCCCTATCAGAACACAGGCTTTATATGGCTCAAGACCTTGTATCACAACGGTTTTGGCGGCATATTGGCTGATGATATGGGACTGGGCAAGACACTGCAGACCATTGCATTTTTGCTGTCAGAATATCTGGAAGCAAAGTTTTCAGATAACCGACGCGTTTTGATTGTCACTCCGGCCTCCTTGGTTTTTAACTGGAAAAATGAGTTCTCCCTTTTCGCTCCCAGTCTTCCCGTCAAAATGGTGACAGGCAGCGCTGATGACCGCAGGGAACTCATACGCGGTTCGCAGAGTAGAGACATTTTAATCACTTCCTACGAATTGCTGAAAAGAGATCTGGAAGCCTATGAGAGCATTTCATTTTTCTGCCAGATCATAGACGAGGCACAGTATATTAAGAATCATAATACACAGGCTGCGAGAGCCGTCAAAACAATAGCGTCAGAATGCCGCTTTGCTCTCACCGGAACGCCGATTGAAAACCGCCTCAGCGAGCTCTGGAGTATTTTCGACTACCTCATGCCGGGATTCCTGTACGGCTATCAGCGTTTTCGTACAGAGATTGAAATACCCGTGGTGCAGAATCGGGATGAAGCTGCCATGAACAGGCTGCAAAGAATGATTAGGCCGTTTATCCTGCGGAGACTGAAAAAAGACNTNCTTACNGATCTGCCNNNTNAACTGNAAANATGCATGTATGNNACAATNGAAAGTGAACAGCAGAAACTCTACTATNCTCANGTCCAGAGAATCCGTATGATGCTGGACANACAGTCGGATNAAGAATTTAAGACTGCTAAGATACAGATTCTTTCTGAGCTCACCAAATTAAGGCAATTATGCTGCGATCCAGCACTCATTTATGAAAAATACGAAAGTCCTTCCGCCAAATCTGCCATGTGTATAGAGCTGATTCAAAACGCGGTGGCGGGCGGTCACAAGGTTCTTTTGTTTTCACAGTTTACCTCCATGCTGGAAAATCTACAGATAAAGCTGAAGGAAGAGGGGATATCCTATTATGTGCTGACAGGCTCTACGCCCAAAGAACAGCGTCTGAAACTGGTCGAGGACTTTAACAGGAACGAAATCAATGTGTTCTGCATCTCTCTGAAAGCAGGTGGAACCGGGCTGAATCTGACTGCCGCAGATATTGTCATCCATTTTGACCCATGGTGGAATCTGGCAGTGCAGAATCAAGCCACCGACAGGGCGCACCGGATCGGCCAGACAAATGTTGTGAATGTCTATAAGCTGATTATGAAAAATACAATAGAAGAAAATATCATAAAGTTACAAACACGAAAAAAAGAATTGGCGGAGCAGGTGCTTTCCGGCGAAGATCTGGGAAGCGGAAGTTTTACGAAGGAAGAATTATTAGAGTTATTAAATTGAATGCACCCACTGTTCACGTTGAAGAAGAACTCAAAACCCTTGCAAAGGAATTGGGCGGAGAATAGGATATACTCCGCCCTTTCAGCTCCAAACCAGTTTTACAAAACAACACACATACCATCTGCGAAACATTTTATCGTATGTGTCACTTAGGAGTTCTGAAGCATCTGTTTATGATACTGCAGGGTGTACAGGTCATAATACCGCCCCTTCTGATATAACAGCTGCTGGTGGCTGCCCTGTTCCACGATCTGACCATGAGACAACAAAATAATATTATCCGCGTGCTGGATAGTAGAAAGCCTGTGAGCCACGATCAACATAGTGCCAATATTCTTCATTTTTTCTAGGCTGTCCTGAATCAACAATTCCGTCTCCGTATCAATGTTTGCGGTAGCCTCGTCCAGAATCATGACCGAAGGCTTGTGGATAATGGTACGGGCGAAGGAAAGAAGCTGACGCTGTCCGGCAGAAAAATTATTGCCCCGTTCCCGTACTACTTCATCCAAACCGTTTTCCAACCTGCCGATAAAGGTATCCGCATTGACATAGCGGCAGGCTTCCCACACTTCCTCGTCTCCCACATCTTCTTTGCGCAGCAGAATATTGCTGCGGATATCACCAGAAAACAGAAACACATCTTGAAGCATCTGACCGAAGTGCCGTCGCAGAGAAGATATTTTAATTCTGCGGATATCAATTCCGTCAATGAGAATCTGCCCCTTCTGGATATCATAATTGCGGCAGATCAGGCTAAGGATCGTAGTCTTACCGGAACCTGTGGAACCCACAAAAGCCACCGTCTGCTTCGGCTCCACATGAAAAGACACTCCCTTCAGTACCCATTCATCCGGCTTATAGCAGAACCACACATCCCGGAATTCAATCTCTCCCCGAAGCTCCGGTAACTCAATAGCATCCGGTTCATCTACTATCTCCGGCGCCATGTCCAAAATCGTGAAAATCTTCTCTGCCGCTGCAAAGGAACGCTGCAGCATATCGAACTGCTCCGCCAGAGTCTGAATCGGATTAAAAAAACGGGAAATGTACATATAAAAAGACACCATAATACTGCTGTCGATCACTTGTCCAAAGTAATGAATGTCCCTGATATAGCCCTTAGCCCCAAAATAAAACAGACACAGGTTCGAAGAAACATAGAGCATATATACCATAGGCCGAAAAATACCGAATACAAACATTCGCTGAAACTTAGCCTTCTGCAGCGTCCGGCTGCGGTTCAGGAAGTCCTCCAGTTTCTGCTCCTCCCTGTTAAAAATCTGGGTAATCTTCATACCGGACAGATTTTCGGACAGATAAGTATTGATATCCGTGGTGGCATCGTTGACCCTGCGGTGTACCCTGCGGGAAAACTCTCGGAAAATCACGGTAAACAACACCACAAAAGGTACAAAACACAATACCATCAAGGTCAGCGCATAATTCAGCATCAGCATGGCTCCCAACACACCCACGATCACCATAGAATTTTTGGCCAGAGTCACCAGAATATTGGTAAACATATAGGAGATGGCATTGGGATCATTGGACACTCTGGTTACAAGCTTACCCACAGGAATGTTGTTCAACTGCTCATGGCTTAAGCTTTCAATATGGGTAAACACGTCCAACCGCATGCGTGAGAGGATCTTCTGACCCGTTTTCTGCAGGATCATCGCCTGCAAATAAGTACAGACCATGGATACGATCAGGATTCCTACATATACCCCTACCATGGTATACAGCCGGCTCAGTTCAAAATCGGCCTTGATCAGCCCCTGAATTCGCCCGACAATCAGCGGGGAGACCAGATCGTACACGATGGAAAACAGCATGACGATAAATACTATCACAAAACTCTTCCAATAAGGCTTGGCATATTGCAGCAGACGCCGGATAATTTCGCCATCCGGCATATTTCTCTCCTTGTCAGGCTCGTTTTTTATCTTTCTCAGTGCGCCATAGGCCAACAGGAAAACAATCGCAAAGGCGCCGATAATCGCACCCACAATCAGTAAAGGCAAATACTCAGTCATTGTGTCCTTCTCCTTCCTCCTCCAGTTTCTGAAGATCTACCATTTTCCTGTATCCCGGACAGGACTCGTACAATGCTTCGTGCGGTCCTGCTGCAATTAGCTGTCCATCCTCAAGGAACAGGATCTTATCCATCTTCTCAATGGTAGTGACCCGGTGAGCAATCAGAATGGTAGTCTTACCCTGTCGGTCAGTGCGCAGGTTTTCCAGAATCGCGGCTTCGGTTTTCGTATCTACGGCAGATACGGAATCATCCAGAATCAAAATCGGCGCATCCTTCATCAGCGCCCGGGCAATGGATATCCTCTGCTTCTGACCGCCGGAAACCGTGACGCCCCGCTCGCCCAGAATGGTATGATAACCCTGCTGAAATTCTTTAATATTGCTATGCACATCAGCCAGTCTTGCCGCCTGAGTGACCGCCTCGCCGTCATACTTGTCCACCCCGAAAGCAATGTTGTTTTCAATCGTATCGGAGAACAAGAAATTATCCTGGGGCACATATGCGCAGCATGCCCTCAAATCGCGGATTTTCACATCATTTATATCCATACCGTCAACGAACAGAGTTCCNTCCGNAACATTATAGGTACGNAGGNTCAAATCTACCAGAGTAGTCTTTCCGCAGCCTGTTTTCCCTACTAGACCCACATTTTCCCCGGCTTTAATAGTAAAGGATACATCTTTCAGCACATCTGCCTCTCCATCCGGGTAACGGAAGGTCAAATTACGGAATTCGATATCACCACGGACATTTTTCAGTTCCTGTGCTCCTTCCCGATCCTCCACAACGACCTTCGCGTCCAGTAATTCTCCCAGACGTTCCAGAGATGCTTTACCCCGGGATGTCATATCTATCAATTCGGAGACAGCCATAATCGGCCAGACAATAGCATTGAAATAGCCTATAAATTCCACCAGCTGGCCCGCGTTGAATCTGCCTGCATATACCAGATATCCGCCGTAACCCAGGATCACACAGATAACACTTTCCACAAACAATGTCACCATGATCCGCAGCAATACGGAGGATCTGGTATGGTCGATATTAGCATCCTCGTTCTCCTCATTCAACTTCTGAAAAGCCATCAGTTCCTTTGCCTCCTTGACAAAGGCTTTAACCACCGTAATGCCGGAAAAGCTTTCCTGAGAGAAATCCGAAAGCTTAGAAAAAGCCTCCTGACGGATATCCCATTTTTTCATCATCTGTTTGCCGATTACGGTTGCCGCTGCCAGAAGGAATGCCATCGGAATCAGGGATAAAAGTGTCAGTATCCGGTCCATTTTCCACATATTCGCCACCGCCAGCACCCCCAGCAGCAATGCGTCAAAAAACATCATAACGCCCCACCCGAAACACTCCTGCACAGTATCCAAATCATTGGTAAACAGACTCATCAGGTTTCCCACTTTATTGACCTGATAATATTCCTGGCTCAAATCCTTCGCATGATCAAACATGCGGTTGCGTATATCCGCCTCCAGACGCACCGCCGCACCAAAAAAGCACACCCGCCACAAAAAACGGCCAAATACCATGGCCAAGATAATCCATACCATGGTCATGCAGATCCTATCCAGCAGAAAGTCTATATCAAATGCCATCTGTACCCCGTCCACACTGACACTGCCGCCATTCATGCCATTGATGATCATACGGTACAGCTTGGGAATTTCCAACTGCAGAAAATCCACCAAAACCAGTGAGATCAACCCCAGAATCAGCCAGCCGCCATATTTGAGGTAATAGCGGTTAATATGTTTTCCGAATATCATATGTTTCCCCTTCTTCTAAATGCTGTTATTCCTACTATTCCTGTTTTTCCTATAGAATTATAGCGCATTCTCCTAAGATGGACAATGCCCTCATACATGAAAAGCTTCCGCATTTTGATTTTCATATTTGCAAAAAGCGGAGAGCCTCACACTCTCCGCCTTCTATCCTTCACCTTACAATATACCACCGCTACTGCCGTGCTCACAAACGTCGCTGCAATTGCCGGCGCAATAATCCCTGCCGGATTTACGCTGCCATATTGCTGCCGGTAAGCGATCATATTTACCGGAATAAGCTGCAGCGATGAAATATTCAATATCAAAAACGTACACATCTCGTTACTGGCAATCCGTTCCTTTCCGCCGTTTCCTCCATATGCCGGATTTCCCCTCTCCTCCTCCAGCTTCGCCAATTCTTCCATCGCCTTTAGACCTGCCGGCGTACAGGCCCAGCCTAATCCCAGAATATTGGCTATAATGTTTGTAGATATGTAATCTCTTGCTTTATGCTCCTTTGGAATGTTTGGAAACATAAAAGTAACAAACGGTGACAACCTGCAAGTAAGTTTAAAAAGTAATCCTGACTTTTCTGCTATCTCCATAAGTCCTACCCAGAGAGCCATCACTCCTGCCATGGTAATGCAAAGAGAAACGGCTTCCCCTGCACTGTCAAGTGCCGCTTCCGTAACTTCCTTCATATTTCCTGTAACGGCTCCGAAAATTACACCAACAATAATCATTGCTGCCCAAATATAATTTAACAAACTTTTGCTCTTTTCTTTTTTTATACTATATGCGGCACTTTGATAAATTATATTTTATGAAAAAGGTTTCTTCTATGGAAAAATTATTGTTTTTCTATTATAATTAGTAGTGTACGGATTTCTCCTACTATATAATTTTTGAGGAAACAAGCATGAAAAAAAATATGACAGTAAAATCGATTGTCATACTGTTAGTTCTTGGTCTGACCATTTTCTGTCAGGCCTGCCAAAAGAAACCGGAAACCTATGTGTCTCCCTCTACTACCATTCGGGACAACACCCCTGATTGTCTGGTTCCTTCTGCAGACGGTACGACAGTCTATTCCAATCCTTACGTAAGCATAGATGCTTCCAATATAAATGAGGGCTATGTTATGGCCTCCTATTTAGGCAGCTGCCCTATCGTAAAGCTGCAGTTAGTCGGCCCGGACCATATGACTTATACTTATGATTTGACAGGTAAAGAATACGAGGTTTTTCCTTTGTCTGTGGGCAATGGTACTTACACCCTGGGTGTTTACGAAAACGTAGAAGGAACTCAGTATGCAACCGTTTTCTCGCAGGATTTTGAAGTAAATATTACCAATCCCTGGGGGCCGTTTTTGTAACCGAAACAATATGCAAAATTTAACGCCACACGTGATGTAGTCAAAGTTGCAGACGATCTTGTAGCAGTAGCACGCGCTGATCTGGAAGCAATTATCATGGTTTACAACTATGTCGTAGAAAATATTACTTACGACTTTGATAAAGCGGCAAACGTACAAAGCGGCTACACTCCCAATGTGGATGAGATTCTTCGAATGAAAACAGGTATCTGTCTGGATTATGCGGCTGTTATGGCCAGCATGCTCCGCTCTCAGCGGATACCCACCAGACTCGAGGTCGGCTATGCCGGAAGCACCTACCATGCATGGATCAGTACTTATGTAGAGGATCAGGGGTGGGTCAATGGCATTATACAATTTGACGGGCAGAATTGGTCTCTTATGGACCCCACCTTTGCTGCCAATACAGATGAAAAAGAACTGAAAAACTTTATCGGCGAAGGTGTCAACTATGTCACAAAATTTAACTA
>WFLX010043838.1_pt1 | contig 28534 bp, 25 predicted proteins | sample 4967041 | NCBI WGS metagenome assembly WFLX01 (sample SAMN12857096, study PRJNA449069) | gut metagenome | isolation source: stool from male and female vole | host: Microtus ochrogaster | place: USA:Florida | collected 2017
CTTCAATCATCTAAATTGTGACATAACTGCATGATTTTAAGTGCAAAAATACGACAATATTCCAAAATCCCCAAATCTTTTTGCCCGAAATGTTCCAAAATCCCCAAATCTTTTTGCCCGAAATGTTCCAAAATCCCCAAATCTTGAATGATTTATATCAAGAAAAACACGAACGGGTTACTATGCGCAAGCCATGGCGGCCTGTGTCTTTTTACACATCGCACGCCACATTTTCAAGATTAAAAACTCTCCTTTTTTAGAAAGTTTATAAACTTTAATGCTATAGTTTGTGACTTTTATTGTATCTTTGCNANCAGTTNTNCGCAACCNGTATAANNGGGTTATGAATAGCAACGGGGCNAGAATCCGCAAAAAAGAGTATCAGAAAGCAAATGGGGTATGAACCCCGACACCTAATATCATTAACATAATGANCGAACGTNTAATAGCAAAGTCTTTCGGGCCGGTCAAGGACATTGACATAATCTTCAAGAAAGTGACAATCTTTATTGGTGACCAAGGCACCGGAAAGAGTTGTGTGGCCAAATTGTTTTCCACATTCATGTGGTTGGAGAAAGATTTGGTTATGGGACGCCATAACACCAATTATTACACTGGCAGAAACACATTCGTCACCAAATTGTGCAGCTATCACAGGATAGAATCGTTCATAAACAATGACACCTATATCAGATTTGAGGGCACATCATATATCTTTGAGTTCAGTAACGGCGACTTCAGCATAACAAAAACAGAGAAAGACATTAACGCCCTGCCAAAGATAATGTATGTACCGGCAGAGCGTTTGGTGCTGAGTGTGGCAGAGAACAGATACTCGCTGATTAAGGAGTTGCCGGAATCATGCTCCACTTTCAACGATGAGTTTGGTGGAGCCAAAGTCTCTCTAAAGACAGGATACACCCTTCCTTTTGACAATCTGCACTATAAATACGACCAACTGAACGATACAAGCAAGATATGGGGAGATGACTATGCCGGCAAACCAGTGTTACTGAAAAACGCATCAAGCGGCATACAGTCAGCATTGCCGTTATGCCTCGTCTCAGAACACCTTAGCCGTAAGGTGAGAGACGGTGAGGATGCCAAACTGTCTGACAAGGAACGCCAGCGGATATTCAAGGAGGTGGAGGAAATAATGAGTAACACCATATACTCGAAGAGCGTAAAGGAAAGCATGCTCAAACAGCTGTCGGCGCAGAGCCGCTACGGGAGCTTCATAAATATAACGGAGGAACCGGAGCTGAACCTATTCCCGCTGTCTCAAATGAATGTACTGTTTTCTTTGGTCAAGAACAATGCTTATTCGCCGGACAACATGCTTGTGCTGACGACTCACAGTCCCTACACACTCGCTATATTCAACCTCNNGNTTANGNCGNCAANGGTAGCAAGCCGGGGAGGAGAAGAAAGCATGGAGGATGTAGCGGAAATAGTACAGCCGGAATGCCACATAAATCCCGAAGACATTTCCGCCTTCTGTTTGAAAAAAGACAGCAAGGAGTATTGTGAGTCTATAATCGCCGCCACAACAGGCCTGATATCAAACAACGCCCTCGACACGGTATCAGACAAAATCATGCAGAAGTTCAACATTTTATGCCGTTTATATGCAACAGCCGTCAAATGATAACAAAGTACCATCGGCCGTAAAACGACTGAGACTGTACAGGGCATTGGAGGATTGCGGCCGAACAGATGTGAAAGAATGTATAGAACTGTCTACGGTAGAGTGCCTTTACGTGTACGATGACAACGGAGAGAATGGAGCCGGATATACAAAATGGACTGACAAGAAACCGGATAACGAGACAAAATGCTTCAAGGCAAACAACACTACACAAAAAGAGATTGTACTGCTTCCGTTGGACAACCGTATCGTCACAGGCCATACGGTGAGGCAAGGCGGCGTTGCCGACTGTGCGCTACTGACCGACAAGGAAATGTCTTTCATTGAGTTTAAGACCAATGTTTATTCCACAAAATTCATTGAAAAGCATGATGAAAAGGCAATAGAGCAACTATGGAATACATACGACAATATAATAACCCCACGATGCAAAAATAAGGACATAGACATTACAGACAAGGTGGATATGGATTTCTATATAGTGTTTGACAGGGAACTTGATGTTACCGCCGCGTCCGCGACACGGTTAAACATGATGGTCGCCTTTTTGGAGCAACACAGATTGCCGCTATATTTTAACAATGAGAAAGATTTCCTATAAACCTATTGTCACGGCAAGAGTTTGGCGACATCCGTTATATCGGCAATAACATAGGCTCCACACCATCATAACCGCAATATATCAACGCAACCATGCGCAGAACAGGCATACTACTCACACTGACACTACTGTCCGTGGCACTGACGTGCAACGGCAGGGGACGTGAAAGCATGCTGCAGGAGGTTTTCAGGATGACGGACAGCATTGGTTCCGCGCAATGGTACTATAAAGGGCAGTATTATTACCGGGGGGCGGTGAGCCTGAAAAAGAAAAACGCCATAATTGTATCGGCGCACAACCGCAGATATTACATGAAAGGCGGACGGGATTTGCTGACGGAGTATATTGGCGATATGGCGTACCATAGCCCCGACATTCTGACGAGAAAGGCAAGGCGCACATACAGTTCCGTGCCGGGGTATGGCGTGTCACACAGCCATATAATGGATTTTTTCAACGTAACACTGTACAGCCGCTACCTGCTCGGCGACCATATTCTGTCGCCATTACACAGGCGGAACACAATATATTACCGCTACTCATGCGACTCTATCAGAGGCAACAAGGTGTATTTCTCGTTCAGGAAGAAAAGGCGGAACATGCAACTTGTGGACGGTACATTCGCATACGACATGCGCAACCGTAACGTCTGCGACATGAAATTTAGCGGACGATATAACTTTATAGCATTCAACATAATATTAAAAACAGGCAAGAAGGGCGAGGAACGATATTGGCCGGAGACAATAAGGATGTCATTCAAACACTGGTACTACGGCAATGTCTTTGAGGGCAATACCGTCTACCGACAGCAATACAGCACAATACGCAGGAACTACACGCTGCCGCCGGGTGGAAAAGACGGGCATGACGTAACGGAACGTTATGCGCTGGCCCTTGATACCACACGGATAGCATACGACTCCGCATACATAGCACGGCACAGGCCGCTGCCGCTCGACAGCAGCGAGATACGAATCTACGACAACGGCAGGAATAAACAGGGCGGCACCACTGCCGGTGGAGACACGTTACACGCACATACCACGCCGCGATGGATAAAGCAGCTCGGAAAGATTGGGGAATTTTTCTTCAACGACTACGCCCTGATGACAACCACATACAGCAGTCTGCGGGTGCTGTCGCCTAACATTGGTTTCGGCAGCAGGGGCGTAAGTTACCGCCAAGACATGGAATATGTGCACAACACGGCGGGAGGACGCAGGTGGAGCATAACGCCACGCATGACGTATTATTTCAAGAACAGCGAACTGGCGGGGCGTCTGCGCAGTGAACTGCTGTTGCAGCCAAACCACAACGGCAGGATAGTGGCGGANACCGGANNGNAACATATCACCGCCAACGACAACATACTNNATTTCAAGAAAGAGGACGGGACAGGCAATGAGACAACGGAGTCGCTCGACTTCACGGACTACTACGCATACATCGACGCCAGCCGTGAGCTGACAAACGGGCTGAATCTGTCCGTGGGACTGGCGACACACCACCGCAAGCCGAAGCCATACGTGGCGCAACACGCCGAGGAGTTACAGTTAAAGGAACGTTATCGCGACTTCATACCACGTATGACACTGACCTATACGCCGCACATGGACTACTACCGCATAGGTAAACGCAAAATAACCGTAAACAGCACATGGCCCACCTTCATGCTGAACTACGAACGGGGCATAAAAGGTTTTCTCGGAAGCACAAGCCAATATGAGAAGTGGGAGTGTGCCATAAGCCAGAGTTTCTACATGACACCGGTGCACAGGCTGATATGGAAGGCCGGAGGAGGAATGTTCACCAACAAGAAAAGTGCCGACTTCGTGCAGTACGAGTATTTCAACAGCGGCATAACGGCATACAACTGGGACGATGACCGCAGCGGTGTGTTCCAGCTTCTTGACCAGAAATACTACAACAATTCATACCACTACCTGCGAGGCCACATTGTTATAGAAAGCCCGATGCTGCTGCTTGGTAACTTCAGCACACGCATAATACGTGCGGAACGCATATACATAAACGCCCTTATGACCGAGGGACTCGTCCCGTATATGGAGGTAGGCTACGGCCTGAGCAACGAGTTACTGGACATAAGCGTCTTCGCTTCCTACATAAAGGGCGAGGCAATGAAAACAGGATTGAAGCTGTCGCTGCATATCTTTGACTGAGGAAAGAGGGAAAATACAGCATAAACCTATTACATACAATAACCGCGGGTGCGCCAATCAAGTGCACCCGCGGTTACTGTATGTATGTGATTACTATCCTCCGAAGTTGTCGAAGCTGATCATATCGTCCTCCACTCCGAGCGAATGTAGAAGGTCAAGCACTGTCTTTGCCATCATAGGCGGACCGCAAAGGTAGTATTCTATATCCTCCGGAGCCTCATGCTGCTTCAGATATGTATCGCCCATAACGGGTGCTATGAAGCCAGGCGTGTACTTGACACCGAGGCTGTCGGCCTTGGGATCGGGACGATCCAAGGCGAGATGGAAATGGAAGTTGGGGTATTCCTTTTCCAATTCAAGGAAATCCTCCATGAAGAACACCTCGTCTATGGCGCGGGCACCGTAGAAATAGTGCATCTCACGGTCGCGAACATGCAGTGTTTTCAACAGGTGCATTATCTGAGCCCTGAGCGGTGCCATACCGGCTCCGCCGCCAACCCATATCATCTCGCGTCCGGTGCCATAATGAGGGCGGAATTCTCCGTACGGGCCGCTCATGCGTACCTTGTCGCCAGGCTTCAGAGAGAAGATATATGTGGACGCTATGCCGCACGGTACATCCTGAAATCCAGGTCCCTGCTCCTTGGGTTTGAATGGCGGTGTGGCTATACGCACGGTGAGAGTGATGATGTCTCCCTCGTCGGGATAGTTGGCCATGGAGTATGCTCTGATTGTCGGCGTATCGTTTTTCTGCTTCAATCCGAACAGACCGAACTTCTGCCACGTAGGCACATAGAGGTCGCCTATGAGGCTTTTGTCCATGTCACGGTCGTAATCTATATCGTATTCCGGTATTACTATCTGCGCGTATGAGCCGGGTTCAAAGTCCATATGCTCACCGGGAGGCAACTGTACCTTAAACTCTTTTATGAAAGAGGCCACGTTTCTGTTGCCGATTACGGTACATTCCCATTCCTTTACTCCCATGACGCTCTCCGGAACCTTTAGTTCCATGTCGCCCTTTACCTTTACCTGACAGCCCAATCGCCAGTTGTCCTTTATCTCCTTACGGGTNAAGTGCGGCTTCTCNGANNCGAGNATCTCACCGCCGCCTTTGAGAATCNGCAGCTTACACTGTCNGCAACTGGCCTTGCCGCCACATGCTGACGGCAGATATATGCCGTTTTCGTTGAGCGTATTCATTACACTGCCACCCTGTTCCACCTCCAGTTTCGTGTCGCCGTTGATGGTCAGCGTTACCTTTCCGCTTGGACTGAGGTATTTCTTTGCCACCAACAATACTACTACCAGTATGAGTATCACCACGAGGAATACTCCTATGCTGGCTAAAATATATGGTATATTCATAGCTGTTGTATTATATTTTTAGTCCTGAGAAACACATCATGGCCATAGCCATCAGTCCCACCACGATGAAACTGATGCCGAGTCCCTGCAGGGGCTTGGGCACATCGCTATAAGCCATCTTCTCTCTTATGGCGCCCATGGCCACTATTGCGAGTGTCCATCCTATGCCACTGCCTATGGCATACACGGCGGCATCGAGTATGCTGCCAATGTATTGCGAGCTTGACGGATCCATGTTTATGCGCTGTTGCATGAAGAGCGAGGCACCCATGATGGCGCAGTTCACAGCTATCAGCGGCAGGAATATTCCCAACGACGCATAAAGTACGGGCGAGAATCTCTCCACCACCATCTCAACCAGCTGCACTATACCCGCTATCACGGCTATAAAGAGTATGAACGCCAGATAACTGAGGTCTACTCCCTCCATAAGACAGTCGGGACCGAGCACGTATGTCTGTAACAGATAGTTGGCAGGCACGGTGACAAAGAGTACGAACGTGACGGCAATGCCAAGTCCCAACGATGTCTTTACGTTCTTTGACACGGCCAAGAAAGAGCACATGCCGAGGAAGAACGCGAATATCATGTTGTCAACGAATATTGACCTGAAAAACAAGTTTATCAAATGTTCCATAGTTTATTTCTCCTCTTCCTTATAAAAGTACGCACGGTGTATCCATATCACGCAGCCTATCATTATCAAGGCCATGGCGGGCATGGCCATAGTGCCGTTGTCGAGATAGCCCATGCTGTATGCTCCGTCGGGTATCAGCTTGTAACCAAGCAGCGAGCCACGTCCCAGCAGCTCGCGCATTCCGCCCACTATGACGAGTATCATGCCGTAACCCAGTCCGTTGGCGAATCCGTCCACCAGCGAATGCCACGGCTTGTTCTGCATGGCGAAAGCCTCAAGGCGTCCCATCAATATGCAGTTTGTTATGATCAGTCCTACATAAACCGACAATTCCACGCTAACATCGTATGCGAAAGCCTTGAGCACCTGGCTCACTATCGTCACCAATGCGGCCACTACTACCAACTGCACCACTATACGTATGCGTGTCGGCACGGTGTTGCGTATTATGGATATTATAAAATTGCTGAATGCCGTTATTACCGTTACGGCCAGTCCCATCACTAAGGCCGGCTTCAATTGCGATGTCACGGCCAGCGCAGAGCAGATGCCCAGCACCTGTATCAACACGGGGTTGAGGATGTTCAACGGACTGAGAAACACCTCTTTTAATTTGTTGCTCATTGTTGTTTTAGTTGTTTTGATGGTTTGTTGTGTTCAAAACGCTCCGCATACGCTATTTAAGCAGAGCCTTTTTGTATTTTTCAAATCCCTCAAGCAGCATGTCACTGACTCCATTACTGGTCAGCGTGGCACCGGTAATGGCATCCACCTGCGTCTGCGGGTCTTTTATCTCGCCCGATTTCAGCACCTTCAACACGGGTTGTCCCTGTGCGTCATATATGGTTTTGCCCTTGAATTTATCCTGCCATGCCTTGCTATCCTTTATCTCGGCACCCAGTCCGGCCGTCTCACTGTCGTGATTGAAGTATGCTCCATAGACGGTGCGGCCGTCTTCGTTCACTGCGATATAACCCCATATCGGCCCCCACAGTCCCATGCCATAAACGGGTACCANGTATTTTCGCNCGCCGTNCACANTACATATATACAGCGCCNGCCGTCCGGCCTTGNAATCGGCACTGTTCAGTTTGAACCCTGCCGNCTCTCCGCCCTGTGTTCCTTTGTCCANAATGTCACCNTGCGGGNCTACTATAGCGTCGACCTCTATCACCTCACTNTATCGTGCNGCGCTCTCCTCGTTACTCAGGCCGCGTANGTTCAGTGCCGCCAACACCTGCTTCNTCTTGTCCAGCGCCACGTTAATGTCTTGTGTCGGTTTCAGCGCCGAACTGACAAAGGCCAGCAAAAACGCCACTATCACCACCATCAGGCAGCTATACATTATAATATATGAGTTGGAGTTGGTGTTCAGCCCTTTCTTTTTCTCAGGCGCACTGTCCGCATTATGCTCCTGCGGCTCTGTTATTTCATCAAAGATGTCGCCTGACTGCAGGCACTGCGGGCACTTCTCCGGTGCCTTGTTGCCCTCGTGGATGTATCCACATACTGTGCATCTGAATTTCTTCATAGTCTGTCTACGCTCCTCGTTTAATTCTTTTGTTAATGTTACGCTGCACCACGAAGTAGTCTATTGTGGGCGCCATCATGTTGCCAAAGAGTATCGCCAGCATCATGCCCTCAGGAAAACCGGGGTTCATGACCCTTATTATAACCGCCAAGGCACCTATCATCAGACCATAGATATATTTGCCTGTCTCTGTGCGGGCTGACGTTACAGGGTCGGTGGCCATAAAGACGGCGCCAAAACAGAAGCCGCCAAGCGCTATATGCTCATACCATTCCACCGGTGTCTGACCCGTGGCCTTGAAAACAGCGGCCATAACACCGCCACCGATAAAGACGCTCACCATAGTCTTCCACGATGCTATGCCGGTCCAAAGCAGTATCACCGCGCCAATGGCTATGGCCACAACGCTCGTCTCACCTATAGAACCCGGTATCAGACCTATAACACTGTCCATGAACGAAGCATGCGGAGCGGTGCCCTGTGCCATCTCGCCAAGCGGTGTAGCCATAGTGAACCCGTCGGGCAAATCATTGCCAAGACCCAATATACTGTCCGTACTCACCCACACGGTGTCGCCGCTCATCTTCGTAGGATAAGAGAAGAAGAGGAAAGCGCGCGCCAACAACGCCACGTTAAAGATATTCATTCCCGTGCCGCCAAAGATTTCCTTACCGAATATTACGGCAAAGGCCACCGCCAGCACTATAACCCACAGCGGGCAACCCACCGGCAATACCAACGGTATCAGTATGCCGCTGACCAGATAGCCCTCCTGTATCTCCTCGCCTTTCCACTGCGCCCACGCAAACTCTATGCCCAGACCGNCAATNNAGCTNAGCAGAATNTTCGGCAACNCAGCCAGCAGTCCGTAGAGGAACATCTCCACAANNGAANCGTCCACGCNTGCCGCGGCATAGTTTTGGTAGCCTATGTTATACATGCCGAAGAGCAACGCCGGCACCAAGGCTATCACCACCATGCTCATAATGCGCTTCGAGTCTATGGCATCGTGAATGCTGACACCGGTGCACGACGTGGTGTTCGGCACAAAAAGGAATGTCTCGAAGCCGTCGAACACACTGCGAAACGCCTGCAGTCTGCCGCCGGGTTCAAAGTCAGGCCTTATCCTGTCCAAGTATTTTTTTAGAAAAGACATCTTGCTTGTATTTGTTTTATGATTAATATTCTGTATGACGGTTCCGCATAATGTCAACCGTTCTCCTTTCGCAGCATGTCAAGCCCCTCGCGGACTATGCGCTGCAACTCCAGCTTGCTACTGTCCACGAACTCTGCCACGGCAAAGTCCTCAGGACTGACCTCATATATACCCAGCTGTTCCATCTTGTCTATGTCGCCGGCAATGATAGCCTTTATAAGATATTCGCCATATATATCCATCGGCAGCACGCTGTCATACTCGCCGCTCATTATGATACGGCGCTCGCCACCCTTCACACGGGCATCGAGACGGTATTTCTTACGCCCCATAAGCCAAGAGAAATAGCTTCTGCTAACAGAGAACTGTCCGAAACGAGGCATTATCCACCCCAACATCTCGTCGGCGTCATCGCCCTCCGGTATCACCGTCACCTCGCTCGTATGGGCACCTATGAAGCCCTCGCCCGTTACCACACGACCCGTGAGCGGGTTACCCATTATGATACGTTTCCTGCCGCCGTCTTCTGTCACGTTACCGTCAGTGAGTGCCGCCAACGCCTGTCCTGTCATCATATTGGCGTATGCCGGCGTCTTGACCTCGCTGCCGGCCAATGCCACCATGCGCGACAGGTTGACACGACCCGTATTGAACAGGCGGCCAAAGAATATAACAGCCGTCGGCTCCACAGTCCACACCGTCTCGCCTTTGTTCACCGGGTCTATATGGTTCACCTGCACACCGACATTGCCTGCCGGACATTTGCCACGGAACTCCACTATCTCCACGTCCTTAGCCTGACGCAATGCCTGCGATGTCTGCCTGCTACCAATGCCGAGATAGGTCTTGGCCATACGCGACAAAGCCGTCAGTCCCGTCTGGAAATCACGCTCCTGCCCCTGCAACTCATACTCAAAATCGCCGGACAAAGGCATATCGCGCAAAGCGGACACGAAGATAGCCTTAGGCTCTGCGGACGGATTGGCGGAAATGGCATACGGCAACTGGTTGATGTATCCGAACAGACCGGCCTCAAGCAGAGCCGCCTTCACAGCCGTGCCGTCCATCGACTCAAGCGACTTCTTGCCGAAATCAACATACTCCTGTTGCTCATCGGCATCAACACGCACACTGAGCACCTTTCTGCGCTCACCACGCTCCACCATGCTCACCACACCGCTGACAGGCGATGCGAAACGGACTTCGGGATAATCCTTGTTCACAAACAACGCGTCACCGGCCTTTACCCTGTCGCCTTCTTTCACCACCACCTTGGGCTTGACACCCTCAAAACAGTCTGGCTGGAGGGCATAAACCCCTCCGGAAGGCACGGAAAGCTTCTTACGCTCCGCCTCACCACACAGATTGATGTCAAGACCACGGCTTAATTTGATGATTCTTGTCATAAATATTTAATGTATTGATTATATAATTCACATATCCGTATGTCACGATAACATACAGACACCAACGTTGCAAAGGTAATATATTTTTTTAGAAAAAATGCAAAAAAGAGTTACATCGCACCCCATTTTGCATTATAAAGGCCATAAAAGTCAAATTATGTAATTTGCATATTACAATGCGGCACAACAGGTAAGATTGCAAAAGCAATGCCATTAGGTAGTAAAGGCATTGCTTTCACAGTGTAATGTCATTGCTTTTACTACACAATCGCATTGAGATTACAACACAGCATAGCAGAACATATCTTGCGACACCCCTTTCCGCCTTTTGTTTCTTACTGACGCTCCAAGCCGCATAACGTCCGCCACACATTAAAAACACAGAGCCACAACAGACAGCACTTGTTTATTATGCTGCCCGTTGTGGCTATATACAAGCCGCGCTTACAGTCCGTTCGCGCCACACGCTACAATGCTGTCAGAACTTATCGGCAAGGGCTGCCGCCTGAGCACAACCGTCGGTTTTGTCAATATCCCCCTCAACAAATACTCCCGGCACAAGGACCTCGCCTACGACATCCCATTTAAGTAAAGCGGCCGTGCGCTCCAAAGGTATCTTGACACCATCCATCACAGAGGAATCCTGTTCCTCACAGCAACAGATAAGCCCCATCTTCTTGCCGGAAACAGATTTCTCCGCCACACAGAAAGAAAAGACACGGTCTATAACACCCTTGATCTGTGCCGGAATGGAGTACCAGTACACAGGCATGGCATACACCACGGCATCCGCATCCAATATATGTGGAGCGATAATGTTGAAATCATCGTCAAACGAACAAGCCTTGCCGGTCTTGAAGCAGGTCATACACGCACGGCAACCGCCTATGCTCATCATGGCGGCATCAAAACGTTTTACCTCATGACCTTTTGCCTCTGCCGCCTTTATAAACGCATCCACCATTGCAAAGGTATTGCCTTTCTTACGCGGGCTACCCGTAATTACAGTTATTTTCATTCCTTTATAGTATCTGAATTTTGATTATAGGCTTTCGCCACACACTTCCATTCGCCATTTAATTTGAGCAGAAGAAGGTAATCTGTAAAGTCTATACGACNGCCCCANTGNTCCTCAAGNNCNCGCACGACAGCCACCGTCNCCNCAACGGCANGCACATCTATGCGGGCTTTGAAACCATCACCGGCTCCGACAGTGTCAACATTGCGATAAAACTGTTCGATAGAACCACGTTCAACCACACCATCCAGGATACCAAACAACACGGCATCATCAGTAAACAACGTCTTGGCATACTCACTGTTACCCTCGGCAACACTCCTGACAAACTTCTCGGCGGCTTTCTGCACTGCCTCATATTCCTTTATCTCACTTCTCATAATCGGTATTTGTTTATAAATCGGGTACAAAATTACAACAATATTCCAATCCGCACAAGTACCGAAAAATTATTCATATACCGAAAAATTATTCGGTATCACGTTTTGCACAGCCACCAGAAAACATGGCAGGCACACAAAAAAACAAAACTTTTTTATCAGGAAAGCGGAGTTTCTAAGATTTTATACGTAAATTTGCAACAACCGCCACTTATCAGTTTACAATCGCAATAAAATTCAATATATGACATACAAGAAAAAAATACCGGTAGACTTAAATTGCCCCCTCCGTCTCACAATGAGTCTTATAGAGTCAAAATGGAAACCATGCATACTCGACGAGTTGCGGAGCGGCTCGGCCATGCGGCCAAACGAGATACACAAATGTCTGCCGGAAGCCGCACCACGGGTTCTTGACATACAGCTAAAGGAAATGATGGAAGACGGCCTTATCATCAAAACCATCTTCCCTGAGATACCGCCACGCTCCGAATATAAGATTACCGAGCTTGGCAGATCATTACTCCCAATCATTGACTCCATGCTAACATGGGGCAAAGAGCATTTTGATATATTCGAGAGAAAATACGGAAACAAGGCGTAGCGGCAACTATAACATCGCCTCCACGCTATAATAGCACGGCAAACACAATGCGTAAAAGCATTTATATAAAACGATTAAAGAACGTATAATTGAGATTATACACCGTATTTGTATTGCTAAATGGCTTTCAACTCAAATGACTCAGCAAACGGAATCTTCGCATGGGAACCATAATGTTTCAGCCATGCCGGTTCTTTATGGCTGATTAACGATATTTCTTTTGACGAACATTCCTTGAAAGTATTGCAGACAGTTTTTATAATCGCAATATCATCGTTGGATAAAATCTTATTATCCGGAGGTGTTTCCGCTATCAATACATTTCCTTCATATTCTCCAATCATACGCGGAGCCTGAACAATCTCGTCAAACTCACTATAAACCCTATCCCATTTATCAGGAACAGGGCCAAACTCTATTGCCCTATACGATAATCCTGTCATTGCCATACCCCTCTGACGATATGAGAGAAAGTCTATATAAAAGAGCAGTTTGTTCATTTTTGTACAATACACCTCACCACACTCCGCCAATACCGCAAGCATGATGTTCTTGAGACGCACAAGCGATATGGGTGAATATCCGTTGTCTATACCACGGCCAAAAGAGAAGATACGCTTGCGTTCATAATTCTCTATGTGATATTTGTCTGACTGTTCGATTACGGTCTGAACCTTTCCNGTAATGTNTACGTAATCCTTGTCAGACAACATACAGCGCGATGACTTCNCTAAATCCATGAAAACCTTAGGATTCANTATAGAGCGTATCATNCGACCGTTGGAGACATTAGGCACCTCATCACTTTCATACAGCCGNCATTGNNTTGTGCCAATGCCTAATATCGCTGACATCTTTGCGGCAGACACACCATAACGCGAACGGACAGATATAATTTCATCAGTATATGGTATACCATATTTTGAACGATACTGGTTGGTTACTTGTATGAATCCTACAGTATCAGTATCGTCAGTGGTAAACAGTTCACCGGTATCCTCGCACTTATATGCGGTATGTATGTACTGATATTCCTCTCCACGAAAATTCCATGTACGCTGTTCATACACGAGTTTCATATCTTTTCCTGTATATGGACTTTTCATAACTATAGGTTCTTAAACGGGTAAACTAANGGATGTTCTGCTATGTNAAANGAAATGCAGATAGTTTGACCGGTAGTATCCACAATCATTATTTTAATGTAGACCTCACGCCCTTTGATATCCTTGCCAAACACCCACATTTCCCCAATACGATTCAGTTCATCAATTACCGGCCCCTGAATATAATCTTCTGCTTTCAAATTCTCGATAATTATCTTTCGGTATGAAGGCACTATTTCTAATTCCTCCAATGCCTTTTGATTCTTTCCGCGGTCATCACGAAACAACAAACCGAAGATATAAATTTTTGNTCGGAATTNCTCGAGGAAGGATTCTATTTGTTTCNTTGTTAGCATTTATACAGATGTATTCTTTATCTGCTGCAAAGATACANTTTTTTTCACATATACACAAATATCTCAACGTTAAAGTTGTTTTNNTTGTGGTTAGGTATAAAAGACTTGCCGTATTTTCTTGATTTTAATATCGGGAGCATAGAGATTTTGTATGCTTTTGTTCACACGATAAATATTGCTTGTCACGTGAAGAACAAGCAGAGTGCGACATTTTTTCTTATGTCGCACTCGTGTTATAATTTATCATCACTTAATAAAATCATCTATAATATGTTGGGTATTAACAGGCATGTCTGTACATGCCATTATCAATTTCTTTACCCCCATACCCTCAAACCATTGGGTAAGTTCCTCACAGAGTGGTGTCTGTTGTGTAGGTGTATATGGATTCAGTTCCAGCAGAAGCACTTCCAGACTATCCAACCCCTGTCTTGTTACCCAAAGATGTTTTGTTCCCAATGTCTTGGGGGTGATATAAGAGCACGAGTCTCCTTTTACATTCTCCTGTATATTCCTTGCATCATAAACAAACCCGTCTGTAAGTATCACAAGAATGTTTCTTGCCCCCTCTCGTATGCAGTACTTATCAATTGTTTTGTTACTGAAAAATCCCCAAATATCACTTCCAATGTAATTCTTTGTTTGTAGTGTTGTCGTATAAATTTGCTCAAGACTGTTTTTGAATTCATTACCCATGGACTGAAGTTTCTTCTTTTTATCTTGCATGGAAGTTTTACCCATGTCTACATTTAGGCTGTTTGCTAATGTTGCTATATTTGTGTCTGGCGGGGTAGGATAAAAAAACACCTGCATCCTGTTAGTGCTCTGCAGAAGTGTACCGCCCATGCTTGTGTCCTTGAACTTATCGGCTATATATGTTACAATATCTATATNACGGTCTTTTTGTGNTGNNGATAATTCNCTCTNTATTCTGTCAGACANGTCAATATANATGGATATGTTNAGAGNNCGGGAAACATTCTCGTCAGAAGTACTCTTTGGTTTACGTTGACAGGATATGTAAACAAGTGTAAATACCACAAGAGCGAATACGACTATTAATGTGGAAAATATTTTTTTCATAGTTCTCTTTTTTATTTGTTTATGTAATTGAAGTGCCGCTTCTAAGCAGGGAACAGCGTAGTAATAGTCTGATTATATACATTATTAGCTTTATCCTGTTCCTCCTCAGTACACATAAGTGTCGCCATTTGTTGTAGCCACCCCGTAAAAAAGTCAGAAATACATAGTTTTATTATATTATTGTCTATACAGATTGCGTTCATTGTGGTTTTCACATATAATTCTTTTTTGGTTCCTTCTTTACATGCTATGTCATCTTTTAATCTCTGTATCTCTTGGATCAAGCGTTCTTGCTTTTGGTTATCTTTATCTAATTGTAGCTGTAACATTTCTATTGCGAATCTATTTGATACTCTTTTTTCATATGCTCCCATAGTCATATCAAATACAAGTCCCCAAATAATGTATGCTATAAAGCCGCAGAATATTACAGCCCACACATGCTCGTCAGTAAAAGCCTGTGCTATTGTATATTCTTTGTCGGGCACATCGTGTGTCATCACATATATATCCCACTTATTTTTGGCTATGGAATATGCAAGAATACAATCAAATATAAATGTGATAATTAGTACTGACAAGGTTTTTATGTATTTGATTACACCTTTTTGTTGTGAGAAAATATGCAGTGTAAATCCAAGTCCCAAAAATATTACGGGGGCAAAGAGCACAAATAACAATTCTCCAAATCCTACATTCAATGCATTTGTTAGCGCTTGCGGATTAAACATCGCGTCACTTATCTTTATTTCTCCGGTTATATCGTGGTCAAGAAAAGCGGAATAAAACGTTGAACTGTAGAAAATAAACAGATATATCGTAAGAGGCATAAGTNTTATGATGCCTATGNACATTTTCATTTTCTCCATACGATCCTCGTCTACATCACACTGTTTCAATTGAGCTATCTGCTTTTTGGTNTCCNAAATCNTTTCTTCGCAATAGTTTTTTTGTTGCTGGGTACATTCCAATTTATTGCCTAAGGTCTCAATTTCAGTATCCAATTGTATAATTTTCTGTTGTATTTCCTTTTTTAATCGATCTTGCAGGTCAATGTCATTAGCTTGTCTATTCTTTTCGTTAAGATATATTTTCTGCATGAACGGTGGGAGAGCGTGGATGCTTGCCATCATTTTTCCGCATATTCTTATACCATAACGGGTATAAGTCTCATTTACCTGTTTTTCATCCGGATTGATAGGTATGGGATTTTCGTTTATTATTGTATCACTGGCAGGAGTAGCATGCGCTGTTGTCGTTTTTTTAACAAAGTCAAATATTTTCATAGTATTAATGCTTTTTATTGTTACTTATATTGTATAAGATTTCTTCTAACGGCACTTTTTTCTCAACTTCCTTTAATAAATAATCTGTGATGGCATCTGCATTCTCTGGCAGAAAATCCATCTTTATTACATATTTCTTTAGTAAATCGCGCTCAGAATCTTCTATTTTTCCATCAGCCCAAGCAAGACTTGCCATGTCATAAAGCAATTCTATTTTTTCATTTAATGTCTCAGGAGGTACAAGCGACGTACCGGCAGACATTATCTCTCTGTTGATTTCATCAGGTGTAATCCCATAACGCTCTATACCTATGCGGTATAAAGCTTCTAACTCTGTAGCTCTTACTACACCGTCTGCAAGTACCATGCAATAAAGAGTTAAGAACCTGGATTGTAATAATTTATTATTTTCCATACAGATAGTATCTCTGTCGGCTCCTAACAGTTTTTAAAAGATTTATGTTTTGTGATTTTTTTCGAACAGATACAAAAAAAAGCGTGGAGCCAATCCTGTTACTCGTTCCACGTGTTAAGGCCTTCGCATTGCCCTGTTAGTCAAAACGAGCAACGCCGAAAGCCCCACGCCGATGTATATAATAATTTTTAAGGCAACAGAACAATTCTGCCCTGAGCCTTTGACTTGTATATAATACATCTTTAGGGGCGTCCCCGTTGCTTTGTTTTTGACTAACAGTTTGAAGTTGCGAAGTTCTAACACGTCAAAACCAAAGCGTTCAGTTACGCCTTTTTTATATATGTCTACCCCATTNTACCCTAATCCCNNTTGCAGGGCTTCCNGTATGAGTATAATCGTCACAAANGTACATATTTATTTCTNCACAGACAATATATTTATAAAAAAATAACCGANAAAAATAAATACACCTCATGAGTCTCGCATACAAGATGGGTACTTTACCGCAACTCAATGTGCCGCTCTCATTCCATAAGCACATGGATATAAAACTCTTGTAAAGTACTTTATAACAATATTATGCATCATCCCCGTTCCATCCAGGCTCTTATATCAGAGCCGTCTGTTCAGCTTGCCAGCACCGCGGCGGCCCCGGCGAACAGTCCTACGAGGTATCCGCCTGTTATCTCGCCGAGCGAATGCAGGCGCAACAGCATGCGGCCGGTGCCCACCACACCAGCGAGTATCAGCAGCACGCAGAACCACCACAGCGGATTGAAGCCTATGATGAGCGAGAATGCCACCACGGCACCCGTCGTACCGCCTATCGCCGCCGTGTGGGTGGATATCTTCCAGCGGTGGTTTATCAGCGCGCAGATAACCTGTATGGTTATGGCCGCCATCACTATGCTGCTCATAAAGTGAGGGAAATGCACGGTGTTCATTATGTAAAAGCAGGTAAGGTATGACATTATGGAGATGACATAGGGTATCATGCGACCCTCGCGCGAGAAGAGCCTCAACAGCGACCAGCCCTGATATTTGCGGTATATGTGTATCAATGTCGTCGGCAACAGTATCGTAAAGAAATATACCGTCAGCAGCACATAGAGCTTATAGAACAGCGGCATCATGCTGAGATAGCTGAAAGCAAAGAGCGCTATCAGTCCCATCAGGGGCAGATAGAACGGCGTGAATATCACGCTTATATATTTTGCCATGAGCAGTATGGCCCTTTGTTGTCCCTCGGCGGCTCTCCTGCCGATGTTACGGCTGTGTGTTGTCATTATCTCTGTTGCTCTATTGTGTGTAAACTGCGTTGCGCCGGTACCGTCCTATCTTAGGTTTGACGGCGGTATGCCCATCTGCTCCCTATATTTCGCCACCGTCCTCCGTGCTATGGGGTAGCCTAATTTTTTCATCTCCTCGGCCAGTTTTATGTCAGACAGCGGTTTACCCTTTGTCTCCTGTTCCACGAGTTCCTTCAGTGTCTTTTTTATTATCCTTGTCGATACCGCACCACCCGCGCCGGTGTCGTACGCGTCCGAGAAGAATGTCTTGAGCGATATTATCCCCCATGGTGTCTCGGCGTACTTGGAGCTGCACACGCGCGACACGGTAGAGATGTCCACTCCGGCCTGCTGCGCCACGTCTTTCAGCGTCATCGGCTTCAGGTCCGCCTCGTCACCGCTCAGCAAGAAAGGTTTCTGCAGGCCTATAATGCTCCTCATCGTGGTTGTCATGGTATCCTGTCTCTGGCGTATGGCGTCTATGTATGCCTTGGCTCTGTTCACCTTCTGCTGTGCATAGAGCAACGCCTCCTTGTCGCTTCTGTTCATAGACTGCGGGTTTTTGCGGTATGCGTCTATCATGTCCTCAAACTCTGCCGACACAAACAGCTGCGGCATCTTGCCGCGGTTCAGCGTGCAACTGACGTTACCGTTGTCGTCGGTGTCTATTATGAAGTCCGGTGTCACGTGCTGCATGTTCCGCCCCATGGTCTCTCCCAGCGCCGCTCCCGGCCTTGGGTTCAGTTTCTTTATCTCTTTCAGCACCTCCTGTGCCGTGTATTCGCTTATGGCGAGGCGCTCTCTTATCTTGTCCCAGCGTTTGCGTGTGAAGTCGGTGTAGCAGTCGTTTATCACCTTATACATCAACGTCGTGACGCGCGACGGCCGTTTTCTGAATATCTGTATCAACAGACATTGCTGCAGCGACTGCGCCCCTATGCCCGCAGGGTCAAACGACTGCAATATGTTCAGGCAGTGTTCTATCTCCTCCTCGCTCACGTCTATGTATTCCTTTATGGCTATCTCGTCGCTCACGTCGGCCAGTTCCTTGCGCAGCAGCCCGTCGTTGTCAAGAGAGCCTATCAGGTACTGCATTATCATCTGCTGCCTCTCGTCGAGTTCCTGCTCTCCCATCTGCTCCGTCAGCTTGTCATAAAACGACTCCGTGTTGCCGTATATCCTCTCCTCCTGGTCTGCGTCCGGGTCGGTATTGTTGGCCCGCTCATAGTTGGAGCCTGCAATACGGTCGTCCTTATCCAGACTGTCCAGCACACTGTCCAGCTCGTCCTCACGCTCCCTACGCTCCTCTTCCGCCTCAAATGTCTCCTCACTTCCGGTGTCGCCGCCATCGTTCTGCTCCACGCTTGCCGCACCCGCCATCTCCGTGTCCTGCGCATTGCCGTCTAATGCGGGGTTCTCGTCCATCTCAGCCTGTATGTTCTGCTCCAACTGTGCCAGCGGCATCTCCAGCATACGCACCACCATTACCTGCTGCGCCGTCAGACGCTGCTGCTGCTGTTGCACCAACTGTTGCTCCTGTGTCTGGATCTGTCCCTGTATCATACTATCGCAAAGATGTGTTTAGTGATATGCTCCGCAAAGGTAGTAATTCTTTTCATAACGCCTCGGCATGTCACGCAAAAAATAACATTTTATAATGAAAAAGGTATGATTTATTTTGGTATTTCCGAAAATGTTGTTAAATTTGCACATTGAACAGACCGTGCCCGCACCGACCTATGCCCTACGGCAACAGCCGTGAGCCGCCGGCCGGCAACATACGGCCATGGTGCCGCATCGAGGTTATGTGGCCATGGCACCGCGTTCACACAGTAAAGGCAGTGCGTTTACAATGTAATCGCACCGTTTTTACAACGCAATCACACTGCGATTACAACAGCCTGATATACAATCTATTAAGACAGTCGTAAGAATTTAATAAATATACTACCAATATCTAACTGAATCAACTTAATGAAGAAAATCATTACCTTGTTACTGACGCTGCTCATGACGGCCACCGCCGTCTCAGCGGCCGATCAACTGGCATTCCCCGGAGCCTCCGGCTGGGGACGTTTTGCCAAGGGTGCGCGCGCTTCTTCAGCGCCCACGGTCTATCATGTCACAAACCTCAACGACAGCGGCACAGGCTCTCTACGTGACGCCGTGTCAAAAGNCAANCGCATAGNNGTGTTCGATGTGTCCGGTGTCATCAAGATCTCCAGCCGCATCGTCTTCGCCAGCAACCTCTATGTGGCCGGCCAGACAGCCCCGGGCGAGGGTATCACGGTATATGGCAACGGCGTTTCATTCTCCGGTGCCAGCAACATCATCTGCCGTTACCTCAGGGTGCGCATGGGTCACGGCGGCGACAACGGCAAGGACTGTGCGGGAATATCCAACGGCACGAACATGATTTTCGACCATTGCTCCTTCTCATGGGGTCTCGACGAGACATTCTCCATCAACCCCGACGGCAAGGGCTCGCTCGGAATCATCACCCTTCAGAGCTGTATCTTCGGTCAGGGACTGCTTACACACTCCGCAGGCGGACTGATGCAGGCAGACTATATCACCCTGTACCGAAACTACTACTGCGACAACTCCACACGTAACAACAAAATCAAGGGCATAAACCAATATGCCAACAACGTGGTTTACAACTGGAGCAACGGCTGCTACATAATGGGTGGCGACTCCGAGGGCTCGTCATACGTGAACATAGAGTCCAACCTGTTCATCAACGGACCGGCCAAGGGCGGTAACTGTTTCGGCGGCGCCAACGCCGACTTCCATTGCTATGGCGACGACAACTGGCAGGACAAGAACATGGACGGCATATTCGACCCGTATCTCGTGACCGACTACAGCGCGGCGACACGCGAGAGCAAGCCATACGACTATCCGCAACTGGAACTATACCCCGGCGACAAACTCCTTGAGCTAAACATACCGACCGTAGGCGCCAGCCTGCCATATCGTGACCAGGCCGACTGCTACATGGTTGACGAGGTAATGTCATACGGCAAGATAGGCAAGCTCATAACCTACGAGACAAGCCTGCCTATCGGGGCACCCGACACATGGGCGTGGTACGCCGGAACAAAACCCGCGGACACTGACGGCGACGGCATGCCCGACGAATGGGAGAAAGCCAACGGCACCAATCCGGCAGTGGCCGACGCTACCGTTGTGGCTGACAACGGATACCTAAACATTGAGAACTATATCAACTCCATAACGGTAGAGGACAGGCAGTACTTCCTGCGCAAGCCTATAACACTGCAGCTCGCCTCGGCAACCACATCAACCGTGACACTGGAGTGGAGGGACTACACATACGCCGAGGAAGGTTTCGCGGTAGAGATACAGCAGGCCGACGGCACATGGAAAGAGGCTGTACGCACCAAGGCGGGAGCCACATCATGCCAAGTAACAGGATTAGAGTCTGCCACACAATACAAGATGCGCGTATGCGCCTTCGGCACCAACAACGGCACGGAGGTGAAGTCAGACTACGCCGAGGGTACATTCACCACACGCCAGATAGAAACGGGCATGGTGGACATAGACTCATTTGAGCCGGACGTTACATTAGGAGCCGGACAGACTACATGGGACAAAACAACCACGGCATGGGTAGAAGGCAAGGAGTTTGCCGACGGAAACAACGTGCTCCTAAACACCGANACAGAGCGCACGCTAACCATCAGNGAGAGCATAGCACCGGCTGACGTGGTAGTAAACGGCACGGGCGACCTCACCATAGACGGCGTGATAGGCGGCGACGCGGCGACAGTGAACAAGGGCAACAGCGGCAAACTGACACTGAACGGGAAGAACACCTACAAGGGTGCTACCGTACTGCACGACGGCGTGATAGAATTTAACAGCATTGCCAATGGCGGCAGCCCGTCGGCGATAGGCGCCTCTCTCGCATTCCCGGCAAACTGGGTTATGGACGGCGGCACATACCGCTACACAGGCAGCTCGGCAGCCACAGACCGCGGCGCGAAACTGATGCGTCCGACAACGCTCGAAATAGCAAACAGCAGCGCCACCGTAACAGCGTCAGGCGCATTTGAGGGCGACAGCGACCTCGAACTGGCAGGCAACGGCACGCTGGCCGTGGCAAACGCGGGGACATTCTTCGGTTACAGCGGCAACACTACGCTTACCGGCGGCACACTGTCTCTCACCGACATAGAGAATGCCTGCAAGGTATTCGCGGCATCATCACACCCCGTTGTATTCAACGGCGGTACCCTGAAGTTCGCTTACAAGAACGGCGACTCACAGACATTCGCATTCCCGATACACGTAAACGAGGGCACATACTCAAAACTCATGCTGCCCACTCACGGCGACTTCAAGAGCAACCTGACCGGCAACGGCGACCTGGAGATGGTGGTACCGTATCTGCGTTTCACCATATCCGGAACATTGCCAAACTTCAACGGACGCATAATAGCAAACGGTGTACCGTCAACAGGCAGCCAGTCACTGTTCTATCACTCATCACAGTGGAACTCACCAAATGTGGTGTTCACACTCAAAGGCAAGTCATACATGGCCGCATGGACAACTAACGCCAACAACGTCATTGGCGGTCTCTCAGGCGATGCAGGCACATATCTTATAGGCTCAAGCAAGCAGACCGCTAACTTCAAGTGCTCTTGGGAGGTAGGCGGCGCCAATACCGACGAGACATTCAACGGTATCATAAACAATCTGCCGGCAGGCTTGAACGCAAAGTACAGCGGCACGGTATCCATTAAGAAAGTAGGTACAGGCCTGTGGCGCCTCAACGGTGCCAACAGCTACAGCGGTACCACACAGATTATCGGCGGCACAATGGTGCTAAACGGCGCAAACAGCGGCGCAGGAGCAATGAGCGTGATGAGCGGAGCCACTCTGAAAGGCTCCGGCAGCGTGGTAGCAAAGGTGACAGCATATAACGGTTCTGTTATCGAGGCGGNCGATNCGCTAATAAACNGCAAGGGACTGACANTCGCAGGCGCACTGGNTATCCAGAACGGANCAAGCNTAANCGTTCCTGTTAACGTGACAAAGTGCAACACCANGACCGTGAACGGAGCGGTAACAATAGGCGCTGCNGCCGTGCTCAACATAATAACCGGCGAGGATGGCATAGAGCGTGCGCCATACGCCGAGACGGAATATCAGATATTCAAGATTGGTACCTCCGGAAAGATAACGGGACAGTTCGGGACTATCAATGACGACGTGCTCGCCGAGGGACAGCAGTGGGATACGACCGACCTCTACACCAAAGGTATCCTGCGTGTGGTTGGCGGCGATGTGAAGCCTGATGAGCCCGTGACACCGGTTGATCCTGACGAGCCTGTAGGCGAGACTATGAAGGTGACACTGGCATACGGCAACATGACACCAAAGTCATACGACGCAAGTGGCGTTAACAACATGCTGGAAGGCGTGGAGAACAAGGTTACAAACGGTATAACAAACAACAACCTCGGCTTCAGCATCGTATGCACAGGCAACCTCACCAAGGAACTGGGCAAAGNCTCAAAGATGTCATACACTTTTGACGGCGTTGACCGCACCAATATCAAACTCTCCAACGGAGCGCAGCAAACAGTAAATCTTCCGGAGGGAGCACGCGCCACAAAGCTTGAGATATGGAGCGTGGTAGGCACCAACTCCTCTAACCGCACCAGCTATTGGAAAGAGGTATGCGGAGTAACATACACCGAGTCTAACGCCACAATACTCGACCTCACGTCAGGTAAAGTAAACTGCGTGACATTCGATTTGCCTAACGTTGATGTCATAACATTCACCAACACAGGCGAGCAGCAGTGCGTTATCCTCAACATCGAGTACCACTACGGCGGCCCTGCCAACACCGACGGGGTGGAGACCATCACCGTCGACACACTCAACGGCACCAATACCGCCACATATAACACCGCAGGTCAGATGGTTAATGACTCCTACCGCGGCGTGGTGATACAGCAAAACAAAAAGTATGCGAGATAAATAAAGTGGCGGAGATAAAACAACTGCATCTCAAGAACTTGCCGTTGCCTTATTTCCGGTACTTAAAATAAGATTTCTAAAACCCTCCTTCCAACGGAGCGGCAAGCAGAATGTATTGTTGACTGCTACGCAACAAGACGGCTCGACAGCCCGCAGACACGGTAACGATACAGGAACAGCACTAATGTCTGCATGCCACACCATTGGAAGGAGGATTTTTTGAATTAAGAAACAATGTAATATCCATTAAATATGAAGATAATTTATTTCCATGGATTCGGCTCCTCAGGAGCCAGTGGTACGGTAGAGCTGCTGCGAAAGCTGCTGCCGGAAGACGAGATTATAGCACCCGACATACCTGTAGACCCTCTGGAGGCACTGCCATTCCTGCGGCAACTCTGCGAGACAGAGCAGCCGGACGTGATAGTAGGCACCAGCATGGGTGGCATGTACGCCCATCAGATGCACGGTTTCAAACGTATCTGCGTCAATCCGGCTGTCAATATGTCGACCATGAGCAACGTACTGAAAACCGGAGAGCACAAGTTCTATAACGGCCGGAAAGACCATCAGAAGACTTTCCGCATAACACGTGACATCATCCAACACCACAATCAGGTGGAGCGCCAGCAGTTTAAGAACCTAACGGCAGAGGATAAAGAAAACGTCTGGGGACTGTTCGGTATCAATGACCCCGTATGCAAGACCTACGGACTGTTCCACAAACACTNTCCNNNGTNCATNCGCTTTGNNNGTGAACACCANCNTAACGNNAAAGTGTNGACAGAAAGAGNTNTTGCCGCNGANAATGAGTATCACAGGCGGAGGGGAATGAACATACATAGCAACACCGTTATGTCACGCAACATATTGTTACTGTTGCTGACTCTGCTGCTCTCGCAGACGTTATGTGCCCAACAGGCAGGTGAGGTACTTGCCGAATGCCACACGGCCGCAGAACAAAAGCAACGTATGTCACGGTATTTCATACAACAGGAGATACCCGACAATGTTTTTAGCCGCATGCAAGGCAAATCGTTTGGCAAGGGATGCACAACGCCACGCTCCGCCCTGCGCTACCTCGTGGTGCTACACCGCAATAAGGACGGGCGCACACAGGTGGGCGAGATGGTATGCCACAAGAGCATTGCCTCGAAGCTGCTCTGCATATTCCGAGAGCTGTATGAAAAAGACTACCGCATAGAACGGATGGTATTGATAGACGACTACGATGCTGACGACCAGCGTTCCATGGCGGCCAACAATACTACATGTTTCAACTTTCGCCGACAGACAGGGTCCGGCACAAAAGTGTCGAAACACGCAATGGGTATGGCTGTGGACATAAATCCGCTTTATAATCCTTATATTAAAGGCACGGTGGTGCAGCCGGCCGAAGGACGTCCATATATAAAGAATAGGGAACGCATCCCCATGACCGTCAAACGTGGTGACCTATGTCACCGCCTTTTCCTGCAACAGGGATTCAGATGGGGCGGAGCATGGAAAAGCCTGAAAGACTATCAGCATTTCGAGTTGTAGCGTCTTCGTTGCAAAGTGATAACCTTTGCAACGAAGAATCAAGAATGTCTGATATTATATAGAGTAGCGTNCTTACGTAAACAAGTTAAAAGTTCTTCATTGCTATAACAGAATGACCTTGATTTTTGCTGTTATAGAAGTAGTAGCCATTAGTATAGCTACCTGCATATGATGTTTCTGTTATGGTAGTCACCCATGCATAGCTTACTTTATACTCAGATGATGACCAGTAAAATCCATTTAATTCTTTTCCCCCAACAGAACGTAAGCCCTGATTGATTTTTTTGAGATTTTCTTTGGTAAAAAACAGTTGCTCAAGTGCCGGCCCATACCATCCTGTTCCATGGGCTCTTACCCATTTGGCAAATGGATTTATATTTCCCATATCATTGAGTGAACCGTCATATATGCTGTTACAGTAATAATTCTTGTTAAAAAGACTTTCTTCATCCCACTCAAGATAACCTTGATCAAGTGAAACAATGGTGCCATTGGCTCCACCATTTGTAATAGAACAAACAATACCCTGAGGTGACTTCGCATCAGGATATGGATCTCCGATAGCATATGTCAACTGATACTCTACATCAGCACTTTCGACTTTCCCTTCATATACAATACCTTCATCGACAATTCTGGCCTGATAATATACCGTTGTGTTAGTTGCTATATTTGAGAGAGTATTTTCAAATTTTCTATTGGTAATATTACATGACAATTCTTTATAATTTGCCATGTCCTTTTCGAAAGAATAACGTATTGTAGCTTTGGGATTATCAGTTTCGCCAGTATATGACCCACATAATGTCATTGAGTTTTTTGTTATATTCTTTGCTGCAAGAGTTGACACTTCAATAGGGTTTATGGTTAAGAACAAATCTGACTCAAGTGGGGTAAAACCGATTGCTATATAATTCTTGCCATCAACATTTTGATTTATAATTGTACCCATTGTTATGTTATCCGGTGAGATATAAACAGAAGCGCCGTCAATATTACCAAGATATTTGTAGGATTCAAGTTTATAGCGACTACTTTCTTTAGAAGAATTATTTGGGAAAAGAAGCAGAGCGGAGCGTAATTGGTTTTCAACAAAATCATAAGAAATTTCAAAAGACTTTGTTTTATTGGTATAATTCAGAAATTCAGAATNTTCCTNAACAAGTATCAAACCATNTGGTTGGTTTTCTTTNATAAGAAATATGCCATCCCCCCANNATTTGGNTANAANATTAATTGATNCNTNAGNTATTTCGACATTTTCTGTATTTTCTTCATCTCCACCCGGAATTATCTTTTCCGGAACCTCAGCATTAAGAGTATCGTTGGAGCATCCTTGATTTCCAAGTACAATCACGCTCATGATGGTGTATACTAAAATAATATTTTCTAGTTTCATAGTTTTATTTATTTTTTATGATAGTTCTCGTAATTAGATATTTGACAGCTTGTATACGTTGACGCAGATTGCGATGATCCATTATTACGGATTGTGGCTTTGTTACCATAATAGTCATGGACTCGCTTCGTTGAAGAGATTTGGAATTTGCAGTAATTGTACACTTTCCTTCCGATTTTGCAGTTACAACGCCTGTTGAAGAAATTGTTGCAACTGAGGTATCAGAACTACCCCATTCAAGATCACCAACCGCTCCCGTTGGTATAATTGTTGGGATTATTGTATAAGTAAAGCCCAAATTTACGGTAGCGAAAGATGGTAAGGAAAAATTCTCTAATTTTCTATAGACTATTATAGTAGCTTCTGCCGATACGGTTCCGTCAATCGTTTCTGCTTTAATCTTGGTTGTTCCAGGAGATTTTCCTGTAATGACTCCGGTTTCATTTACAGTCACAACAGAAGAGTTGGCTGTACTCCATTTTAACTCTGCCCATGACGAAGATGGTGTAAATAAAGGTGACAGACTCAAAGACTCTTCTGTCGATATTGTGACTTCAGAAGGGGATAGACTTAACGAAGAAGGAGTTTCCACGTCTGTATCTTCCGAACAATTTATCTTTACGATATCTGATTTCGTTTGATCATTGTCGACCATTACAATCAGATAAGCGTANGTTCCATGTNCTTTTGCGGTTATAACAGCACTTTTTCCGTTGTCAGNTACTTTCAAATTANAATTGAACGGAGTACCAAATCCTGATACAAATCCCCAGTAAGCTTCACCTTCTGAGCCTGATGGCTTGAAATCTATATGTAATGTCTTGGAAGTTCCCGGATGAATATTAACAGGATCGCTTTCTCGTATTTCCACGCCTGTTGCATTTGGCGCACCAGTAACAGAAATATAGTCATAATAGGATCCATGTCCTACATGTATGTCATTATCATAAGCACCTCGAAATGAATAGGCATAAGTCACTTCTATTTTAATATTGGATTTTGGCTTAAGTCCATAAAACGTTGCTTGCAAGTCTGATGATGTATAAGATAAACCAAGATATTCTTGATCCTCTGGATTTACAAAAGAAAAGAAAGCATGTGTTATCCAGCCTCCAGATGGCGGTGTGGCTGTACATGAGACTTTAATGGTTGATCCTTTTTTAACGGTGTAATTACCAGCATAGAGATTACTATACAAGATAAGACAAAAGAAACAGATAATTAAACGGGAAAAGAATTTCATAATTGTAATCATTAACGTAGGTTCAACATAAAAAAAGCATGAATTCGATGAATTTCACTTGTATGGAAATAATTTTTGAATTGACCTATAGTTCCAGATTCAGTCGATTAAAAAACTTGGCTATCAACAAAAGAAAAGAAGCGTGGAACTGAATACTATGAAATTTGCTGAAATGGGATAAAGAATAATGAAGTCTCTCTTTAATGTAATAGTCTGTTATTAGTGTTATTATGGGTTTTACCCTCTTTTTATCACTTGA
>WFLX010257051.1_pt1 | contig 28492 bp, 21 predicted proteins | sample 4967041 | NCBI WGS metagenome assembly WFLX01 (sample SAMN12857096, study PRJNA449069) | gut metagenome | isolation source: stool from male and female vole | host: Microtus ochrogaster | place: USA:Florida | collected 2017
CCGTCGAAGATCGGGGTGGCGAATTTCTCGCCGAGCTCGCGGCCGGCCCAACCGAGAACGGTCTCGAAAATCTGGCCGAGGTTCATACGCGAGGGCACGCCGAGGGGGTTAAGACAGATGTCGACAGGGGTGCCGTCGGCGAGGAAGGGCATATCCTCCTGGCGGACGATACGCGAAACGATACCTTTGTTACCGTGGCGACCTGCCATCTTGTCACCTACCTGGATCTTACGCTTCTTGGCGATATATACCTTAGCCATCTGCATGATGCCTGAGGGGAGTTCGTCGCCGATCGAGAGGTCGAATTTCTTACGGCGGAGCTCGGCGTCGACTTCCTTCGACTTACGGAGATAGTTGACGATAGTCTGGCGGATGAGCGTGTTGGCGTGCTCGTCGTCGGTCCAGTTGCTGAGGTTAAGGGTATCGAAGTCGATATCGCGGAGCACACCGGCGGTGAATTTAGCGTCGGGGGCTACGATAATGGTGCCTAAGAAGTCCTTAACACCCATTGATTTATGGTTCTTGGTAAGAGTGAGGAGCTTCTCAACGAGGATGTCCTTGAGATTGGTCTGCTTTTCCTCATACTCTTCGTCGAGCTTGGGAAGGAGGGCGTTGGCGGCTTTGTTTTTCTTCGACTTGACGGCGCGTGAGAAGAGACGGGTGCCGATCACGACGCCTTTGAGCGAGGGAGAAGCCTTGAGAGAGGCGTCTTTGACGTCGCCGGCCTTGTCGCCGAAGATAGCGCGGAGGAGTTTCTCCTCGGGAGTCGGGTCAGACTCGCCCTTAGGCGTGATCTTACCGATCATGATGTCGCCGGGGACGATGTGGGCGCCGACGCGAACGATACCGCGCTCGTCGAGATCCTTAGTAGCGTCGTCGCTGACGTTGGGGATGTCGGAAGTAAGTTCCTCCATACCGCGCTTGGTCTCGCGGACTTCGAGGGTGTATTCGTCGACGTGGACAGAGGTGAGGATGTCTTCCTTGACCATGCGCTCGTTGAGCACGATGGCATCCTCATAGTTATATCCTTTCCAGGGCATGAAGGCCACCTTGAGGTTACGGCCGAGGGCGAGCTCGCCGTTCTCGGTGGAGTATCCCTCGGTAAGGATGTCGCCTTTCTTCACGCGCTGGCCTTTGCTGCAAATGGGGCGAAGGTCGATAGTGGTGCTCTGGTTGGTTTTGCGGAACTTGGGAATATGGTATTCCTTAAGAGCGTCCTCGAATGCGACAAACTCTTCTTCCTCGGTGCGGTCGTAGCGGATGCGGATGCGGTCGGCGTCGACAAATTCGATCACGCCGTCGCCTTCGGCCATAATCTGGGTACGCGAGTCGCGGATAAGCTGGCCTTCGAGACCGGTGCCCACGATAGGCGACTCGGAGCGCATGAGGGGAACTGCCTGGCGCATCATGTTAGATCCCATGAGGGCGCGGTTGGCGTCGTCGTGCTCAAGGAAGGGGATGAGCGAAGCCGCGATTGAGGCGATCTGGGTGGGAGCCACGTCCATAAGCTCAACCTGGTCGGGCGAAACGACAGGGAAGTCGGCGTCGAGGCGGGCCTTGATACGCTCGTTGGTGTAGCGGCCTTCGTCGTCGACGGGCTCGTTGCCCTGGGCGATAATCTTGCCTTCCTCGATTTCGGCGGTCAGGTAAGTGATATGGTCGTTGTCGAGGTCGACTTTGCCGCCTTCTACCTTGCGATAGGGGGTCTCGATGAAGCCGAGGTCGTTGATCTTAGCATAGACGCAGAGCGACGAGATAAGACCGATGTTGGGGCCTTCAGGGGTTTCGATCGGGCAGAGACGGCCGTAGTGGGTATAGTGAACGTCGCGTACCTCGAAACCCGCGCGCTCGCGGGAGAGACCGCCGGGACCGAGGGCCGACATACGGCGTTTGTGAGTGATTTCGGCAAGCGGGTTGGTCTGGTCCATGAACTGGGAGAGCGCGTTGGTGCCGAAGAATGTGTTGATGACCGAAGAAATAGTCTTGGCGTTGATAAGGTCGATGGGAGTGAAGACCTCGTTGTCGCGTACGTTCATACGCTCGCGGATGGTGCGCGACATGCGAGCCAAGCCTACGCCGAACTGGTTGTAAAGCTGCTCGCCGACTGTGCGCACGCGGCGGTTGCTCAGGTGGTCGATATCGTCGACATCGGTCTTAGAGTTGATAAGCTCGATGAGGTATTTGATGATGGCGATGATGTCTTCCTTGGTGAGCACCTTGACGTCCATCGAGGTGGTGAGGCCGAGTTTCTTATTGATACGGTAGCGGCCTACCTCGCCGAGGTCGTAACGCTTTTCGGAAAAGAAAAGGTTGGTAATGACCTCGCGGGCCGAAGCGTCGTCTGGCGGCTCGGCGTTGCGGAGCTGGCGGTAGATGTATTGGATAGCCTCTTTCTCTGAGTTGGAGGTATCTTTCTGGAGAGTATTGAATATGATAGAGTGATCCGAGGAGTTGGCGTCTTCCTTATGAAGGAGGATAGTCTGAACCCCTGAATCAAGGATTTTCTGGATTTGATCTTCTTCGAGCACGGCTTCGCGGTCAACGAGAATCTCGTTACGCTCGATAGAAACAACCTCGCCGGTATCCTCGTCGACAAAGTCCTCGACCCAAGTGCGGAGCACACGGGCAGCGAGTTTGCGGCCAACGGCTTTCTTGAGGTTGGCTTTGTTGACCTTGATTTCCTCAGCGAGGCCGAAGATTTCGATAATATCTTTATCACTCTCAAGGCCGATAGCGCGGAGAAGAGTTGTAACGGGCAATTTCTTCTTACGGTCGATGTAAGCATACATGACGTTGTTGATGTCGGTAGCGAACTCGATCCAAGATCCGCGGAAGGGAATGATACGGGCCGAGTAGAGCTTGGTGCCGTTAGCGTGAGTGCTTTGGCCGAAGAAAACGCCGGGAGAGCGGTGGAGCTGCGATACGACGACGCGCTCGGCGCCATTGATCACGAAAGTGCCTTTCTCGGTCATGTATGGGATTTGACCGAGGTAGACGTCCTGAATCACAGTCGCGAAGTCCTCATGGTNGGGATCCGTGCAATAAAGNTTAAGNNTNGCTTTCAAGGGCACGCTATAGGTANGNCCACGGNCAAGNCACTNCTCGNTAGTGTAACGCGGAGGATCGAGATAATAGTCGAGGAACTCGAGCACGAAGTTGTTTCGAGTATCGGCTATAGGGAAGTTTTCGGAGAATACCTTATAGAGTCCCTCGTTGTTTCGTTTTTCCGGAGCAGTCTCCAACTGGNGGAAATCACGGAAAGATTTCAGTTNCACCTCCAAAANATCAGGATAAGGAAGCTGATTTTTGACGGATGAGAAATTTATGCGGGGTTTGACTTGTGAATCTGACATCTAAAAAAGGATGATTAACTAACTCAGATTAAAAAAAAGCAGACACNATAAGNAGTTAATCTGCGAGTCGAAAGAATCGCGGANTAACGCNATAAAAACACGATACTAAGCAAAAATCATTTCTTGATTTAGTGACCTAAATCGGTGCTAATTACCTATTGTGAAGAAAAACTGCCTGTTGTCGAGAGGTAAGAANAGAATGACAGTGGGCAGTCAGAGGGATGGCATGACTACCGGGTCGAGAATCTGCCGGAAGCGGCTTGCGCTATTAGGCGGGGCTCGAAGGCTTTCTATCAAGTAGCGAGCCGGGATAGGAAGTATGCCAAAAGAATAAAAAAGACGCAAAAAGGTTAAGAATCATCTGTTAAGAAGATTCTTAACCTATTTGCCTGATATGCAGGATATTATTTGAGCTCAACTTCAGCGCCGCCTTCTTCGAGCTGTTTCTTGAGGCCTTCAGCGTCAGCTTTAGAGAGACCTTCCTTAACAACAGAGGGAGCACCGTCAACGAGTTCTTTAGCCTCTTTAAGGCCAAGACCGGTGAGTTCCTTCACGAGTTTAACGACTGCGAGCTTGCTTGCGCCAGCTGATTTGAGCACTACGTCGAAAGAAGATTTTTCTTCCTCAGCGGCAGCGCCGGCTGCAGGGCCAGCTGCTACAGCTACAGCGGCAGCTGCGGGTTCGATGCCGTATTCCTCTTTGAGGATTTGAGCAAGTTCGTTTACTTCTTTTACCGAGAGGTTAACTAATTGTTCTGCAAAAGCTTTAAGATCTGCCATTGTGGTATTTGTTTTAATTTTTGTTTGCGAATTGGATTATGCTTCTTTTTTTGATAAAGTCTCGAGGATGCCGTGAAGCTTGGTGGCACCAGACTGAAGAGCAGAGACGACGTTCTTGGCGGGAGATTGAAGGAGAGCGACAACATCGGCGATAAGCTCGTTTTTGCTCTTGATATTGCAAAGAGTCTCGAGGTTTTCGGGACCGACATAGATAGTCTCTTCAACGTAAGCGGCCTTAAGGAACGGGAGTTTCTGATCTTTTTTCTGAAGCTTCTTGAGGAGCTTAGCGGGAGCGTTGCCGGTGTTGCAGCACATGAGCGAAGTAGACTCCTTAAGAGCGGGCTTGAGTTCTGACCAGTCGAAACCGATTTTGTCGAAAGCTTTCTCAAGGAGAGTGTTCTTCACTACGATGAGCTTGATGTCTTCCTTGAAGCAAGCGCGACGGATTTCGGTGGTTGCTTCTGCGTCCAAACCTGCGGTTTCAGCGAGGTAGAAGCAGCTGTATTGCTGGAGAGTCTCAGCAATTTTGTCTATGATAATAGCTTTATCTTCCTTTTTCATTTTAGTCCGGGGTTTAGAGATTAATCATCAATGGTTTTAGAGTCAACCTTGATGCCGGGGCTCATGGTGCTCGAAAGATAAATACTCTTAATATAGGTACCCTTGGCAGTAGCGGGTTTCATCTTGATAAGGGTGTTGACAAACTCGCGTGCATTCTGCTTAATCATCTCGGGAGTGAACGACACTTTGCCGATAGAAGTGTGCACGATACCGGTTTTGTCGACCTTAAAGTCGATTTTACCCTTCTTTACCTCTTCTACAGCCTTAGCCACGTCGGGGGTAACAGTACCGCTCTTGGGGTTAGGCATGAGGCCGCGGGGACCGAGGATACGGCCGAGAGCACCGATTTTACCCATGATCTGGGGCTGAGTGATGATCACGTCAATGTCGGTCCAACCGCCTTTGATTTTTTCGATATATTCGTCGAGGCCTACATAGTCGGCGCCGGCTGCCTTTGCAGCTTCTTCGGCGTCGGAATTGCAGAGCACGAGAACGCGGACTTGCTTGCCTGTGCCGTTAGGGAGAGTAACCACGCCGCGAACCATCTGGTTAGCCTTGCGAGGGTCAACGCCCAAACGCACGTCGATATCAACCGATGCATCGAAGTTAGCGTAGTTTACTTCTTTCACCTTTTCCGATGCTTCAGCAAGGGTATAAGCTTTCCCGGCTTCAATCTTCTGTAAGGCTATCTTTTGTTTTTTTGTAAGTTTTGCCATTTCAATTGAAGTTTATTAGTTATTTTCAGGGAAGGCACCTTTAACGGTGATACCCATACTTCTGGCTGTTCCGGCAACCATGCGCATAGCTGACTCCACAGTGAAGCAGTTCAAATCAGGCATTTTGTCTTCAGCGATAGTCTTTACCTGTTCCCAAGTGATTTCAGCAACCTTAGTACGGTTGGGCTGAGCAGAACCGCTCTTCTTCTTAGAAACCTCGAGGAGCTGAACAGCTACCGGGGGAGTCTTAACGATGAAGTCAAAGCTCTTGTCGGTGTAGTAAGTGATTACTACAGGGAGAACTTTGCCAGCCTTGTCCTGGGTACGGGCATTGAATTGCTTGCAAAATTCCATGATATTAATACCCTTGGAACCGAGAGCAGGACCTACCGGAGGAGAGGGGTTAGCTGCACCGCCTTTAATCTGCAATTTGATTTGTCCAGCAATTTCTTTAGCCATTGTTGTAAATACTTAATTAATTGTTTAAATATGTGCAAGCCGACACAACAAAAGCGGACCCGTTCGTAACCACGAATCCGACTAAAGTCAATTAAGCTCGCGTTCTACCTGCGAATTTTCAAGCTCCAGAGGAGTCTTTCTACCGAAAATCTTAACCTCCACCTTAACTTTCTTCTTCTCGCGGTCAACTTCGGTAATCTCGCCGATAAAACCGGCGAAGGGGCCGAAATTGACTTTGACCTGCTCGCCGACGATGTAGTTATTTTCGTCGGCTTCAGGCACCTCATTCATCTCGTCGGCAGCGCCGAGCATACGAAGCACCTCGCTCTCGCGAAGCATCTCGGGCTTGGCGTCTTTACCGCGACCTTTGAGGAAGTCGATCACGTTAGTGGTGTTACGGAGGAGATACTGTACTTCACCTTGAAGGTCGGCTTCAATGAAAACGTAACCTGAATAGAGGTTCTTCTCCTTGACAACCTTCTTACCATTACGAAGGGTAAGGACTTTCTCGGTGGGTATCAGCACTTGAAAAAGGTATTTGCCAAGATCGGTATTTCTCATCTGAGCGTCGAGAATTTCCTTAACCTTAGCTTCTTTACCTGAGATGGCACGCAACACGTACCATCCTTTTTTTGATTCTGCAGCCATCTTCAATCAATAAGTTTAAGCGTATGCGATACTAAAAAGACATACTTAGAGGNCATNAGNNCGGATAAACGAATTGGGTGATAAGNTGGAATACATAGTCTATNAAGAAGANTANNACAGCGATAATCGCGGAAGCAATNAAGACTATGATCGAGCTTTTGATGAGCTGCTTCCGGGTAGGCCAAGAAGTCTTATAACGAAGCTCGTTGTAAGACTCCTCGATATTCGTAAGTAGTTTTAATTTTTTCATTTCTAATTCTTATAGCACGGGAAGAGAGGCTCGAACTCCCGACACCTGGTTTTGGAGACCAGTGCTCTACCGACTGAGCTATTCCCGTATGTTAAACCGGCGACCGGAGCCACCGGTTTATGATTTGGATGCCAGCAGTACATCTCGAAAGATGCTTTCAGGCAAACTTAGGGTTTATCTTGAATTAGTCAAGGATTTCAGTGATCTGACCCGAACCAACGGTGCGGCCACCTTCACGGATAGCGAAGCGGAGACCCTGGTCGCAAGCAACGGGGTTGATGAGGTCAACGATGATCTCAACGTGGTCACCGGGCATTACCATTTCAACGCCTTCGGGAAGAGTGATCTCACCGGTTACGTCGAGGGTACGGATATAGAACTGAGGACGATAGTGGTTGTGGAAGGGAGTGTGACGGCCACCTTCTTCTTTCTTCAGGATATAAACCGAAGCTTTGAATTTGCTGTGGGGTTTAACAACTCCGGGGTGGCAGATAACCATACCGCGTTTGATTTCCTTCTTGTCGATACCGCGGAGGAGGAGACCTACGTTGTCACCAGCTTCACCCTGATCGAGGAGTTTGCGGAACATTTCGACACCAGTAACGGTAGACTTCATGTCAGCGCCAAGACCCATGATCTGAACTTCGTCGCCAACCTTAACTACGCCGGTCTCGATACGGCCAGTGGCAACAGTACCGCGGCCAGTGATTGAGAACACGTCCTCAACAGGCATAAGGAAGGGTTTGTCAACGTCGCGGGGAGGCAGGGGAATCCAGTTGTCAACTGCTTCCATGAGCTCCATAACCTTAGCTTCCCATTCGGGCTCGCCGTTGAGGGCGCCGAGTGCAGAACCGCGGATGATAGGAGTTTCGTCGCCGTCGTATTCGTAAGCTGAAAGGAGCTCACGCATTTCCATTTCAACGAGTTCGAGCATTTCCTCGTCGTCGACCATGTCGCACTTGTTGAGGAACACAACGATACGGGGAACGTTCACCTGGCGGGCGAGAAGGATGTGCTCACGAGTCTGGGGCATAGGGCCGTCGGTAGCAGCAACTACGATGATAGCACCGTCCATCTGAGCAGCACCAGTTACCATGTTCTTAACGTAGTCGGCGTGTCCGGGGCAGTCTACGTGAGCATAGTGACGGTTAGCGGTCTCGTATTCAACGTGAGCGGTATTAATAGTGATACCACGTTCTTTTTCCTCGGGAGCGTTGTCGATCTGGTCGAATGACTTCACTTCAGAGAGGCCAGCTTTAGCGAGCACAGTGGTGATAGCGGCGGTAAGGGTGGTTTTGCCGTGGTCCACGTGGCCGATGGTGCCAATGTTTACGTGGGGTTTCGTTCTTTCGAATTTCTCTTTAGCCATAACTTTGCTATTATTTTGTATTAAATGTTTAAGTTTCAAGCAATTGCCCGGTAACGCAAAACGCTATCGGGAGCCGTCATCGCGAAGATGAGATGAAACAATGTAAAAAAAGCTGAGAGCAAAAAGCTTGTCATAACAATACAGCGGGAAGCATTGGAGCTTGAAAGCCGAATTACTACAAGCGAGATGCTTGTCAGCAGGATTACGTTGAGCCGATGGCGGGATTTGAACCCGCGACCTCTTCCTTACCAAGGAAGTGCTCTACCCCTGAGCTACATAGGCAAAAAAAATATTTCCCGAGGAACAGTCAAAGCTGTCGAAAATCAGCAGGAAAGTTGAGCGGAAGACGGGGCTCAAACCCGCGACCCTCAGCTTGGAAGGCTGATGCTCTATCAACTGAGCTACTTCCGCGGAAAAAATCGTGGGCGAAGATGGATTCGAACCACCGAAGGTATAAACCAGCAGATTTACAGTCTGCCCCATTTGGCCACTCTGGTATTCGCCCTTATAGCAATCTACGACTTCGGGTTAATCGAGCATAAACCGTATCGGCATCAAGGAGACCGCCACACTTCATCGACCGCGTCACTTAAGGACGCCGGCGTCATCCGCTCCGGCTTCCCGACCCGGGATTATAACCCGAATCACCGAAATCTTCGATTGACATTTTTCTTGAGCCTCTTGTCGGATTCGAACCAACGACCCCGAGATTACAAATCACGTGCTCTGGCCAACTGAGCTAAAGAGGCATTTCAATATTCTCTTGCAAGGAGGCTCGCCTGGTTGGCCAGTGGCGGAGCTTTTGTTTAGCTACCGTTGTGCCTCGTTTGCGGATGCAAAGGTACGACTATTTTTTAAACTGCAAAAATTTTCGGCACTTTTTTTTCGCTTTTTCACAAAAAAATCAATTTTTTGGTCGAAGAGGATGCGTACACATTAATATATATATAACCAAAACCGCGAATTATCGTTTGTTGCAAGACAGGCACTGAGAGAGAGGGGTTGCGCGGATTTAAATTTTTTATTAAATTTGCGTCTGCCTGCCTGAGGTCGCTTCACGAGCCGGGCAGAAGCTGATAAAAAAAACAAACTAACTTACCGATACTCATATATGAACGCTCAAATTATGGCCCGCGTCGAGGCGCTAAGGGCAGAGATGAAGAGGGCCGGCATCTACGCCACCATTATCCCCCATGTTGACCCCCATCAAAGCGAATATATAGCCGACCACTGGCAAGCCCGGCGTTGGCTCAGCGGCTTCACCGGCTCGGCCGGCGACCTTGTGATCACACAGGACAAGGCTCTTCTATGGACCGATTCGCGCTATTTCCTCCAAGCCGCCGACCAGCTCGCCGACACCCCATTCGAGCTGATGAAGGACGGCCTCGCCGAAACGCCCTCGATCGAACAGTTTCTCTCGGCCAACGTGCCTGCCGGCGAAACCGTAGGCATCGACGGGATGCTTTTCACCCACGCCGCCGTCGAGACACTGCGCCACGCCCTTCAACGCCACGCGATCAAGCTGTCGACCAACTTCGACCCAATAGCAACCATCTGGACCGACCGCCCCGCATTGCCGGCCGACCGAATCATTATCCACGATAAAAAATACGCCGGACGCTCGGCTGCCGACAAAATCACCGACATACTCGACGAGGCTTCGCAAGAGGGTGCCGACTCCCTTCTGCTCGCCGCTCTCGACGAGATAGCATGGGTGCTCAACATACGCTCTACCGACGTGCCCTGCAACCCGGTGGTAACATCGTTTCTCTACATCTCGCCCGAAGGGTCTACCCTATTCGTCGACTCGGCCAAGCTCTCACCCAGAGTGGCCGATCATCTCAAGGAGGCGGGAGTCACCACCGCCCCCTACGAATCGATTATTCCCTTCCTCTCGGGACTCAACGGCGGGACAGTACTTCTCGACGAGAGCAAAATCGCCGAAAGACTCTACGAGTCGCTCAAATGCCGCCACGTCAACGGCAAATCGCCTGTGGCCCTCGCCAAAGCGCAGAAAAACGACACCCAAATCGAGGGCGTGCGCGACGCCATGAAACGCGACGGCGCGGCAATGGTGAAATCGCTCATCGAGATTGAGCGCAAGATGCGCGCAGGGGAGAAACTGACCGAAATGGGCGTGACAGAAATTCTATATAACTACCGCTCGGCTTCGGAAATGTTCTTCGACATCAGCTTCGAGACCATCGCCGGCTACGGCCCCCACGGAGCAATCGTGCATTACGATCCCACCCCCGAAACCGACTCTGAGGTGAAGCCCGAAGGCCTCCTGCTCATCGACTCCGGCGCGCAATATTACGACGGTACCACCGACCTCACACGCACAATATGCATGGGCACCCCGACCGCCGAGGAGAAGAAGGACTTTACCCTCGTGATGAAAGGCCACATTGCGCTGGCCACCGCTATCTATCCCGAAGGGACTCGCGGCGGACAGCTCGACGCGCTCGCGCGCCAATTTCTCTGGAAAAACGGTCTCAGCTACCTCCACGGCACCGGCCACGGCGTAGGCCACTTCCTCAACGTGCATGAAGGGCCGCAGAGCATACGCCTCAACGACGTGCCTACCCCGCTAATGCCGGGAATGATCACCTCGAACGAGCCGGGCGTGTACCGCGAAGGCGTTCACGGCATACGCTGCGAAAACCTGGTGCTGACGGTGCCCGCTTTTGAGACCGAGTTCGGCCACTTCCTCAAATTCGAGACCCTGACGCTATGCCCCTTTGACCGCTCGCTCTTCGACCTCTCTATCATGACCGACGAGGAAATCATCTGGGTCAACGATTACCACCGCATGGTCTACGACCGCCTCTCCCCGCTCCTGACGGAAGATGAATGCAAATGGCTTGAACAAGCCACCAAGCCTCTGTAAATCAACAAACAACCAGAACAATGGCACTAATAATACCCGTAAGGGGCTTCACCCCCGAGATCGGCAAAAACTGTTTTTTTGCCGAAAACGCCACAATAGTGGGCGACGTGAAGATCGGCGACGACTGCTCGGTATGGTTCAACACCGTGATCCGCGGCGACGTCAACTCCATACGCATCGGCAACTGCGTCAACATACAGGACGGCTCGGTGCTTCACACCCTCTACCAGAAATCGACCATCGAAATCGGCGACCATGTATCGGTAGGCCATAACGTGACCATACACGGCGCCAAAATCCGCGATTACGCCCTCATCGGTATGGGAGCAGTCGTGATGGACGACGCGGAAGTGGGCGAAGGCGCTCTTGTAGCCGCCGGATCGGTAGTGCTCTCACGCACAAAAATCGGCCCTCACGAGCTGTGGGGAGGCGCACCCGCGAAATTCATCAAAATGGTGGAGCCTGAANAGGCCAAGGAGANNAATGTCAANATCGCCCATAACTACCTGATGTACTCCTCATGGTACGANCAGNNCANAAACGAATCAAAATAATACCTAAATATTACCCCTAATTAAAAAAAAACAATACCATGGAACTACCTTTTGCCGAATCATGGCGCATAAAAATGGTTGAGCCTATCAGAAAATCAACCAGAGAAGAACGCGAACGCTGGATCCGCGAAGCTCACTACAACGTGTTTCAACTCCCGGCCGAAAAAGTATATATCGACTGCCTCACCGACTCTGGCACAGGCGCGATGAGCGACCGCCAGTGGGCCGCAATGATGATGGGCGACGAGAGCTACGCCGGTGCTCGCTCATTCTTCCGCATGAAGGACACTATCAACCGCCTGACAGGCTTTGAATACGTAATACCTACCCATCAGGGCCGCGCAGCTGAGAACGTGCTCTTCAGCGCGCTCGTCAAACCTGGCAGCATCGTGCCCGGAAACTCTCATTTCGACACCACCAAGGGCCATATCGAGAGCCGCAAAGCCTTTGCCGTCGACTGCACTATCGACGAGGCCAAAGACACTCAGCTTGAGCATCCATTCAAAGGGAATGTCGACCCCGCCAAGCTCGAAGCGGTGCTNGAGAAAGACGCCGACAAGGNGCCTTNCATCATCATCACCATCACCAACAACNCCGCCGGCGGCCAGCCCGTTTCGATGGAAAACCTGAAAGCCATACGCGCTATCGCCGACAAATACGGCAAGAGAGTGATCTACGACTCAGCCCGCTTTGCCGAGAACGCCTATTTCATCAAGACCCGCGAGGAGGGCTACGCCGATAAGTCAATCAANGAAATCGTAAAAGAGATGTACGATCNCGCCGACGGCATGACAATGTCGGCAAAGAAGGACGCCATCGTCAACATGGGCGGCTTCATCGCCACCCGCCACGCCGACTGGTATGAGGCAGCCAAGGTGTTCTGCATCCCCTTCGAGGGCTTCCTCACCTACGGCGGCATGAATGGCCGCGATATGGAGGCTCTCGCTGTGGGTCTCGACGAGAACACAGAGTTCAACAACCTTGAGACGCGCATCCACCAGGTGCAGTACCTCGCCAAACGCCTCGACGAATTCGGCATTCCCTACCAGCGCCCCGCCGGTGGCCACGCAATCTTCCTCGACGCCGCCAAGATATTGACCCAGGTGCCCAAAGAGGAGTTCCCCGCTCAGACACTCACCGTCGAGCTCTACGTAGAGGCCGGCATCCGCGGCTGCGAAATCGGCTACATACTCGCCGACCGCGACCCCGTTACCCGCGAAAACCGCTTCGACGGCCTCGACCTTCTGCGCCTCGCCATCCCGCGACGCACCTACACCGACAACCACATGGACGTGATCGCCGTAGCGCTTAAAAACGTGTTTGACCGCCGCAACGAAATCACCCGCGGCTATCGTATAGCGAAAGAGGCCGAGCTTATGCGCCACTTTACCGTGGAGCTCGAAAAGCTCTAAGCAGCGCCTATTGTCACTCAGACACAAAAAAAGATGAAGCGAATCGCCGCTTCATCTTTTTTTATCGGGTTGTCGATATNAGGAATCAGTCCATTTCGGGCAGCTGAGCGCCTTTGGCCTGAGCCGACATGAAGAAACCGAATATTTTCATGAGGAGTTCCTGCTGCTCTTCCTGGGGGAGTTTCTTGAGCTCTTCCTCGTCGATAGCGTCCTTATTATCGTTGTAGAATTCGTCGACCACGCGCTGAGCTTCCTCAGGGGTCTTGGCATTCTGGATTTCTTCGATAGCGTTGTCGAGGTTAGAGTTAAGCTTCTCCACGCCCGACTGGCAAGCGGCCATCGTGATCATAAGGCAAGCGGCAAAAGCCATTGCAAGCATTCTGAATTTTTTCATAATATTGGGATATTGGGTTAATAATTATGAGTGATTTCTTTAGCGGGAACTTTAATTATCAACGACTCTCCGGAAGCATCGATAAATTTAAGCACGAAGNATNAGTCGGCGCTCTTCATGGCCTCAACGGCCTGNGCCACAGCGTNATCAGAGGCTGAGGCTTTGCGCAAGCACTCGGCCATCGCTTTCTTCGCGTTGTCGACAGCCTGCTTGTCGATATTGGCGAAGCCATATTCGGGGAGCAGCTTGAACGCAACCACAAGGTCGCTACCCTCGCAGTCGACAGCGGCTGAGGAATAAATCGGATAATTGGCGGGGATGGCGGGAGCGTCGGCCTCTAACTGAGCGGCCAATTCATCGATGACTTCAGCACGGCCCATAGCGGCGCAACCGCTTAAGGCAGCCGACGCGGCAAACGCGACAATCGATATGCGGATTATATTGAAGTATTTCATAAGATTATCATGATTGCGAGATCTGGTCGAGAGCGATAGCGAGCTGGTCGGGGCACGAAGTAGGCTTCGCGCCGCAACGAATACCGCGCAGGCGGTCGGCCGCATCCCTGCAGGTCATGCCCTTGACGAGAGCGGCAACTCCCTGAGTGTTGCCGGCGCAACCGCCGTTGAAGACCACTTCGCGGATAACGTTGTTGTCGTCGTCCACGTCGATTTGTATTGAGCGGGAGCATGTGCCGCAGGTCTTGTAATCGTATTTCATATCGATAAGGAGAGTTGTTAAAAAAATGGTTCCGGCCTTGACCGAAACCATTATCACAAGTAAAGTACCCGAAGTGGGACTCGAACCCACACAGCCGCAATGGCCAAAGGATTTTAAGTCCTTCGTGTCTACCATTCCACCATTCGGGCAACTTCAGCGCGTGTCGGAGTCAAAGCGAATACACGCGAGCGCCGATGTTGTTTTAGGCTTTTAGCTGGCGCAAAGGTAACAAAAAAATCGTGACCGCGCAAAAAACGCGGCCACAATTTTTCGGTGGGTCAATATCCTACGTAGGTTGAGGGGGAGAGGGCGAGAAGCTCGGCCTTCACCTCGGGAGTAACATCGAGAGTGGCGATAAAGTCTGAAATGCTCTCGCGGGTCACTTCGGCATTGGTGCGCGTAAGCTGCTTGAGCGTTTCGTAGGGATGAGGATAGCCCTCGCGGCGGAGGATTGTCTGTATGCCTTCGGCCACGACGTTCCACATCGAGGCGAGATCGCGGTCGATCGCTGAGCGGTTGAGAATAAGCTTGTTGAGGCCCTTAAGCGTGGAGGCGAGGGCGATGAGCTGATGACCCATGGGGACGCCGACATTGCGAAGCACGGTAGAGTCGGTAAGGTCGCGCTGCAGGCGCGAGATCGGGAGCTTGGAGGCGAGGAACGCGAGAGAGGCGTTGGCCATGCCGAGGTTGCCTTCCGAGTTCTCGAAATCGATCGGGTTGACCTTGTGGGGCATAGCCGAGGAGCCTACTTCGCCGGCCTTGATGCGCTGCTTGAAATACTCCATCGAGATATACATCCAGAAATCGCGGTCGAGGTCGATAAGGATAGTGTTGATGCGGCGCATAGCGTCGAAGAGAGCCGCGAGATTGTCGTAGTTGGAAATCTGAGTGGTGTATTGCTCGCGCTGTATGCCGAGCTTATCGGCGAGGAAGTCGGCCGCGAAAACTCGCCAGTCGATTTCGGGGAAGGCTGTGCGATGGGCGTTGAAATTGCCTGTGGCGCCACCAAATTTTCCGCTTACCGGTGTCGCGTCGAGCATAACGACCTGCTGACGCAGACGATACACGTAGACACGGATTTCCTTGCCGAGACGCGTCGGCGACGCGGGCTGGCCATGGGTTTTGGCGAGCATAGGTATGTCGGCCCACTCGTCGGCGAGGGTCTCAAGCTTTTCGATCACCTCAATCAGGGCCGGACGGTAGACGTCGGCTATCGCCTCGCGTATCGACATCGGCACTGAAGTGTTGTTAATATCCTGCGACGTAAGGCCGAAATGTATGAATTCCTTATAATCTTGAAGGTGAAGCTCGTCGAAGCGCTCCTTTAGGAAATACTCTACGGCCTTGACATCGTGGTTGGTAGTCTGCTCGATGGTTTTCACGCGCTCGGCGTCGGCAAGAGAGAATTTTTCGTAAATGGCCCGGAGCGAGGGGAAAACGTCGGGGTTGACCCCTTTGAGCTGAGGGAGCGGAATCTCGCAGAGGGCGATGAAATACTCCACTTCCACGCGCACCCTATATTTAATGAGGGCGTATTCTGAAAAATAGTCTTCGAGTTTCTGGGTTTTTGAACGATAACGGCCATCAACGGGGCTGACGGCTGTAAGCGGCGACAAATTCATGAGGGTTGATATTATATATTAAATATGTTTCTTAAACCAGTTGACGACAGCGAAGTACGCTCCCTTCCAGAACGAGGTGGTAGGAGTGATGAAGGGCTTGACGGGGCGGTCGGGGCCCGGAGCGAAGATGCGGAGAGCGTGGGTATGGCACTTTACTTCGAGAATATCGTCGAGCATGCAAGGCTCGCCGTCGACATGAGCCTTCCCGGGGTTGGAGCGGTAGATCACAGCGGCGGGGGCCTGGATGGTCTGTATCATAGTGCTCTTATTGATATACCCGGTGATGAGGTCGAGACCGACGATAGCCTTGTCGAGGGGTGTGCCCTGATGTATGATGATAATGTCGAGCAGGCCGTCGGAGATAGAAGCCTCGGGGGCAATGTACGCGTTATTGCCATACTGCGATGCGTTGCAACNNGCCACCACGAAAGCCTTNTCGGTAAGAATCTTGNCGTTGGCGCTGACGNTATAANCCTCTCCGTCGTATTTCACAAGCTCCTCAACGCAGCTTTTGAGATACGTGATGAGCCCTCGGCTACCCTGCTGCGCGAAATTATGGCTGACGGCGGCATCGTAGCCGACACCGAATGTGCAGAAAAACGGGCGGTCGTTGACAGTGCCGTAATCGGCGTCGATGACGTTGTCGCGCTCGATGATTTCGAGGGCGGCGTCGAGGTCGATCGGTATGCGGAGATGACGCGCGAGGCCGTTGCCCGACCCGGCCGGAATTATGCCGAGAGCGGTTGAGGTGCCGCATAGGCCGCGGGCTGTCTCGTTGACAGTGCCGTCGCCTCCGGCCACTACCACCGCGTGGTATCCGGCAGCGGCAGCCTCGCGGGCAAGCTTAGTGGCGTCGCCGGGGCCCGCGGTGTAACAAACCTCTACCTCGTAGCCCTTGCCGCCCATCTGGGCGACAACTCGCTCGGCAAGGTGGTTTTTGTCGCCGGTGCCCGAAATCGGGTTAATTATTAGTCGGGCCTTGAGAACTGGCTTCGGGTCAACTGATTTTTCCATAAACGGCAATTTTGCGCGAAGTTATGAAAAAAACGTTAAATCTCAAACAGCCGCGCCGACAAAGAAAGGCCCCGGCAACGGGATCTACCATAGCCGGGGTCGAGTATTGGTAATATGGTAAGTATCGATTTATGGTCAGTCGGCCGCGTCGAGAACTGTGATTCGGCAGTCGGCGGGAGCCTTGCGGTTCTCGTCGATGATAAGCTCGCCGAGCGAATCGACGGTGATGCTGCCCGATGTAGGGTTCTTGATGCTGGTCACGCGCCCCTTGATCGTGGCCTCAAGAGTGGAGTACTCGAAGAGGAGGTTAGCGTCGGGGCCAAATGTGCAATCCTCGAGAATGAGGCCGTCGACATAGCAGAGCAGCTGCTCGCCTGTGAAGTGGCAACGCACGAATTTAAGGTTCTTGCCATACCATCCGAGATACTCGCCGTTGATTTCAGAGTCGTAGACGGTGACATTCTCAGCCTCCCAGAAAGCATCCTTGGAGTTAAGCACCGAGTTGCGGATCTCAACGTTCTTGGCATACTGGAAGGAGTAGTTGCCGTCCTGGCGGTAATTGTCGATATTGATATTCTCGCAGTGCATGAATGCGTAATCGCAGTTGGCGATTTTCACGTTTCGGAGCGTGATGTCGGAGCAATCCCAAAAAAATTGCTCGCCGTTGGGGAAGTCGGTGTTCTCGACATAAATACCCTTCATGCGGCGGAAAAGTTTCGGCGCATCCACCTTGCAGTTGGTCATGCGGCCGTTGCGCGAATACCAGAGGCTCGATCTCGCGCTCTCGGCAAAGTAGCAATGGTCGACAGAGAAATTATCCACTTCCCAAAACACGTATTTGCCCTCAAAGGTGCAGTTTACCGCCTCAATGTCAGAGCCCTCTTTGATTGAGGACTCCCCGACGTGAATAGTGACATTTTCCAGCTTAAGGCCATGCTTGGCATATAGCGGGCGCTCCCCGCCGAATTCTTTATCTTTAATCAGCTCCATAATTTATAAAAATTTATAGGGAGAGAGAGGATAGAGTGTTATCACTTCTGCAGAACGAGGATTTCGGCACGCGGCGTGGCTGCATACTGAAGTCCTGACTTTAATATCGCGTAGGCGGTATAGAGGCCGTCGGCAACAGGATTTCCTTTCGCGTCGAATAGATCCCATTCGTAGGGGAAAGCGCAATTCTCCACTGTGTGCACAGTGTTGCCGTCGGCATCCTCGATAACCAATCGTCCTTCTGGCTGCTGGCCGAAGGTATGGTCGAGAGAAATGGTGGCCTGAGTGCGGGCCGGACGCTCGGCAATGGCCAGAGAAGCCTTAGCCGGCTCATTTATCACAACGAACTCGATCGAAGTCGACGAGGTGTTGCCTACATTGTCGGCCACGTTGAGAAGCATCTCATGGCGGCCGTCGGAGATAGTGGTGACAGGGAACGTGATCAGTGTTGTGCCATCGGGCTGCGGCTTGATGTTAGGCGCGGGGATAAGTATCGACTTGCGGCCGTCGAGCACGACTCGCGTAGCGGCTCCGATGCCGGCTGCTTGCGAACGTATGCCCGACTCGTCGGGCCCTATCAGCGCATAGAGGGTGAAATTATTGCTTACCAGATCACCGGAGCGGAAGTCGGGCGAATCGATATAGAATTTCAGAATCGAAGGGGGCGTCGTGTCGTACTGATAGTCGGAATTCTGCGACGGCTTGATCACGGTTTTGGTTGTAAAGGTCGACACGTAGCGCGAGTAGTCGTCGGAATAGGCGTAGAGGGTCATACGGTTATAATCGCCTTTGCGAAGCGGGAGAGCCGACGAGAAGTTGACACTGAACCGTCCGTTGACCACGGTGCCCACCGACACGCTGAGCAAATCCTGGTCGAGGCGCACCACATCAGAGGTGTCGCGGGCTGTCCAGTCATTCAACGGGTGGATAATGATGCGGCGAGTGGTCGGCGATTCGTAGAGCGAGAGGTGGACGTGGCCGTTGAACGACTCATCGACTACCGACGGATCATCCTCGCGGCCTATGAAGCCCTCAACTTTATTCGACACGAGCGACTCGATAGTGGCAATAGCGCCCGACGCTGATACATCCGTGCCGTTAATGCCGGTGATTGTCATGGCCGAGTCGGGGGCATAAAGCGGCAAAGCGGGGTCGCCGCCGTAGTTGTAGCAGAGTGTGTTGTCGAGATACTGCACGCTGGTCGAATATGCCTTAATCAGTTCGTTGCGTCCCATACGGTAAAGGTCGCCCGTCAGGGTATAGGTATCGGCATTGGAATACACTTTTGCCACCTTCTCGTTAAGGACCTGATTGGCCGACTGATATGCCTTGCGACCATGGCCTATCACACCGATCATGCCGCCATTTGACTTAAAAAGCATCTCCGACGAAATGTCATTGACAGCCAGGTCAAAAGCATAGCCATGGCAGGTGGCGAGCATCGCTACGGGATAGTAGGAATAATCGGTGCTCAACACGTTGGAGGTGCTCCAGAGCTTATGGCGCGAGAACCAGTCGGGCTTGCCGTGGCCTGAATAAGTGAAGAAGCCGACGCCGTTTTTGAGAGCCTCGGCGATAGCGTTGGTGGCGAGAATGTTGGTAGTGCCGCTAAGTTCATATAAGGCGCTGTAGACCTTGATATTGGTAATGCCGGGAGAATATGTCTCAAGAATCTTCGCTACGCCCTCGCCATTGGCCATGTGGGAGTTAACGTCGCCCGAGTCAGTGATGATAAGAGCGCGATGATTAACGTCGAATGTCGGAGGATTTTGCAGATATTGCTCGATTTTATCCACCGCGGTGATAGCGTCGCCGTCGTTATAGGCCGGAATACGGCCTACCGACACCTGCTGCTGGGCGGTGCGTATATTAAATGAGGCGGTGTTATCCTCTACCATGCCGTAGTAGGCGTCGGTGGTATATGATTTAGTTGTGTATACCATGACCGAATGATCCTTCGTGCCATAGGTCAACGTGAGAGCACCCTGATCGGCGAAGGCTTTGGCCATAGATGAAAACGCGCGATTGTCATACATGCCGCCGCCGAAAAAGAGCAGACTGCGCATCTTAGACTGAGCCGACCCGATCGCCGACAAAACACCGCGGTCGTAGAACATCTTTACCAGTCGGCGAATACCCATGTTGGAGGGGGTGCCCGATGAGAACTCATTGAAGATTTCCTCCTGACTCAGCACAATCACGTCCTGCTTGAGGTAATCGCGATGAAGACGGGCGAGTCTCTCGGCCTGAACGCGGCACATATCGGTGGTGATAATCACGAGATCGGGAGTAGGGAGGGCATGGAGATTCTGATTGCTCACCTCTCCGGCATATTCCACGCTGTAGAAACCGTCGGTGGCATCAGGATCAAACGCCACGGCGCGGAAACCGTAGCCGGTCGAAGTGGAGGCGTTGTACGCGGAGTTGATCGAGAAGCTGAGCGTGGAGGCGTCGGGATCGAAGCTCGTCTCGTAAGGCACGACATACTGCGGACGGTGCACATCCCATACCTGAATCCTGTCGCTGGCCTCCGACAACTGCTCCACGGCTCCGCCGGGCAAGAGGTCGTCGGTAATCATCAGCTGCGCCCCGCGGAGTATGTTCTTACGGGGATAGTAGAACGTGAGATTATCGAGCGAAGCGTAGGAATAATTAGCCTCAGCCGTAATATCGACCCTGAGCGTATTCTCGTCGGGAGCAATCTCGGGAGTCTTAATATAGCGCGACAGCACTGTCTGGCTCGACGACTGCGGAAGATTGTGGCCGAATTGCAGGTAATTCTCCACATCATTGATATATGAAACAGGCGTGCGCGACGACTCGCCGTTGATATTGACGTCGAAGTAACCGATTTTGTCACCGCAAANCAGGANNNGGAANACNTAGACNGCGTTGNCGTCGTCGGAGTCNGTATATCGGTCGGGCATCGGGAAGGTAAACGAAATCGACCTGTCTTCAGAGAAGTCGTGCCCGAAATATATCTGACCGCATCGGAATGGATTGTCAAACTCCTCCTCGAAGCCGCCTATAGAGCGATGATAGGTGTAGACTCGGCTTCCGTCGCCCGCGCTGTATGGGATAGCCGCGGGAGAAGTGTCGGAGTCGTCGCGAGAGTCGGTGATGAAGTAATATCCTGCCTCGGCCGCGTTGTTGCGCTGAAACATCGGAGTGATCTGGCGCGCGGTGTAGGCATTGAGATAGCCGAAGTCGAGACGATAGTTCGACTCGCCGTAGAAAAGGATGCGGTCGCCCGAAGTCACCGACAGCTGGCGGGGAAGATCGTCGGGGAGCGACGAGGTGATGCGGTCATCGTATCCAACCACGCCGCCGTAGCCGTAAACACTCACCTGCTCGGGATTGCTGAAACCCCACTCGCGAAGCTGGTCAAACGTGATCTGCTGCATACNCGTCTGCGTGACCTTGATTTTCACCCATCGGCCTGAGGCAAGTTTCGACTCCTGGCTATAATACTGGGTAGGGAGAGCCGACGCGAGGCATGGGGCGAGCAACGCTCCGGCGACTGAAAGTTTTGTGAGAATATTGCGAAACATGGATAAATGGTTGGTGTGTTGGTTGAGAGTGAGGTTCACTTTATATTGAAGGATAGGGCGACGCGGTCGCCGATTGAGGCTTCGAAGCGCGTGTCGATATACGCGGGAGTCACAAGCAAAGGGTCGCCGCAAGCTATCACGTCGCCGTTCTTGAGTATAAACCCGCGGCTGAGGTACTCGATCTCTGAGTTGATAATCTTGGAGCGGATAGGATCGCAAGCGCCGGCCGTCGATGATACCGGCACTTCGGCAGAGTCAGTAAGGGGCAACCATCGACCTAAGGCGATAGCGCCGTCGAAGGCCATGGCCAGTGGCGAAAGAGACTCGCCCTGAACGCGTAGTCGGTCGACAAGGTCGAGCGGAACGAGCCGGGCGGCCAGGGTGACGGCATCGTAATAGCGCGGGGCAAACCGCTCTGAAATGGTTTTACCGAGCCGTGAAATACGATAAGCAGGATAAAGACGGAGTTCCCACCTCGACGAGAAGTCGGGCAGGAACACCGGCTTGCCGTTGACGGCAATGGATGAATCTGTGGCTAAAGTCAACGAGGGCAATGACTTGCNCGCTATGCGCTGGATCTCGAGGTATTTCATGCGGGTTGTNGNGAGAGTTGCNNTAGTTTAACCTGTGACGGCGATGCGCTTTGTCTTGGTGGAGCTTTCGATGCCGTCGGCCTTAACCGATGCGCGGTAGAGGTAGACGCCTCTGCTCACTCGGCTACCGGCCTGGTCGGTAAGATTCCATGTGATGGGGAAAGAGAGGTACATATCACTACGTCCGGATGTGGTCGACGACCAGATTGGCTTGCCAAGGAGGTTGAACACGGTGACGGTCACCTCGATGTTGGCGTCAGGACGGTCGTGGGAGAGGTAGAAATTGGCTTGGGTCGACGCCGGGTTGGCATCGGTGTAGACATCGTAGAGTGTCGGAGCCTGCTCGGGAGAGACGATAAACGATACCTCGCGCGAGGCTGAATTGTCGGAGGTGTCAAACACTCGCAGGCGCAGCGTATGGGCGCCGTTGTCTATATCAGAGAGGGGATAGGCTATCGTGCCCGCGCCCGATTCAGAAGCCGAGGGGGTGAAATAATTGCACACGTCGGTAAAGTTCTTCTTATCGTCGAGCATAATGGTCATCTGATGGCCCAGTCCGGCAGCCGAGATATTAAGCCCGGTGTCGTCGGCAACCTCAGCGATAAGCATCGGGGAGGAATTCACAAGCGAGCCGTCGGCGAAGTCGGGGTGATTGATATAGATTTTGCGAATCACCGGAGCTATGGTATCGTTGGCCGTGAAATCCTCGCCGAAGACGTAGAAGTCGCGGTTGAGGCCGCAGGCGTCGGCATGGACAGTGGGATTTAGCGACTTTGCGTAGAGGTTGGCTGCGGCGGGAGTGTAGTTTCCCGCTACAGAAGAGGGCATAGCGACATTCATGGTGAACCGCCCGTTGACGATAGAGTCGTTTCCGGCAAATATACGGTCGCCCATCTGCTGGAACGCCACGGGAACGCCATCCTCCTCGCCCGGAGTGGAGTTACCCTTGGTCACCACTGAGTATTCGGCATCATATACCGTAGCCGAAATCAGGCCGCTATAGTTGGGGATGAGGTCGCCTTTATAGTCGGCCACATAGCCCTCTATAGTGGTGAGCTGGCGGGCCATAAGCTCGGCCGGCTCGTCAGTGCCGAGTTCAACACCGCCCACTTTGGTGAGCACTACCCTATTGTCGGGGGTAAGAGTGCGCATCGAGGGGTCGCCGATGAGCACATAGCGCAGTTTGTTTGACTCCGAAGTAAGGTCGTTCTTGGCGCGGCGCACTATTTCGCCCACAGGGAGGTGCCTCCCTTTGTCGTCGCGGTAGAAGATGTAATTGCCGAGCGACTCCGACATCTTGCCGTTGGAGGTTATATATGTGGGTCTAACAGCGGAAATAATCGCCGAGGCGCCGCCCGATTTAAGGCCCCACATGATTTCGGCAGCGGAGATCTCGGGAGCGTCGAAGCGGAGGAAGTCGCAGCAAGCGGCATACATCACCGGGTAGTGGCGCAGATACATGGTGTTGATGTCGGTGTAGGTCAGCACGCGTTCGTGGGTCAGCGAATTGGTGTTGGCATGGCCTATGAACACCCACCAGGCCAAGCCTTCATCGAGTTTACGGAACATTACCTCGCGGGCCTGGGGATATTTGCCGCCTTCGGTCTCAAACTCATCTATATAAAGCTTATGGAAGAACACGTCTAATCCGCCGCGCGACTGCATATTGCTATGCATATTATTCGCTTGCTTCATGTGCACTCCGCTATCTTTATCGTCGGCGAGTATCATCATCTTATTTCGCCATTCGCCCGACGGCATATTATTCTCATACTCGATAATCTTATCGACCGCGTCTTTGGCCGAGCTATTGGAAACAACCGGAAGTCGACCCACGGCTATGCTGTATTTCTGCACCGAGAACGACGAGGCGGTCGAATCGTAGAGAAAAGCGAAGATGTCGTCGGTGGTATAGGAGTCGGTATCCGATGTGCCGCTGTCTGATTCCCAAATAGGCATCAGCGGATAGCCTAAAGCTCGCGTAGAGGATAGAATCTGGCGGTTGTCGTGAATACCGCGGCCCATAAATAGAGCGTATTGCAGACGCGGCCCACCGACTGTATCGATAGCCTGCGAGCGGTCCCAAAGCATCTTGAGGAATTTTCTGAACGCGTTGACATCAGGCGCGCCCGATGCGAACTCGTTGAACACCTGCTGCTGGTCGACGACGAGCACCTTCAAGCCGCTATTGGTTTCGCGGTACTGCGCGAGCCGCTTCGCCTGGTCGGCCCAGTTGCTGATGGTGAATATCACCATGTCGGGCACATCGACCGAGTGAAGATTCTGATTGGCGACAGGGCCTTCAAGCGCGGGGGTGAGATACGATGTGCCTGTGCCGGGCTTGATAGCGTCCGACGTGTATTTGATTGTCAGATAGTTGAGATTGGCAAGAGTGGTTGTGCCCGATCCTGAAAACGATATTTCTATCGCTACCTTATTGGCCTGAGTACTGTAAGTGCCGTCGAGAACAAACTCGCGGTAATGGCCATGCTCGGCGGTGTATCGGTCAAGGCGTTTGGTCGCCACCGTTTCGCCGTTGGCTTTGATAGTGAGATTGGTATAATCGGTCGATTTCACGCAGAACGAGCATTGAATCGCGATCTTATCACCCTTGTTGCCGTCGAGATTGAAATTAAAAGTGCGCTTCGACACGTACAGGAAATCTTCGCCCAGAAGCTCATGGCCGGTCTTGCCAGGCGACATAAGCTCCTGCTCGTGAACCGCCATGCTCTTATAGACGGTGCCTGCAAGCGAGGGTGAAATCTCGGGGGGAGTGCTATCGACAGGGCGGTCACTCAGAAAGTAGTACCCCTTGGTGGTGAACGGGTTATTGACCGGGCGCATATCGCTGAACGACGTCGGCCCCACGGCCTCAAACACTATGCCGCGGTCGGTACGCATAGCCGGAGCGAGAGGGAGATCGTCGACGTAGCTACGGAAATGGTCGGGCTGACGCTCCGCGCCGTAGCCATACACGTTGACCTTCGACGGGTCGGAGAAGCCCATAGAGCGGAGGGATGCATTAGTGATGAGGTGCAACCCCGACTCTGCGACGCTGATCTTGTACCAGCGTCCCTCTGACAAGGCCGATGCCTCGGCATAGGTCGACAGCGGCAATGCCTTCGCGCCAAATGGCTGAAGCAGAGCCAGCAAGCCGACCGCGAATATCGAGAAATATCTGATTTTATCTATAAGTGTTTTGTTCATATATAAGCAGAAGCAAAAATGCGATAGTATGCTATGGTTTCACATATCAATAGACTAAGATTTACGGCGGGCATACCAACCTTATATGTCTAACGCAGGAAATCGGTTTTTATTGCGTTGAGGTCAACTTTGCCGTTCACGCCGTCGACGCTTCCCGAATGGGAGTATTGCCACACGGCCCAGTCGAGGTTGTCGTCGAGCTCGGTGAAGGAGCAAATCCATAGCGGATATTGGTCGAAGTTGCCTTTGATGAAGCGATTGTAGGAGTCTTTGTTGGTGTATAGCACCACTTCGCGTCCATGATATTCAAGACGGTCGATCATCTGGCGCAACCGGCCTACGATCTGCGAAGTCGCTATCCCGTCGTTAGGATTACCCCACTCCTCCACATCGATTACGGCGGGGAAATCGAGCGACCGATTGCGCAGGGCGTGCATAAAGTTCACGGCCTGAAGGTTGCCGTCGGTGTCGAATCTGAAAAAATGGTAAGCGCCTACCCGCAGCCCCGCCTCACGGGCTTTACGTATGTTGTCGATAAAAATCTTATCCTGGAAGTCGGTGCCTTCGGTCGCTTTGATGAAAACGAAGTCGTAGCCCGCCTCCTTGACCCGGTCGTAATCCACATCGCCGTTGTGAGCCGAGACGTCGATTCCGCGGAGAGGGTAAAGCTCGGCATCGGGCTCGACGGCCGGCCCGGCCTTGTAATATCTCTGATAGGCATACCAGCACCCGGCGGCCAGAATGGCCACCAAAATCGTCAACGATATCAGGATCTTTTTCCTCACTTTCAGGAGATTAATTTGATTATCTTAACCACAGCGTAGGCCACGGCCATCAACAACACTATCAGAGCCGAGCATGGCACGTCAATAACCGAAGCCGCAAACAACCCGCCTACGCAACAACCCGCCGAAATCGCCGCCGAGGCTATCATCAGCTGCTTCACGCGGTGATAGCGCAACTCGGCTATCATCTGCGGCAGCGAGAGCATCGACATGAGCAGCATTACGCCTACAAGCTTTATTGTCAACACTATCCCTATGGCCACAAACACTGTCATGGCCGTAGTGATCAGCGTCACGGGCAGGCCGATGACGCGGGCAAAGTCGCGGTCGAACGCGCAAGCCACTATCTTTTTGAAATACAGCGACATGAACAGCAGCAGCAACGCGGTGTAGATAGCGAAGCAGAGTATATCGGCGCGGGTGATAGTAAGTATGTTGCCAAAAAGAAACGCATTGAGCTCAGGCACATAGCCGGGCGTAAGAAACACAAACAGCACGCCGACCGCCATGCCGAGCGACCATATCACGGCAATCGCCGAGTCCTCGCGCACGCGGTAGCGCGTCGACATATAGTCCACGCCGAGCGACGACCCGACGGCAAACAATCCGGCCATGAGTATCGGGCTGACGCCGAGAAAGTAGCCAAGCCCGAGGCCGCCGAAACAGGCGTGGGTCAGCCCGCCGGCTATGCTGACGAGGCGCCGGCTGAATATGTATGTGCCTATGACAGCCGACGCGACGCTGATAATCAGTATGCCGGCCAAGGCGTTACGGAAAAATTCAAATTCAAATAAGTCCAAGAGTGCAGAAGGGTGTTCAAGAATGTTAGACGTTAACTTCGCGGGCCTCTCTCGCCTCGGCCACTATGAGCAGAAGCTCGTCGCGGACGAGCGGAGGCAGCTGTATGCCCCTGAGCTGAAGCGATCGGGCCCAGCCGGCTATGTCGGTCGGTAGAAGCGTGAATAATATTTCGCGGAAATGCTCGGTCTCGCCGTCGGTATAGCTCTCTGGCGAGCGACCTATGTAGGAATCGAGCTCCTCGTCGTCGTAATATTCTATCTCGGCCGAAATCGTCGGCGAAAGCGAGTCTTTCTCGCATACCACGTGCATGCCGCAGCACACAGGCCCATCCTTAGGGTGTGCAAGCAGGGCGGCTTCGTCGGCGAGAGGATTTTCGGTAATGATGTCGACCGACTCCCCTCTCCGCCTCTTACGCGGGCGCAGTATATAGCGGTCGTGGAGGTAGAGGAGCAGACCGCCCCCTACAATCGCCGCAAGGAGTATCAACGCGACTATCATAGCACTTTGCTGTCGGGACCGCTCTGGCCGAGCATCTGGGAGTTGGATAACTTCACTTCATCTGAAAGTTCGTCGCCGGCCGCGTCGACCATAGGGGCGTCGGCGTCGACGANAGTGAATCCTGCCGATTCGNGGTCTTTCNAAAAATCAGGATATGATTTGCTTACCACTTCAGAGTCGTTGATCACAATGCCGGGAATGAATATCGACACCGGAGCGAGAGCCATAGCCATGCGATGGTCGTCGTAGACCTCGAAGCGCGGCATCTCGACGATAGGATGACGCTCGCCGTTCCATACAAGCTCGCTACCGCCTCTTATCTCTACCACTATGCCTATCTTGTCGAGCTCGGCGCGGATCGCCTCAAGGCGGTCGGTCTCCTTGATTCGCAGCGAGCTCAGGCCGCGGAGATGAAAAGGTATGCCGAGTAGCGCGGCGGTGACGGCGAAGGTCTGTGCGAGGTCAGGGTTCTCGTGAAGGTCAACCTCAAATCGAGAGAACTGCTCGGGCGACGGGCATAGCGCAAGCCCCTCCACGGCGGGAGCGTCGTCATCCTCGTCTTCATCGGGCTCGGCGGGAGCGGTGTTCACTCCGAGCATTTCAAACAGCTCGGCGCACCGGCTGTCGCCCTGTATCGACGGAAGTTCAAGCCCGGCCAAGGTGATGAATCCGGCCGAAATTGCCGAAATCGCGTACCAGTAGGATGCAGCCGACCAGTCGGGCTCGATAGTATAGTCGCAAAGTTGATACTGCCCGGGGGTGATTTCGATAGAGTCGCGCCCTACCTCCACCGACGCTCCCGCCCTCTTCATAAGGGATTCGGTCATAAGGATATATGGCTTTGAAGCAGTCTCGCCCAAAAGCTTTATCGACACCGCGACCATGCACGTCGGCGCCACCATCATAAGAGCCGATATGAACTGCGAGCTTATCGAGGAATCGACCTCTACATTACCCCCGACGAGCTTGCGCGAGGTGATGCGCAGCGGGGGATACCCCTCCTCTCCGGCATACTCGATCTCCGCGCCGAGAGCGCGCAGGGCGTCGACCAGGGGAGCTATCGGGCGGTGACGCATACGCTCGGTGCCGTCGATCGTGATCGTCGAGCCAAGCGCGGTGACGCCATTGTCGCAAGCAAGGAAAGCGGCGAGGAAGCGCATCACCGTGCCCGCCGCCATCACGTTGATTTCCTTCGCGCCTTTGCGCAGCGCCTCTATCGCCACCATCAGCACCCGCGAGTCGTCGCAGTAGGCGATATTATCCATCATCGGCGCGCCGGGGGTGAGAGCGTTGATGATGAGCAGGCGATTGCATATACTTTTTGAAAGA
>WFLX010006292.1_pt1 | contig 28454 bp, 25 predicted proteins | sample 4967041 | NCBI WGS metagenome assembly WFLX01 (sample SAMN12857096, study PRJNA449069) | gut metagenome | isolation source: stool from male and female vole | host: Microtus ochrogaster | place: USA:Florida | collected 2017
AGCTTCCCGTTTTCGAGCCTCACCATCCCCTGACCTTCCGCCAGGTCGGGTGCATGGCTTTTGAGGTATGCCCGGAACACGTCGGCGTTCAGCCCGAATTCCTTCGCCACCGCGCTCACCGGACGGGGGGTCTCGCGGAGGCTTGCGATCGCCTCGCCGTATTTGTTGTCCTTGCGGTTNCGGCGCACNTCACGGTGCCACTGGTCGAGGTAGTGCCTGAAGCCTGAGGGGGGTACGCCGGTCTCGCTTATCACCTCCTCCAGCGTCTTGCTCCCTTCCTCATAAAGTCTGAGNGCCGTGGCGTAGAGGTCGGCGGTCCCTTGCTTCGGGCCGTACCGCTGTCCGTTGCCGGAGAGGGNGCCGGCTTCCCGCTGGTGGGATGCCCTCTTGGATTCGCTCCGCCTGCGGGCCTTGGCGGCGATGGCGTCGTGGTGGTAGAAGCGCATGTACTGTCCGAATCCNCCGGGAGAGACCCCGAGGGCGCCGGCGATTTCCCGTATTGTGAGGTCGGAGTNCTTGTAGACNGGGACTGCCTCCTCGTATGCCTCCTTGCTGNTGGGCAGCGGTCCGCGGTGGATTCCGTCGGCTATGCCGAGACGCCGGCGGTGGGCCTCACGCGCCGGGATGATGTCGGGGTAATGCACCTTGAGCTGGGTGGAGAGCCCGGTGGGGTTCAGTCCGAAGATGCGGGCGATTTCCGAGATGTTGAACTCGATGTATGCGATGTCGCCGGCAGCCTCGATGGCCTCCTTGTATTTAAGGTGNGTCTTGCGCGACTGCCCACGTGGCGGCCTGATCTTGACCCGGCGNCCCTCCTCGGCCTCATCCAGGCCGTATCTCTTGTAGAGCAGGTGGCGGTGATGGCTTGAGAGGTGGTGGCTGAGGGCCTTGGGGGTGAGTCCCGTCTTTTCGGCGATCTCTCGGACNGTGAGCGGAGTGGACGCATATAGCTCCACGGCTGCGGCATATCTGTCGCGGGCCGCGGACAGGCGCACTGCGGAGGGAAGACGGTTGAATTCCGTCTTCGGCGTCATATTCTGCACTGCAAGATTGTCGGTCTGATGCATAGCCATACTACCCCATTCACTCTTTAAATAATTGAACATTANCTTGTTCCGTAGCCGCCGGAGCGGNCTGGGAACCTACATTACATTGGGGGTTTAATGCTCTCTTATTAAGAGATAATTAAAATAGTATGTTGGATATCAGTTACTTGGCTATAAAAACGATGATTTTGGATCTCCAAAAATCCAGTCGTAAATGACACTTTTTATAGTTTTGGGGCATCAGACATCAGCCAACTAAAATCATCGAAATGTGATATTTTGCGAACGAATTAAATTTTTAAATTTATTTTTGAAAAAAATATTTAAAAGTTTGCATTCTTCTCAAACTTTTATTAACTTTGCACCCAGTTTAATTATCTCTTAATAAGAGATTTGGATGGTTTTTAAAACAAAAGCCACACAGAGTGGGCTTTATGGAAGGGAGGCAGGGAAGCCTCCCTTCAATATATTCTAATTGGGGGGAGGCTGGAAAGTGCAATTTTATTTGGCGTGCTGTGCTAAGGCGTTTAGGAGCCTATGACGAGGAGAGCGAGGCTGACAAGAAGGATGCCGAGGTCGACGAGCTTGGTCTTGATGTTCTTTTCGTGGAGGACAAGGACTCCGTAGAAGAAGGGGATAAGGACACTTCCTCTCCTTATCATGGAGACTATGGATATCATGGATCCGGCTTCTGAGAGGGAGTAGAAATAGGCTAAGTCTGCTCCGGTCAAGAAGACTGAGATTCCTATGATCGCCCATTTCCAATGGAAAGGAGTTGAACTTTGGGTATGGAGCTTTCGCAAGATTAGCACTGCCACACTCATCATGGCCAACTGATAAAGNGAATACCAGCTCTGGACCATCAGTGGTTCGAACCGAGTCAAGAGATATTTATCGTATAAGGCGCTTACTGCTCCCAATGCAGTGGCGCCTACTGACATCCATAGCCATTTGCTGTGTTTGAAGGAGATTCCTTCTTTCGATCCGACGCGGCTTATCATAAACAAGGAGGCGAATCCTAACAGGATTCCACACCATTGTATGAAATTCAACTGCTCGCCGAATATTAGCAGGGCACCAACGAGCACCATCACGGGTCGAGAGGCATTGATAGGACCCTGGATTGTCAAGGGGAGATGCTTTATGGCAAAATATCCCAATATCCATGAGGATAGGACTATCACTGACTTAGTCGCTATAAGGAGGTGTCCGGTGAGACCCTCGCCCGGTCCCATTTCGCCGTGCATGACACACTCTACCAATACCGGACTCATCAGCAATGTCCCAAATAGCGTATTAAACCATAGCACAATCGGTACATTATTGTCTTTCAATGAGATTTTTTTCATTACATCATAAAATCCCAGTCCTACTGCCGATATGAGTGCAAAAATTATCCACATATTTNNNTNNAATTTTAGTTTCGCTTCACTCAACTAAAGGGTTAGAAGGTTATGGGGTTAAGAGGTTAAGTCTCCTGAGATTCTGTTTTAGCCCGCCATAGCACTCTATGCCTATATTTTCGTTTGCGAATGAAAAAAATTTAAAATTTATTTTGTCAGTTCAAAAAATTGTATTACCTTTGCAGTGTATTAGTACGCTATTACACTAATAAAGGTCAATGCATAATTCATAATGCATAATGCATAATTGAATTATGCTGACATTCAATTAGAAATGCAGTTGTAATAAAACACCTTGCATTTAGAGTTGAAGCGTATTTGTAAAATCTTTGGAAAAGATGTTACATTTTAGTGCTATTTTGCGTCTAACATACATAGTATATAACAACCAGAACAATTTAATTATGAATTATGCATTATGAATTATGCATTGAGGAAAGTGAATTATGGATTATGCATTGAATAAAGAAAACGTGATATCGCTTCGGGATGTGAATAAGACATATCCGGGGGTCGTACCGCTCCATGTATTGAAGGATATCACTCTTGATATACGGAAGGGGGAGCTTGTGTCAATCATGGGTGCTTCCGGATCGGGGAAGTCTACTCTTCTGAATATCCTTGGAATCCTTGATAATTATGACTCAGGATCTTATCATCTTGACGGAGTCCTAATTAAGGATCTATCAGAGAATCGGGCCGCAGAGCTTAGAAACCGTATGATAGGTTTTGTATTCCAATCGTTTAATCTTATTAATTATAAGAATGCATTGGAAAACGTAGCTCTTCCTCTATTTTATCAAGGTGTGGGTCGCAAGAAACGCAATGCCTTGGCTATGGAGCAGCTTGAGCGAATGGGACTCGCCGACCGAGCGCACCATCTTCCCGGAGAACTCTCCGGCGGACAGAAACAGCGTGTAGCCATAGCACGAGCTCTTGTCACAAAGCCATCTCTGATTCTTGCCGACGAACCTACCGGTGCACTCGACTCAAAGACATCTAAGGAAGTGATGGAAGTATTCCGCGACCTTAACAAGGATACCGGGATGACCATCGTCATCGTCACTCACGACCCAACCGTAGGAGCCGCCACAGACCGCATCATCCGCATAGTCGACGGTCGCATCGAAAATAATGTATAACTTAATTATGCATTATGCATTATGCATTATGAATTAAACAAGTTATGTTTGATCTGATACGGGAGATATCCCAGACAATAAAGAATAATAAGTTGCGCACGGCTTTGACCGGGATTGCGGTGGCATGGGGTATATTCATGCTCATTGTACTCCTCGGNGCNGCTCGTGGCGTCGTCAATAGTTTTGAAGATGAGGCCTCAAATTCGAGCGTGAATTCTATNCGNCTTTGGAGCGGCACCACTTCAATGCCCTATAAAGGATATAAGGATGGTCGCTGGATTCGTCTCAAAGACAATGATATGAAGCCGCTTGCCAATGAAGTGCAGGCTGTGACCGAAGTATCTATCTCCACATCTGTCTCCGGCTCAAACATTGTGGGTCCCAAAGACTATATAAGCAGCGGCATGGAGGCTGTCTATCCAGATGTCAAGCGTACTCAGAGAATCACTGAGATAGAAGGTCGGTTTATCAATCAGAAAGACATTGACGACCAACGGCGCACTATAGTGCTTCACCGCGACAATGCAGCCCTCCTTTTCGGAGATGCCGACAAGGCACTCGGTCAGGAAGTTCAGGCTATGAAACTGTCTTGGAAAGTAGTGGGAATCTATAATCACAGATGGCGCAAAGGTTCATTCATTCCTTACACTACCTATAAGGCCATCACAGGAGGCGACGGCTATGTAGAAGAGATGGCAGTGCGTGTAGATGGTATTTCCACTGAAAATGAGGCTGAACAGGCTGAGTCGCAAGTCAGGGCTGTCCTTGCTCGTCGCCATGAATTCGACCCGGAAGACTCCAATGCAGTATGGATCTGGAACCAGTTTGCCAATTACCTTAAGCAGGGGCAAGCTATGATCTATCTCAATCTTGCCGTCTGGGTGATTGGTATCCTGACACTGCTAACCGGTATAGTAGGTGTGAGCAACATCATGTTTGTCTCTGTCAGAGAGCGTGTGCATGAGATTGGAATCAGACGCGCAATAGGCGCAAAACCAAAAAGCATCATCGCTCAGATCTTGGCTGAGAGTGTGGCGATAACAACTCTTTTCGGATATATAGGTCTTGTAGCAGGAATGGCAATCCTTCAAGTACTTGACGCTGTTTTAGGAGACTCAGATGGTTTCTCAAATCCGACTGTAGATATATCCATAGCTGTCCAAGTGACAGTGGCCCTCATAATAGCCGGAGCCATAGCCGGACTCTTCCCGGCTCTTAAAGCAACCAAAGTTAAACCTGTAGAAGCCCTTCGTGACGAATGAAAACATCATTNTTCGATATTGAAAACTGGCGGGAGATTGGAGCCACGCTCGCCCGCAACAAGACCAGGACTTTCCTTACGGCATTCGGAATATTCTGGGGCACTGCAATGTTGGCTATGCTTTTTGGTGGTGCACAGGGTTTTGAGGGTGTGATGAGAAGAAATTTCGCAGGATTTTCCACCAACCTCGGAGCGGCTTTCAACAATCGTAGAAGCGTCCCTTACAAGGGTTTCAATAAAGGTTCCGGGTGGACGATGACAACTCAGGACATCGACCTTATACGTCAGCTTGCCCCTGCGATTGAGTATAGCTCTGAAGCCGACCAAAGATATGGAACAGCCGCATACGGAACTAAGACAAAGCCAGTTGGAGTAACTGGTGTAGAAGCGGACTACGCTAAGATTTTGACTCCAGTGATAAATGAAGGACGTTTCCTAAACTCAGCCGATATAGTCGCGGAGAGAAAGGTGGCAGTCATAGGAAAAGATATCGCTACCTCTCTCTTTGGCAATGATTCTCCGATAGGTAAATATGTAAGTGTTGACGGAATATATTTTCTTGTGGTTGGAGTTGCCTCCCAGCTTTCAGAAGCGACTATCAACCGCCGTATTGATGAGTGCGTCGTGATCCCCTCCACGACAATGCGACGTGCCTATAATCTTGGAAATACTGTCGGTGTGTTTCTTTACACAGCTCCTCAAGGACGATCGCCATCTGATAATGAACCGGTCATCCGGCGCGTCTTTTCCTCNGCNCNTTNCATAAGTCCTGATGACAAGANTGCNATAGAGTTTTTGNATATNTCCGAGCAATTCGAGATGATCGACAATCTTTTCTTCGGNATCTNCCTTCTTGCACTCTNTGTAGGATTCGGTTCNCTACTGGCAGGTGTGATTGGAGTCGGCAATATAATGTGGATAGTTGTTAAAGAGCGCACCCAAGAATTTGGTATCCGACGTGCAATAGGTGCAAAACCGCTCGACATAACCATTCAAGTGCTTTCCGAAAGTATAATGCTCACGCTTGTAGCCGGAACGCTTGGAGTATGTTTCGGAGCCCTTGTCTTAGGAATAGCCGACAAACTTACCTACGATCCTCTTCTCGGCCATGCCGGATTTGAACTGACCTTCAAGGCGGCGATCATCATAGTGGCACTCTTCTTCGTCCTCGGCTCCCTTGCCGGCACAATCCCGGCTATCCGAGCCATGAAGATTAAGCCTATTGAAGCGCTTAATGATAAATAATTGAGAATTTTCTAAATTGAGAATTTTTTTAATTGAGAATTGAGAATTGAGAATTGAGAATTTTTCTGATGATTCTTATAATTCTTATAACTTTTATAATTCTTATAACTCTTATAACTCGAAACCCCGACAACTTGACAACTTGAGAACTTGACAACTTGACAACTTGAGAACTTGACAACTTGACAACTTGAGAACTTGAGAACTTGAAAACCCAATATAGATATGAAAAAATTTTTAAAAATCTTCCTTTGGATAATTGTTGCCGCAATAGTACTCGGCACTTTCTACTTTCTCTACCGTAATTCCCAACCGAAAGAGGAGCATTATGCCACTGTCACTCCTGAAGTGACAGATATACGTCGCACTACAGTGCTTAATGGTAAAATTGAGCCACGCGATGAAATCCAGATAAAACCTCAGATATCCGGCATCATTTCCCAGATTGATGTGGAGGCTGGCGACTTCGTGCATGAAGGTGACGTTATTGCACGTATCAAGGTCATTCCGGAAGCTTCCCAGCTGTCTAATGCACAGTCGCGCATAGATGCTGCACAAGTGGAAGTGGATGATGCTCTTGTGAAATTTAATCGCTCGAAGGAGCTTTACGATAAGAAGGTGATTTCCCGAGAAGAATATGAGAATGCGGAGAAAACCCTCGTCAAGGCTCGGCAGGATCTTAACTATGCGAAGGATTCATATCGAATAGTGAAAGAGGGTGTATCTCAGTTTAACGCACAGGAAAGCAATACACTGGTACGCGCTACGATCACAGGTCTTGTGCTGGATGTGCCGGTGAAGGTCGGTTCCTCCGTAATCCAAGCCAATACGATGAATGACGGAACCACTGTCGCGACTATCGCCGATATGACCAATTTGATTTTCAAGGGGAATGTAGATGAGACCGAGGTAGGTCTTCTAAAGCCCGGAATGAATATGGATATCACCATCGGTGCAGTCTCTGACCTTCATCCATCGGCAGTTCTCGAATATATCTCACCGAAAGGCACAGAAAATAATGGGGCAAACACATTTGAGATTAAGGCAGCACTAACAGTAGAAGATGTCTCTGCTTTGAGGTCGGGTTATAGCGCAAATGCCACCATCATGCTTTCGGAAGTAAAAGATGTCATGAGTATCCCTGAGAGTGTAGTGGTGTTTGAGCGGGACAGTACATTCGTCTATGTACGCACTGATACTGTGCCTAAGCCGAAATTTGAACGCCGTGCAGTCGAGACAGGTCTCTCCGATGGCCTGAATGTTGAAATCAAGAAAGGGTTGAAGAAATCGGATGTGATCCGCGGAGAAAAACTCTAATATAATGCATAATGCATAATTGACTGCGTCCAAGCTAAAGCAAGTCATAATGCATAATTGACTGCGTCCAAGCTAAAGCAAGTTATAATGCATAATTATATGTCTTCGATATATCATTGATCGTGCATTATTAATAATGTGCCAATAATTATATTATTTATGAAAAAAACTATAATATTGCTCTCCTTTCTGGCCTCTGGCCTCTGGGCTCTGGCCTCTTCACCAAAGACTCTTGCCTTTGCCTCCCCTTGGAGTCTTGATTCTTGTATAAATTATGCTGTGGTGCATAATGTTGATGTGCGCCAGCGCATCAATGCCGCCCGTCAGGGAGAACTTGCCGTCACAGAGGCTAAAGACCGTGTGCTTCCCAATCTCAGTGGATACGGAAGCCAAAACTTCAGTTTCGGACGTGGCTTGACAGCGGATAATACATACGCCAACCGCAATACAAGTTCCTTTTCCGTAGGAGCACAATTGTCGGTACCAATCTTCCAGGGGTTGCGGGTAGTGCGTTCTGTGAAATATGCGGAGACTTCCCTAAAGGCACTCGTGGAACAATCGGAGGCAGTAAAAGATGATGTCACTATCAATGTTATGGCGGCATATCTTCAGGCTCTTTATTCTCGTGAGGTGTTGGGCGTTGCCCGGATGAGTTTGGGAGTATCTAAGGACGAGCTGCAGCGTCGCGAAATACTTCTCGAAGCCGGCAAGATTCCCGAATTGGACCTTTATGAGGCGCGTGCTCAGGTAAGCAGGGATGAGCTTACGGTGGTGAATGCCCAAAATGATAGCATAATGGCACTTCTTGACCTCTCAAATCTACTGGACATCGAGAATGACGGAAGTTTTGATATCCTTCCACTTAATCAAGAGGATCTTCCAATGCCGTCACTTGAAGAAGTCTGGAGCAATATGCAGATGAGCAATCATACGCTTCGGGCGGCAGTAATCCGTAAGCAGGCAGCCGGGGAGAACGTAGAAGTTGCGAAAACAGGATATATACCTACTCTTTCCTTCAATGCCGGACTTGGCACAAACTATTATAAGACATCCGGATTCCAGAATGAGGGTTTTGCCGCTCAGATGCGCCATAATTTCTCCAAGTCTTTAGGTTTCTCACTAAACATACCTATTTTCGACGGTTTTTCCACAAGAAATTCCATATCAAGGGCACGTCTGGAGCAACTGAACTCGGAACTGGACCTTGATAACACCCGTCAGCAGCTATATAAAACAGTCTCGACGGCCCATGCGCAGGCAGTGGCAGCCCAAGGAAAGGAGAAAGCATCCGAAGCGGCTGTAGAAAATACAAAGGCAGCCTTCGACGCCATGACTGTGAAATATGACAATGGGCGTGCGAATGCCACCGAATATGAAAAGGCGAAAGCTGACTATATCAATGCTATAGCTGACCGCCTCCAGGCCTCCTACGAGCGCCAGCTACGCATCCGCATCCTCCGACACTACAATAATAATTGAGAATTGAGAATTGAGAATTGAGAAATTTCACCATTCTCAATTCTCAATTCTCAATTCTCAATTATAAAAGGGATTTCAGTCTTTCGGAGTCTTCTTTTTTTGAGACGAGGATGCCCTCGGGGGAGACTACTATAACTATATCTTTCAGACCGAGTCCGATTACCGGGATGCCGAGTTCATTCACTACATGGGTGTTCTCGCAGTCGTGTAGCTTGGCTGGCCCTTCGGTTGTGGATGGGAGTTTTTCGGTCAGAGTATTCCATGTGCCGAGGTCACGCCATTCGCCAGCATAAGGTATGACACCAACAGATTTTGCTTTCTCCACTACCTCGTAGTCGAAACTTATCTTCGGGAATTTCTCATAGTCGGCATGTATCTGCTTGAAGTCTTTGCCCGGCATGTATTTGTTTACGATGTCCATCAGATAGCCGAGGCGGAATGCAAAGACTCCTCCGTTCCAGAGAGCACCTTCGGCAAGGAGTTTTTCGGCAGTCGCTACATCAGGTTTCTCCGTAAATCTCTCCACCGGCATTGCTTTGCCATCTGAATCAACACCCTTCTCAGGCACGATATATCCGAATTTTTCAGAGGGATATGTAGGAGTGATCCCCATCAGTATCAGTTCAGCATCTCCACGTTTCACGGCTTCAGCCATCCGGCAGACAGTCTCGAAATATGAGTCGTCGGCGTATGTGTCGCATGGCATTACGATTACGGGTTCATCAGCTGCAGTGCCTTCAGAAGCGAGGCAGGAGCAAGAGAGAGCTATGGCAGGGAAGGTGTCGCGGCGGCATGGCTCAGTGACGATGCCGATGCTTTTGCCAAGCTGGTCTTTTACATATCCGGCCTGGGCCTCGCCGGTAGCTACCACGATACCATCGGCATTGCCGGTAGCTTCGATCTGGCGCACTACGCGCTGGATCATCGATTCTTTACGTCCGTCAGGGGATTCGAGCACCTGAAGGAATTGTTTTGAGCGAACATCGTTCGATAGGGGCCAAAGGCGTTTGCCGGAGCCCCCGGATAGGAGGATTATTTTCATATAGTTGTCGGGTTTTCAAGTTGTCAAGTTGTCGGGTTATCGGGTTATCGGGTTATCGGGTTATCGGGTTATCGGGTTTTCTGAGTGCTCAGAGTCCTTTAATCTTTAAACTTTAATCTTTAATTTTTGAGTCAATGATAATAGTCACCGGACCGTCGTTGACGAGGCTTACTTGCATATCGGCTCCGAAACGTCCGGTCCGGACTGTGCGTCCGAGGAGTTCTGAGACTTTCTTGCAATATAGCTCATACATAGGCACAGCCAATTCATGCCCGGCAGCATGGATGTAGCTTGGGCGGTTTCCTTTCTTTGTGGATGCCAACAGTGTAAACTGGCTAACTGCCAAAACATCACCTCTGACATCAGCCACTGAGCGATTCATCACTCCATTCTCATCCGGGAATATGCGCATAGCGACAGTCTTGGCTGCGAGCCATTCGGCGTCTGCCACAGTGTCATCTACGGCCACGCCTACCAGTACCATCAGCCCTCGGCCGATGCTCCCAACAGTTTCCCCATCAATCCTTACAGCAGCCTCTCCAACCCTTTGCAACACAAGTCTCATAATTCTTATTATTTTTCTATCTTCCAATCCTCTATGCAGCGTGTCTCCGAGGAGAAATTGACTCCGATTTTTATTATCTGCCGCCCATCGGCTTGGAACTTCCTGGCATATTGCTTCTCTTCAATCTGCTCCAGAGCCTTTTCCGCGGAACCATCATATTTCAACTCGATGACATAGATAAAGTCTTCAGTCTTGATTGTAATGTCGATGCTGCCGTCGGAAGTAGCGGATTCAGCCTCTGTCTCAAGACCGATGATGTCTATCAGGAGGAAGAAAGCGTTATGGAAATTATTTTCATTATCCATCTTCATCTTAAAATGAACTCCGGCAAAATATGCTTGCAGACACTTCATGGCATCTTCCGGCTCCCCAAGGATGAAATGAACCACCATATCGGAGATGAGCTCTTTAGCCCCTCCCGATTTTGATTTCACATAGAAAGGTACTAAGTCATTGAAAAGGCCCATTTTTACCTCTTCATTAGGTATTCCGAGTTTGACACGCTTCAATCTTTCACTGTAACTCTTTATGGTCAGATATCCAGATTGGAATAGCAATGCCTTGGGATTGGGAGAGAGCAGGTCAAGTCCATTAAGTTCATTCAACGTGGAATATGAGTTAAAAGTTTTCTCAAGGTCAGCGTTTATGCGCTTTAAAGATTCTGCCACAATAGTGGGATGGCCTGTGCGCGACCAAAAATTGTCTATTTGACATTCTTTTAGGCAATTGAGCAATGACCATGGGTTGTAGATATCGCTACCTTCTGGAGTAAAACGATATCCATCATAGTTTATCTTAAGTTCTTTGCATGCCTTATCGAATGAGATACGTTTTCTATAAGCAAGAGTCTCTATACCAGGGCTTAGGGTCTCAAGCATCTCCTTTTCAGTTATGCCGCAAATGTCGGCAAAATCTTCAGAAAAGGTTATATCACTCAGATTATTCAGGTCGGAAAATACACTGAGTTTGCTGAATCTGGTAATACCAGTGATGAACACAAGCTTCAGATGCTCAGCAGAACTTTTAAAATTAGAATAGATGGAAGCAAGTTTTTCCCGATAATGATCAAAATGTTTAGTTTTATTGAGATTGCCAACAAGAGGCTTATCATATTCATCTACAAGAACCACCACTGGCATACCTGTCTTTTCGTGGGCGGCTTGTATAATATTGCGGAATCTTGAAGATAAATCTTCTGCTTTGAAAGTGACCTCATACTTTGATTCCCATTCATTGAAAAGATTATCAAGCACTACGTCAAGTAGTCCGACCTCTTCATAACGATTGGTGTTAAGATCCAATCTAAGTACAGGATAAGGCTGCCAGTCCCAATCATACGAGTCAATATTAAGGCCTTTGAAGAGATCTCTTTTCCCTTCAAAAAAATATTGAAGAGTAGACAAGAACAAACTCTTCCCAAACCGGCGGGGTCTGGCAAGAAAGTAATAGCGTGTGTTACTCTTTACGATTTTCTCTATATACATCGTTTTATCTACATAAGGAGCACCACCTTCGCGAAGTATCTTGAAGTTCTGTTGCCCGATGGCATATATCGAAGGATCCCACATAATAGCACAGTTTTCGTTCTAAAATTGTTTTTATTGTCACAAAGATACAAAAAAATTCTATATTTTTTGATTGACTTTGCAAAAATCATCATGAATTGATGGGTGGCTTTTGGATTTTGGGGTTGTGACGCCAGCCTCCTCCGAGAGCTTTGTATATGTTGACAAGGGCTCTGTATTGGTCGCGGATGGAGTTGGAGAATGCTATTTGGGCGTCGAAGTAGTTACGCTGGGCATCAAGGACATCGATGTAGTTGATCATACCCGCATGAAATTGCAATTGAGCTAACTGGACGTATTTGGCAGAGGCCTCGCGGAGTTCCTTGGTACGCTGGTAGGATTCCTGCACATGGTAGTAGATATGAAGGATTGTGTTGACCTCCGTAAAAGCTTTCAATATGACATTTTCATAATCGAGTCGCGCTTCTTCGTAGGCTGCAATAGCAGCTTTATATTTCCTCTTTCGCTTTCCAAAATCAATTAGCGGGCCTACTATAGCACCAACGAAATCATTATAGGGAGACTTGAGGAAGTGAGCTAATTCGCTGTTTTCCAGACCGGGGAGTAGACTTATAGTGAACGATGGAAAACGGTTGGCATAAGCCATACCGACATTAGCCTTGGCAGCATTAAGACGTTGCTCAGCAGCACGGATGTCGGGACGCCGTTTCAGCAGGTCGGAAGGCAAGCCGGCCGGGAGCTGCTCAGGCCCGATGAATGTCTGTGGAAGATGCCCTATCTGGTCGATGTCTTGAGGCACTTCTCCCATGAGAAGAGTAAGATGGTCGCGGGTTTCAAAAAACTTTTGTTCCAATTGAGGGACCAATGCAGCAGCGGCATCATATTCCACCAATGTCTGATTNTAGAGCATCTCAGAGGTGAGACCTCCTTCAAAGCGCAGTTTCGCAATTCTGACCGACTCCTCACGCGTCTCCATAGTGCGACGCACTATGGCAAGCTCATTTTGCAATGCCATCATAGTGTAGTAGGCATCAGCAGTCTCTGCGATCAGCTCCATCTTAAGGGCATGGGCGTCCTCCTCCGAAGCGCGATATTCAGCCTCAGCAGCTTTTCTTGCCCACATCTGGGAACCCCAAAGATTGATTTCCCATGATACCGGGAACTTTACAGCGTATGTAGGACTTGTCGTAGCGCCATTTCCACCATGATCGACAGTCTCATATTCCGCAGAGATATTAAATCCGATTTCCGGCAAAAGATTAGTTTTGGAAATTCCATACAATTGGCGAAGTTGCTCCATTCTGGCTTCCGACTTCAATAGGTCGCGGTTGTTATAGATCACTCTCTCGAGAATCGAACAGAGAGTGGAATCAGAATAAAATTTCCACCATTCAAGATCAGCCAGACAAACAGAATCGACATAATCTATCTTGGAGAAATCATCATAATGATATACGTATGGCTCTTTGAGCCCCTTGACACCTGAACATGCCGACAGCAAAATAGTCAAGACAATCGCTACATTTGCTAACCTTTTCATATCGCTTCCTCCTACTGCTGAAGACCAGCCTTTTTAGCATTATTCTTGACCGGAACGTCTACGGGCATAACGGTCACTCCATCGGAAAGAATGTCAAATTTATCAGTAGATACCATCTCACCGGGATGCAACCCACTCTTGATAATGATGATATTCCCGACGTGTTCACCGACAGAAACTCTACGTTTTTCCACAATCCCCTCCTCTGAAACCGCATAGACATATCTATCCTTTCCTTCCCCTTGTACGGCTACGAATGGGATAGTCATAGCCCCCTCCACGACATCAAGAAGCACCTTGACCTTGGTCTGCTCGCCGGGGAGCAGTCGACTCTCGGGATTCGGCATCTCAGCACGCACAGAGAAAGTACCTGTCTTAGTGTCAACTACGGGATCTGCGAAATCCACCCTTCCCTCATACGGATACTCCGATCCATCAGCAAGGGTTATATTGACGTAGGAAGGGAGTTTGTCAAGACATTCCCCACCGTCTTTGCACATTATGTTGACATTACGGTCCTTACTTTTTAGATAGTCTAAAGATGTCATGGAGAAATCGACCATCACGGTATCACTGCGCACTATAGTGGCAAGCAATGAACGGCCACCGGGACCTACGAGAGCACCGACATCGACCATCCTTTCAGAGATATAACCGGAAATAGGAGCAGCCACACGTGTATAGCTGAGTGTGATTTGAGCCTCCAAAAGATCTACCTTGCAAATCTCAACGTCAGCCTCAGCGCACTCCACGGCTGCCTCAGCATTGTCAAGGTCGAGCTGAGAGGCTGCTTTCTGAGTGAAAAGGGGACGTATACGTGCAAGGTCGCGCTCTGCTTTATCAAGCAAAGCCTTTGCACGATCTAATTGGGCCTTAGCCTTTTCAACTTGGGCTTGATAAAGTTTTTGATCAATGATGAAAAGGGGCTGTCCTTTAGTGACGTAAGAACCCTCCTTGAAAAGCATCTTCTCAAGGATACCCTCCACACGTGCTGTCACTTCGACCGACTGACGGGCGCGGATNCTTCCTTCGTATTCTCCATAGACATCCATACGCGCAGTGTCGACTAACGCCACGGTCACTTCCGGCAACGTGTCAGTAGCTGTAGCCTCCGATCTGCGTGTAAGAAGCCAGACCGATAGGCCTATAATCACAAGCACACCTATGAGAAGGAATATCCATCTCGGCATTTTTTTATTATCATCTGTCTGAGTCAAAGATTCTCTTTCCATATTGCCAAGTATTAATGAAATGTCACTAAATTTAGATTCTTATAGACGCTCTTGGACGCATGCGGAGCATGCTCTATTACTAATTTTGCCACTGAAAAATTCTCAGAATGAATATATTCCGGATCTTATTTTAGTGACATTAGTATTAATGCATAATGCATAAGTCATAATGCACAATTAGTTACACTCAGGCTAATGCAAGTGCTTTATCGCTGACATACAATCTAATGCATGTAGGATAGTATACAAAAATTTATCACTCACTTATCATCTCTCGTACTATATCAGATTTCTAATAATCCACCATGCGAATATGGAAGCTACCAATATCCATATCAACAGGGGAGAATGGACTTTTCTATATAGCTGAGGATGCTTATCTCTAAAAATCTCCAATATGACTAATAAGCCTATCAATGGAATCATGCATAATGCGTAGGCATTGGCATGCCAGGCTCCTCGAAAATCGCCGTGTAAGAGAGCGTGTGCCATACGCTGTGAGCCACAACCGGGACAGTCTGTGCCTGTAGCTACTTTCCATACGCATTTCGGCATCCACTTCACTTCGACAGGATCGAATGAATAATAAGCTATTGCCAATACAACAAATAAAATTATCAGCAAGTTTATCCAAATTGCTCTTTTACTAAGCATTCTTCATTTTAAGACTCCACGCAGCTCTCACCTTTCTATTGACAGCCACAATGTTCACCACAATTATCATCAACGCAAGCACTGTGCCGGTGATGAGCGCCCATACAAGTCCATCAGCCGACACTCCGAGTCCTTCAAGAGCCCCGACATAAAGCGACCGGAGTACTATCAAAGACACCATAGAAAGTAGCCAAGCAGCTANGCAACCANAAAGAATCATCCTANTATATGGAGCNGCCACATCACGAAGGGGNGCTCCNAGCATCAGNAGCCGATNGATNACNGACCTNTTCTTTTCCATAAGCAATGAGATGGAAAGCATCAATACCATNACNGACAACAGAGTGATCAAAACGCCTACTGACACCACTATACCAATGACAACCTTCAGCAGATAAGCAGCAGAGCTTCCGGATTTATCTCCAGCCACTTCAAGACCATGACTTGACAGATATTCGGAGATAGCTACATCCCCCGGAGAAGAGACATCAATAATCAGACGCGAAGGGGCCGTCGCATTGTCGTCACCAAGCCGGGAATTTGCATATTTCATAAACGAATCGGGCACAAGGACTGTATTGAGACGATTACTGAAGCCTACTATGCGACCTTCCATCGACATAGAGCGGCTGCCGTCTTCGCTGCGCATATAGAGTTTCAGAGGGATTCCCGTAAGAAGTTGTTCACTTAGTTGTGGTAGNCCGGCAGAACCGGCAAATCCGAAGTTATATAGCGCAAGATAGTCTTTCGGAATCATGACTGGCACGAAAGTCTGTCCCGGTTCAAACTGCCAGTCACCTTCCGGGATATCGACAAACGAATCCGGTACGGACTCAAAGAAAAGAGCAGTCTCCATTCCGCGTCCTCCATGACTTACGGAAGCATAGACTCTGAAATCTGATGANCTGAATTCTCCTATTCTCCTCGCCCAAGGTTGAGNTTGCAGATCTGCAATATCTGATGAAGAAAATCGTGTGGCATCCCGATCGCCAAGAGTGCTTGCGGAAGTCACNTTNTTNTTNATNACGANATAGTCNGTATTGACAAAGCTATCGTCATCATCCCAAATGCCATGGGAATCGATATAAAACATCACAGCACCGGCTACGATCAGGATTCCAATGAAGTTGGAGAGAACAAATCCTGCAAGGCGCGCCGGAGATGTATTTTTTCTTAAAAGTTTTGAGATTAGACCCATCAGAGATTCAATTTTTCAGGATTGTCAATGAGGAGAGGATTACCTACAGAGAAAGTAATGATGGACGCACCTTGACGTTCAGCTTCCTCCTCCACAATACAGGCGGCAATCCGGTTGTTGCCTTCATCAAGATGGCTGACAGGTTCGTCGAGGAGGATGAAATCAAACGGTTGGCAAAGGCTACGTATGAGTGCTACTCGCTGTTGCTGGCCGATAGATAACTTTCCTGCCGGATATTCGCGACGGTCCGACATTCCGAGACGTTCGAGCCAATTATCAACACGAGTCATATCAACATTTCCGGATATCTCAGCTTTTAGCTTGATATTGTCAATGGCTGAAAGTTCAGGGAAGAGCGCGAGTTCCTGAGGAAGGTATGCGATGTTTGCGCGGCGGATATTTTGCCATTCTGCGATGGTCAATGTCTTGGTATCCTTTCCGTCAAACTTGAGTATCCCCTCATAATCATTTCTGCTGCCCATGATGAAAGCTGCCAAACTTGACTTTCCTCCTCCACTGGCTGACTCAACAAGGTATCTGCCTCCCCGACGGAAAGTGATTTTTTTCCGCCAAATCTTAGAAGAAGGGAACTCCTCCCGGGCAAAAACGCGCGGGAGGAGAGAATCGAGAGTAATTTCTTCTATATGTTTGTTCATTTCAGAATTGCATTAAGGAATGCATCGACGCCGCCCTCTGCCTCGATATCAAGACGGAGACTCTTCTTGTCAGGAACAAGGCGTACCACTGTGGTGACATCGCGGGCAATCATTCCATAAGACACGATTCCCATCCAAGATCCTTTTAGCTTTTCGGATGCCTCATCAGAAGTGATCGGCCCACTGAAATTTTTATTACCGGCAGATGCAGTCAGCATGTTGCCATCGCGAGTGACGGTTAAGCCAAAAACGCTCTGTATTACTTTCGACATATCGGCAAAATCCTTACCATTCGTCTGGATTTTGACTTCAACATCGCCAAGCGATGAGTTTCCCCTTCCCGCTATAGTCCCATCAACGGCCTGCAACAAACCGGCCAAAGCATCAGATCCTTTCCCCATTGCTGTGCCTGCCACATCTGAAATCTTCTTCACAAGTTTCTGTGACACACCCATTGCCGCTATAAAATCNCCACTCCCGGCAAGCGACTTTACNACCGACACATCAACTTTCTCTGTAGGGAGCAGAAGCTCGGCAGGTTTCATATCGGAATTAAGCACGGCTGCTGAGGCCAAAACATTATTCTTCTCGATATCGACATAGCCGGCTACATACGACATATCGTTGAATATCAAAGAAGAGCCAATACGCAAATAGGTTGAGTTAGGCAAAAGAGAAATCGATTTTTTGACATCAGCCACAAATGTTACCCCCCTATCAGTGTTAGAAAGTAGCGGAAAAGCATCCGAAGATAGGTACGATTGTTTATCATTCAGTTGCTGATAATACTTTAATTGCTCCACATCAGGGGTGCCTGTAGTGCAGATCCAAAATTGATTGCCTACCACAGCCATCATTCCCAAGACTTTTCCTCCATCTTCATCGCACCATTGGAGCGATGGATTTTGTTCCTGCTCGTAAGCTATGAATTTATCTGGATCGTTGAGCAATCCTGTGATATATGTTCTGGCAGCCGAGAAATACACAAAAGAATTGAGTGCCATTCCTGTCTTCCCCTCCAATACATCCATAATATGCTTTTTGTCATCCTCCTTAAGAGCCTGACTTTCCTTTATAGCCTTTGTATGCTCCTTCGAAAGTTTTATGGATGACCCATCGGTATCACCTCCAAGTCTGTCTACTATATGAGCGACATTACAAAGTACTACACTTGATGCGTCGGCAGGAACTGTACGAAGCAAAGAATTAGCATCATTGTCGCCTTGACTTTTAGAGCAACTCACAGCTACAAAGAGCAGCATAAAGATAGCTAACAAGCTATAACTTAGTTTCTTCATAATAGTTGATTTGAAATGAAGGTTATTATATTCTCAAGAAGCTTCCCATTCTGAGAGCTGCGACGGCGGCTTCCGAACCTTTATTACCAAGTTTGCCACCGGCACGGTCAAGAGCCTCTTGAAGGTTATTGACAGTCAGTACGCCGAAAATCACAGGCACATCTCCTTGGCAGTTCAGACGGCATATCCCGTCAGCCGCCTGCGAGCATACATAGTCGAAATGAGGAGTGTCGCCCCGAATTACAGTGCCGATTGCCACTATGGCATTATACTTTCTCGGACTCTTGATAATACGGGCAGAGGCGTAGACAAGTTCCACAGCTCCCGGCACGCGGTAACATTCCACCATCGAGTCGTCCAGACCGGCTTTTTTGAAGACCTCGAGGGCACCGGCAAGAAGACGGTCGTTGACCTGGCTGTTCCAGTCAGCAGTCACAATCGCCACGCGGAACTTCTCGGGTTCGCGGATTTCAGGGATCTCCAGAAGAGATCCTTCTGTATTTAATATCGTAGACATATTTTAATTTAAGTCTCGCAAGCTCGACTTCAGGCTTAAAAAGGTTAATGGGTTAAAAGGTTAATGGGGGAGTGCTTTAATCTTGATTTTTTGATTTTTTGTTGCGGAAGGCACTCAGCCAAGAAACTTTCATGCTTTCTTGAAGCTTTATCATCTCTTTGAGGGTATGAATTTCCTGCTCAAGCTCAGTCTCTTCAAGTGCAATAGCATGCGGAAGCACAGCATCAAGAAGTCGCTCCGCACGAGGACGCATAGACTTCACACGGATCATGATTTCCGCCATCTCTACGGTCATCTTTATTTCCTTACGGTTGACTTTTCCTGTGCGTTTCTTAGAAATACGGATAGCCTCGGAGAAGAACTTCATAGCCTCACGATAGTCGCCGGAGGAGGCAAGCAGACGGCCCACGTTGCAAAGGGCATCTACAAGGCGCTCTGTGGCACTGATGATTCCGGAATTCACTTTCTCTGCAAGGGCATCAGTATGTAGTTGCTGGCGGGCAAGCATGTCGATGGTCTTTTTCTTGGAGCGCAGAATCCGGGTAGAGAGTTCCATCGCAAGTATATGTAGGCGTCCGAAACGGTCGGGATTCTTTGCCAAAAGGGGATCAAGGACTTTGAATAGGGCATCGAGTTCCTTTTCGCTACGTTTGTAGTCTTTGAGTTCATAATGGATCTCCGCAAGATCGAAGATAAAAGCTACAAGAAGAGCCTTGAACTCCTCATTGTCGTGATCTGGAAAATCTTTTAGACGCTGGAGAGCCCCAATCGTTTTCTCCAGAGCTTCCATATATTTTTCAGCTTCAATGAGTCGGCTGATTTCAAGACGGGCCGCTACAACATTTGCAAGCACTTCAGCTTCCGGAGAGTCCTTTCCGAAAGCCTCCATACGGATATGGACATCAATCTGATTCATATTTTATTTTTTAAATACTAATGCATAATTCATAATGCATAATGCATAATTGTCTGTCGCTGACATTCAATCGAAAATATGTATATGATAGTATGCTATTAGAAGATTAATAATTCACTATTATAGTATAACAAATGAGAAGGCAAAAGGTATTAATCATTACATCCATTTGGCGAGTCCCTCAGCTATGGAATCGGGGATAGGCTTTGACTCCCTTGTGTCGAAGTCTATGCTTACCATCACGGATTCACACATGGAGCATATTTGCCTGGAAGCGGCGTTGCGGAGAATCTGCTGGAGAACAAAGCTGCGTTCCCCTATCTTCTTGACGCGTGTGCGTACTTCCATTGGGTCTTTAAAATGTATCTGTTCCATGAAAGTGCAATTCAGATTTACTATTACAGACTCCACGCGGTTCCAATCTATAAGTTCCCCTCTGAGAGTATTGTAAAATTCGGTCTTGCCTACATCGAATAGTGCCAACTGCGAGTTATTATTTACATGACCGAATATGTCAATATCATTGAATCTTAATTGCAATGGCACTACATGCCGGAATTTTTTTGCATCCAGATGCTCTAATATATCGTTTGTTTTGCTCATTTTTAGTCTTTAGTCTTTAGTCTTTAGTCTTCAGTCTTTAGTCTTCAGTCTTTAGTCTTCGGTCGTCGGGTTGTCAGGTTGTCAGGTTTTCGGGTTGTCGGGTTGTCAGGATGATAAGGGAATAATTGAGGGATTTAGCGGAATTGGATTTCCTTCACTACTTCCTTTCCCAGTATTTCGTTGATAGCCTTTACTATTCTTCCTCGGCTCATGTTTAGTTCTGAGCGGAGCGAGGCTTTCGGCGTGGTGATAGTCATAAGTCCGTTTTTCATATATGGCTGATTGCATAATGAAGCAATCTGAGTTCCTACTACCAAAGGGAAAGCATCGCAAGCACGCACTTCATCGAGCCTACCCTGCATGCTGCTTTTCTCCAGGCATTCCCGGAGAACATCTCCAACTGTCACTGCGTCTTTACGTTCCACTTATCTAATGATAAATTATAAATTATGAATGATGAATTAATGTGTTAATTTGTCATAATGTCATTTTGTCAAATTGTCAGTTGGAAGAAGATTGAATTTGCCGTTTTCGACGGAGAAGAGGCGGCTCTCTCCGTGGATGGCCCCGAGGATTTCGTCGAGGTGTTCGCGGTTGGTGTCGGTGATGAATATCTGTCCGAAGCCTTCGTCGCCACTTACCATCTCCATGATTCTTCCTACGCGGCTTGAATCCAATTTGTCGAAAATGTCGTCGAGAAGCAGAATAGGCGTTTGTCCAGAGACTTTCCTCAGATAATTGAAAATGGCGAGCCGCAATGCAATCGTGAAAGTTTTCACTTGTCCTTGGCTTCCGAGTCTGCGCATAGAGTAGTCGCCAAGTCCGGTAAGAAGATCATCACGATGTATGCCTTTGGAGGTATAACCAAGCACTTGGTCTTTTGCTCTTGTGTTGTCGAGCACCGCACGAAGTGTCTGATCGGTTAGAACACTCGAATATTTTATCGAAGCTTTCTCTGCATCGCCTGAGATTTCTGAGTATCTTGCCCGAAAGACCGGCAGAATCTCTCCCACCCATGCCTTGCGCGTTGTATGGATTATGGATGCNGATTCTTCCATCGATGATTCTACAGANTCATAGAGNAGNTTGTCTTTGACTCCCGCTCTCAGCATACGGTTGCGGCTGTCGAGGCTCCGGTTGTAGCGGATTAGATGGGAAAGATAGGTCTTGTCNGCTTGTGATATCACCATATCCATAAGTTTGCGGCGCTCTTCAGCGGCTCCACTGACTATGGAATGGTCGGCAGGAGTGACGGTGACAATCGGAAATTTGCCGATATGCTCGGAAATNCGTTGGTATTCCTTTCCGTTGCATTTTAAGGTTTTCCCTTTCCCTTTGACAATGCCGCAACTGACATTTTCNCTAACTCCGGTGTCCATGGTGAAAGANCCCTTCACCATCATCATCTCTGTGCCATGGCGAGGGATTGATGNTTCCGGGAGAGTCTGCATTGTGCGGGCGAGACATAGGAAATGAATTGCCTCGAGAAGATTGCTCTTTCCCATGCCGTTCATGCCCAAAAGGCAGTTGACTCCCCCGGAAAATTCCAGGGAAGCCTCTTCGATATTCTTGAAGTTTACTATGTCGAGCTTGTCGATTTTCATGCGTTGTCTTCCTTCTCTCCGTAGGCAAGGTCGCCGGCATCCCCGAGACCCGGNACGATGTAGCTGTGTGCATTGACTTCCGGATCAATGGCGGCACACCAAATAGTGGTCTTATCCTCAGGGAAACGTTCCTTCACATATTCCACGGCACGTTGTGAAGCTATAACAGAAGCGACATGAATTTTGATTGGATTGCCTTTGCGGAGAAGAGCCCGGTAGCCCAATTCCATAGATGTACCCGTGGCAAGCATGGGATCTACAAGAATGAGGGTCTTTCCTTCCAAAGAAGGAGAGGCCATGTATTCTACGAGGACATCGAAAGAGTCTCCTTTTTCATGATACTTTCGGTAGGCGCTGACGAATGCGTTGCCGGCATTGTCGAATATCTGAAGGAAACCGTGATGGAACGGGAGGCCTGCGCGGAGAATTGTGGCAACCACAACATCTTCAGCAGGCTGCTTGCACACACAGTCGGCGAGTGGAGTCTTTATTGTGATATCATCGTATGCGATACGTTTTGAGATTTCGTATGCCNTCNGNTGNNNGATACNNNNAAGGTTTGTGCGGAAACGCATGCGGTCGCTTTGGATATTCACGTCGCGAAGTTCACGCATATATTGGCTCATCACCGATGGGGTATCGGCAAAATTTATCACTTCCATAATCAGATTGTTTTTAGAGTCTACAAATTTAATAATTTAAATCGAAAAATTCAAGTTTTGCAAGTAAAATTTGATATTTTTTTTGGTAGTGNANGNTNNTNCTTAGAATGGAATATATTGAAAAAGCNCTCTGTGGCACACGATGTCTTAATCAGAATTCANATTTCTACNTCAAANACAATATTAAAATCNATATATCGTTAAAANATAAAAAAATACTCATGGAATCATTATTATTCCGTAAAAAGAGAACTAATATGAGATCAGGTTTCGTAAGATGGGTGACAATAGGCCTACTCACGATATGCTCTCTTGTGCTCACGATGATAGCTTTACCTGATTTCTCGACGATAGAATCAATCGCTATGAGAGATAGCCATAGCTCTATGACTGACTTCTATGAACGAGCTGAAGCTCATTCCGGTGTGGCGCTTCTTGACACAACTGTGACAGTAATCGCAATTGACGATTGCTCCCACGACGATATTGCGAAGGCGCTTGATTTGGTGAGTGCCTCCAAGCCAAAGTCTATAGGTCTTGATGTGATATTTTACTCGCTTGATAATGACTCCTTGCTTAGAGCTTCTCTCAAAAATGCCTCGTCTTTTTTAACTCTTCCCATCAATGTCGGTGAGCCATTACCTTCGCAGTCGTTTGCCAATAATGATTCTCTTCCGGATGCGAGATTTGCCAGAGTGGACTTAGCGCAGGAGCATAGATCAGTGCCTATAAGACATTATTATCTGAACGTCGATGACAATCCAAGTTTCACAAAACAATTGGCTCTGACGGCAGGTTATGACATACATAATCTTAACGAAACCGAATCTATACGATATGGGGCTCGAGAATTTCGAGTTGTAAACGCTATCGAGATGCTTAAGGAAGAAAATATCCCAGCCGAAGAATTTAAAGACAAAATTGTCTTATTCGGAACCGTCAATGATTATAATGACATGCATTACACTCCGATTGATGAAGACATGCCGGGAGTGATGGTCCATGCATACTCTTTATCTACACTGATTTCCGGTGATCCGGTGAAGTCACTTCCTCCAGTTGTGGTCTACGCTGTGGCTTTGCTGTTTACGGTAGCCACTATTTGGCTAAGCATGTGGGTAGCTGACCGTCCTTACTCCAATCTTGTATCAAGGATAATTCCCATAGGTATTATTATAATCTTTATTTATATTTGCTATCATTGCTACAAAGCCTATAACTTATATATCGACTTTACCATTGTTCTGGCCATGACCGCATCTGGTATGCTCTGCTATGACATCTATACCGGAGTGCCATCTCTAATCAAGACATTGTGTAGGAAATTATCAAAAAATAACGAAAAATTCACATAATCATGAGGCATCTATCTTTATTAATAATACTTATGCTTGCCATAAGCGCTCACTCGCAACAGAATGGGCGATACGAAATTTTCAATGTTATCGGTAGTGTCTCTAATGCATCCACAGGAAAAAAGGTTAAGAAAGGAGATCCCGTGAAAGCAGCAGACAAACTGATCATCGGCAAAAAATCGAAAGCGGCAATCCTCGACCAGCAACAACACCGAATATATTACAGTCTGGATAAAGGCAGTTACACTGTAGCCACAATAATACGCAATGCCAAGAGGAACGCTGATAACGCTATAGCAGTCGTCAACTCGGAAATGCTTACTCAATTAAATCAGAAGAGTAAGCGGCCAAATGTAATGGGAGTCTCGTATAGAGGATCAGATGCTGAAAATAAGTATTTGCAGTCTGTCTGCAATGCAATTTTCGATATTGCCAAAGCGCTGCCAGACGACCGGCTCACTCTCAATGTGAACAAAGAAGACGGGGCTTTCTACTTCTCTATGGCAAATGGGACAGACTCTTTGCTATATGTCAATGTGATATCCGTCACTCCTGATGAGAATCCCCAATTGTGTCTTAATGTTGGCGCGACATCCAATCAACCATTTATATCGATTGCTCCTAATAATCAATTGTCATTGCCGGATTTTGTATTTGCTGAAAATGACTCGGCAGACTACTATATGTTTGCCACCTTAGAGCCTATCGATACCCAGGCGCTCGCTATCATGCTGAGTTCCGGCAAACGCTTTGAAGAGGAAGAAAACGCCACAATTATTGTTTCACCCAAAATAACGGATCATATAAATGAATAGACTTATCCTTTTGATCTGCTTAGCAGCTTCTTTTCTTGCAGCGTACGCCCATTTCCCTTCTCCATTAGCGCAAAACGCCAATGTAGACACATCGATGATTTATGGCGATCTGGATACGTATAATAAATACATCAAGAGTTATGAAGAGAAAGCTTCCAGTGCAAAGGATAAGGAAAATATGGTAATATATAAAGCATTGCAAGCAGAATTCCTTTCATTTGCAGGCCAACCGGAAGAATCCCTAAGTATCTACGGTGGTCTAATCAATTCTTTGACTGATGATATCTCCGCTTATACCTGTGTCTCCATTTTTTGCTCCGCTTTTCAGACAGCCATTGATTTGGGAATAGTCGAGGATATGTGGCCGTATTTGGACACAATGAACGAATATTATGCTAAAAATGCGCTCAACGTAGATGAAAATGACAATCTATCGGACTACTATTTGCTTACAATCTTGCAGATATGCCAATTTTCCTACGATAGGGAAGCATTGAATATAAGCGATCAACTGATGTCTCAATACAAGACGAAATATGGCGAATCGTCGCCTCAATATGCCATGATATGCAAAATATCAGGGTATATCCGGGCAAATTTCGATATGCGTAGTCAGGCCTCTGACAATTTTTCTACGGCATTGGCAATTTGGGGCGATCAAAAACCAACTGTTGATATTTTTTCAACTTACCTGGGAATGGCGGCGCTATGTTGCGAGATGAGCGATTTTAAGTCGACCAAACAGTATATTGACAATGCCGGGAAAGTCCTCTCTTCTCTTGGACTGGAACAGTCATACTATGGCTTGCTCTTGTCGGAAATGAAATGCACCATGTTTTTGATGACGAGTGCATGGAATGAAATACTTGCCGAGTGTGAGAAGGCTGAGAAGCTTTCAGAAGAACTTTTCGGACCAAAACATGTCACTGCGTTAAGGCTTACTGCAACTAAAGCGATGGCGTTAGTGATGACCGGCGAAGCGGTTAAAGCCATGGAGGTCTTTAATGGTGTGACCAACGACAGGCGCTTTATTTTAAGCAGAATGTGTAATGACTATCTTGTCGTTCTGGCACTCTGGTCGTCAATATTCGGGACTGTAATTCCAGATGATGTCATATCACTGAATGAGACGGCGGAAAAAGATATATTTAATGTTTGTCCACGCAAACATGCCATAACTTACAATTTCTATGAAGCGTGGGGAATGACATATTTAAATAAGTTAGATTTTAAAGGAGCTGTCGATAAATATCGCACATCTTTTGAGTCGAGTCGGAAAAGCCTCCATTCGTCTATGAGTTTTCTGACCGAGAGAGACAGGGCAACGCTTGTGAATGACATCTACCACTATCAAGATAATGTGTTCGGTCTCGGAATAGCACCTACGGGAGAGAAGAATGTCGCCCCTTTGTTGTTCGATAATGCCATGTTTATTAAGAGCCTTATGATGCAATCTGTGGCAAGTCTTAAACATCAGGTAGAAATCCTTCCCGACAGCGAGACGGAAGCTCACACGCTACTTGACAATTTTTTAACTTTAAAAAGAAAACGCTCGCACGGAGAATATGTATCCGAAAAAGATTTTTATGTTGCGGAGCAAGAACTATTGCGGCATCTCGGACAGCATCCTGAATATGGAGATTACCTTGGATTCATTTATAAAGATTGGTCGCATGTGGCAGCAAATTTAGGAAATAACGACGTGATAATCGAATTTATAGCATCGGAAGAAAACTCGCAACGCAATCGGACATTCGCAGCAGAGGTGCTTTGCAAAGGGAAAAAACCAGAGCATGTGAAACTTTTCACCATCAACGACAGCGATAAGCACCTTCTCAATACAGATAAAGGGCTATTCAACCGGTTTGTGTGCGACAGTATATGGACTACAGAACTACGCTCGTATCTTCCACAAGGGGGGAATGTCTATTTCGTTCCGACTGCAGAACTTCACGGCATGGCGCTTGAATTCATTCCGGTAGGAAAAGAACACACTCCTATGAGTGATACCTACAATATGGTGCGTCTGTCGTCAAGTCGGGAGTTGGTGGCGAATTTTAGCGATAAGTCTTTATCTTCTGATTGTACTGCAGCTGTCTACGGAGGGCTTAATNACAACACATCTGTCGATGACATGGAGCTGTATNCTNTTGAAGCTAATGAAAGAGGANACAGGGNTTCAACTCTATGGCAAATGTTGCCGGGCACACGCATGGAAGCTGAAAACGTTGCGGCTGCCATGTCTGCCTATAGCCCGCGCTTGATAACGGGCGACGAGGGTATTGAGGAATCTTTCAAGGCCCTTGATGGATCAAAGACTTCATTGATACACATTGCTACGCATGGATTTTACAATTCCGGAGAGAGTTCAGATCCCGAATCGGCGCTCGACCGCACGGGCTTGATCATGTCTGGAGCGAACAATTATTGGCTCACACAGCAGGCACCCCGAGGCATTGACGATGGAATACTCACTGCACGCGAAATAGCTGATTTAGACTTACGGGGCACGGACATGGTGGTGCTTTCAGCTTGCCAGACCGGACTTGGAGATGTTTCGGGAGAAGGGGTCTTTGGATTGCAACGTGCCTTCAAAATGGCAGGGGTACAAAGCATACTCATGAGCCTATGGGAAGTAAACGATGAAGCCACTCAAATACTGATGACAGAATTTTATCGTAATTTGTCGGCCGGGGAACCCAAACGTAAGGCATTGACAATAGCTCGCCAGTCTCTTGCCAAGCATACATTCACTATCGATGGTGTACAAGTACCGGGCTCTCATCCTCAGTTTAGCGCAGCATTTGTAATGCTTGATTGAGACGAGTCTTAATATTCATGTCAAGATTCAATAGCTGAACACAGCTACACTTTTTCTCTCTTTAACATTATTTAGTATCAGACTGCGCGATTTGTGCAGTCTGATTCATTATTTTTGCGTTCTAAACTTTACAAATCTTAAAAGATATGAAAAATGAACTGATATGTATGCCCCTTAAGGGTGATCAAGCGGGCAATCCACGTGCCTGCCAAATGTCGATAGAACTCTTCCAAAACGCTCGCCAGACGATGGGGGAACTCCGTGATTTCCTCCGAGAGGCCGGTATCTCATGGGACTTCATCCAGCACCAAATCGACCTTGCTAACCGGCCAAGTTCGCCATTGGATAAGGCCCTCGAATCCATGAACCCCTATACTACCGGATCCGCCAACTCACTGCACGACCTTCCCCACAATGTCTGGTAAGGATAATTAGGGGGTTAAGGGGGTTAAGGGGTNAGGGGGTTAAGGGGTTAGGGGGTTAAACCTACCAGTTGTAAAGGCATAAAAATAATATAATATCAGTCAAATCATAACCTTTTGACCCAATCACCTTAT
>WFLX010368992.1_pt1 | contig 28454 bp, 24 predicted proteins | sample 4967041 | NCBI WGS metagenome assembly WFLX01 (sample SAMN12857096, study PRJNA449069) | gut metagenome | isolation source: stool from male and female vole | host: Microtus ochrogaster | place: USA:Florida | collected 2017
CAAGACGTTCGGGTCTGCGGAAATTTGTTGCCGACGGCACTCACTTCACCATCAACGGCGACCTCACTTTCCTCCGTGGAAAACATGACGCCTGTGTCTGGCCTATCTCCGCTCATGTGCCGATGGATATAGACAACTGGCGTAGATATTTCAGCATCCTCAAGGAGTATGGCATCAATCATGTGCGTTTCCATTCCTGGTGCCCCCCGGAAGCCTGCTTCGCCGCTGCCGATGAAGCAGGGGTATATCTTCAGCCTGAACTTACGATTTGGGGTGCCATTGAAAAGAATCAGACTGACCTCCTCGAATTCCTGGAGACCGACATGGAGGCTATACTCTCGCAATATGCCCACCACCCCTCTTTCGTAATGTTCGCTATCGGCAACGAACTGTGGGGAGAAACAGCCCTTATTAAGGATTTCATTGATAAGGCCCGGGAAATAGTGCCGGGACTTCTCGCTACATACGGATCGAACGTTTATCTCGGCCACATGGGCCATATCGAGGGCGAGGATTTTCTCGTGACATGCCGCGTGGGCGACGGCGAGGGTTTCTCTACCCATGCCCGTGCCTCTTTCTCTTTCGCCGATGCTCCCAACGGCGGAATCATGAATTCCACCTACCCCAACACCACCATGAATTTTTCTAACGCACTGGCTCTTTCCCCTGTGCCTGTCGTAGGTCATGAGACGGGACAATACCAATCTTATCCCGACTTCTCTACAATCAAGAAGTATACGGGCGCACTCCGACCGGACAACCTCAAGGAGTTCAAACGTAGAGCACAGGAAGCCGGTACACTCAGAAAAGCTGACGCTTTCGCCAAAGCTTCAGGCGAATGGGCCGCACGTCTGTATAAAGCCGATATGGAAATGAATCTCAGAACTCCTGAAATGGGTGGATTCCAGTTGCTCGACATTCAGGATTATCCCGGACAAGGAACAGCTCTGGTTGGCATACTCGATCCTTTCATGGATTCCAAAGGCTTTATCTCACCGGATGACTGGAGACAAAGCTGTGATGAGATCACTCTTCTGGCTGAATTGCCCGGATTCACCTTTACCGGCGGTGATAAAATGAATTTCAATGTTGTCACCGCCGATTATTCACCGGAAGATCTATCGGGCGAAATTATCGACTGGCAACTACCCTTCACATCCGGACAGATACCTGTAAAACAGGCCAAAGGGGTGACTCTACAGAAAACTGTTGAGCTGACTTTACCCAATGTGGAAGCACCAGAGAAAATGACCCTCTTTTTATCTTTGAGCAACCCGGAGGTGACTAACAGCTATGATATCTGGGTCTATCCACGCAAATCTGACCGAGTGGAGGGTGTGAAAGTCACTTCCGACTACCGGGAAGCCCTCCGTTGGCTGGAAAAGGGCGACCGTGTCATCCTCGCTCCCGACACGGCAACTGTGGCGGCTACTACTCTTCCTCCTCTCTTCCAGACTGATTATTGGAATTACCGCATGTTCTACACCATCTGTAAGAATATGGGGGCGACACCATCTCCCGGCACACTCGGATTACTCATCGACGACTCACATCCGGCTTTCAACTATTTCCCTACCGATTCCCACACCGACTGGCAATGGTTTGATATCGTCACTAATTCCCGTCCTCTGATCATCGACCGTCTGCCGGCTTCCATAGATCCTATCGTAGAACCGATTGATAATGTCGACCGCAATTATCGCCTCGCCCTTATGCTGGAATGTAATGTGGGGAAAGGCAAACTTCTTATCGTCATGACCGACCTGAATAAAATAGCCCACACTCCCGAGGGCAGATGGTTCCGGAAATCGCTTGAGGAATACGTGGCCTCCAAGGAGTTCAAACCTTCACTGAGCCTCTCCCCGCGTCAGCTTACCGACCTTCTCATCAAACCCTCTACCAACCGTGTGCTCAAAGAGCTACGCAATATCTCCTATGATTGATTCGGATGATTGATAAAGGCCCGTCATGATTGATCATGGCCTACTTAAAGTTGTAGGCCCTATCTAAGACCCGGTAAACTAAAAAAAGCAAAAGAGTGTTTTATTTTTGATTTTCTCATTAATTTAATTAAATTTGCAAAGTGTTAGGAATTGCCACGTCTTATCTCTCCTTTTATTGTAGTGACATCCCTACAACCCCAAAATTTTGAAGCAATGACTATCAACGAGACTCAAGACGAAATTATAGAAGAATTCGATGGTCTGACCGATTGGATGGACCGCTATGCATATATTATAGATCTGGGCAACACCCTGCCTGAATTTCCGGAAGCCGACAAAACTCCTCAGAATCTTATCGAGGGTTGCCAAAGCCGTGTGTGGATCACGGCTCAGAAGGAAAATGATAACGAAATCCATTTCCAGGCTGATTCCGATGCCCTTATCGTGAAAGGAATTGTCGCTTTGCTTATGAGAGTGCTCAACAATCGCACTCCTCAGGAAATACTTGACGCCGACCTCTATTTCATCGACAAAATCGGTCTGAAAGAGCATCTCTCACCCACACGTTCAAACGGTCTGATAGCTATGGTGAAACAGATCCATAATTACGCGAAAGCCTACCGAATGCTCGAAGCTAAATAAGTTACCTTCTCTGATTGCGAAGGCTGCTCTACCGTGCTACCCACTGTAACCGGCTGACTTTTTAATAACCAAACATCATACAAACCATGTTCAAAAACCAACCTGTAGGCCTTTATGTCCTTTCGCTTGCCAATACCGGCGAACGTTTCGGATATTACACCATGTTGGCCATCTTCCTGTTGTTCCTCCAAGCTAAGTTCGGATTCGACTCCACTGTCTCGGGGCAAATTTATGCTGTGTTCCTCGCTCTCGTCTACTTTATGCCGCTCATCGGCGGTTGGGTAGCTGATAAATGGAGTTTCTCCAAGTGTGTCGTTTCCGGCATCGCTATCATGTTCGTAGGTTATGCCATCATGGCTACCCCGACTGAAATCCGTTCTACCTCTTCTCTGGTTATCCTCTGCTGCTCTCTCGTGCTTATCGCTATCGGTACGGGCCTGTTCAAAGGTAATCTCCAGGTTATGGTGGGTGACCTCTACAACGACCCCAAATACAGCGGACAGCGTGATGCCGCTTTCTCTCTGTTCTACATGGCTATCAACGTAGGCTCTATGTTCGCACCTATGGCCGCAACCGCCATGTGTAATCTCGCTATGAACGCTAAAGGCCTCGTCTATAACGCTGATCTCCCTTCTCTCTGCAATAAGTTCCTCGACGGTGATATTCCCGGAAGTGATGTCGTGGCCAAGGCTGCCGAGAATGGCATGACTGTCGGTACTGACGTGGCTGCTTGGGCAAGCCAATATATCTCTACTCTGTCTACAGGTTACAGCTATGCATTCGCAATCGCTTGCGGTTCTCTCGTAATAAGCTTCCTTATTTATTATCTTGGCCGTTCCACTTACGCCCAGATCCTTACCAATAAGAAAGCCGGAACTAAGGCGGCTCAGGCTTCGGCAGGCCCGGAACTCACCCCGGCTCAGACCAAGGCCCGTGTCGTAGCTCTCCTTCTTGTTTTCGCTGTAGTTATCTTCTTCTGGATGGTATTCCACCAGAATGGTGCCACCCTTACTGAATTTGCCAAGAGCTGCACTTCTCCCGAAGCCGGAGGTTGGACTCGCATCGGTTTCAACGTTTGGGCTCTCTTCTCTATCGTGATTGGCGTTTACGCTCTCTTCAATCTTTTCCAGACAAAGTCAAAACAGGGACGTATCATCTGTGGCGTGCTCCTCGTGATGGTGGCTTGGGCACTATGGTATTTCTATAGCGAAACTCCCAATCCGCTCCCCGGCATCCAGCCGCAGCAGTATCAGCAATTCAACCCATTCTATGTGGTTGCCCTTACTCCGGTCTCTCTCGCTATTTTCGGTGCGCTTGCCAAGCGTAAGAAAGAGCCCTCCGCTCCTCGCAAGATTGGCTACGGTATGATTCTTGCAGGCGTGGCTTATGCCGTGATGATGCTCGGTTCTCTCTCTATCGTCGGCACAAGTGCCTCTGTTTCTCCCAACTGGCTTATATCAACCTACCTTCTTCTTACATTCGCAGAGCTTCTGCTGTCGCCGATGGGCATCTCTTTCGTTTCAAAAGTAGCTCCTCCGAAGCTCAAAGGTTCTATGATGGGCGGTTGGTTCGCAGCCACTGCTATAGGCAACTACCTTGTATCCATTCCTATGATTCTTTGGGGCAAAATTCCTCTCTACCTGCTTTGGATAATCCTCATCGCAATCTGTCTCGTAGCCGCAGGGTTCATCTTCATGATGATGAAGCGTCTCGAAGCCGCCACCTCCGACCAGCCGGAAAGCGCTGCTGCCGAATTAGCTGAAGGTGAGGCCACCGCAGCCGAAGTGGAAGTTTAAAAATAAAGTTATAAGTATTAGCAAATTATAATTAAAAGTGAACAGCGAATAAGTCGGGCAACTTATTCGCTGTTCACTTTTAATTATTTTCAACATTACCTATTCACTATTACTTATAAATCAGTGTGTGTAAAGGAAGCGTTTGATGCTGCGTTTTGGCGTTTTCTCAAATTCATTCGGCATAAGTACTATCTTGGTTAGCTGTTCGTAGGGTGCCACAATCTTGTTAAGCTCTTTACGGACGTTCTCCATAGTGGCATCCATATCGTTGAAGGATATGCCGAACTTATCCGTGGCATCAAAATCGGGATATACCAATCCTACAAGCTTGCCATCGCGCTCCACAACAAGACTTTCTGATACGAAAGGCATATTGTTAAGCTTAGCCTCTATCTCTTCAGGATATATGTTCTGACCCGACGCCGACAATAACATCGTCTTTGAACGTCCACGCAGGAAGAGGGTGCCGTCCGGTAAACGTGTACCCATATCTCCTGTGTGTAGCCAGCCCTCTTTGTCGAGCACGGCCTCTGTGGCCTCCGGATTATTATAATAACCCTTCATAACATTCGTGCCTCTTACGCATATCTCACCGGGAATGTTCTCCGGATCGGCCGATTCTATCTTACTCTCCATAATCGGCAAGGTCTTACCCGACGAGCCTACTATAAATTCTCTCCATGGGGTATAGGAAATCAACGGTCCGCACTCTGTCATGCCATACCCTACGGTAAAGGGGAATTTTATCTTATGCAGAAATTCCTCGACTTCGTGATTAAGCGGCGCCCCCCCCACAATGACCTCCTCAAATTCTCCTCCGAATGCATCTATCAGTTTTTTACGTATCTTGGAGTAGATGAGTGAGTCAAGGAATGGCACGGCAAGGGTCCATCTCATCGTGCCTTTGGAAATCATCGGCAGAATCTGGTTTTTATATATCTTCTCCAATATCAGAGGCACCGTTATCACAAGATTGGGACGCACCTCACTTAAAGCTTTCAATAAGATACGGGGTGAAGGTGTCTTACAGAGAAGGGTGATGTGTGAGCCCACCGCCAAAGGCGTAAGCATATCGAAAGCACACCCGTAGGCATGGGCCAACGGCAGAAAGGCCAAGGCTCTTGACGAACGGAAATGAAGCTCCGAATCCATACCGAAGCAGACGTTTCCCGCAAGATTTTCACCGGTCAACATTACTCCTTTTGAGAAACCTGTGGTGCCTGAGGTATAGTTTATCTCTATAACCTCCGAGTTGTCTCGGTCGGCATATTTAACATCCTGACTGTTGAAGCCTTCGGGATATTTACGGTTGAAACGACGATTAAGAAGACGTATGTGGCGGTGCAATTCCGACTCGGGCCGTTCATATAGCACCACTTTCCTCTCAAGACTTAAAACTCCCTTCACATTGAGCAGCGATTCGGGCTCAATATGCTCCCAGATACTGTCGGAAATAAAAAGCACGCTCGCTCCGGAATGATTGACAATATGGGTGATGTCTTTAGGATTGAATTCTGAAAGAATCGGCACGATAATTGCTCCGTAGGTCACTGTGCCCATATAAACCTTTACCCACTCTGCTGAGTCTTTACCACATAAAGCCACTTTGTCTCCTTGCTTTAACCCGATTGACTCGTAGAGCAAGTGAGCACGTGCCATGGATTTTGCTAATGAGGAGTAATTCACCGTATTGTTTTTACCGTATTCACTCAGGGCCGGAAGATCCCAATTCTCTATGAAACTACGCTCGTAAATCTTTATAAAATTCTTTATTTCTATCATCTTGCCGTTATTTATAGTCGTCGTGGTTATTCCGGTCGGTACCGGTCTCATATTTGCAACAATTTTACTTCCCTTAATGTTGTAAGCGCATTATTATTTTGTGATTTCAAATTTTTATAGTAGTTTTGCAATGTTTTTGTTAGAAAGTGTTAAAAAATATTTTTTAGTTTTTAACGTCATGCACAAGCATCTAATGAAGATTTCTATAGCGGAAGCAAGATTCGCAACGGTGTCGATTCTTCTGATCCTTTTCTTTGCTTCTTGCCGGAAACAGCCCCTATCTGAAGAGACACGCTTTGTGCCCCGGCATGACACGGAAGAATTTCATGCTGACAACGACATTGCCATGACTATACGTAGTCTGGCAGATGCTATAAAGGTGGGAGAACCTCTTGATTCTACCTTTTATGATTTCGAAGGTGTCCTTACCGACGGTCAAGGCTCACCGCTCTACACCGACGTGCAAGGCGCACCCGGCGTATGGCAGATCGATGTGATCGATAATAAAAACGTGATTATTAAAAATTTATATCTCGGCGACCTGCTTCCCGGAGATCTTCAGAGCTATCTCCTCCAAAGCCTTAATCTCACCGACCTCAACCCTGTCAGCTATATCGGAATGGATATGACCAACGATGAGGAGAGCCAGATTCAGGTCTATAATTTCGGAGGAGGATATCTGTGCTTTGAAGTAAGGGTCGGTATTGCTCCTAATGGCCTTGAAGGACCGTTGTTAAGCATCAGGATGACCGCTGATCCGCCCGTCCTGGTCGGAAAACAAACCAACGGGTAGCATCAAATCTGGGCAGCGCCATCAGTTGCACGTCAGCCTTACGGTCTTCCAGAGTCTCCTCTGCATTCCCCACTTTCTTACCTGCCTCTTCCAAGGCCGCTCTGACTGCCCCCAAGGCTTTCTGTGGAGTGTTGTTGTCTTGCGAAAGATGACAGAGAAAAATATATTCAAGCCCGGGATTGATTATCTCTTTCAGAAAAGCTGCTGTGTGCATGTTATCCATGTGGCCTATCTCAGTCTGTATGCGCGCTTTCAGATAATCGGGATAACGGCCCATGCGGAGCATCGTAAGGTCGTAGTTGGCCTCTATCACCAGGTAATTGGCTTTTTGCATGTAATGTCTTGCCCGATCACTGACGGCGCCTAAATCTGTGGCAAGTACGAAATATCTGTTGTCAAATTCTATTGAAAAACCCATATTGTCAGTGCCGTCATGAGGCACTTCAAACGCTGTGATGTTCAAATCTCCCAAGGTGAACGGAATCTCCTTGAATATGGGATGATGATAATCTTTTATTCGTTTTGATATGCTGTGGCGACGCAATATTCCCCCTATCACACGATTTGTGCAATATAGTCTGAGATGTTTGTGGGCCCGCAGCAGACTGTAAACATATCGCACATGATCTGAATGGTCATGTGTCAGGAGAACCCCGGTCACGTGGCTCATCTCCACACCGTTGGCTTTTAGGGTTGATTCTATCACTTCGGCCTTTATTCCCACATCTATCAGTATGCCACCTTTGGATGTGCCTACATAACAGCAGTTGCCGCTCGAGCCCGAACCGAACGACATGAAATGAAGCAGATTATCATTAGTAACTCGCTTCTGTGGCTGGGGTATCTGGGATGCCGCATATATATTCCGACGCACCGGAGCCGGAGCAGCTTTCACCGGCTCTTCGTCATCCCATTCTTCAAATGGCAGCCGCATCTGGCCTTCAAATGTTATCTTGCGTCGCACCTTGTCTTTTTGCTTTTTATAGTTTTATTATTCTTGATTTGGTCTTATTCTTTATCACGAGGCCTCTTGAGTTCATCCCCTATTGCTCCCTACCCCTGACCAGGCAGTCAGTCTTTCTTTTACTTATGTCTGAACTCTTCCGGCATATATAAGGAAGATGGCCGGCCGTTTATCATAATCATATTTTTCGTTTTTCCAACGCATGGCGGGTAAGGTCTTTATCGACTCCCGCTCGGGATCGGTGATATCACAGGCTACACATACAAGCGTATCACCCCTCAATGTTCGCGACAGACTCTCCACCATACGATTGTTGCGGTAAGGGGTCTCTATGAAAATCTGTGTCATGTCGTTCTTGCGCGAAAGTGTCTCCAGCTCCCTGACTTTATGCTCCCGCTCTTTTGCATCTATCGGCAGATAACCGTTGAAACAGAACCCCTGGCCGTTGAAGCCTGACGCCATCAAAGCCATGAGGATGCTCGATGGACCCACTAACGGAATCACTCGCAATCCCTCTCGCTGAGCTATACTCACAGGAAGAGCTCCGGGATCGGCAACCGCCGGACATCCCGCCTCGCTCATCACTCCCATGGGCTCACCTCGGCGCAAGGGCTCCAGATAGGAACTCACTTCCGAAAGATCTGTATGACGGTTGAGTTCGTAAAATGTCACTGAACCTATATCGAATGTCGGATCGCAACGCTTCAGAAATCGTCGCGCTGTCCGGATATTCTCCACTATTATATGTTGCAAGCCCCGGAGTATCTCAAGATTGCCCTCCGGAAGCACTTCCCTCAGCGGGGCATCACTGATATTGACCGGCACAAGATAAAGAGCTGTCATGAGTTTCATACATACAAAATTAATAAAAAAATTTATTACTTTTGCAAAAAATAACTACGTTTTATGACTCTTCCATCCGGTTTTATCGATATGGCTCGTTCTCTCCTTAAGGAGGAAGCGCAGGAGTTTCTCGACGCTATGCAGAGACCCCCCGTTACCTCCGTACGCCTCAACTCCCGCAAGCCGGGTGCTGAATTTAAGGACGCTCTGCCGGTAAAATGGTGTCCTACGGGGTTATATCTCCATCAACGGCCTCTCTTTACTCTTGACCCTTTGCTTCATGCCGGGGCGTATTATGTGCAGGACGCTTCTTCCATGATTCATCGCGAAGTTGTGAGAAGACTTGTCAACACCCCGGTCAGCCTGCTCGATTTATGCGCGGCTCCGGGTGGAAAGACCACAGCCATGATCGATGCCCTCCCCGACGGCTCGCGTGTGGTTGCCAATGAGTATATGCCGAAAAGAGCACGAATCTTGAAGGAAAACCTGACTAAATGGGGATACAACCCCGTCACTGTTACAAATCATGATTCAGCTTTTTTTGCACATAGTGGCGATGAATTTGACATCGTTGCCGTAGACGCTCCCTGCTCCGGCGAGGGGATGATGCGTAAGGATGAGGATGCCGTGGCTCAATGGAGCCCCGAACTTATTGATAAATGTGCCGCTCTTCAGAAAGAGATTGTCGCTAATGCAGTGAAGGCGATACGTCCGGGAGGTTATCTTATCTATTCCACATGCACTTTCAACCGTCAAGAAAATGAAGAGGTTGCCCAATTCATTAATTCTGTCTTGGGCTTGCAACCGGTTGATATGGATTTCCCGGAAGAATGGGGCATACCGCGTGGGATAGATACGGATTTACCTGTCTACCGTTTCATGCCACACCGCACGGAAGGAGAAGGCCTCTTTTTAGCAGTATTCCGGAAACCTGCTGATGCAGACGCCGGAAATAGATCTGTCAAAAGAGTGGAAAACAAAATCAAAAGAGGGGAGTTTAAAATAAAGGGTGACAATAGAACGGCATCAAAAGGCGATTTTAAAAAGTATGACAAAGACAAGTCTCCTGAACCGCCTGAAATTGAAGAGGTGCTTTCTGTAAATTTCAACCGTTCTCTATTCCCTGAGGTGGATGTGGATAAAGACACCGCACTCGCCTATCTTCGTCGTGAGGCTATAATACTCTCACCCGACATTCCCAAGGGCCTTGTTGTGGTCACTTATAAAGGACTGCCTCTTGGTATGGTGAAGAATATCGGTAGCCGTGCGAACAATCTCTATCCTAAAGGGTGGAGAATCCTTATGAGATAAACAGAATGAGTTTAATAGATTTTTGTGATAGATAGAATATTGAATTAAGTATAATAATTGTTGAGATAACTATATCACAAATATACTGTGAGAAATATGAAAAAGGTTAATTATCCTGTCACCGGAATGATGTGCGCCGTATGCGCGGGAACAGTCGAGAAGACTGTGGCCGGATGTGCCGGTGTAAAGAATGCCTCGGTTAATTTTGCAGCTGCTGAAGTATCTTTCTCTTACGATCCTGCCCTAACTTCTCCTGAAATTGTAGCCAAGGCCGTCAGTGACGCCGGTTATGACATGATTATCGTAAACAGCGCCGCTGAAGCCGTGGAGGAAAAAGAAAAAGCTGAGCATCTCCAATATGTGAGAATGCGCCGTAATCTTATCATTGCCTGGGCTCTCACAATCCCTTTGTCGGTGATTTGCATGATGCATATCCATTTCCCGGGAGTCGACTGGGTGATGGCTGCACTCACTCTTGCCGTCATGATCATCAGCGGACGGCGATTCTACACTTCGGGCCTCAAACATCTTTTTTCCCGACGCCCCGATATGGATTCTCTTGTGGCGGTATCCACTCTGGTTAGCTTCTTTTTCTCTCTCTTCAATACAATTTCTTCAAAAACACTTACCGACCATGGTATACCGGCCGACCTCTATTATGAAGCCGCTGCCATGATTATCGCTTTTGTGTCAACCGGCAAGTTTATGGAAATGCGTGCCCGGCGTAATACCGGTACAGCCATCCGGGCCCTTATGGGATTGCAACCATCGGAAGCTTTACTGGTAAATCCCGACGGCTCCACCCGTACCGTGAAAATTGAAGACATCAGAAAAGGTGATATCTTGTCGGTGCGACCGGGCGACCGTATCCCTGTTGACGGAATCGTCACGGGCGGACATGCCGTTGTAGATGAAAGTATGCTCACCGGTGAACCTGAAGGCGTTGAGAAAACCAAAGGCTGCAAGGTCTCTGCAGGAACTCTTATCACCAACGGCACAATCACGGTGGAGGCCGTACAGGTGGGAGCCGCCACTGAACTTTCCCGAATTATCGAATGTGTAAGGGCTGCACAGGGATCTAAAGCTCCGGTGCAAAGACTTGTGGATAAAATCAGTTCCGTTTTCGTACCGACTGTTATCCTTATCTCTCTTCTGACTTTTGTAATATGGATATGTGTAGGTGTAAAACTTCTTCCGTTGGCTGTGCTCGCTGCAGTGTCGGTGTTGGTCATAGCGTGTCCTTGTGCTCTCGGATTGGCCACTCCCACAGCGGTCATGGTCGGTATAGGCCGTGGAGCAAGAGAGGGTATCCTTATTCGTGAGGCAGCCGCCCTTGAACGTCTGGCAAAAGTTACTGTACTCGCTATTGACAAGACAGGTACCCTCACCGAAGGGAAACCCTCGGTCACAACCACTTTCCCACCACAGCTTGATCCGGCACTCGTGGAAGCCATCTATGCTTTGGAGATGAAGTCGGCTCATCCTTTGGCAGACGCAATCTCTTCTTGGTGTAAACAACACCTCAAGACTGTGGCGCCTGCGCCGCAGAGCTTCGATTACACACCCGGCAAAGGCATAACCGGAGAGGTTGCCGATCAAACCTACTGGATAGGAAGTGAGGCCTTAGGTAAATCAAGGGGCGCTGCTATCCCGGAAGACATGCGGAAGATGGTGGAGACATGGGCGGCTGAAGGTGCAGGAATTGTTCTCGCGGGAAATGACAGCAAGGCATTGGCTGCTTTCAAGGTGGCCGATACGGTTCGACCCGATGCTAAGGAGGCTATAGAGCAGCTCCGTAATGAAGGCATCAGGCCTGTGCTCCTCACCGGCGACCGTATGACCACAGCCTTACATGTAGCGCAACAAACGGGCATAAAGGATGTATATGCCGAATTGCTCCCTCAGGGTAAGCAGGATGAAATAGCACGACTCAAAAAAACCGGGGAAATTGTGGCTATGGCCGGCGACGGTATCAATGATTCTCAAGCGCTGGCAGAAGCCGATGTCTCTATTGCCATGGGAGGCGGTAGCGACATAGCGATTGAGGTAGCTCAGCTTACGATTGTTTCCGGACGGTTAACTTTTATTCCTAAGGCTGTGAAATTATCAAATTCCACACTAAAAGTGATACGAGAAAACTTGTTTTGGGCGTTTATATATAATGTGGCCGGTATTCCGGTAGCCGCCGGTGTGCTTTATCCTATATGGGGCTTACTCCTCTCCCCTATGATAGCATCGGCTGCCATGGCCTTCTCTTCCGTGTGCGTAGTGCTGAATTCTCTACGCCTCAATAGGATGAAAATCTCATGACTGACCCGATTTCCTGCCGCAATACTTGACCTCGCAGCTATTTTGACTGTAACTTTTTATTTATTTCTATATTAAACTATAATAAATCATCAAGATATGAAATTCAAGACAAATGCAAAATGCGCCGGCTGTTCTACAGCTATCCTCGGCGCCGTACGTAGCAAATTTCCTAATCAGGAATGGAGTCTCGACCTGAATTCAGCCGACAAAGTGCTTGAAATGCACGGTGTGCCNGACGANCNNGCCANTGCTTCTNAAGTAGTAANGACCNTTGNGGAAACAGGCTTCAAGNGAGCATGGCTCACACAAGGTGAAAACAATTTATGATAGAGATTAGGAACGTCACTAAATCTTATGGCCCTCTCACTGTGCTCCATGATGTCTCCCTCTCCATCCCTGAGGGTAAAATCATGGCGATAGTGGGTCCTTCCGGTGCCGGAAAAACCACACTGCTGCAGATTGCCGGCACCCTTGACCGACCGGATACGGGGACTGTGGTCTTCGACGGCATCGACCTGTTTTCTCTAAAAGATAAAAAGCTCTCGGCCTTCCGCAATTCACATATCGGATTTGTCTTTCAATTCCACCAGCTCCTCCCTGAGTTCTCGGCTCTCGAGAATGTGGCAATGCCCGCTCTCATCGCCGGGCGTTCACGTAAGGTGGCTTTTGAAGAGGCCCGGCGCCTTCTTGACGACCTCGGTCTCTCTCACAGGACTGATCACAAACCGGCGGAATTATCGGGCGGCGAGAAACAGCGCACGGCTATCGCACGTGCCCTGATCAACAGTCCGAAAATTGTGCTCGCAGATGAACCCACGGGAAGCCTTGACTCCCGCAACCGTAAGGAGATCCAGGAAATCATCTCCCGCCTGTGTAGGGAAAGGGGCCAATCTTTCGTGGTGGTAACCCACGATCGCGAAATGGCATCTATCGCTGATTGCGTAGTTGAGATGGCCGACGGTAAAATTGTCAAGCCTCCGATAGCTTGATTTGGATAATAGAATTCTTTTAGCTATCTTCGCATCCCCAAATATTTACAAAACACTATAAATTTTAATAAAATAATGGCACAGGACAACCAGAACAAAAATCAACTTCAGATTCAGCTTCGTCCCGAAGTGGCTGACGGAAAATACAGCAACCTCGCTATGATCGGACACGGCCCCAACGAATTCCTGATCGACTTCATTTTCGCCGCTCCCGGTATGCCGCAGGCTCCGGTGGTAGGCCGTATCATCATGAGCCCTGAAAACGCTAAACAACTCATGTTTGCCCTCACTGACAATGTGAAGAAATATGAGGCTCAGTTCGGCGAAATCCAACCTCGTGGCGGAAAGAACCCCGGCATAGGAAATAACTGATCTACCAATTGAATCTTTAATCCTGAAATGGACAACAACCTTACACTCTACAACTCGCTCACACGCATTAAGCAGCCTTTCAAGCCTCTTCATGATGGATATGTGGGCATGTATGTGTGCGGGCCTACGGTTTACGGCGACGCACACCTGGGACATGCTCGTCCCGCTATAACTTTCGATGTACTTTTCCGTTATCTCCGTCATTTGGGGTATAAGGTGCGCTACGTTCGAAATATCACTGATGTAGGTCATCTTGAGCACGACGCCGACTCCGGAGAAGACAAAATCGCCAAGAAAGCACGTCTTGAACAACTCGAACCTATGGAAGTGGTGCAGCTATATCTCAACCGATATCACCATGACATGGAGGCCCTCAACGTGCTCCCGCCGAGCATCGAGCCTCATGCTTCGGGACATATCATCGAACAGATCGAATATGTGAAGAAGATTCTTGACGCAGGATATGCCTATGAAAGCCAAGGATCAGTCTATTTCGATGTCGAGAAATATAATAAGGATCATAACTATGGCAAGCTCTCGGGTCGCAACATTGAAGACATGATTTCAAAAACCCGTGATCTCGATGGTCAGGATGAGAAACGTAATCCTCTTGATTTTGCCCTTTGGAAGAAGGCCGCCCCTGAACATATCATGCATTGGCCCTCTCCTTGGAGCGAAGGTTTCCCCGGATGGCATCTCGAGTGTTCCACTATGGGTGAGAAATATCTCGGTGAATGTTTCGACATTCACGGTGGCGGCCTCGACCTGCTTTTCCCGCATCACGAATGTGAGATAGCCCAGAGTGTGGCGGCCCAGGGACATGAGGCTGTCAAATATTGGGTCCACAATAATATGATCACCATCAACGGAAAGAAGATGGGCAAGAGCTACAATAACTTCATCACTCTTGAACAGTTCTTCGAAGGATCCCATCCTTTGTTGGAAAAGGCTTACTCTCCGATGGTAATCCGTTTCTTTATCCTGCAGGCACAATATCGTTCTACTGTCGATTTCTCTAACGCGGCTCTTCAGGCTGCTGAGAAAGCGTTCCAGAAGATCACTGACGGCTATCGTCGCCTTCAGGCTCTTCTCCCGGCTGAGAAAACTAATGTGGAGGTGCCCGACTTCCTTACCAAATGTTATGAAGCGATGGACGATGACCTGAACACTCCGCAGGTGATAGCCCAGCTTTTTGAAGCATGTAAGATAATCAACTCCGCTTCTGATGGTAGCGTCAAACTGTCGGCCGAGGATATCTCTAAATTGCGTCACCTTTTCGATGTCTTCCTAATTGAAATTTTAGGTATGAAAATGGGTCTCGATGCTGAAAATGCAAGTGCCACTAAAGCCTATGAAGGCGCTGTGGACTTGCTTATGGAAATCCGGAAAAATGCCAAGAGCAATAAGGATTGGGCCACTTCTGACCTTATCCGGAATAAATTGGCGGCTCTCGGTTTTGACGTGAAGGACACCAAAAACGGTGTTGAGTGGAGTCTCAAATAATTCATCGGTATTGACATTGACTCACATAAGCCGGAGGCGAAACGTTTCGTCTCCGGTTTTACTTTTATCACCTGTTACCTGACTGAGGTTAAGCGAAAATATCGTGAATCACATCTATTGAACGTAGATTTGCCGTGCCCGGAAAATGTATGGAATAATACCGCAGCAGCTTTTCAAGTATCTCTCGCCTAAGCTGACCGTTCAGATGCAGAACCTTTACATTGGAATATGTGATACGGCTCAATGTAGCAGCCAACCGAGCCTCCTCTCCGGCAAGATAATCATTATGTGGCGGCTTCATGTCTACAAACGCTCCGGCCCGCATATCAAAAAAATATCCTTCTTTGTAGGTGGCCCCGTCAGGTTGTATCCCCGCGAACGGCAGCAGTGACGACAGGAAGGCTACATGGAAATCTGCTATGCCGGTGCGCAGCCTGTCAAGCAGACAGAGTGAATTGCTGATATAATCCCACATGTTCTCATCGGGCATGGTGGCCCTCAACAGTCGGTTGAGAAATTCTGCAAGAAAAAGGACAATCAACCGTTTCACAGGATCAAAATATAGATCACACCACACCTCGCGTAAGGTGAATGATCCCAAACGTTGAAGTTCAACGGTCTGACGGTAATTTATTTCTGCTTCTAAGATCGAGAGGGGCTGTAGACGCGCCTGACGAAGCTTGCCTGACTTCCCGCTGCCCACCGGCGAAAGAAAGGCTATCCTCCCCCGGCTCCGGGTAAAAAGGGTCACTATCGACATCTTGTCGGAATGGCGCGTTATATCGAGCACTATGCCTGTAATTTTCTCTGTCATGCCGCTAATTTAGCAAATATTTTTTATTGGTATTATTATTGAAAAAAAATTTCACTACTTTCAAACCCTTTTATGTGCAATTGTGTTTTATAGTCAAAGAAATTCTAAAAAATTATTTTTAACTATGGCTGACACTAAAAGTTTAAAGGGCACTAAGACCGAAACCAATCTTGCTAACGCCTATGTATCTGAATCTACAGCATACACACGTTATACCTATTTCTCTCAGTCTGCCCAGAAAGAGGGATACTATCAATACGCAAAGATTTTCCAAGAGACTGCTGACAATGAGCTCCACCATGCCAAGATTTTCTTGAAGCTTCTCACCAACGGAGCTGTCATGACTACTCCTATCAGCGTCGATCCGGGTATCCTCACTCCGACTGTAGACAACCTTAAGGTTGCCGCTCAGGAGGAACAAACAGAAGGTGTGGATCAGTATATCACCTCAGCAGAGGTAGCTGAAGAAGAGGGTTTCCCCGAAATCGCCGAGACTTTCCGAGCTATCGCTTCTATTGAAAATCACCATAAGGAGCGCTTCGATCTTCTCCGTAAAGAAATTGAAGACGGCACTGTCTGGAAACGCGAGAAACCTATCAAATGGCAATGCCAGGTTTGCGGTTATATCTTTGAAGGTGTCGAGCCACCGGAATTCTGCCCCGCCTGCAAGCATCCTCGTCAGCATTTCATGCCTGAAGAAGATAATTATTGATAAAATTCATTCCTTTTAAAATAATATAACTTACATGATATGTCCGATCCGGCTCCCTCAAGAGTCGGATTTGACATTTTTATACGATAGGGTAAAACGCTCTATCAGGTACAAAAAAGTCTACCTCTTTTCACAAAGAAATAGACCGAAACCTTAATCTTAATTATACTATGAAAAACACTGTGCAAAGATAATCCCAAAAGCACCTTACTTCCAAATTATTATTCTATTTTTCGGCTTTATTAACAATTATTAAGCGAAAAATAACTAAATTTGCCTTATCAACCCTATCTAAGTCTTTTAACATTTTTAATCTGTGGAGAAACTTTATCAATATCTCTGGAAATCCCGTATGTTCGGACGGAAGCTCACTGATGCTGACGGACGCTCTCTGGAAGTAATCGATCCGGGTATTCTGAACACCGACTCCGGACCTGACTTCTTCAACTCCGTTATAAAAATCGATGGCACGGAGTGGGCCGGAAATATTGAAATTCATGTCAAGGCTTCCGACTGGTTCAGACATGGGCATCACAATGACCCGGCTTACGACAGCATCATTCTCCATGTGGTTGGCATCGCTGATAAAAAAATATTCCGTAGCGACGGTTCGCCCATTCCTCAGGTAGAGCTGACTATGCCGGAGGATTTCTTCCGCACTTTCTCCACCCTCTATACCCCCACGGATGCAATACGTTGCGCATCATCCGTGGCTTCCCTTTCACCTATCTCCGTCACTGACTGGCTCGAGACATTGCNCTNTGNANNGATTGCAGATGAAAAGTGATAAAATCAAAGAAACCTATGCCAACTCGGGAAATGACTGGCAACAGACATGCTTCATCACTCTGGCGCGGGCGCTCGGATTCGGACTTAACGGCGACCCGTTTGAAATGCTCGCACGCTCTGTGCCTCTGAAGATTCTCCACCATCATTCCGACAACCCCTACCAGCTGCAAGCTATCCTTTTCGGTCAAGCTGCCATGCTGGATTCATCGTTGTATATTTTCGATGAATTCTACCAACTCCTTTGCCGCGAATATTATTTCCTCGCTCGTAAATATGGCCTCAGACCCATGAGGCAAGGCCTTTGGAAATATGCACGTACACGTCCACAGAATTTTCCGCATCGCAGGATAGCTTTTCTCTCAAAAGCCTGCGAAGGGGGATTCTCGCTTTTTTCCCGACTCCTCGACACAAAGGGTAAACAGGATAAAGCCCGCGAACTTTTCAACTGGCGCCTGGAGGGATATTGGGATACACATTTCGCTTTCGACGTGGAAGCAAAATCTCAGGCCTCCACACTATCCCATAACAGTGTCACACTGCTAATGATCAACCTTGTCGCTCCTTTGCTATATACTTATGGCGCGTTACGCGGCGACTGTGAACTTGCCGAGACAGGTCTTGATCTGCTGACTTCTCTCCCTCCCGAAAATAATTCTCTAATTCGCGACTGGCACAATTGCGGCCTCGATGCCGATAACGCTCTCCGCTCTCAGGCTTTGCTTCAATTGAGAAAAGAATACTGCGACCGTAGGAAATGTCTCTATTGCCGCTTCGGCAACCATCTCCTGCGCAAGGCCGCCAACCCTCCCCGACACGTTTCTTACAACTCTTAAGGCAAATTTGCGTTATATTATAAGGATATTACCAAGAAAAGAATCATTTCGCATGCCACGTAACAGACAGAGATCACCTCAACGAACTTTCCAAGAAGACCGTATACTCTCCTGGATCAACGACTCCTCGTCGCCACAGCCTCTGTTGGCTTTTATTTCTGACAAACTTAAAGATAAAAGCCGCACCGACTTGAAAGCCTGGCTTCGTCACGGCCATTTCAAAATCAATGGCTCGGTTACTACCGCCTTTGATGCCCCGATTGAGCCCGGGATGAAGGTCGAAGTCAATACTACCCGACCTTTCGTNGTNNTCANTANTNCTCGCCTTCAGATTGTTTATGANGATGNNNANGTCATTGTCATTAACAAAGGTTACGGACTCCTGTCGGTGGGTACACAAAGCNATAAGAAGGAGGAATCTGCTTACGATATTCTCCGTAAATATGTCAAGGAGCAGGANCCTCGCAATAAGCTCTATGTCGTGCATANACTCGACCGTGACACATCCGGACTCATGATGTTCACCAAATCGGAGGAGGCACAGGAAAATCTTCGTCATAACTGGAATAATATGGTGCTCGACCGACTCTACGTAGCCCTGCTCGAAGGATACGTCAAGGAAGATTCCGGGTTTGTCAAAAGTCATCTGGCAGAGAATTCTCAGTTTGTGGTCTATTCCACTGATAATCCCGAGGAGGGAAAACTGGCTCTTACACGGTTTAAAGTCCTTAAGCGTGCCAACGGTCTTTCTTTGGTGGAATTCTCTCTTGACACCGGACGTAAGAATCAGATCCGGGTGCATGCTTCTGAAATGGGACACCCTATCTCGGGCGACCGTAAATATGGAGCTAAAGAGAGTCGCCTGCATCGTCTATGTCTACATGCGCGTACTCTGCGGTTCGCTCATCCCATAACTCGCAAGGATATGAGATTCGAACTGCCTGTACCCTCAAGATTTCTACAGGCTGTGAAAACTTCTTAATTCTATAGTCATGCCAATCGATACTTCTTCATATTATCCCGAGGTGCCCTCGCCCGACGGCGGGGATAACACCTACAGCCTGAACAATCGGAAAGGTGGCCTTTTCGGTGATTCATCAGGTGAGCCTGATCCCCAACCGGATTCTGATAATACACCAGCACCCACTCAAAATCAACCTCCGGTCAGTCATCCCTCCAAAGATGACGAAGAATCTGACGGAGAAAAGGTGATCACGGGTATATCACATTTCCTGTCGTGGGCTCTTGTGCCTTTGCTTATGCCGGTCTATGGATTGATTCTTGCTTTCGGTCTCTCTATACTCGACATTATTCCCATGGGAATGCGAATAGGGTTCACTTTGATTGTAGCCGGAATTTGTGTGGTGATCCCTATGGCCCTTATACTCCTTCTGAAAAAATTCGGTATCATTGAAGACGTGGGTCTCAATGGAAGAAAGGAAAGACTCATCCCATACATCCTCACCATCACGANTTTCGGNGTCACCGCNNGNTTNANGGCCTCAAAGGGTGCTCCTCTATGGCTCTCTCTTTTCTTTGCCGGTGGCGCTGTGGCGGCCTTGATTAACACGATCATCAATTTCTGGTGGAAGATATCAGCTCATGCTGCCGGTATCGCCGGAGTGGTAGCTCTCCTTATACGTATAGAGAAAGAAGGTTCGGCCGAACCTGAACTCTTCTTCTGGCTCATACTTGCCATCGCTCTCACGGGCCTTCTTGGTTCTGCCAGAGTCTGGCTCGGACGACATTCCGTTTGGCAGGTGCTCGCCGGATATGTCGTGGGATTCTGCAGTGTGTTCTTCCTGACTATGATTCATTAATTAGCTTCTTTATTCTAAATTCCTTCTCCCGTGGCTTTCTATAATTACAAAAGACGAAAAAGTTCTGTCACCAACATTGGCAACTTGCAGATGGGGGGTGACAACCCTATAAGAATTCAATCAATGAACAATACCTCCACCCTTGACACTGTGGGCAGTGTGGCTCAGGCTTTACGTATCGCCCAAGCCGGTGGAGAACTCGTAAGACTCACTACACAAGGTGTACGTGAAGCCGAAAATATGGCTGCTATCAGAGCCGGTCTCGATGCCGCGGGATGTAAGGTGCCTCTCGTGGCCGATGTGCATTTCAATCCTAATGCCGCTTTCAAGGCTGCCGAAACCTGTGAGAAAGTCCGTATTAATCCGGGTAACTTTGTGGATGCGGCACGTACTTTCAAAAAACTTGATTTCACCGACGAGGAATACAAAGCAGAAATAGAGAAAATCCGGACAACTCTTGTGCCTTTCCTGAAACTATGCAAGGATAATCACACCGCTGTCAGACTTGGAGTCAACCACGGCTCTCTATCCGACCGTATCATGAGCCGATATGGCGACACTCCCGCAGGTATGGTGGAATCTGTGATGGAATTCCTCAGAATCTGCAGAGAAGAAGATTTCAACGACATCGTTATCTCTATCAAAGCTTCCAATGTGGTGATTATGGTGGAGACTATGCTTTTGCTCGATAGGAAAATGGCTGAAGAGGAAATGGCTTTCCCGCTTCATCTCGGAGTCACGGAAGCGGGCGACGGCGAGGACGGAAGAATAAAGAGTGCCGTGGGGATTGGAACTGTATTGTCGCATGGAATCGGTGATACCATACGTGTCTCACTTACCGAAGACCCTGAAAATGAAATTCCGGTCGCTATAAAGCTACGCGACTATATTAAAACCCGTGAGGGCCACACCCCTGTGGTTGTCCCCGAAAAGACTGTTAAGGGATCTCGTGAGTTGGCTGTGAAAGTGCCGGGATTTGAAAATGAAACAAATCCACTGATCTTAGGCCTTGACCTTGCCACAGCTCCGGAGTCTTGGCATAGAGTCGATGCCTCAACTCAACCTCTGTTGTTTGACGATGAACTGCCGGTCATAATTTCCACCACAAATGCCAACCGCCCCGGAGAAATCGCTTCATGGATCGATCGTTTCGTGTCACTCGGAGGGAAAAATCCTGTATTCCTCCATTTAAAATATGATGACACCGATCTTGAAGACCTTCAGATAAAGGCCGGTGCCGATTTCGGACCGTTACTGTTAGAGGGCTACGGTGCCGGATTATGGATTGAAGCCCCGGCTTTCACACAAGACGAAATCAATTCTCTGGCGTTGGGACTGCTTCAGGCCGCTCGTCTGCGCATCAGCAAAACGGAGTATATCGCTTGTCCCGGTTGCGGACGCACTCTGTTTGACCTCCAGTCAACTCTCCGTAGGGTAAAAGAGGCAACCTCTCAACTTAAAGGACTCAAGATCGGAGTGATGGGTTGCATCGTTAACGGGCCGGGGGAAATGGCAGACGCCGACTATGGTTATGTCGGCGCCGGTCCGGGAAAAGTCAGTTTATACAAAGGTAAAGTCTTGGTAAAGAAAAATATACCAAGTGAAAATGCTATCCCCGAGCTGCTGAAATTGATCAACAGCGAGCGCCCGGATGACAACTCAGGCAACTCCGCTATCGAAGAATGAGCATGGCGTCGCCATAGGCGCCGAATTGGTATTTCTCCTTCACGGCTACTTCGTAGGCATTCATTACCAGATCGTAGCCGCCGAAGGCTGCCACCATCATTAACATCGTGCTCAAGGGTAGATGAAAATTCGATACAAGTGAATTGCACACTGTGAAATCGTATGGCGGGAATATAAATTTATTTGTCCATCCCTCGAATGTCATCAGATGTCCGTTCATGCACACTGCAGTGGCTAACGCTCTCAAAACTGAAGTGCCAACTGCACATACGCTCGAATTACGGTCTTTGGCGGCATTGACCATTTCCACCAGTTCTTCGTTCACAAACATCTCCTCGCTGTCCATGCGATGCTTGGTAAGGTCTTCCACATCTATATCCTTGAAGTTGCCACGGCCACTGTGCAGGGTCAGGAAACCTCGCTCAACGCCTTTGATTTCAAGACGTTTCAAAAGTTCTCGGCTGAAATGAAGCCCCGCCGCCGGAGCCATCACAGCCCCTTCGTTTTTGGCAAATATGCACTGATAACGGTCGGCATCGCTCTCCTCCACTTTCCTTGTGATATACTCCGGAAGTGGAGTCTCGCCCATTGAATATAGAAGTGATTTGAATTCCTCATGCGATCCGTCATAGAGGAAACGTAAGGTGCGTCCACGCGAGGTGGTGTTATCGATCACCTCCGCTACAAGTGAATCATCATCACCGAAATACAGTTTATTCCCTATTCGGATTTTTCTGGCCGGTTCCACAAGCACATCCCAGAATTTATTCTCTTCATTGAGCTCCCGTAAAAGAAAGACCTCGATACGTGCGCCGGTCTTCTCTTTATTCCCATAAAGTCGAGCCGGAAAAACTTTTGTATCATTGAATATCATCACATCTCCATCATCATAAAAATTAAGGATGTCCTTGAAAATATGATGGGTTATCTCCTTTGTACGGGCATTGACCACCATTAGGCGGCATTCATCGCGGTTCTCGGAAGGATATTGCGCGATTAGATTCTCAGGAAGCTTGAATTTAAACTGTGAGAGTTTCATTGCTGATTATATGATCTATATACGTATTTTCTATCTCAATTATCCACCGGGAGGCGGTAGTCATCAGGGAAAGTCAGCTCTTCTGTTGAGATCCTCTCCAGAGCCTTCTCTACACTCATACATGAGTCGATTGACACCCCTCCCACTTTTGTTCGCCTCAGTCCGGTAAGATGAGCTCCGCTTCCTAAGGCACACCCGAAATCACGGGCTATAGCTCGGATATAGGTACCCTTACTGCACACTATCCGGAGCACTACTTCCGGAAAATCACAGGATAATATCTCAATCTCCTTTATCTCGAGTGGCTTGGCTTTGAGCTCCACCTCTTTACCCTTTCTGGCGAAGTTGTATGCTCGTTTTCCATCAACCTTCACGGCTGAAAAAACCGGTGGAACCTGCATTATTTTTCCTGTAAACTGTGGCAGCACGTTCTCTACCATCTCCCTGGTCACATGTTCCCAAGGGTATTCCCTGTCTATTTCTGTCTCCAGATCAAAACTTGGCGTCGTCGCTCCTAAGCGGATTGTGGCTACGTATTCCTTATCTCCATTCTGAAGCTCCTCTATGCGACGCGTGGCGCGTCCTGTACAGATTATCAGTACCCCCGTTGCAAGGGGATCGAGTGTACCGGCATGACCAACTTTAAATTTTTTCACATGGAGCCTGCGTTGGATCGCTCCCCTCAGACGCTTCACCGCGTCGAATGAAGTCCATCCTAACGGCTTATCTATTCCTATGATTTCTCCGCTGATAAAATCCATTATAATCCTTATCTGATTGAATCAATGCCATAAAAGGCAGAGGATTCCTATTATCACACAGTAAACGGCAAACCATATCAGTTTACCCTTCTTTACAAGATTTATCATCCACTTACATGCGCAACAACCTACTACGAAAGATGATATGAAACCTATGAACAAAGCGCCTGCCCCTACTACAGTATCTCCTTGATCGGCAGGGGTGGATACAATTTCTTTGACGTCAAGCAAAGCCTCCCCCAAAATAGGTATGATGACCATCAGGAAAGAGAAGGAAGCCACTTTGTCTCGTTTGTCACCCAAGAGTATACCGGTAGCTATGGTGGTACCTGAGCGGCTGAGTCCGGGTAGCACCGCTATCGCCTGCGAACAGCCTATGATAAAAGCATCGAGCCAGGTGATGTCTCTACCGGCACTTGCTTTAACCACCTCTCCTTCGGCATTTCTACCCGAAAGGTAGGCAAACGTAAGCAGACACGCTGTGATGATCAGACATATACCCACCACTGTCAGGCCACTGCCGAAAAACTCTTCAACCGTATCCTTGAAAAATACTCCGACAATACCTATAGGTATGCATGAAAGCAATATCTTACATACATAATAGAAATCTTTATCACGCTTGAAACAGAAGAAACTTTGGCACAGTTTGGAAAACATCGGCCATAGCACTACTATCGTTGACAACACCGTTGCCGCGTGCAGAATCAAGTCAAATTGTAATACTTTATCCGAGGGAAGATCTATGCCGAGAATCTCTCTGAAGATTTCTAAATGACCGCTTGAACTGATGGGAAGATATTCAGCCAAGCCCTGCACTACACCAAGTATAAGGGCGTCTAACCACTCCATATTATTGTTCTGTTATTGTCTCTTTAGAATCTGTAATCTCTTTACGACGGGAAGAGGGAGTATAAATTATCGCAAATGCCATGAGGAGAAAACCGAAGAAAGCCAACATCGGTCCGACCACTATACGGCGTGTGCTGAATATTTCCGGATTAAAACCGTTCTCTACTGTGCTTCCACCGCCACTCATTAGTATAAATCCGATTACTATAAGGGCTACGCATCCCCCCATCATGTAATAGTTGATTTTTGAGAACGGGCGTTCTTTATCTTTAATCCGATCAAGCCCCTGCTTGTCTTTCTCTTCCGGTTTATTGAGGTCAAATTTTAATGCCATTTTAATTTTGGAAGTTTGTTTTTATTTCCTCATAGACGGGTATAGTCTATGTCTTGTTTACTTAAATAACTCGTCATAATCCTGACGAAGGTAACGAGTCGTGGCGACCCAGGCTGCCAGACCGCACAACAACACGCCTGCTACGATCAGCGATGCCCCCACTATGGCAAAGGCTTCCCAACTGACATAATCACTGATATGGTTGAAACCTGCATTGGGAGCGGCCGCCAGAGCCACCGCTATCAGTGCCGTGGCTATCAAACCCGCTATGAAGCCCGACAACATATTATTATTGACAAAGGGACGGCGTATGAAGCCGTTGGTAGCACCCACAAGCTGCATCGTATGGATAGTAAACCTGCGGGCATATATAGCTAAATGCACCGTATTGTTTATCAGCACAAAGGAAATGATCAACATCACCAGTGCCACGATACCCAACATCAATGCGAAACGTTCGATATTACGGTTCATGTTGTCAACCATGTTCGAATCAGGAAGAGCTACCCCCTCAACTCCGGGTATCGACAACAGATATTTATCGATTTTCTCCAGTTCCGCCTCGTTAGCATAATCTGATTTCACACTGAATGTGATTTCCGGTGACAATGGATTTACACCGAAGAGTGTCTCTAAATCTTCTCCGGTATCATTTTTCCAATTCTTGAGAGCTTCTTCTTTGGTGATCACTCTTACCGACAAGGCGTAGGGCTGAACCGCTATCCTTTCTGATATAGCTTTGGTAAGATTGTCACTGATTGTGTCAGCCATAACCACACTCACCTCAAGTTTCTCACGAAGCCTTCGGGTTTCATTGGTCGCTGTGACGCTGACAAGAGCGATTATTCCTATAATGATGAGCACAAGGGTCACGCTCACGATAGTCGTGAGATGAGCCGCCCAATATGAGATTTTTACCTCTTTATTATTCTTCATATCCTACCCGAGGATTAGTAATATTATTCTTCATACCCCACTCCGGGACATGACAAGGTCATAATTTCGCGCAAAGATAATACATTTAGCACCCTTTGTCAATCCTTCGATCAATATTTTTTCTTTTTTTTATTACTTTTTAAGCCTTCCCTGCCACTCGGAAGAGGCCGTATCAGTTCTTATGCTGACACGGCCCCTTGTAATTAGCTCTGACGCTCTGTGGTTGATAACATCAATAATCACTCACTTTAATTGGAATCGGCAAGCCTTAGCACATCATTGACCGGCAGAATGAATGTTTTTCTCATCGTGTAGTCTGCAGTCGCAAGCACCTTGTCAAGTGAGGTCGCAAATTTCACTTTATAATTACCTGCATCTGCCACCCAGCGGCTGCCTGCCTCGTCAAACGATGCCAGATCGTAATCTGTAACTTTGAACGACAGAGTCTGGCTTTCTCCCGGTTTAAGGTATTTTGTCTTTGCAAATGATTTCAGTTCATTTCTCGGTTTCTCGAGCGACCCTTTGGGTGCTTCTACATACACCTCGACAATCTCCTTACCACCCACTTTCCCGGTATTGGTGACCGTCACGTATGCTGTGAAGCCGTCTTTGTCAGCCTTAACCATAGGTTTGGAATATGCGAAATCTGTGTAGCTTAATCCATACCCGAAAGGATAGGATACGTTTTTATTCTCTGTGTCAAAATATCTGTAGCCCACTTTTATACCCTCATCATGACGTGTGTAGTCCACATTTTTAGCAGGTTGCCGGTTATATGAACCTGAGCTCCCTCTTTTCGAAGGATCAACAGGGAAATTTAATGATGAAGGATGATCCATAGCCGATATAGGGAAAGTCATGGTGAGTTTTCCTGAAGGATTCTGATTACCTACAAGAACATCAGCTACAGAATTTCCACCCTCCTGGCCCGGTTGCCATGCCATAAGTATAGCATCAGGGAGATTCTTCCATGAGGCCGTTTCTATAGGCGCTCCCATGTTGAGGATGACCACTACTCTCTTATCCTTTGCGTGGAAGGCATCACACACATTGGTGAGCAATGTACGCTCGGTCTCTGTCAAATTGAAATCATTGTCAATAACCCTGTCTCTACCTTCTCCGGCCTGACGTCCTAAGGTAATGATGGCTACATCTGTAAGATCTGCCTGCTTATCTATCGCATTGCGTGACAACGGCATCTCCTCGAGAACCTGCTTACCCCAGAACCATCCTCCGGGAGCTCGGTCGTGAGCGGCTTTCTTCTCGTTGTAATCTTTATATGAAAGATAAAGGTCGGCAAGGGAGGAATTGACATCAAGACCGACGTTCTTCAATCCTGTAAGCAAATCTATTACGTATGGTTTGTTGACATCACCTGAACCTGTGCCACCTGCAATGAAATCATACGAGGTGATGCCGAATAAAGCCACAGAATCAACATCGGCAAGGGGAAGTGTATTGTTCTCGTTCTTCAGCAGCACCATACCCTCTGTGGCCGACTTACGTGTAATATCGGCATGAAGCTTTAAATCAGGAGTATTGCTGTATTTATAACCCTTGAAACGCGGAGTCTTGACTATATATTGGAGAATACGCCTAACACACTTGTCCACATCCTCCATAGCTAACTCATTGTTATTAACCATCTCAATTATCTCCTCTACCTGGGAAACGTTGCCCGGTTCCATGAGATCGTTACCGGCCTGCACTTGTCTCGCAGTATTCCTTTTTCCGATCCAGTCGGTCATAACGATACCGTCAAAACCCCATTCATCGCGGAGTACTGTAGTAAGAAGTTCCTTATTTTCTTGTGTGAACGGTCCGTTCAGTTTATTGTAAGAAGACATCACTGTCCAGGGTTTAGCCTCCTTGACTGCAATTTCAAATCCTTTCAGATATAATTCACGCAAAGCTCTCGGTGTTACGATCTCATCCACTCCCGTGCGGTTGGTTTCCTGACTGTTGGCTGCATAATGCTTCACACTTGTACCCACACCGTTGCTCTGCACTCCATTTACATAGGCTGCTGCAATCTTACCCGTCACTACAGGATCCTCCGAATAATACTCAAATGTACGTCCACACAGGGGATTCCTGTGCAGATTCATACCGGGAGCAAGAAGCACGTCGGCTCCATATTCCAGAACCTCATTACCGATGGCCTTACCGACCTCCTCCACCAGTTCCGTATTCCACGAACTTGCCAATGCCACTCCCACCGGAAATCCCGTGGCATAATATGTATGAGCATCACCCTTCCTTGTCGGTGAAATCCTGATTCCTGCAGGACCGTCTGCCAGAACTGTAGGAGGAATGCCGAGACGTGGAATACCGGCAGTGGTACCGGCTGCTCCCGGCACAAGATTCTGCGTAGCACCGATTGTACTCTCCGTACTGCTCGAGAAGCCTCGGTTACCACCTCCCACAAGAAGGGTAGCCTTCTCTTCAAGTGTCATGGCATTAAGGATTTGATCGATATTGTCGGCACTCAGTTTCAAATCTTGAGCGCCCATACTCAGTGGCATTGCAAGAACTGCCGCAAGTGTAATCCCGGATAATTTTGCAATAAGTTTCATGTTATCTTTTAATGGTTAATTCTATTTACAAAATTATAATAATTTCTTTTCAAA